>Ga0181516_10000360_pt1 | contig 43471 bp, 34 predicted proteins | sample PEATcosm2014_Bin_25_FD_121104 | JGI IMG/M metagenome (GOLD analysis project Ga0181516, IMG submission 121104) | Peatland microbial communities from MTU Mesocosm Facility, Houghton, MI, USA - PEATcosm2014_Bin01_10_metaG | ecosystem: Environmental > Terrestrial > Soil > Wetlands > Peat | place...
ACGGGCCGTTCCATTCCGTACTCGACGTTCCTCGACTACCTGGCCAAGGGCCAAGTCGACTCGGTCGACATCCTCGACCAGTCTGAGATCTCGGGCACCATGGGCACCCAGTCGGGCAACCCCGTCACGTTCACGACCAAAATCCCCTACGTCGACCTCGACCTCCTCAAGAACCTCAAGGACAAGAATGTCCGCATCACCGGCGGCGCCAGGGCAATGAACCCCCTGATGGTGGTGCTGCAGTTCCTCCCGTGGACCGTGGGCATCATCTTCATCTACCTCATGTACCGCCAGGTGCAGGGGGGCAGCGGCAAGGCCTTCGGCTTCGGCAAGAGCCGCGCCAAGAAGTACAACGACAAGGGACGAAAGCTGACCTTCGCCGACGTGGCGGGTCAGGAGGAAGCCAAGAACGAGCTTCAAGAGGTCGTCGAGTTCCTTAAGAGCCCCGACAAGTTCACGGCCATCGGCGCCAAGATCCCCAAGGGCGTGCTGCTGGTCGGCATGCCCGGCACCGGCAAGACCATGATGGCCAAGGCCGTGGCCGGTGAAGCCGGGGTCAACTTCTTCCACATGTCGGGTTCGGATTTTGTCGAAATGTTCGTGGGCGTGGGCGCCAGCCGGGTCCGTGACCTGTTCGAGCAGGGCCGGCAGAACTCGCCCTGCATCCTGTTCATCGACGAAATCGACGCGGTGGGACGGACCCGCGGGGCCGGCTACGGCGGCGGGCACGACGAGCGCGAGCAGACTCTCAACCAGCTGCTTGTCGAGATGGACGGCTTCGACACCAAAGACGCGGTCATCGTGATCGCGGCCACCAACCGCGCCGACGTCCTTGACCCGGCGCTGCTGAGGCCCGGGCGCTTCGACAGGCAGGTGGTGGTCGACATGCCCGACGTGAAGGAACGCGAGGCCATCCTCAAAATTCACGCCGCCAAGGTCAAGCTCGACGCTACGGTCGACCTCCACCGTGTGGCCCAGGCCACCCCCGGCAGCTCGGGGGCCGACTTGGCCAACATGGTTAACGAAGCCGCGCTGTTTGCCGCCCGCCGCGGCAAGAGCGAGGTCGCCATGCAGGACTTCGAAGAGGCCCGGGACAAGCTGCTGATGGGTCTGGCTCGCCGCTCCAAGGTCATCCGGCCCAAGGAGAAGCTTGCTACCGCCTACCACGAGGCCGGCCACGCTCTGCTCCACTACCACCTGAAGGACACCGACCCCCTCCACAAGGTGTCGGTGGTGCCCCGGGGACGCACCCTGGGTGTGGCGTTCTCACTGCCCGACGAGGACAAGTACAGCCGCGGACGCAACTGGCTGCTCGACAGGATCAAGATCTGCTACGGCGGCTTCGCGGCCGAGGAGCTGGTCTTCGGTGAAACGACCACGGGCGTGCAGAACGACCTTGAACAGGCCACGACCCTGGCCCGGCGCATGGTCACCGAGTGGGGCATGAGCGACAAGATCGGCCCCATGGCGCTGGGCTCCGAGGGCGAGCCCATCTTCTTGGGCAAGGAGATCGCGACCCACAAGGACTATTCCGAAGAGACGGCACGGACCATCGACAGCGAGATCCGCCGCATCCTTCACGAGGGGCTCGAAACGGTGCGCGGCCTGCTCCAGACCCACAGGGACCAGCTCGACAAGCTGGCCAACGAACTTGTGATCAAGGAGACTCTTGACGACGACGAAGTGAGGCTGCTGCTGGGGTTCCCTCCGCGAGCGGTCGTCGCGGCGGAGTAAATGGCCCTGGCGCCCTCTCTCGTCCTCCTGTTCCTGGCCCCGCTGGCGTTTGCCGGCGACCTGGGAAGGACCGACGGCCTCTGGCGGGAATACCTTTCCGAGACCGTGCGGCGCGGTGTCCCCGTCCTGAACACCGAAGCGTCCTCGGTTCCGTATTGGCCCGTTCTCGACAGGCTTCGGGCCGACGCCGCCTCTCTGGAACCAGGTGCCGACGTCGACCTGATTTCAAGCTGGATGGACCTGCAAGAGTCGGACCCGGCAGCCGCCGAAACGACTTTGAAGGCTGGCTGGCCCAAGCCGGCCCTCACGCGGCTGTCGCCTAGGCAGTGGGGCGAGGCCCTGTTTGCTGCCTGGGACCCCGCCTCCGACCCCGGAGCCTGGACCCAAGCCTGGCTGGCGTGGGACGACAAGGCCTACAGCCCACGGGCCCTTGTCAGGGGCCTGGAAACCTTCGAGAAGACAGACCCCTCGGCCGTCGCGCCCCTGCTCGACCAAGCGCTCAGGCTATACCCCGAAGACCGGCGCTTTCTCGGCCTGGTGGCCAGGCATCCCGACTCGGCGACCTCGGCCCAGGGGCTGATCGCCCGGGACCTGGCTGCGGGTGGCTGGTCGCAGCCAGCGCTTCGGTCGCTGCTGACCCGGGCCCCCGAGGTCAAGGATCTGCTGGTGAAGGCCGGTTACCCGGCGGCGGGCCTCGACGACGCGGTCACGGGCGACTACGGCGTGTGGCTTGCCTCGGCGTCGGCCACAGCGGCTCCCGCCGACGGTTCGTGGACCTGGGACGCCGACGAGGACGGCAGGGCCGAAAGCACCCTGGTCGTCCAAGGCGGCCACCTGGCCACGTGGACCCGCAAGACGCCCGACGGCCTGTGGTCCCTGGGCTTCGCCAAGGGCAAGCCCGACACGGTAACCGAAGTGCGCGGCGGGGCTACGTGGACGCTGCGCTATGACGATTACCCCTGGGCCCGCACCCTCGAATACCGCTGGGCCGAGACGACCATCGTCTACAGGTTCCGCCCCCTGGCCCAGGCCGTCCCCCTGTGGCCGGCCGAGCGCTTCACCGCGCCGGTGGAGAGACTCCCGGCCGTGCTGGCCAGCCTTTGGCTTCCCCTCGACCCCAGGGCCCTGGCCCAGCAGGCGGCCAGCGTTGAAACCTGGCAGGGCGGCGTCAAGACGAGAACCGTCTATCTGTTCAAGGGTGAGGTGTGGCTGTCGGTGGAAGACACGCGCCGCTCGGGTCACAACGACACGTGGAGTTACTTCCGGTCGGGCCACCTGGTTTCAGTCTACCGCGACCCCGAGGGCGGCGGCCGGGCCACGCTGCGCGAGCTCTACAGCCGGGGCGAACTGACCCAGGTGCAGAGCCGTCCGACCCCAGGCGCCGGGCCCGAGTTCGTCCTGTTCCCTGCCGAAGGCGTCCAGCTCTGGGACCCTCGCGGCACAGGCCGCCCGCTTGAACGTCTGTTCGTGTGGACGGGGCAAGACAAGCTGAACGCCCTGGTGTTTTCAGGAAGCTCGCTTCCCTGGGAGACCATGCCACCCTGGGAGCCCCGGCCTTGAGGCGCTTCGGGATTGCGCTTGCCGCGCTTGCCGTGACCCTGGCCCTGGCTGCGTGCCGAACCGCCCCGCCGGCGCCGGTCGCCGCCGACCGCCCCGCCACGCTTCCCTCGGCCCTCGAGCGCGCCCAGGCCGAACTCCAGGCCGGCCGCTGGGGCTCCGCGTGGACCCTTGTAGCCAACCAGAGCGACGGGTCGGCAGAGAAGCAGGGCTTCCTCGAGTCGGTAACCACCGCCCTCCAGCAGGAGCGCGCCGCGGCCGCCGACGGCGGAAAAGCCCGCCGGGTCGAGGACCTGGACGCCACCCTTTCGCTCATGCGGACCGGAAGCTGGACGCCGCCGGCCGACACCACCCCAGAGCCGGCCGACTCGACGCCCGAGCAGTGGCTCAAGGGCACGGCCACCGTGGTGGTCAACAAGGGCCTTAAGGTCGAGAACGGCTCTTCCCAACCCGATATCGTCATCGGCTCGGGCTTCTTCGTGAGCGCCGACGGGTACCTGCTCACCAACCACCATGTCATCGAGTCGGAGGTGGAGCCCGGTTCCTCGCCCAGCTCGCGCCTGTCCATCCGGCTCCCCGGGTCCAAGGGCGAACGCCTGCCGGCTAGGGTTGTCGGCTGGGACCGCAACCTCGACCTCGCGCTGCTGAAGACCGAGTACAAACCCGAGTTCGTGTTCTCGCTGGGCCAGGGGCCCGATCCGGTTCCCGGTCAGCGCCTCCAGGCCCTGGGTTCCCCCGGTGGGCTGGAATCCACCCTCACCGAAGGCATCGTCTCAGCCGTCCAGCGGCCCCTGCTCGCGGTGGGCGAGGTGCTTCAGATCGACGTGGCCGTGAACCCCGGCAACAGCGGCGGGCCCCTGGTCGACAGCCGGGGGCGAGTTGTCGGCGTCGTGTTTGCGGGAATCCGCGAATTTCAGGGCGTCAACTTCGCCATCCCGGCTTCTCTGGTCCGCAAGATCCTGCCCCGGCTTCAGGAGGGCGGGCGTGCTGTGCTCCCCTGGATCGGTGTGGGGCTGATGGAAGATCCCCAGGGGCTCGAGATCGTGTACGTGACGCCCCGGAGCCCCGCCGACTGGGCCGGGATGCAAGTGGGCGACAGGCTCCTGGGCGTTGCCGGTGTGCCCGTGAAGGAACTGGTGGACGCCCAGGTCCGCCTCCTCGACTTCGGCACCGACGCGGTCGTCCCCTTCGACCTGCTCCGGGACGGCAAGCCGCTTCGGCTGTGGTCGACCCTGGCCCAGCGGCCCGACTTTCCCCTGCAGGAAGCGGCGATGGACGACCTGACGGGCCGGGTGATGCCCGTGGCCTTCGGCCTGGTCGTCGACGACACGGGTCAGGGTATCGACCGCTCGTTCCGGGTGAAGAAGGTGTGGCCGGGAACCGCGGCCGAGCAGCTGGGTCTTGCCGAAAACGACCCGCTCACGGTGCTCGATTGGGTTGCTGACAAGAAGAACAAGATGCTGATCACCAGGTGGAAGTTCAAACGCCGCCTGGGCGGTTACCTTGAGTCTTACGTCCAGCTGGCAACTCCCTTCTCGAGCCGTTTGTTCCTTTAGGAGGCAGTCCGAACCGCACCCCCGGCGGCAGGCGTTTCTTGAAATTTGCGGCGCTTTCGGGTACGATGCCGCCCATGCCCCATCCCACGTCCCGCATTCGAAACTTCTGCATCATTGCCCACATCGACCACGGCAAGTCGACCCTGGCCGACAGGTTCATCCAGCGTGCCAAGATCATTGACGACAGGAATTTTCAGAATCAGCTGCTGGACAACATGGACATCGAAAGGGAACGCGGCATCACGATCAAGAGCCAGGCCGTGTGCCTTCCGTATACCGCCGCCGACGGCCAGCAGTTCCTGCTCAACCTAGTCGACACCCCAGGCCACGCCGACTTCAGCTACGAGGTGAGCCGGGCGATCGCCAGCTGCGAGGGCGCGCTGCTGGTCATCGACGCGACCCAGGGTGTGCAGGCCCAGACGCTGTCCAACCTGTACATGGCCATGGACCACAACCTCGAGATCATCCCCGTCATCAACAAGATCGACATGCCCGGCGCCGACATCGAAAGGATCAAGCATCAGATCGACCACGACCTGGGGCTGGACTCCGACATCGCCATCCCCGTCTCGGCCAAGATGGGCCTGGGGATGGACGAGCTGCTGGCGGCCATCGTGGCGCACATTCCCCCGCCGAAGGGAACCGACAGCACGCCCTTGCAGTCCATTATCTTCGACAGCCACTACGACGCCTTCCGGGGCGTCATCATCCACGTGCGGAACTTCGAAGGGACGCTCAAGGAGGGCGACACGATCCGGCTGTTCAACACCGGCGGCACCTACATCGTCGAAGAGGTAGGCTACTTCCGCATCACCCTCGAAAGGACGCGCATTCTTGGACCCGGCGAGGTCGGCTACATCATCGCGGGCATCAAGAACATCAGCGATATCCGCGTCGGCGACACGGTCACCCTCGACACCAACCCCTGCACCCAGGGGCTCCCCGGCTTCAAAGACGTGAAGCCGGTTGTGTTCTCGTCGCTGTACCCCGTCGACTCCAACCAGTACGAGGAGCTGGCCAAGGCCCTCGAGAAGCTCAAGCTCAACGACGCCGCGCTCATCTACGAAAAGGACAGCTCGGCCGCGCTGGGTTTCGGGTTCAAGTGCGGCTTCTTGGGGCTCCTCCACCTCGAGGTGGTTCAGGAGCGAATCGAGCGTGAGTTTGACCTGAACATCATCCTCACCAGCCCATCGGTGCAGTACCGCATCACCCCCAAGAAGGGCGACGTGTACACGATCGAGACTCCCGGCGGCTTCCCCGACCCGACCACCATCGAGTTTGCCGAGGAACCTTACATCCACGCCACCGTCATTACTCCCGCCGAGTACCTGGGCAACATCATGACCCTGTGCACGCAGAAGCGAGGGGTGCAGACGAACATGACCTACCTTGACGAAAAGCGCGTCGAGATGCGCTATGAGATGCCCCTGGCCGAGGTGCTGTTCGACTTTTACGACAGGCTGAAGTCCATCAGCAAGGGCTACGCCAGCTTCGACTACGACTTGGCGGGGTTCCAGACCACCGAGCTTGTGAAGCTCGACATCCTTATCAACGGGGAGGGGGTCGACGCGCTGAGCATGCTCGTGTTCAAGGGCAACGCCTACGACCGCGCCAGGAACGTGTGCGACAAGCTCAAGGACGAGATCCCACGGCAGCAGTTCAAGATCGCCATCCAAGGGTCCATCGGCAACACGGTCATCGCCCGGGAGACCGTGCAGGCCTACCGCAAGGACGTGCTTGCCAAGTGCTACGGCGGTGACATCAGCCGCAAGCGCAAACTCCTCGACAAGCAGAAAGAGGGCAAGAAGCGGATGAAGATGGTCGGCAGCGTCGAGCTCCCCCAGAGCGCCTTCCTGTCTGTCCTCAAGACCACCGAGGACGATTGAGCCTCTCGAGAAGCCATCGCACCTGGTGCTGGGCCCGGGCCAGCCAGTCGTAGTCACGGCGGAACTCGGGGTCGGGGAAGGCGAAAGTCAGGTAGTCGACTTCGTTCAGGCCGCGTTCAAGATCTGACCACGCGGCCTCGTCGTGGGGCGCCGCGTTGAGGCGCTCAAAGTCGGCGAGCACGGCCGTCAAACGCCGGCGCTCGTCGTCCAGCCAGGCCCCGGGTCCCCGATCAGGCGCACCGATCCCGGCCCCGGTGTCCGGCGCCGCCCGGCCGCCAGGCGCCCCGCTGGGGTGGTTCGCACCGGGCACACGGTCTGCGGGCCACGGCTCCAACCCCAGCGGCAAACCTCCCGTTTTCCAAACCCAGGTGCGCTCCGCGTGGTCCCTTGCCTTCTCGGCCAAAACGGCCGCATAGCCTTCGAGGGCCGGCGTGGTGAGCCACTCGCCCTTGGCGGTCACCCCGGGCCGGTTCCAGCTCCCCTCCTGCTCCGTGGGCCTGAGGCGGTTGGTCGCGGCCAGCAGCGCCGCCAGCGCAGGAGTGCCCCGGGCGTGGGTCTTCCCCGGCGGGAAGCTGAAGTCGAGGCCCGCGAGCACCACGGGCCCCTGGGTCAGCCTCCAGGCGACCCAGGCAGCCGCCACGCCCACGCTCCCGAGGGCCGGGACCAGGGGCACCGGCCCCCAGGGCCAGCGGCGGAACAGGTCGACCTCGGCGAAGGTGGAGGCGAACCAGTGCGGCGGGTTGCCAAACACCCGGGTCGACGGCGGGTAGGCCGTCAGGTCGGCGAACAGAAGCACAGGAGCCGACGACCAGCCTGCAAAGTCCCTCAGGTTGGCGTGCTGGGATTCGAGGCAAACGACGGCGTCGGGGACGAGGCCCGAGGCCTTGAACACGGGGAGCGCCGTGTCGGCGGCCACGAGCCTGAGGCGGTCGCGGTGGACGGCTGCCCAGGGCAGGGCGTCCTCGAGGGTGGCCCCCGCACCGCAGACGAGCACCGGCTGGGTGCCCCAATCGGGCCACGGCATGGCTTGGAACCCGGGGGCCGAAGAGTTGTCGAACAGGTTCTTGACCCACAGCGGCCCCAGGTGGAGGCTGGTGATGCGGTTGGCCCACCAGCGCGTCAGTCCTTGGTCGAAGCGCGTGAAGACTTGGCGGTACCGCGCCGCGTCGGGCGTCCAGGCTCCGTTCAGCGCCAGGAACTCGCACCGCCGAAGCTTGGCCAGGGGGAGGTGGGAGAACAGCTCCTGCACCGCAGCCTCGGTGTCGGCCGAAAGGCGGAAGAGCCGGCCGTCGCCGGCCCTGGAGCCGAGAAAGGCTGCAAACGCGGTTCGGCACCGCCTCTCAAGTTCCTCATCCTTGTCGAACACGACCACGGCCGACTCGGGGGGCAGCCGGTCCAGGAGCACGTCGAGGCCCCAGCCTTCGAGGGGCGCCGGGACAAAAAAAAGGCTCCCCGGCCTCAACGGAGGCGAGGGAACCTTGCGGGCGGCGGCTTCGGGGCCGTCGCCGGGGGCTCTGACCCTCCGACCCTTCCAGGTCAGGAGGGGTTCTTCGTTCATTGCAGCCGGAACAGGTGGTTGAACTCGGCCTGGAAGTGGTCCTTGAAGAGCGGGCTCGTCAGGACTGCCTGCTCGAGTTCCTTGCCCCTCTCGTTGGCCACCAGCGAGTCGACCCCGTCGGCCGTGACGGGTTTGTCGTCGGCGGCGGGCGCCGTCTTGACGGCATCGACCTTGACGACAAGGACGGCCGGCGAGGCCAGGATGGGGTCGCTGAGCTGGCCGACGGGGGTCTTGAACGCCTTCTTGAAGAAGTCCTCATTGGCGGCCAGGCCCTGGAAGGTCGCATCCTTGCTCGCCGCAGTGAGGCTGGGGAACAGGTCGTAGTTGCCGAAGTTGAGGGGCACCCAGCCGCTGACGCCTACGGTCTTGCCCAGCTTTTTGGCTGCTGCGGCGAGGTCGCTTTTCGCCGAGGCGACGAAGGCCTTGGCCTGCACTTCGAGGTTGTCTTCCAGGAGTCCGCGGTCATTGCGCCCGATGTAGGCGCGGACCACGGCCAAGGTGTCGGCGCTTGTCAGGTCGGCGTCGGTGGCAGGGGCGTTGGCCTTGTAGATGACCCACGTCTTGTCGCCGGCGATCACGGGTGAAATGCCGCCCTTGGACAGCGCGAAGACCTTGTCCAGGTCCTCGGTCTTGCTGACTTCGGCCTTGAGCTCATAGTAGTGGCGCACGTTCAGGGCGCCGCCCGACTCGGCCAGCGAGTCTTTGGAGTAGGTCTTGGCCAGATCGGAGAACGACTTGTCCCCCTTGACGGCTTCGGCCCGGACCTTCTGGGCGTCGGCCTCGGTGGTGTCCACGGTGATGCGGCTCAGGTCGATGGTCCTGAAGAGGCCCTTGTTCTTGGCGGCGTAATCGGCCACCAGGTTCTGCGGGTAGTCGGAATCGGTGAAGGTCACGAAGGAGAACTTGCGCTGGGGGTAGTTCAGGCTCGTAATGAAGGTCTTGGTAGCCGACGAAAGGAGGGCGCCTTGGGTGTGGTCCTCGGCGTAGGCCTGAACCATCAGCGAGTTCCGTGTCTCCTGGGCGTACTTGAACTGGTCGGCCTTGGCCGTCTGGGCGTACAGCGAGGCGTCGAAATGTCCGTCCTTCTGGTACGCCGGGTAATCGACAAGGGCCTTCTTCACCTGATCGTCGGTCACGACAATGCCGGCTCGTTCGGCCTCGCGCTTGAGGCCGACCTGGAGGGCGGTCTGCTCAAAGGCCTGCCTCCAGACCAATTGCCGCTGAAACTCGACGTTGTTGCTGCCCTGGTTGAACTGCTCGTAGAAGCGGTTGAGCCGTTCCACCTGCTGCGAGAAGAGGTTGCCCTGGATGAAATCGATGGGGATGCCGTCATAGCTCCCGAAGCTGACGCTGGCCTGCTCGCTCACCTTTGAGACCACCGGCGCGCCAATGAAGGTGACGACGATGACCACCAGAATGGCGGCGGAAAAAATCGTGATTCCCAGGCCGTGGGAACGTCTTTCCGGGGCGGGTTTTTCAGGGGAGAATTTGACTGCTTTGGAAGGCATGGCTCATCCTTGAGGTGCGAATGGAATAGCCCAAAATAGCACGGAAGGGGGGTACTGTCAACGAACGGGCTGGGACGGCGGTTCGAGCGGGAAGGTTAGGGTCACGTCGAGCCGGCCGTGCGAACCGAGGTGCGCGCGCAGTCTCGCCCCCGTTTCCATGCGGATCTTGGCGTACCCCAGCATGGCCTTGGATTTTGGGTCGGCCAGCGACGCCATGACCTTCTTGCGGAAGGCCTCCTTGGCGTCGTGCTCGCCCCAGACAACGCCGATTTCGTGACGCACAAAGTCGAGGACGGTTCTTCCTTCTTCCCTCAGGGCGTTCCCCACCTGAAGGCAAAGCTCCTCGGCGGTGCGGGTCAGGCGCACGACCAAGGCGGTGCCCGCGGGACTGTACTTCAACGCGTTTTCAAGGAGTTCTGACGACGCGGTCGCCAGCCGCTCGGCGTACGCCAGCGCCTCGGGACGGCTCTGAAAGCAGGCCAGGATCAGCTCGCTGAGGTACTTTCGGGTGGCGGTCACAAACGAAGCCTCGTTCGCGACAAGGGCCCGCAGAAGGGTGACGGACAGGCGTTTCTGCATGATTCAACCCCCAGTCTAGCCTACTGGGCGGGAAAGAGCCAGCATCAAGGGGCCTCCACGAGGTCCTGGAAGAACTTCTGGGCCTTCTGCTTGACGGTTCGGGGGTAGGGTCCTTGGTAGACTGCCGAGACCAGGGGCAGGAGGATGGGGTCGGCGCTCCTGCCGTTGGCGAGCCACAGCGTCCGCGCCGCGTCGAGGACGGCGTCGGCCACCGCTGCTTGGTCGGCCATCCGCGCCCGCAGGTCAAAAAGAAGATGCATGAGCTTGCCGTCGCCGTCCCAGCCTGACCGGGCCAGGGCGCGGGCTCCCTGAACCGCCGCCGCTGGGTCGTACTCGCGCCGCAGGAGGGCGAGCAGCTCGTCGCGGTCCTCGGGGCCGGCGGTGGTCCCCAACAGGCCGAAGGCGCGCCAGCGAAGCGCGGGCCAGCTGTTGACGATGCGGGTGTGGTCCATCTGGAGGTCGGTCAGCCCCGAGCGCGCGATCTTGAGCAGGACGACGTTGGCGAAGGGCCAGGTCTCGAGGAGTTTGCCCTGGGCGGCCTTGGCGTCGAACCTGTCGAGGACCTCGCGCTGTTTGGCCTCCTCGCCGCTGGCGGCCAGCTGGTAGAAGTACCCGAAGTCGGGGTCGTCGCTCCAGTTGGCCGCCCGGGAGGCCACCGAGGCGGGCCGCTTGGCGGCGAAGGGCCGTCCCGGCCCCCCGCCGTCCTGAGGCCATCCCAGCGGCGGCCAGCGGAACCCCGACCAGATATGAAGGCCCCAGGCCGCATCGCTCCACACGGCCAGACCCCCGTCGGTGAGCACGGGAGCCGACGCGGGGGCCGCCTCGTCAAGGGTGGCCAGCCACCGGCCGTCGTAGGTCCACATCTCGAGCCCACCGGCCGTGCCGACGAGCACGCGGCCGCGGTCGTCGAGGGCCGAGCCCGTCACAGCGGGCCGCGGGAGAACTGTGACCGAAAGCATCCTGCCGTCGGCGGTCAGACGGCGCACGCGCCCGGGTTCGGTAACGACCAGGGTGTCTTGGCGGTCGGTGACCACGCCCAGCAGCCGGGGAGACGGGTCGATCAGCCGGAACCTGGACTCGTCGGCGCCCTTGAGCCACAGCCCGGTGTCGGTCCAAATGGAGAGCGATCCCCCCGTGGTCTGCAGCACGCCCCGGGGGTTGCCTGTGAGCGTCCAGTGCCCGGCGTCGCGGCCGTCGGGGTCGATGAGCGCCACCTGGCCGGGACCGAAGGCGTACACCCCCAGGCTGTCGTCGACAAGGAGGGCGGCCACGGAGAACCCCAGGTCCCGGGCCCACAACATCGACCCGTGGGGTGCCCAGGCCTCGACGTGACCGTCCCGCCACGCCATCTGGACGACGCCGGCTGCGCTCCACGCCGTGGCCGTGGCCTCGGCAGTGCGGGTAGAGGCAAATTCGGCGGCCAGCACCCGGGTACGCGGGTCCCAGGCGAGCACGTCCACCCTCCCCGAGACTTGCGGGGCCGCCAGGAGCTGCACCCCGGCCCGGGGCGCTACCGTGACGGGCGCTGAAAACCGCGCCGAGGCCTTCCAGACCGCCAGGGGCCTGGCCACGGCGTCGAAAACGGTGAGGGTTTGGTCTTCGCAGGGGGCCAGGATCTCGCCGGTGGGCAACGCCGAGGCGCCCCAGGCGAGGCGGCCGGCCAAAAGAAGAGACGCGGCCGCCCGGGGCTCGTCGGGCAGAGGGTCGGCCGCGCCCAGGGCCGGCGGTCCCCAGAGCAGAACCGTCAGCAGAACGCCGAGGGGCTCACGAACGGACAAGGCGGGCGACCGCCTCGATGTGGGTGGTTTGCGGGTAGAAGTCAAACAACTTCAGCGCGGCCGTGGTCCACCCGGCGGCTTCGAGGACCCGGGTGTCGCGGGCCAAGGTGTCGGGGTTGCACGACACATACACCAGCACCGGCGCCGGGCCCGAGGCCAGCCACGCCGCCACCTCCGGCGACAGGCCGGTCCGGGGCGGGTCGACGACAATCGCGTCGAGGGCCGGCGCTGGACGCGGCAGCCGGGACAGCCACGCTTCCAGCGTCGAAGCGTGGAACTCGTGGAGGGGGCCCGCCACGTTGAGGCGTGCCAGCGCCAGGGCGGCCGGGTTCTGTTCGACCTCGACCACGACGTCGAACCGGTCGGCCAGGAAGGCCCCGAACAGGCCCGACCCGCCGTAAAGGTCGAGGACCCGGGCGCCCCGGGTCGGGAGGGCGTCGAGGACGGCCGCCACCAGCGCCGGCAGCAGGGTGAGGTTGCTCTGGAAGAAGCCGTCGAGGGCCGAGTGCAGCCTTTTGCCCGCCACTTCGAGGGTGACGCGGGAGTCGCGGCCCTCGATGTACGCCTTGCCGCCCACGGCAAAGGCGTTGGTGCGTCCCACGGGCAGGCCTCGTCCTCCCGACGCCAGCAGCTCGGCAAACCCCGGGGCCGCCACGGCGCACGCCGTCACCGTGATGGTCTTGTCGGACGAGCGGGCCTTGAAGCCTGCGGCCGAACCCGACGAATCCTTGTGCAGCTGGAGCCGGGCGCGGTAGGCCCAGGCGGGGCCCGAGACGACCTCGGGGAGCGGAATTTCCTTCTTCCCCAGGCGGCGGTAGGCCTCCTGGACGAGCACGGCCTTGAGCCGTCCCTGGGCCTCGTCGCCCACGTGCATGAAGTCGCACCCGCCGCAGCGTCCGTAGAGGGGGCAGGGCGGTTCCCGGCGGTCGGGTGAGGGCCGGAGGACCTCGACCAGCGTTCCCCGGGCAAAGCCTTTTTTCACGGGGCCTGACTTATAAAGAATGGTCTCGCCGGGCAGGGCACCCGGGACAAAGACGACAAGGCCGTCGCGGCGGATGAGGCCGTCGCCCCCCGAGACGAGCTTCTCGACCACTCCGGTCTGGGCGCCGGCCGGCTCAGCCCTTGGGGGCGAAATGCGAGAACTCCATGCTGAAGGTTCCCCGCCCCTGGGTCATCGACCTCAGACCCGTCGTGAAGCCGAACATCTTCACCATAGGCACCTCGCTGTGGACGATTTCCCGGGTGGCTTGGCTGTCCATGGAATGGACGATGCCGCCCTTCTGCGTCAGGTAGCCCACCACTTCGCCCACGAAGTCCCGGGGACTGAGGATGGTGACCTTCATGATGGGTTCGAGCTGGACGGGACCGCCCAAGCGCGCGGCGTTGTCGAACCCCAGGGAACCCGCGGCTTCGAAGGCAAACTCACTGGCGGTCAGTTCGTCGAACTTGGCGCCCGCGAGGGTGACATCGACGTCGATGAGCGGGTACCCCAGAAGCACGCCGCTGGTGAACGCGCCCCGGACCCCGCGCTCCACCGCGTCCTGGAAATTCTCGGGCAGCTGGGCCTTGGACACCCGGCTGCGGAAGACGTTGCCCGATCCGCGCTCGCCGGGTTTGACCTCGAGGGTGATGACGGCGTGGTTTTCCTTGCCGGCCAGGGTGCGGTCGAAGACCTCGGTGTGGGTGACCGGGGCGGTGACGGTTTCGCGGTAGCTGACCTGGGGGTTGCCCACCCTGGCCTTCACCTTGAACTCCTTGGTGATGCGGGTAACCAGCACGTCGAGGTGGAGCTCACCCATGCCCGAGATGAGCGTCTGGCCCGTTTCTTTGTCCTCTTTGACGAGGAACGTGGGGTCTTCAAGCATCAGTGTCGAGAGCACCGAGGTGAGCTTGTCGGCCTCTTCGGTGCTTTGGGGCTCGATGGCGACGCTGATCACCGGCTGGGGAAAGTGCATCTTTTCGAGGAGCACCGGGTAGTTGTCCAGCCCAAGCGTGTCGCCGGTCTGGCTCTCCTTGAGGCCGACGATGACGCCGATGTCGCCGGCGGCCAGGCTGTCCACGGCCTCGGCGCGGTTGGCGTGCATGCGCAGCAGGCGGTTCACCCGCTCGCGCTTCTTCTTGCCGATGTTGAGCACCTGGCTGCCGCTCTTGAGGGTGCCTGAGTACACGCGAACGTAGTTGTAGAGGCCGGCCTGGGGGTCGTTCTGAATCTTGAACACCAGCGCCAGCAGGTTGCCGCCGGCGTCGGGTTTGACCTCGACCTCCTCCTCCTTTTTCAGATGGAAGCCATGAAAGGGAGGCAGTTCGTCGGGAGCGGGGAGGTAGTCGACCACCGCGTCGAGGAGGGGCTGGACGCCGATGTTGCGCAGCGACGCCCCGGCCAGCACGGGAACGGCCTTGAGCGACAGGACCGCGCGGCGCATGACCTTCTTGATCAGCTCGACGGGAATGTCGGCGCCCTCAAGGTACAGTTCTGTCATTTCATCGTCGAAGGCCGACAGTCCGTCGACAAGCTTGTCCCGGGCGTCGTGGGCCGCCTGCCGCCACTCGTCGGACAGCGGCGAGGCCAGGATATCGGCGCCCTCGGCACCGCCCCAGCGCAGCTCCTGCAGTGTCAGCAGGTCGATCACGCCCACAAAGTCGTTCTCGGCGCCCATGGGCAGCTGGATGGCCAGGGGGTTGGCCCCCAGCTTCTCGCGGATTTCGCCGACGCACATGGCGAAGTCGGCGCCTATCCTGTCCATCTTGTTGATGTAAGCGATCCGAGGGACCTTGTACCTGTCGGCCTGGTGCCACACGGTCTCGGACTGGGGTTGGACCCCGTCCACGGCCGAAAACACGCCCACGGCGCCGTCGAGGACCCGGAGCGAGCGCTCCACCTCGGCGGTGAAGTCCACGTGGCCTGGGGTGTCGATGAGGTTGATCTGCCAGTCGTGCCACACGCAGGTGGTGGCGGCCGACGTGATCGTGATGCCTCTGTCCTGTTCCTGCTCCATCCAGTCCATGGTCGCGTTGCCGGTGTCGACCTCGCCGATGCGGTGGGTCTTGCCCGTATAGAACAGGATCCGTTCCGAGGTCGTGGTCTTTCCGGCGTCGATGTGGGCCATGATGCCGATATTTCGCAAACCCTTGGTGCTCAAAATTCCCCGCTTTTGCCTATCTTGGCCACTATGGATTCCATGTACCGTATGATTTTAGATTCGTTGTGCTGGTCGTGCGCACACTCTGTGCATCGCTCAATCTGGTCCTTGGGAAGACCTCAGGGCCAACCTGACACAGAGCTTATCAAAAGGATAACCCTCTTGGAAGAGGGTGCCCGATTTAAAGGAATTATTTGAATTTGAAACTCAAACTGCCGCCGTCTTGACAGATTAGGTAACTGGCATTAACACCAAAAAACGTTCGGTTGGAGGGTACAGTCATGGTCGAACAGGACACCCGCAAGAACCGCCCCAACGGCGGTCCAGAACTTCCAAGAAACCGGTTTGACCATCAGGCCGGCATAGACCAGGCAACCGATGAATACGGCGCCCTGAAGGGCCCCCACGATCGTGACCGCCACGGGAAGACCGGCAAGGTACTTGAGGGGCACGGTGAACCCACTTTCGTTCCTTCGAGCTTGACTTCTGGTTCACCTGTCGCCAACTTGTGGCACAGTTGATAAGTCATCCAAGGAGAATCCCGAATGAACTCGTACATGGTCGTCGCCAAGTTCAAACCCAACACCAACATGAAGGACGTTTTCGCCGTCCAGGCCGAGGAAATGGCCCAGGTGGCGGTTCTCAAGAAGGAAGGCAGGCTGGGGAGCCTGTCCATCTCGGTACCTCGGCAGACAGTATTCCTACAGGTGTTCGCCCCCGGCGAAACTGAAGCGCATGAAACCGTGAATACCCTGCCCATGGCAAAGTGGTGGGACCTCGATGTCTACCCGACTCCGGAACCCGCGCGGGCCTAAGCAGCGTCCCGCGGTAGACACGGGAAAGAGCCTCCTCCTCGGTTCTATTCAGGGGTTCCAGACCCGGAAACCGAAAGGATCCTGGCCAGCGAAACGTCCTGACCTGGGCGACCGGCCTTGACACCCTAGTCTATACTGAAGGCAGGAGGTGGGATGTGGCAGTCCAGATCGAGAAAGAAATCCTTCGTTCCATACTGACGCTGAGCACGCTGATCGAGGCACGGGACCCGTACACCGGGGGCCACACCTGGAGGGTCAGCCAGTACGCGCTTGCCCTGGCTCGAAAAGCTGGCTTCGACAGGAACGGCTTGTTCCTGGTGAATCTGGGCGGCCTCGTCCACGACCTTGGCAAGATCGGCATCCCAGATCACATTCTCCGCAAGCCCGACAAACTCACTGACGACGAGTTTGCCGTGATGAAGAAACACCCGGGGATCGGACGGGACCTCATAGAGCAACACCCTCTGTTCCCTCTCTTGAAAGACGCGGTCTTGTACCACCACGAACGCTTTGACGGTGCAGGTTACCCCTCTGGTCTGGCAAGAGACGGGCAGTCGATCATAGCGAGGGTCATGTCCATCGCGGATTCTTTTGACGCCATGACCTCCACGAGGCCGTACCGGCGGGGGATGCCTCCCGAGAAGGCAATTTCGATTCTCCTGGCCGAGAAGGGAAAGCAATTTGACGGGACGTTGGTGGATTCATTTGTTCTGCTTCACCAAGAGGGCAAGCTTGACCACGTCTTGGGGCACAGCGGAGAGGATAGACTGCTGCTCACCTGCGGCATGTGCGGTCCCATTATCGACTACGACGCCGACGCCAAGGATGGTTCAACGGTTACTTGTCCCAACTGCACCAAAGTGTACGTGCTCCATTCTGACCATGGGCGGTTTTCGGTGGAAGAAACCGAGCGGTTCCAGCGCGACCGCGTCCCCTCAGCGGACTTTCAGACGCTCACGGCGTTCTTCAGGGACGTACCGAGGAAGGTTGAGCCCCGCGGTTATCAATCGCAGGCCTCCACCTCATAGGCAACACCCGCGAGCCTGTGCCTCCTCCCTTCTTCCTCAAATTCGACAGTGGGCGGCAAGCCCCTCGCCCGAAGGGTGAAGACATCATTGAAGTCTAGTTTCAGGGGTTCAAGGCGTTTGATCCTCATCGGATTTGGGTCCGCAGAACCTACTCCCAGAGGGCAAAGAGGTCGGCGGACGGCAGCACCGCCACAATGTTCTTCAGGTTCTCAAGCGAACGGTTGTGGCCTTCCTGGTTGAACGAGGAGACGGCGTCGGAAAGGACAACTGAAAAAAAACCGCGATTGCTTGCGTCTCGGGCGCTGGACTCCACACCCATCTCGGTGGCAATGCCGGTGAACAGGACGGTGGTCAACCCGGCATTCCGCAGGTAGAGCTCGAAGTTGGTTCCCACAAAGAAACTTGCCGTGTTCTTGGGGATGATGATGTCGGTTGGTACCGTCTCGAGGGCCAGGTCAAGGCCGTCGGGGGTAAAGGTGATGGGCAGCTTACGGCGTTTGGCAAAGTATTTTCTTGCCGGAGACTCGAACTTCTCGGGCAGCGGGGTGATCTTCGAAAAGAAGACCGCAACGCCCCGCTCCCGGGCTTTCGCCAGGATCTTCCGGTTCGCTTCGAGGAACTCTTCCTTGTTGAAAATCGAGCCGACAAGGGCCTTCTGAACGTCCCAGATGACAAGGGCCGTGTGTTTGGGGTCGAGGAGAGCCTTGAGTTCGTTGTTTTCTTCCATGATGGGTTCAAGCTACTTCAACGGCGGGCAGCCGGCAAGGCCGGGGCAGCCCCACCCCCGCTGATATCGTTTGCAGTTTGAGTGAAGTCCGACTATTGTTATGGGAGCATCAGAAAAGTGTCGGTCCGAGGCGGTAGACTTTGAACCCAAGGCTTGCAATTGTCGGCGTGGATTTGGCCTCGGTGTCGGGCCTGACGGAGACCCTGGGCGCCCGGGGCTTCTCGGTCAGCTTCCTAAAGGCGGCCGAATTGCGCCTCGTGTCGGAGCCTTGGCAGGGCGGCTTCGCCCTGATTCTGATGGCGTCGGCAGCGGCCCTCACGCCCGAGGGCGCCCAGTTTGCCGCCCTTGCCCGGCGTCGGGGCGTCCCGGTCCTCCTCGTCCTCGAAGACCGGGGGGCGGGGCTTGCCGGGCTGAAGGCGTTTCCGGCGGCGGGCGCGATCCGCGCGGGCGAGGACGCTGAGGTTCTTGATTTCAACGTCCGGAGCGCTCTGGGGACAGAGCAGCCTCCCGGCGAAGCTGCCCCCACCGACAGGGCCATTCTCGACACGTTGCCCGACCTGCTTTTTGTGGTGGACTACAATGGAGTGTACCTGGACTTCCATTCCCGGCAATCGCACCTTTTGCTGCACACGCCGGCGGAGTTCCTCGGTAAGCGCATTGCCGACAACGTGCCCCCCGAGGTCGCCGAAGTCGAGATGCGCTCGATCCGCGCCGCCCACGAACACGGGACGTCGCTGGGCCGAAGGTTCAGGCTGGCGGTCCGCGGAACGGTCAGGTGGTTTGAGGTTTCCGTTTCAAGCATCCCCGGAAACTTCGAGGTGCCGAGGTTCGTCCTCTTGGTCCACGACATCACCGAGGCGGTAAAGACCGAGACCGCCTTGGGGGAGCACCGCAACCTCCTTGAGACCGTGCTTTGGACTGTGGAGGACGCCATCTTCATCAAGGACAACGACGGTGCGTTTCTCGTCGCCAACCCGGGCGCGGCAAAGTGGCTGGGCCTCGAGTCGGCAGCCGACATGATAGGAAGGAATCAGGCCGAGCTGGCCGAGGGTTCGGACCTCGAGTCGATGGCGGCGACCGACAGGGCCGTACAGGAGTCGGGAAAGCCCGTCGAGTACGAGCAGACCTTCACGTTGGGCGGTAAGAATTTCACCCACAGGACCCGGAAGTACCCCTGGAAGGATTCCCAGGGGGCGCCCGGGGGCATCGTCGGAATTTCCAGCGACATCACCGACCTCAAGAACCTCGAGGCCAGGATCGTCGAACAGAACGAAAAGCTCAGCAAAGAGAACTCGATGAAGGACAGGCTGTTCACCATCCTGGCCCACGACCTGAAGGGCCCTATCGGCGGCCTCGCCACCCTCATGGCGCACCTCAACAGCCTGGCCTTCGAAGACCCCGACGTGACGGAAATCCTTGGGGAAAGCGAACGCACGGCCCAACGGACTTACAGCCTTCTTGAGAGCCTGCTTGACTGGATCCAGGCGCACCAGCAGGGCACAGACGCACCTTGGGCCGCGGTGGCCGTGGGCGCGTGCCTGCACAGAATTCGGGATTGGGTTGAGTCTCAGGCCGGACCCAAGGGCGTCGCCATCTCGGTTGAATGCCCCGAGAACCTCACCGTATTCACCGACGAGAGGATCGTCGAGACCATCGTCAGGAACCTGCTCTCAAACGCAGTGAAATACTCGCCGCCGGGGTCAACGGTCACAGTCACCGGCGGCGAGGACGGCGAGGGCGTTGTCGTGTCGGTGGCCGACTGCGGCGTGGGCATCGACCCCGAAACTGTGACGAAGCTGTTCGGCACCGAGAAGGTTCACTCGCGGCCGGGCACCAGCGACGAGAAGGGAACGGGGCTGGGCCTGATGTTCTCGTCGGACCTGGCGAAGGTCGTCGGGGGTACGCTGCGGGTGGAAAGCGTGCTGGGCAAGGGCTCGACGTTCGCCCTGGTGCTGCCAAGACGCTCCGAGGCCGGGGCCTGACGCGGCCTCAGCCACCCGGGGACTCCAGGGCGCGCAGGAAGTCGCCCTTGGTCAGCAGTTCGGGGAACAGGTACACGGGACGGCCCGGGGTGTACAGGGCGTACACCGGCAGTCCCGCCCGGTTGACCGACGCCAGCCACGCCCGAACCTCGGGGTTGGGCCGGGTGTAGTCGGCACGAAGGCGGACGACCCCCAGGCGTTCGAACGCCGCCCCGGCCTCGGGCGTGTCGAGAACCGCCCACTCGTTGACCTGGCAGGTGGCGCACCACGCAGCCGTGGCATCGACAAACACGGGGCGGCCCTGGGCCAGCGCTGACTCGAGAGCCTGGGGCGAATACTCGGTCCACCCGGCCTTGGGCGCGGGAACGGCTGTTGGCGCACTCGACGCAAGCCCCGTGGCAAACGCCCCCAGCAACACGGCCCCCGCCGCCAGCTTCACCCACAGCGCACCGCGGAACCGGCCGGCCGCCGCGAAGGCAAGCGCCACCAGCCCGAGGACGGCGAGGCCAGACCAAACGCGGTCGGGCGAGGTCTGCTGGGTGAAGACCCAGAGCAGGTACAGCACCGTAGCCCCCAGGAAGAACCCCGCCGTCCTTTCCACAGTCACGGTCCATGGGCCGGGTTTGGGGAGCCTTCGGCCCCACGACGGCAACGCCTGAACCAAGAGCAGCGGCAGGACCAGACCCAGGCCCACGGCGGCAAAAAACACGGGGATCAGCAGGGGCGGCTGGGCGAACGCGAAACCCAGCGCCGGTCCCAGCAGGGGCGCCGTGCACGGCGCGGCCGCCAGGACCAGCACGGTCCCGCCCAGAAACGACCTGACCAGACCCCGCCGGGTCATCGACACGCTGAACGGAGAGCCCGCCCACGACCACACTCCCCAAAGCTGCAAGGCAAAGACCCAAAACACCAGGACCAGGCCCCAGACGAACAGGGGCTGCTGAAAGGTGAAGCCCCAGTCCAGTCGCTGCCCCAGCACTGCGAAGCCCGCGGTGATAACGCCCAGGGTGGCCAGCACGGCAAACCCGCCGCCGGCGAAGGCCACTGCCTCGCGGCGCCGCTCCCTCAGGGTCAGCCCGGCGGCCGCGGCCAGCCCGACGCCCTTGAGGGCCAGCACCGGGAACACGCAGGGCATGAGGTTGAGCAGGAGGCCTCCCAAGAAAGCGCCAAGCAGGGCCCCCCAGAAGCCCCACCCCGGGGCTCTGGCGGGTGCGGGCAGGGCGAGGACCAGCGTCTTTTCAGCGGGGAGAAGGCAAGCGCCGTTCTCGCGGCAGATCTGCCAGCCGGCGTTCCAGGTGAGGCTGGCGGCGCCGGGGGGCGGCACCACGGTGCGGGTGAGGGTGAACGAGCCGGTGAAGCTTCGCTTCCCGTCCCGGAGCCGGGGCTCCGAAGCCGAACGCGACAGCACTGTGGCGCCGACGGGCTCGAAGTGAAGGAACGGCGAGTCCTCGTCCTGGTAGTAGCCCTGGGGCAGCGTGACTTGGACGGTGACCGTCAAGGCGCCGGCCGGCGCCGCAACCGGAGTACTCAGCGTCCACACGGGCTCCGGGTTCCCAAAATCCTGGGCGGGGAGGCCCGCCGCCAGCAGCAGGAAGAGGGCGGTCAGCGTCCGTGGCACAACTTGTATTTCTTGCCGCTGCCGCAGGGGCAGGGGTCGTTGCGCCCCACCTTGGGCTGGGCCCGCTGGACTGTGACGTGCTCGCCCTGGGCTTCCTTGCGTTCGCCCTGCTGGGCCATGGTTCCGTAGCTCCCCATGGACACGTGCGAGGGCCGGGCCTGGGCCGGAACCCTGTCGCGGGTCACGGGGGCCGAGGGCGCCTGCTGGATGCGGATCTTGAACATCTTTTTGGCGATGCCTGTCTTGATCTCTTCGATGAGCTTGTCGAACTGCTGGAAGCCCTCGACCTTGTACTCGAGGAGGGGGTTCTTCTGGGCGTAGGCGCGCAGGTACACCGCGTCGCGCAGCTCTTCCATGCTTTCAAGGTGCTCCTGCCACAGCGAGTCGATCCGCCTCAGGTATTCGGCACGGATGAAGAAGTTGAGGGGGTCGTGCCCGACAAGGTTCTCTTTTTCGGCCAGGTCCGCCTCGAGGTAGGCGTACACCCGCTCCCGGAACTTAACCGGGGACAGGTGGGCCAAGGTGTCGAGCTCGTCGTCCGCGGGGGCGTAGAAGAAACTGTCCTTGAGCTGCTCGAGGGCGGCCGACAGGTACTCGGCCATGATGTCCGCCTTGTGCCAGGCCTCGAACATGTCTTCGAGGAGCTCGCCGCCGGCGTGGAGAACCCGGGCCTTGAGGTTGTCGTCGACAAGGATGGAGTCGCGCTGCTCGTAGATGAAGGCCCGCTGGGCCGACAGCACGTCGTCGTAGTCGAGAAGGTGCTTGCGGATCTCGAAGTTGCGGTCCTCGACCTTCTTCTGGGCGTTTTCAAGGCTGCGGGTGAGCCACGGGTGGTTCAAGGGCTCGCCGCCGGCCATGCCCAGGCGGCCCATCATGTTGCGCACGTTGTCGTTGGCAAACAGGCGCATAAGCTGGTCGTCGAGGCTCACGAAGAACAGCGACCGGCCCGGGTCGCCCTGGCGGCCCGAACGCCCGCGCAGCTGGTTGTCGATGCGCCGGCTCTCGTGGCGCTCGGTGCCGATGACCAGCAATCCGCCCAGGGACTTCACCTTTTCGGAGCTGGCGCGCACAAGTTCTTGCTCCTTGGCGAGGATCTGCTGGTAGACCTCGGGCTCGGCGTCGGTGCCCGCCTTGCGGCGGGCGCGGAACTCGGGGTTGCCGCCCAGTTTGATGTCGGTGCCGCGGCCAGCCATGTTGGTGGCGATGGTGACCGAGCCCTCGGCGCCGGCCTCGGCGATGATGAGGGCCTCGCGGGCGTGGTTCTTGGCGTTAAGCACCTCGTGCTGCACGCCTTTGCGCGTCAGGTAACTTGAGAGCTTCTCGCTCTTCTCGATGCTCACCGTGCCGACCAGGACGGGCTGTCCCTTCTTTTTGGCCTTCACGATTTCGTCGGTGATGGCCGCGAACTTGAACTCCTCGTTGAAGTAGATCGTGTCGTCCTCGTCGGCCCGGGCCACGGGGCGGTTGGTGGGAATGACCACCACGTCGAGGCTGTAGATCTTGGCGAATTCCTTGGCTTCGGTGTCGGCCGTGCCCGTCATGCCGGAAAGTTTCTTGTAGAGGCGGAAGTAGTTCTGGAAGGTGATCGTGGCCACCGTCTTGTTGTGGTCGGCGATGCGGATCTTTTCCTTGGCCTCGATGGCCTGGTGCAGGCCCTCGGAGTAGCGCCGGCCGTGAAGGATGCGCCCCGTGAACTCGTCGACGATCTCGACTTTGTCTTCTTGGACGACGTAGTCCACTTCCCTGTGGAAGAGCTTGTGGGCCCTCAAGACCTGGGTGAAGTAGTGGATGAACTCGAAGTTCTCGCTGGCGAACAGGCTGCCGCTGATGAGCTTGCGCTGCTGGAGCAGGGTCTCGACCTTGTTCATACCCGCGTCGGTGAACATGATCCGCTTGCCCTTCTCGTCGAGCTTGTAGTCGCCCTTGAGCTCGTGGCCGGGGCCCTGCTCGGGGTCTGGGTAGTCGCCGGTCTTCGGGTCTTTTGCGCACTCGACCATGAACTCCACGAGGGGATCGACCGCCTGGAAGTTCTTGGCAGTATCGTCCTCCACCGCCCCCGAGATGATCAACGGGGTGCGGCTCTCGTCGATGAGGATGGAGTCGATTTCGTCGATGATGGCGTAGTTGGGAACGCGCTGGACCTTCTTGGCCAGATCCCAGCGCATGTTGTCGCGCAGGTAGTCGAACCCGAGCTCGTTGTTCGTAGCGTAGGTAATGTCGGCGTTGTAGTGGGGCTGCCGGGTTTCGGGGTCCATGGCCGAGAGGATCCAGCCCACGGTGACGCCCAGGTAGTCGTAGACAGGCTTCATCCACTTGGCGTCGCGTTCGGCCAGGTAGTCGTTGACCGTCACCATGTGAACGCCAAGGCCGGGCAGCGAGTTGAGGTAGGCGGCGGCCACCGACGAAAGCGTCTTGCCTTCACCTGTCTTCATTTCCATGATCTTGCCCTGGTGGAGGACGACGCCGCCCAGGAGCTGGACGTCGTAGGGGCGCTCGCCCAGGGTGCGGCGGGCGGCTTCCCGGGCCAGAGCGAAAGCCTCGGGCAGCAGCTGGTCGAGGGTTTCGCCCTGGCGGAAGCGGTCGCGCAGCGACGCCGTCATGACCGGGAATTCCTCGGCCTTGAGGGCCACCGCCCAGGCCTCCTTGGCGTTGATGGCGTGCAGGATGGGCAACAGCTGTTTCACGTCGCGTTCGAGTTTGGTGCCGAAGAAAACGCTCAGGAGATTCATGGGAACAATGTAAAGGAAGACCCCACCGGGGTCAACCGGGAGTGGGGTTGGCCAAGCTCCTACCCCCTGGTATCCTGTCGCCATGACGTTTCGCTTCCCGGCTGCGGCTCTGCTGCTCCTTGCCGTGTCCTGCGCCCCAGGCGCTCCCCAGCTCATGCCCAAGGAACCCCTGTTCAGCCTCGAACTCGGTACCTTGGAAGACCAGATCGACCTGTTCCAGCGCCCAGACCAACGCTCGCCCGAGCGAAACAGCTTCCTGTTCTACAACGGTCTTGTCCTCATCTCCGACGGCAACGCGCGCAAGATCATGGAGTTTTCAAGCTACGGTGACCTGCTCACCCTGTACTACAACCCCGACGCCAACCCCGTGCCTGCGCTGTTGGGAGCCTCGAGCACGCCGGGGCAGGTCAAGAACCGCAGGGCCTTCCCGTATCCGTTCAACGAGCTGGGCGAGCTGGCCCTCACGTCGCAGAACCAGCTGTACGTCGAGGACAGGGTCCCCATCGAGAGGAGGGTGTTCGACCCCGCCACCCAGGTGGTGCTTGAAAGCCGCATCCTCAGGTTCGACCGCGACGGCAAGTTCCTCGACTTTTTGGGGCAGGAGGGTATTGGCGGCACCCCGTTCCCCGTGGTCGAGCGGCTCACCGTCACCGCCAACGGCGAGCTGGTGGTTATCTGCAGGACGGGGAAAGGATGGGCCGTTTGGTGGTTTGATGCCAGCGGCACCCCCATCGACAAGACCCTGCTGGGCTACTCAGCCCTGCCGCAGCCCGATGGTTCGGCCGCGGGCAGCCTCCTCCCCCAGTTGGACACCATCTTCGCCGATTGGCAGACCCGCCGCCTGTACGTGAAGGTCGACTACTACATGGCAACCATGGATTCGACCACGCACACGGCCTCGGGCATCCAGCAGTCCCAGAGCCGCATCTGGACCTACGATCTGGCTACCCGCCAGTACACCAAGTCGTTCGCCCTTCCCGTGCTCAAGCGCCAGAAGGTCAAGGGAGACCCCACCGACCCCGTGGGGGACCGCCCGTACCAGTTCCTGGGCGTGAGCGACGGCGGCCAGGCGTACCTTCTCAGTTCCCCCGAGGCCGGAAGCCAGAGGTTCGTGGTCACCCATCCCGACGGCTCCATCTTCTTGGAGAGGAACATCGAGCTTGCGGGCGCCGACACCCTGTTCGCCCAGTACTCGGTCACACGCACCGGCCTGCTCGTGGGCTTCCTCAGCGACGGCAACCGCGTGCAGATGGCGTGGTGGCGGAGCGACAAGCTGCTGGGCGGCTATGCGCAGACTGGTTTCTAGCCGCGCGGCCCTCGAGGCCGACAGGGCTGCCGAAACCGGCTTCGGCTACGCGCCATGGCTGCTCATGGAGGAGGCGGGCATCCGCTTGCAGGACCACCTCGAGAGGCTTCAGGCCGAGGGCCGCCTCGTCGGCCCGGTGGTTTACCTCGCGGGCTCCGGAAACAACGGAGGCGACGCTCTGGTCATGGCTCGTCAAGCCTTCCTTCGCGGCAGGCCCGCCGCCGTGGTCAGGGTCTTCCCGCCGTCGTCCGACTCGTGCCGCCGCCAGGACGAGCTGGTGCGTGCCCTCAACCTGCCCGCGTGGGACTATGGAACGCCCGAGGCCTTGCAGGCGCTGTCGTCGGCCGCCGTATGGGTAGACGGTATTTGGGGCACCGGCCTGGCCGGGCCGCTCCGTCCCGAGAGGGCGGCGCTCGTGCGCGAGCTGGAGGCGCTCAGAACGAAAGTGGAAGCCGCCGGTGTCGCCATTGACATTCCCAGCGGCCTTTGGGAAGGCTTTTCCCCCGGCGGCGCCGCGCTGAACTGCGCCTGGACCCTGACCCCCGGTTGGCTGAAGGACTTCTGTTACTACCCGGAGGCGCGGGAGGCTGCGGGCACCCTTGTCGAGGTGCCCCTGGCGTTTCCCCAGGCCGCCGAGGGTTCGGCCGACCTTGTCGAGCCCGCAGACCTGGCGGCCCTGCTTCCCCGGGTGGCCCCCGGGGACCACAAGGGCCGCCGGGGCCACGTGGCCCTGGCCGGCGGAGCCGAGGGCATGACCGGGGCGCTGGTGTTGGCCGCCCGGTCGGCCGCGGGTGCGGGTGCGGGTCTTGTCTCGCTGGGCACCGACCCCGGCCTCGTGGCCCTGATCGCGCCCCAGGTTCCCGCCTTTCAGGTGAGGCCCGCCGAGGGGTTGGCCGCCCTGGCCCCGCGCTACGATGCCCTGGTGGCGGGCCCCGGGTGGGGCCGCTCCGAGGGGCGCGTGGAGCTGCTCAAGGCCCTGTGGGCCACTGGGCTGCCGCTGGTGATCGACGCCGACGGGCTGACGGCTTGGCGCGCTGCGGAACTGCCCGCCCGGGCGGCGCCCGTGGTTCTCACCCCCCACCCCGGCGAGTTTGCCCGCCTGGGCGCGGGTGAGGGCGGCCTGGTCCCAGCCGCAGCGGCCTTGGCCCGGGCCCGGGGGGTGACTATCGTGCTGAAGGGCGCTGTGACTTGGACCCTGGCCCCCGACGGCCGCCGGTCGGTATGGGACGGGCGCAACCCCGCCTTGGGCACCGGGGGGAGCGGCGACTGTCTGGCCGGGGTGATCGGCGCCCTGCTGGCCCGGGGGCTCGACGGCTTCGAGGCCGCGCGGGCTGGCGTGGCCTTGCACGGCGTGGCGGGGCGCGACCTCGAAGCCGAATCGGGCTGGTTCACCGCCGACAGGCTGCCCGAGGCGGTGGCCAGGCGGGCCGCGGCTTGCATGGCGGGTCTCGGGCCGCTATAGTCGGAGGTACGATGGTCCAGATCTATTTTCTCCTGGTCTTCCTCAACATCACGGCGGGCTTGGTCCTTGCCCGAAGCGGCCTCAAGCGCTCCCTCGGGATCTGGGACTCGTGGTTCCTCCCGTTCGAGAACAAACTCATCCGAGGCCTTCTGGGCGTGGCAACCTTCATCACGGGCTTCCTTGGCCTGATCTTCGTGCTTCCCGGCGACCAGATCTTCTTGGGCGACCTGTTCCCTTCGGTCACCGCCATGCTGGGGGGGACGCTGCTGGTCCTCGAGTTCTACCGCAAGGAAGAGACCGAGGACAAACCCAAGATCGAAGACTTTCTGGTGAGCAACAAGATCATCATCGGTGTCGTGTGCCTCACCTTCGGCATCCTCCATTTCTTTTCGCCCACGGTGGTGTTTCTGTGAGCACCCGCCTCAGCCTCTGCGGCATTGCCTGCGAGGCGGGGCGGTACCTGGTCGCCCGGCGCAACCCCGGGGGATCGCAAGGCGGAAAATGGGAGTTCCCGGGGGGGAAGCAGGAGCCGGGCGAGACGCCGGAACAGACCTTGGTGCGCGAGTTCGACGAAGAGCTCTCGGTGCCCGTCGCCGTGGGACGGCGCCTGTTTGTGGGCGCGTTCACCAACGGCACCAACGAGTACCGGCTGGAAGGGTGGGAGGTCACGCTCCTGAGCCGCGACTTTCATCTGACCGAGCATCAGGAGCTCAGGTGGGTGCCCCCGGCCGAACTGGGCCAGCTCGACCTTTCCGACTCGGACCGCGGGGTGGCCGAGGCCCTGGCCGGCCCGGGCACGGTTGAATCTCTCTCCTGATACCGATAAAATAACGTCGATAAACTTTTAGGAGGACAAGCATGTATAAAATCGTTCTGATCCGCCACGGCGAAAGCGAGTGGAACCTCAAGAACCAGTTCACGGGTTGGGTCGACGTCGACCTGGCCCCCAGCGGCGTGCAGGAAGCCGTCGAGGCCGGGCAGGTGCTCAAGAAGGAAGGCTACGTCTTCGACCTGGCCTACACCTCGGTGCTCCGCCGGGCGAACAAGACCCTCAACACCGTGCTCGACGGCATGGACCTGCTGTGGATCCCCGTGAAGAAGACTTGGCGCCTCAACGAGCGCCACTACGGGGCCCTCCAGGGCCTCGACAAGGCCGACACCCTGGCCAAATACGGCGACGTCCAGTTCAAGCAGTGGCGCCGCAGCTACGACGTTCCGCCGCCGCCCCTGCCGGCCGACAGCCCCATGCAGCCCTCGAAGGACCCCCGCTACGCCGACGTGGCCCCCGAGGAGCTGCCGGTCACCGAGTGCCTCAAGGACTGCGTGGCCCGGGTTCTGCCCTACTGGTTTGTCGAGATCGTCCCCCAGATTCTCACAGGACGCAAGATCATCATCGGCGCCCACGGCAACTCGCTCCGCGCTCTGGTCAAGCACCTCAAGGGAGTCAGCGACGCCGACATCGCCGAGCTGAACATTCCCACCGCCGTGCCCCTGGTGTTCGAGCTCGACAAGAACCTGAAGTACGTCAAGGACTACTACGTGGGCGACCAGGCCAAGATCCAGGCCAAGATCGCCGGCGTCGCCGCCCAAGGTCAAAAGAAGTAAATTCCCACCTGACGCGGCAGGTATGAACGGATTTCATTTCGAATGTACTTGCTGCGGTGATTGCTGCACCGGAAATCAGGTCGTCCGCCTTACGGGGGGCGACCTGACTCTCCTTGTGGACTATCTCGGACTATCGTCAGCTCTTGATTCAAAGGCCAGAGGCCTGGTGGCCGTGGTCCGCGAGACCGTGGCCGGGCGCCAGGTTTGGCGGCCCCGGATCCGGTTCCGGCAGAAACCCCTGCGCCAGTGCCCCTTTCTTGTCAACGATGTGGACGAGGCGGGTGTCTACCGGGGGCTCTGCTCCCTTCACCCCGCCCACAAACCCCTGGTCTGCACCCTGTCACCCCTGTCGCGCGAAGTCGAGACAGGGGACTCCGCCCGCGAGCAGTGGTCGTTTGTTCCTCCAGTCGAGGGCTGCCCGGGCGTGGGGCGGGGCTCCGTGCTGACGCTCGGCCCGCCGCCGGGCCTCAGGTCAACGCTCGACGCCGAGGTAGCCTGGATGAAGCGGCTTATCGAGCAGACACCAAGTCTGCCCGACGAAACCGCCGCGTGGGACTGGCTCGTCCGGAACCTTTAGCCGGACTTCTCAGACGCCCAGCAGGTCGGCGTAGGCCTTGAGAGCCCCGTCCATTTCGCCCTTGGCCAACACGGCCTTGGTGAGCACCTTGCCCAGCTGAACTCCTTCCTGGTCGAATGAGTTGATGTTCCACAGCAGGCCCTGGAACATGACCTTGTTCTCAAAGTGAGCCAGCAGCGCGCCCAGGGTCTCGGGGGTGAGCTTCCTGTTGATCAGCAGGCTCGAGGGCCGTCCGCCCGCGAAGTTCTTGTTGGGGTTCTCGTTCTTCGAGCCCTTGGCGAAGGCGACGATCTGCGCCGCCAGGTTGGCGTTGAGCTTGGCCTGGCTTGTCGATCCCTCGCTCACCACGTCGCTGCCGGCCTGGCTTTCGAGAAAGCCGATGAACTGGAGCGGGACGACGTCGGTGCCCTGGTGGAGGTGCTGGTAGAAGCTGTGCTGGCCGTTGGTCCCCGGCTCGCCGAAGATGACCGGGCCGGTGGCGTACTTCACCTTCTTGTTCTGGCGGTCGACGCTCTTGCCGTTGGACTCCATGTCGAGCTGCTGGAAGTGGGCCGGCAAGCGGCTGAGCGCCTGGGAGTACGGGAGCACGGCGGTGTAGGGGAGGCCCAGGCCATTGCGCTCCCACACGCCGATGAGGGCGTCGAGGAGGGCCGCGTTCTTGAGGGGGGACGATTCGAGGGCAGCCTTGTCGGCCTCGTGGGCGCCGGCCAGGAAGCGGGCAAACACGTCGGCGCCAAAGGCGAGGCTGAGCACGGCGCCTCCCACAGCCGAGGTCGACGAGTAGCGCCCGCCGATGTAGTCGTCGATATAGAAGCTGGCGACGTACCTGGGGTTGTTGGCCAGGGGGCTCGTCTCGCTGGTGACGGCGACCATGTGCTTGTCGGCCTCGAGGCCGGCCTTGGCCAGAGTCTGCCTGACGAAGTTCTCGTTGGCGAGGGTCTCCTGGGTGGTCCCTGACTTGGAGACAAGGATGAAGAGCGTCGACGGGAGGTTCACCGAGGCGAGCACCGCCGAAGCATCGTCGGGATCGACGTTCGAGATGAAGTGCGCCTCAAGGGTGACCTTTTTCTTCTCGGCGGCCACCCAGTTTTCAAGCGCCAGGTACATGGCCCGGGGACCAAGGTCGGACCCGCCGATGCCGATCTGCACGACGGTGGTGAACTTCTTGCCGCTGCTGCCCTTGATGGTGCCCTTGTGGACCTTGGCGGCGAACTCGGCGATCTTGCGGTTCTGTTCGATGTAGAAGTCGCCGATGTTCCTGCCCTCGTGGACGACGGGCTTCCCGGCCTGGCCGCGCGTGAGGTGGTGGAGCACCATGCGGTTCTCGCCCACGTTGGCCCAGGCGCCGTCGAGGATGTCGCGGTACTTGGCCACGACCTGCTGTTCCTTGGCCAGGTCGGCGAGGAGAGACAGCACCTCGTCGTCGACGGCTTTGGCGGCGTAGACGTAGTTCCAGCCGGCGGCGCCGGACACCTGATACGAGGCCACCCGGGCCGCGGTGAGCAGGTTCTTCAGCTTGTCGACCTTGACGCCTTTGAGCAGCTTCTTGCCGGCCTTGGTCTCGTCGAGGTTCTTGTACGAAAGGCTCATGAAAACTCCTTGGACCGGGGGAGGAGGGCCAGGCCCCTCTCTAGGAAGTCGGTCACTTCTTCCTTGGTTTTGCGACGGGGATTGACCAGCCGGAAGACTTCGCGGCCGGAAGAAAACAAAATGAAGCTGGGGATGCCCGAGACCTCGTGGGCCCTGGCGACGTCGGGCAGAGCGTCGATGTCGACTTGGACGAAGTCCACCGCCGGACCGAAGCGCTGCTCGATTTCGGGGTAGGCCGGCCTGAGGGCGTGGCAGTCCCCGCACCAGGGCGCCTGGAAGCAGGCCAAGACTGGCCGCTTCGCGTTTGTTCTTTCGTAGAACTCGTCAGTGGTTTCGACGGCGTGCATGGCTCAATTGTCGCTCAATCGCCCGGCTTCGGCAAGCGTGGCCGCGCGGGGATTTTGCTTTTTCCCGCCGCGTCTGTTACGCTGAACCCAGGAGTCTTCATGGCCAAAGCCACAGCATTCCGCACCGACAGGCCTCCCCACCGCGCGATCCTGTTGCGGACAGGTGAGATCCTGGGTCAGGTCGCCGCCCACGGTTTCGGTTCGCTGCTCGACAGGGGTGAGCACAACCGGCGCCGCCGGGCCGCCGGGCCAGGCGTTCCCATCACCGACGGCCGCTGGGCGCGGGTGCGGTTGCTCCTTGAGGCCCTGGGCCCCACCTTCGTGAAGATGGGGCAGATGTTCTCGAACCGCCCCGACCTGCTCCCCGAGGAACTGCTTGTTGAGCTGCGCAAGCTTCAGGACCGCGTGCCGGGCTTCTCGTTCGAGCTTGTGAAAAAGGCCCTGGAGGAACAGTACGGCCGGCCCCTGGACGAGGTGTTCGTCAGCTTCGACCCCGTGCCCGTTGCCAGCGCCTCGGTGGCGCAGGTGCACGCCGCGCGGCTTGCCGACGGCCGGCGGGTGGCCGTGAAGGTGCTGAGGCCCGGCATCGAGGACCTCGTCGCCACCGACCTCGAAATCCTGGGCCACGTGGGATCTTGGTTCGAGCGCCTCATCCTGCGCTCCGACGCCCTCGACGCCAGGGCCATCGTGCGCGAGTTCTCGCGCAACCTGATGAAGGAGCTTGATTTCCGCCAGGAAGCCATCCACCTGGAGCGCTTCGGCGCGCTCTTCCGCGACGACCCGGACTGCCTGGTGCCCCGGGTCCACCGCGCTCTGTCGGGGCCCCGGGTTCTTGTTATGGACTTTGTCGAAGGGCTCCACCCCCTCGACTGGGCCGGGTACGCCGGGGCCGGGCTCGACCGGCGGGCCGTGGCCGACCGGGGCGTCAGGCTGCTTCTTAAACAGATCTTCGTCCACGGGTTCTTCCACGCCGACCCCCATCCCGGCAACTTGCTTATCCTCCACGACGGCCGGGTCTGCTTCCTCGACTTCGGCTTGATGGGGCACCTTCCGCCCCGGCACCGGGAAAGGCTCGAACAGATGCTCCTGGCCATAAGCCAAGGAAACGGCGCGGCGCTGGCGGCGGCGCTGCTTGCCCTCAGCAACCAGGGAAGCCCCGCCGATCCCCAGGCCTTCGAGGACGACGTCGAGGCCCTGCTCGCCGAGATCAGCCACGTGCCCCTGGCCCGGGTCGACCTCACCGGATTCTTGGGCAAGGCCATCTCGCTGCTGCTCACCTACAGGCTGGCGCTGCCCCCCAACCTCTATCTGCTGGTCAAGGCCCTGCTCACCATCGAGGGCTTCGGCCGCCTGCTCGACCCCGGCTTCGACCTGGTCTCGGTGCTTGAACCCTTCCTGAAGGCCAACCTCCCGAGGATCGACCCCCTCAAGGCGGGCACCCGGGGCGCCGAGTCGGCCCTGGGCTACCTGAGCCTGGCCGCCGACCTTCCCGCCGAGATCCGCCTCAGCCTGCAGCAGATGCGCCAGGGAAAGCTGAAACTCGAGTTCCAGGGCGATGACCTCGAGAAGATCCTCCACAAGGCCGACAAGATCTCCAACCGCATCGCCTTCGCCCTGATTGTGACCGGTGCGCTCCTGGCCTCGTCGCTGGCCCTGCAGTCGAAAATTCCGCCGCTGTGGAACGGCATCCCCGTGATCGCCATCGTGGGTTTCATTGGAAGCTTTCTGCTGGGTTTCGCCCTGCTGATCTCGATTTGGCGCTCGGGACGGTTCTGAATCCATAGGAGCCCGTCGGACTTGAGGTTTCGGCCCGGCTGGGCAGAAAGGCCTTCGGCCGCTGGTTCCGGGCCGTGGTTCTGGGCGCCCAGCGCTCCTCGTCGGTCGGGCCGTAGCCCAGCTACGGCCCTCGCTCCTCAGAGCACTGGACATCCCAGCCCCATCGGCCGGGAACCAGCCCTCAAGTTCGACGGGCTCCCGCTGGAACGTGCACCGGCGTGACTTGTTCTTTTTTGTGAACGGTGTTACAATAAAACTATCAAGCTTGTGAGGAGGCCGTTATGGCTTACAAAATTTCCGACGCCTGCGTGGCTTGCGGTGCCTGCAAGGAGGTCTGCCCCGTCGAGGCGATCTCCGAAGGTGATATCTACAGCATCAACCCCGACACCTGCATCGACTGCGGTGCCTGCCAGAGCGAGTGTCCGTCGGACGCCATTTCTCCGAACTGAGGCCCTTTAGGGCTGAAATTCCTATAGACGGCCGAAGGGCCGTCTTTTTTTTCTTCCTGCCGGACCTCGGCCATGCCGATAAACACGGAGGAGGTACGCGATGTCGGACGCAGAACGCCCCATCCTCTTTTCCTTCGGCGGTGTCGACGGCGGCCCCCGCGTGGAGATCCGGGTTGCCGAGGACGACATGACAGCGTGGGGCACGTTCTTTGCCGGCAACGCCACCGAAGGCAAACTCCTGGTCTGGTCCGACTTTTCAGAGAGCCTCCACACCCAAGGGCTGGGCTCGTGCCTGCTGGAGCGCGAAATCCAGGACGCCCTGTTCCGCTTCAACACGAGTCACCCGCCGACCGAGACCCTCGTCATCGCCCGCGGCGTTCCACCCGTGGCCGAGCGTCCTGCCTTTTTGAAGCTTGAGCCCCGGTTCTACACCCACCACTTCACAGACAAGGGCGGCGCCCAGGTCGACTTCAAGGACTTCTCACCCTTCGTCATCGTCAAGAAGGGCGAGCTTCTGGCCCGGGGCATCCAGCCCCGCACCGGGGTGCCGGGCATGACCGTCCGCGGCGCCGAGATCCCCGCCGGCAAGAAAGATATCAAACACCTGAGGCCCGGCAGCCACACGCTGTTCGCCCACGGCAAGATTTTCAGCCGGATCGCTGGCCGATTCACCCTCGAGGGCGACGTCTTCGACGTCAGCGACACGCTCGAGCTCGACGCGGGGGTGGGCTACGGCACCGGCAACCTCGTGTTCCCCGGATCGGTGGTTGTCAAGGGCGTCGTGAGCGACGGGTTCCGCCTGGTGGCCGGGGGCAGCATCACGATCAAGGGGCCCCTCGACGCCTCCGAGGTCATGTGCCACGGCGACCTCTCCGTCGAAGGGGGCATCATCGGCAAGACACCGGGGCTGGTCCGCGCCGGGGGCAAAATCAAGGCCTTGTACGTCGAGCATTGCCAGGTCGAGGCCCTGGGTCCGATCACCGTGACCCGGGCCCTGCTCCACGCCAAGGTGTACACCAACGCCGACCTCGTCCTTGAGGAAGGGGGGCGCATCGTGTCGACGTCGGTCTGGGTGAAGGGGAGTCTGAGCTGCTCCCAGCTGGGCGGGGAAAACGGTCCGGCCAAGGTGGTCGCCGGTTCAGACTTCGTGGTCCAGCGCAAGATGGAGAACATCCGCTCGCGCCACAGGGTGCTGGAGTCGGAGATGACCAAGGAGAGGGCTCCCAACCGGGAACCCTCCCCCGAGAAGGTGACGGCGCTGGGGGCCCTGGTGGCCGAGATCAACGCCCTGTCACCCCTGCTGTTCTGCAACCCGACCGCCGAGATCCGCGTCTCGGGGCGGGTGTTCGAAGGCACGGTCATCGAAATGGGGTACGCGTCGCTCACCGTGACCCGGGAGACCAAGGCCCAGTGCTACCGCTTGTCCCCCGACGGAAAGACAGTCATCGCCTCACCGCTCAACAAGGACGGGAAGGATTCAGCCCCAGCTTCTTAGCAGTTCGTTGTACAGGCGGTCCGAGGCGTTGCGGTCGACCTCGGTGAGAAGCGCCTCGCCCGTGTCCTGGTACCGGAACACCGAGGTGTACTTCTCGAGGCCGGTGCCCTCGGCCACCGCGAACCCCTCGTGGCTGTCGCTGAGCTTGAGGGTGACCCCTGAGCGCGTTTTGAAGGTGATCGCAAAGCCCCTCTCGAGGGGAGCCGGGGCGCGGTGAACCACCGATACGGGCTTGCCGCCCTCGTCCTTGAGGTTCCACACCTTGCCTGTGGGGGCGTTGGTCCCCGTCCAGTCAAGCTTGGTCTTGATCCACTGGAAGTACAGAGCCACCTCGGCCGTCCGTCCGCCTTCGAAGGTCAGCGACTCGAGCTCGGCCAGGAAGGGGCGGCGGTCGGCGGCGTTGAACGCGTGGGCGGTCAGCTTGAGCAGCGGGGCCGCCGACGACCACGCGAAGTCGGTGACGGGAGTCTTGAGGCTCGACACCCGGCCGGCCAGGGTTCCCAGGAACGCCAGGGGGTCAGAGGCCAGCCCCGAGTCGATGAAGACCCTGTCGGCGATCTCGTCGAACATCTCGGGTAGGGAGGCGCCGTCGAGGGACGCCAGCCACCAGATGAACACGGGGATCTCGCGGATGAGCAGGGGGGTCCAGGTTTCCGGAGCCTCGCCGGCCCCGTCGTCCCCGGAACTGATGAGGATTTCCTGAATGCACAGCACCTTGTCGTTGCTGTCGGTCACGCAGCGGGCGGTGGCGTCGGCCCGGGTTTCGCCCCCGGCGTTGCGCCTGACAATGATGACCCGCGAGGGGCGCTTGCCGTGGAGGAAGTTCAGAGCTTCGGTGAGCTTGGCGTCGTCGTGGCCGTCGACGTAGACCACGAGGTTGAAGAGGCTGGTTCTGGCTTCGTTGGGCGCAAACTCCTGCTGGGTCTTGCGCAGCTGCTGCTCGATGGCTACAGGGTCGGCGTAGGTGGTCATAGTTTTCTCCATTTCTGGTCGATCGAAGCGGTGAGGGCCTTGGCTTCCTCGGGTCCCGAACTGCCGGCGCGGTACTGGGGCAGGGGGTCGGGGTCGAGGGCCCAGCCTTGAAGGATGCGGGTGATAAACGTCCAGCTGGCCTCGATCTCGTCGCGGCGGGTGTACAGGGTCGAATCGCCCACGAGTGCGTCGAGGATGAGCCGCTCGTACGCCTCGGGGGTGGCGTCGCCGAAGGCGTCGCCGTAGGCGAAGTCCATGTTCACGGGCCTGACCTGGGTGGTGTACCCGGGGATCTTGGCGTTGATGTGGAAGGTGAACCCTTCCTCGGGCTGAATATGCAGGATGAGCTGGTTCTGGCCGCCCTCGGTGGCCTGGTTGCGGAATACCTGGAGGGGGGGCTGCTTGAAGGTGACGGCCACCTCGCTGACCTTTCGTCCCAGGCCTTTGCCCGTGCGGATGAAGATGGGCACGCCTTCCCAGCGCCAGGTGTCTACGTGCACCTGGAGGGCCACGAAGGTCTCGGTCTTGGAGTCGCGCGCCACACCGTCCTCTTCCAGGTACCCGCGGACGGGCGTGCCCTGGGTGACGCCGGCGGCGTACTGGCCCCGCACCGTGTACTTTTTGATGTCCTTGTACGTGATGGGGCGCAGGCTCTTGAGCACCTTGACCTTTTCTGAGCGCACGGTGTCAGGCTGGAGGTCGTTCGGCGGCTCCATCAAGAGGAGGGTCATGAGCTGGAAGATGTGGTTCTGGACCATGTCGCGCAGGGTGCCCGACTTTTCGTAGTAGTTGCCCCGGGTGCCAACGCCGATGGATTCGGCGACGGTGATTTGGATGTTGTCGATGTAGCGGCTGTTCCACAAAGGCTCGAAAATGCCGTTGCCGAAGCGCAGGACCAGGATGTTCTGCACTGTCTCCTTTCCCAGGTAATGGTCGATGCGGTAGATCTGGTTCTCTTCAAACTGGGTAGACAGAACCTCGTTGAGCTCCTTGGCGGTGGCCAGGTCGCGGCCGAAGGGCTTCTCGACGATGACGCGCACCCAGCCCCTGTCGGTCTTGTTGAGGCCAACCCGGCCCAGGTGGTGGATGATGGTGGGGTAGTCGTCGGGCGGGGTAGACAGGTAGAACAGCTTCCCTTCCCACGGCTTGACCAGTTCGGCGAGCTTGGCGTACCCCGCCTCGTCGTCGAAGGTGGAGCTCACGTAGTCCAGCTTTTCCAGAAAGGCCTTCTTCTGACCCTCGGGGATGTGGGCGTAGTGGCCCCCCGAGAGCATGCTCAAGGCCTCGGTTTGGAAGGTTTCCTTCGTCCAGGGCCGACGGGCGAAGCCGATGACCTTGAATTGCGAAGCGTTGCCCTTGAGGAACAGCGAGAAAAGGGCAGGCACAAGCTTTTTGCGCGTCAGGTCTCCCGTGGCGCCGAAAATGGTGATGACGAAGGGTGCGGGTTCCTTGGCGAACTGCAGACCGTCCATGAGTGGATTAGCAAACATATAACCAATTTAAGGCCAACCCCACGCCTTTGCAAGGCCTGACGAAATGCTTACACTGACGCCTATGACGAGCCGACCCGTGGCCGTCCTCGACTCGGGGATCGGCGGACTACCCTACCTGTCCTGGCTGCAGAACCATCTGCCCCGGGAGCGCTTGGTTTACGTGGCCGATACAGCGAACTTCCCCTACGGGGAAAAGTCCCCCGATCAGGTGCGCGCCGCCGCCGTCTCGCTGGCCCTGGCCCTGGTCGAGCGCTACGACCCCAAGCTGCTGCTGGTCGCGTGCAACACCGCGTCGGTGCTGGCCCTCGACGCGCTCAGGGCGGCGCTCTCTATCCCCGTGGTGGGCGTCGTGCCGGCGGTGAAGACGGGCGCGGCCCTGGGTCACGGCACCCTGGCGGTGCTGGCTACCCCCCGCACCGTCGAGAACGACTACTGGGAGAACCTCGTGCGCGCCTTCGCCCCCGAACGAAAGGTGAAAGGCTACGCTGCCCCCGAACTTGTCACCCTTGTCGAAGAGGGCGCCGCCCCCGGGGTGCGCGAGGCCCTGCTCGCCGGCTGGGCGAAGCGCCTGGCCGCCGACGGAGTCGACGCCGTGGTGTTGGGGTGCACCCACTACCTCCACCTGGCCGACGAGCTCAGGCGCCACCTCGGCCCCTGTGTCGCCCTCGTAGACAGCCGCGACGGGGTGGGGCGCCGGGTGGCCCAGGTGCTCGAGGACAAGGGCCTGCTCGCGGCCTCCCGGGACGGGGCAGACCTGTTCCATTTCTCGGTCCGGGCCGACTGGGGGCCCGACGTGCTGGCACCCCTCGAGGTCCGCTACCGCGAGTGGTCGCACCGGTTCGGCCTCGAGCTCGCCGGGGCCTGGGTCGTGGGGCCGCCGCGGTGACGGGCGTTGTGCACTGGGGCGTCAACAACATCTTCACAGTCCAGCCCGACGAAGGCGAAAGCGTCGAGTGCCGCCTTAAGGGCAAAGTGCTCAAGGATGTCGAGGACGTCTACAACCCTCTTTCGCCCGGCGACCGCGTCGAGATCGAACTCGACGCGGGGCACCCCGGCAAGGCCATGATCCTGTCGCGGCTGAAACGGCGAAACGCCTACAGCCGCTGGAACAAAAAGCGCCGGTGCCCCCAGACGCTGGCGGCCAATCTCGACCTGCTGGTTCTCGTGACCAGCCCCGATTCGCCGCCGTTCAGGCCCCGGTTCCTCGACAGGGCGCTGGTGATGGCCCGGCGCGAGGAACTGCCCACCCTGATCCTGGTGAACAAGTGCGATCAGAAGCTCACCGAGGACGTGGAGGACCGCCTGGCCACCTACCAGGACCTCGATTGGGACGTCCACCTGTGCTCGGCGGTCACCGGCGAGGGGATGGACGAGCTCAAGGACCACCTCAAAGGCCTGACCAGCGCCCTGGTCGGCCAGTCGGGCGTTGGCAAGTCGAGCCTGCTCAACGTTTTGCACGAGGGCAGCCGTCAGAGGATCGGTGAGATTTCGGCCAAGTACAACCGCGGCAGCCACACGACGAATTTCTCGCTGCTGCTCCCCTGGCCCGACGGCGGCGGGGTCATCGACACCCCCGGGGTGCGCGAGCTCGAGGTCTTCGGCGTCGAACCCGCCCAGCTTGCCTTCCTCTACCCCGAGTTCCAGCCCTACCTGGGCAAGTGCGCGTTTTCGCTGTGCACCCACCTCCAGGAGCCCGGCTGCGCCGTGCTCAAGGCCCTCGAGGCCGGCGACATCCACCCCGACCGGTGGGACAACTACCAGAAACTGTTCCTCGAGCTGAAGGAGACCGACGCCCGATGGACCTGACCACGGCCGAAACCCTTGAGTTCCCGCGCATCCTCGCCCAGGTCGCCGGGTTCTGCATGACCGACGAAGGGCGCGAGCGCCTGGCCGACCAGCCCGTGGTCACCGACCCCGCCGCCCTCGAGGCGCTCAAGGGGGAGGTGAAGCCGTGGCTTGACCTGTTGGTGCGTTCGGGCGACGTGCCCGCGTCCGACTTTCCGCCTGTGCAGAAGGCCCTTGACAGGTCGGCCCCCGAGGGCGCCAGCCTCGACGGCCGCGAGCTCAAGGCGCTGGCCAGGTACCTGAGCTCGGCGGCGGCCTGGAAGCGCTACCTCGCCGGATGCGAGGTGGATGCTCTGCGGGTCTGGGCGCTCCGCCTAGGCGATTTCACGGTGCTGGCCCAGGAGCTCCACCGCGTGCTCGACGCCGACGGCGCGGTCATCGAGGACCACGTGCCGGCCCTGGTGCACCTGCGCAGCGAAATCTCGCGCAGCCGGGGCGAGATCGACGCCACGGCCCGCTCGTTCCTGCGCGACAGCGACCAGCGCGAGTTCTGGCAGGACACCACTGCGACCCAAAAGGACGGGCGCACGGTGCTGGCGCTCAAGGCCAACTTCAAAGGCCGGGTGGGTGCGGTCGTCCACGAGGCTTCGGCGTCGGGGCAGACGCTGTTCGTCGAGCCCTACGAGCTTGTCGAAAAGAACAACCGCCTTGCCGAAAACCAGTCGGCGTGGCGCGCCGAGGTCCTGAAGCTCTTCAAGGAGCTGACCGCCAAGGTGCGCGACCACCGCGAGGAACTGAAAGCCCTCCTCGAGAACCTCACCGCCCTCGACCTGCTCTGGGCCCGGGCCCGGTGGGGGTACAGCGTGAAGGGCACCTTTGTCCGCTCGGGCAAGGCAGGTCAGGCGTGGGCCCTGGTCCAGGCCCGGCACCCGCTTCTGGGCACCGGCGCCGTGCCCATCGACCTGGCCGTGCCCGGCGACACTGCGGTGCTCCTGCTCTCGGGCCCGAACACCGGCGGCAAGACGGTGAGCCTCAAGACGGCGGGCCTGCTGAGCCTCCTCCACCAGTTTGGCCTCCCGGTGCCCGCCGCCCCCGAGACCGTGCTCCCCGTGTGGGACGGCGTGTGGACCGACATCGGCGACCACCAGAGCCTCGACCAGGCGCTGTCGACGTTCTCAAGCCATATGAAGCGAATGGCCGAGATCTTCGCCGGCGCCAGCCCGCGCTCGCTGGTCCTCCTTGATGAGATGGCCAGCGGCACCGACCCCCTCGAAGGCGGCGCCTTGGGCATGAGCTTCCTCGACCACTTCATCGCCCAGCGGGTGACCGTGTTCGGCACCACCCACCACGGGGCGCTGAAGAACTACGCCTACACCCGGCCCGGGGTGCGCAACGCGTCGGTGGAGTTCGACCAAGGCTCGGGGCGCCCCACCTACCGAATCCTCCCCGACGTGCCCGGCCCCAGCCACGCGCTCGAGACCGCCGCCCGCGTCGGCATCCCCGAGGCGCTGGTCGCCCGGGCCCGGGCCATCCTCGAGGGAGGCGAGACCGACGTGGCCTCGGTGATCCGCACCCTGAGGGACAAGCAGCTTGAGCTCAAGGCCCGGGAGGACGAGGTCGCCGCCAAGGAGCGCGACTTCCGCGAAGACAGGCGCAAAACTGACCTGCTGAGACTCAAGCTCAGGCAGCGCGAGGCCGAACTCAAGCTCTCGGGCCTGGGCGAGATGAACCGCTTTGTGGCCGAGAGCCGGCGCACCTTCGAGCGCCTGGTGCAGGACATCCGCGAGGGCCAGCTGTCGGCCGAGAGGATCAAGGAGGTCCGCGCCTTTTTGGCCGACACCGGGGCCAGCCTCGAGGAGCAGCGCAAGGCCCTCGAGGATGAGGAGATCGAGCGCACCAAGGAAGAGGAGCCGCCGGTGGCGCCTGGAGCGCCCGTGCTCGGGTTCCTCGAGGGGCGCGACGTGTACGTCGAGCCGGGGAGCCGCCGGGGCAGCCTCGTGCGCCGGGCGGGGAAGGGCCGCTGGGTGGTAGCCCTGGGCTCGGTCACCATGACCCTCGACGAGGCGAAGATGCGCGTGGTCCAGACCCAGGTACCCCCCAAGCGCAAGGCCGAGCTGGTTTCCATCTCGGTGGCCACCGACGAGCCCCCCGTTTTCAGCCTCGACCTGCGGGGTTTCCGCCTCGAGGAGGCTCTGCAGGCCGTCGAGAAGCAGGTGGATCGGGCGCTCACCTCGGGGCTGAACGAGTTTTCCATCGTCCATGGCCTGGGCGAGGGCGTGTTGCAAAAGGGCGTGCAGGAGTACCTGAGGGGAAGGCGCGAGGTGAAAAAGTATTTCTTCTCGCACCCCGAGGAGGGCGGTTTTGGCAAGACCGTGGTTCAGCTCTAGGGCGGCGCTGGCCGCGCTGGTCCTGGTGTCGGGGCTGACTCTCGCCTCGTGCCTCGAGCTGAGCGTCGACGTGAGCTTCCGCACGTCCACGTCGGGGGTAGTGCAGGTCAACGCCCTGGCCTATCGGCTGGCCCAGGGCCTGCAGCTGGCCGACGGGAACGACAGGATCGACTTCCCGTCCACCCAGGCGCAGTGGCAGGCCCTGGCCGACCAGGTGCCCGGCGCGAATCTGGTCTCGTGGACAGGCGCCGACGAGGACCTGGGGTTCCGGTCGCAGACGGTTTTGTCGTTTGCCAACGCCAGGGCGCTCGAGGGGCTGTTCGTCGTGTTCAAGCAGAAACTCACCCTCTTGCAGGACAACCAGTCGAAGTGGACCCTGACCTTCGTCCCCCAGGTTCCCCGGGTCACGGCCGCCGACGCTGACACCCGCAGGCTGTGGACGGCGCTTTGGGGACAGGTGGCCTGGAAGTTCTCGTTCACCCCCCCCGGGCAGCCTGCCACCGTCAGGTCGGTGACGCTGGCGGATCTGGCGGGACCCCAGCCCCCCGCCGATTGGACGCTTTCATGGTCGCCTTGACGACCCCCGAGGCCCGGTCTATCTTGAGACCCGAGCCTACCATGCCTATACCCCGAGTCCTTCTCCTGTTGATTCTGCTCACGGTCTCGGCTCCGGCCTGGACCCAGTCGGCGGCCCCGGAACCCGACCAGCTCCCCTCGTGGGTGCTCTTCGGGCTGGGCCAGCAGGCCTACGAGCAGAAGCGATTCGGCGAGGCCGCCGTGTACTTCAGGCAGGCCGTCGACCGCAAGGGCATTTACCCCGAGGCCGAGGCGGCGCTGGCCCAGATCGCCAACCAGGGCGAGGGCCTGGCTCTTCAAGAGGTGCAGCTTCAGAAGGCCCTCGACGAACGCGGCCTCCTCCAGGTTCCCGACGACAAGTACGCCCTGTTGTACGCCCTGGCCGACCTGCGTCTGAGGGCCGACAACGGCACGTCGGTGGAGAAGGGCGAGGCCGCCCTGGAAACCTGGCGCGAGATCCTCAAGGACGACGTGGCCTTCCGTACAGTCGACGAGGCCGGCGGCCTGGACGGCTACTACAACGCCCTCATGGCCAAACCGTCCATCGTGAACCTCAAGACTGCCCAGGGGCCCAGCATGACGGCCAACCTCGTCGGACTGAACCGGCTGCTGTACCTGTACCGCCACCCCCTGGGGTTCTCGCTGAGGGCCCACCAGGAGATCGCGGCGCTGTCGGTCACCAACAAGGCCTACATGAAGGCCGTCGGGCACAGCCTGTTCGCGCTCGTGGGCATCTTCAGCACCGTCATCGACCAGGTCAAGGTGACCCAGCCCGACTACGTGTTCCGCACCCTCGACGAACTGTTCTCCGATACGTCTTCGGAGGTGTACTTAGGCAAGCCCGAGGGCGTGAGGCCCACCTCCCGCCAGGCGGGGGGGCCCAACCCGGGCTGGCTGGTGCGCTACCAGCCCATATGGGACTACCTGCGAGCCGCGGGCACCCTGAGGACCTTCAACACCCTCTTGGCGGCCCTCGACGGTCTGGCAGCCCAGGAGAAGATCTTGGGCACCCCGCCGGACCAGCGTCCCGTCAAAGAGATCCAGGCCGAGATCCGCCGCTGGCGGGGCCTTCTGTTCCCCGATGCAAGTGAGGTCAAGGCCCGTGGATAAGCTGATCATCAAGGGTGCCCGGGAGCACAACCTCAAGAACATCGACCTGGAACTTCCCCGGGACAAACTGATCGTCATTTCGGGCAAGAGCGGCTCGGGCAAGTCGTCCCTGGCCTTCGACACCATTTTCGCCGAGGGGCAGCGCCGCTACGTCGAGAGCCTTTCAGCGTACGCCCGGCAGTTCCTGGGCCGCCTCGACAAGCCCGACGTCGACTCCATCGAGGGCCTGTCGCCCGCCATCTCGATTGAACAGAAGACCACCCACCGCAACCCCCGCTCTACCGTGGGTACGGTGACCGAGATCTACGACTATTACCGGCTGCTGTACGCCCGGATCGGCAAGCCC
>Ga0181516_10000361_pt1 | contig 43238 bp, 42 predicted proteins | sample PEATcosm2014_Bin_25_FD_121104 | JGI IMG/M metagenome (GOLD analysis project Ga0181516, IMG submission 121104) | Peatland microbial communities from MTU Mesocosm Facility, Houghton, MI, USA - PEATcosm2014_Bin01_10_metaG | ecosystem: Environmental > Terrestrial > Soil > Wetlands > Peat | place...
ACGCCGAGCCAAACCCGAGCCGACTCCTTCGGGCTCTTTTGAGCCAAAATCGGTTGCGCTGCTAAGAGCAGAATGGAGATGCCGACGATGGTACGCATAGGTGGCAGCATAAAGGTTGGCTAGGGAATGGGTGTGAACACCTCAAAATCGGCAACCGTTGTCACCCCCATCGGGGAGGACACGGCAGAGGTGTTGCCCCTTGTATCAACGGAAACGATCGTATAGTTGTAATTACCCAGCGGGCTTACTGTAGAGTCGGTGAAGCTTGTCGCCGTCGTATTTGCCAAATAGGCGCCGTTTCGATAGATGTTGTAACTGGCCACACCGACCGTCGCACTGGCTCCACTCCAGCTGAATGTGACAAAGGTCGATCCAACAACGCTGGGCTGCACGGACGTCGGGGGATAGACTTGGTCCGCATTTACCGTGAACGTGATCCACTGGTCCTGAAAGTTGTAATAGATGTCGACGATTCTAAACTGCCACGAATAGGTGCCCGGCCCGGCATCAGGCGTATAGGTCATAGTGCCAAGCGCGTTTGGAGAATAATAGTTGCCTAAGACTTCTGGTGAGCCCGACGGGGTCCACACCGTGTTCTGGGTCCAGTCTATCCCGAAATTCGCTGAGCCGGCTCTGTCGAGGGTGACGGACTGGGTCACGAAGATTGAATTCGGGCTGACCGAGCCGGCCGGGGCGATGCTATAGGCGACGATTGTCCAAGTCACGGTGGCGCTCCCGGTGCCGGATGAATTCGTTGCGGAGATTGTTGAATTGTAGGAGCCTGGGGTTGTCGCAGTGCCTGTGATGGCACCCGTCGACGTGTTAAGGGTAAATCCGGGCGGAAGGTTTGTGGCGCCAAATGATGTCGGGGTTCCGGTTCCGGTAATTGTGTAACTGACGGATTGGCCTTCGTCGTAAGTGGCTGCCAGCGGACTGGTAATGGTCGGAGCCCCAGTGTGGACCAACAAGACGACATACCCGTTATAGCTGGCGTTCGATAGGTTTGGGGCACCATATCCGATGTCACCGCCGGGATAATTGCTATCCGACGTACCGCCGGCGGTTTGATTGCTTCCGGCCGTATAGCTGACGTTCGTCGCGGAGCCGGTGGCATACGAAGAGCCGCCAGCGCCGCCGCCGCCGCCAGTCGAACCATCAGATGTCCATTCGGTACTATTGCCGCCACCACCGCCTCCATAATACCCCGCGCCGCCTCCACCACCTGCGAAACAGCCTCCATAGGGAATCATTCCATTCCCGCCGGCGCTGAAACTACCGGCCGATCCGTTTCCGGCGTCTCCAGGTCCCCCTGCGCCTCCGCTTGTTTGGGTGGCCCCGTATCCACCTGAGTGAGTCGCACCATTCTGCCCTATCGTACCGCCACCCGCGCCGCCGTTGCTTACATACCAGACTCCGTTTCCGCCGCCTCCGCCACCGGCGGCATATACAGTTCCCGATGGGGTGGCCACGATTGTCACACCTCCCCCGCCGCCGGTTGCCGCTTGACAACTATTTCCGCCTCCAGGCCAGCCGCCCAAACCCGTTCCGCCTCCGGCCACGGAAATCGTGAACAATTGACCGGTGGAAACGTAGTACCGGGCCGTCGCGAAAGCACCACCGCCCCCGAAGGTGTTCGCGCCGCCGCCACCGCCAGCCCCCCAAGCTTTAATCGTGATATAATCGATACCCGCCGGAACAGTGTAGGTTTGGGTTCTACCCGTGTATGAATATCCGATAGCTGTCGTCTGTGCAGCGCCCTGGGGCACTGCGAAAATCGCGGCAGCCATTGACGCGATGGCCGCCAAGAATAGCTGATGATGCTTGGGTTCCTGCGAACAAGGGGAAACGGCGGGCCTTCTCATGGGGTGGCGGCGGAGGTTGTTTGACGGAATGGTCAATTCTGAGACACATTGGCCACAACGACTGCCGTGGCGTCAGGAACAGCGGGCGAATATACAATGACCACCGGAAATTCCTCAGGGGTGGCCGTTGACCCCGGAATTACCGAGATCTGGTACTTTCCGCCACCAAGAGCTGTCAGTGAGGCCGTATTCCCGACTCCCGTAGCTGTCACCGACTGTGGCACCACGGTCGAACCCGCGGCTATCGTCAACGTGACGCTTTTTGCCATCGGGGTTTCACCCACTTTCCAATTCAAACTCGTCCCGCTTAATGAAGCCACCTGAGTGCGCCCGTGGTCAATCGTCATTGATAACTCTCCGAAATTCGTCATCAAACGGAGAATATCTGACGGTCCGGTGACATTTGTTTGGGCCTGATACATGAGAAGAATCTCTCCCTTGCCATTTGCGGGAATGGTCTGCGGAAAGTCCTCGACGAAGAAATTCGCCGTAGTCTGGACACCCAAAATCGTCATCGCCGCGTTTTGGGAATTCGTAACCGGAATGGAGATGTTGGTCCTCGACGTCTCGTTCCAACCGAGATTCAGCGAAAAGCCGACCGGTAGCGGCGTGCCAATCGATGGGGACGATTGGCTCGAAGACGATGTGGGCTGCGCAGACGCGCTCGATTGAGCACCGGCCGGAACCACACAGGCAAGTGATACGCTGAGCACTAGGAATAGCTGCTTATTCATGATTCTCGTGGGTTTCATTCGGAGTCGACGATTACCTCCTTCATTGGCAACTGCGGTTCGCCGCGGCTCGTCGTTGAGCGGCAACTCGTCATCCAGCGTGCAAGCTATCAAATACCCAAACTACCTAAAAATACGTAGCTGCACCGCTCGGCATAGTTTTCGACCTATTTTTAGAGACTTTTTAGGAGATAAATCGCTATATTTTCTCAGGCAATGGGTTTCCTAATGGCGAGCCGCAGAATTTATAATATTATTTCGAATCCCCCTCATCATGGGTTTCGCTTTGGGACGGCTATAAATATAGCTTTCCTCTCCGTCGAGCTGGAGTAACACACAGCCGCAAGATAAAGGCGTTTCGTGACCTTACTTCGGTCGGCCCACCCCTGCCCGCGAGGCGACGTTCTTGAGCGACATGGTTGTCTCCTCTGGCAGCCAGCGCGCCTCGACGAGGCGCAGTCGACGGACCAGTTCGGCGGGCGAATCGCCGAAGTGCTCTCGGCACCAGCGGCTGGGTGTGCACAGGCTCATGTTAGCCTGTCCCGCGTTCCGCCCCATGAGGGGTGTTCGTCTATGTCACCAAGCGCGAAATTCGCGATATCGTGCAAGCGAGGCGGCTCCCGGTCCTGGGCGCGGAGTGCGGAGCCGAATTGCGTCTGGTGGCGCGAGCGCCGCAGGAAGAAGGTCATTCGCTTGGCTCCTTAATTTCACGCTGGCTTCCCGGCTTGCGCCGCCCCTTTCCAATGGGCAATAGTAATATCCCTAATGATCAATCCACTCATTCAAGAATTGGCCAAGACGAAGGTTAAAGTCATTCAACTCGAGCAGGCGCTTGTCAAAGGGCTGGCGTCGCTCCCGGCCGCCTATGGTTTCGCATCCACCGAGGAATTTATTTCCGCTCTGCATGCCGCCAAAGGGGGCTCCGGCCGGCCGAGGAAGCCTTTAGCGCTTGGGGCGCGAAAGCGCGCATTGATATGATTTCCGTAGTGGCCCCGAGTGCTATGCGGATTCCTCTAGCAAACATCGACCGGTCGATGCTGGGATCTTGGCGGGGACGGCGCGATAGTTCGCCGACCATCATGCTCCTGAGGTTAGTTACCAAAATCTAGACGCTCACCCTTAAAAACCCTCCAAGGCATCCAATTCACGCAGACCCTCCTCCATCCGTCTGGCTGACTGCAGATTGCGGATTTGATGTGCGACCGCCTCTGCGTGTCTAAAGTCGTTAAGGGATTCTGCTGAAGTACCCAAGCGCGATTGGATATCTTTAAGCATCAGTCGGAGCCGGGACTCGCACTCCCCTTTTATTGATAGACAAAAATCGGTAGGCGCCCTCTCAAGGCTAACTTGCTCTGAAGTTCGTGGCGGGATATCCGTTGGATGTGGACGCGAATTGGTTTCTTGCATGAGTAACGCGTCAGCAAAGATCATTTGGCCGTAAGTGTGGATGAGCGAAATTACGTAGGCTACGTAGGTGGAGACAGGACAACATGGTAGCTGGCCGCGGTGCCCTGGTTAACGCTTATGTCAACTCCCTGGACGAACACTACCTCTGTCCTGTGCAGTTCAAACGTCTAGATTAGATCTTGAGCATGATCCCAAGGGAGATGAGTTGATGATTGAACGAGCGAGGCTGATATCCCGCCACTCCTTCGGGTAGACCGTCTTGCTCATTCGCTCCAATATCATAGGAGTAAGCGAGATTCACACTGAAGTTTGCGTTAAGGGCGTACTGTGCCCCAATCGATACCGTGTATTGTCGATCATCCCGGGTCAATCTGTCGCCAAGAGGGCACTGGTAGACGTTGTTAGGGTTATAGTTCGCATCTAAAGCTCTTGCACCGAGCGACAGGGAAAAGGCGTTCGTCACCCTTCGGCAATAGTTCAAATCAAAGGTGCTGTCGAAATAGGGTACCAAACCAGTGCTCGAAACCCATTCCCATTGTTTATACTTGAAGGTAACGGTGTCTTTGGAGCTGACGGTGGCGGTGAAAATGCCTTCGCCGTAGAGTTTGACCGGATCTGTATTACTAATCGGTGTGCTCGAATCAAAGCTGCGGAAATCGGGGCCAATTTGAAACGCCGCCGACAGCCACTCGAACGGCTTGCCCTCGAATCCGATAAGCACACGCTGGTAGTGGCTGGGTGAGTGAGCCGTGACGATAGGGAGCAGCGAAGCATCGGCTGCCCCGAAGGAATACTCCGCCTGGTATTGATACCCATACCGATAACCAAGCGTCAGAGCGAATTGCGGATCGACCTTATAGCCTAGATCCATGCCCCCATTGGCATCATAGCGATTAACGTAGTTTTGGTAGCCATCGTACAGATATTGAGCGGTTGAAAGGTCATAATCGAGCAGTGTCGCAGTGGGACGCAGAAACCATTTCTCCTGATCATATTTGATACTGAGACTGGCTCGGTCTTGGGTCTGTTTTCGACGTTCTCGATCGGCGGCGGTTGCATAGACATTGAAAAGATCGCCCGGATAGGTCGGGCCGAACTTGCTGCCGTTGATGTCGGTGAAGGCCTCGCTCAAATTGAATGACAGATCGTCGTCCTGCCACTTGACCATGGATGCGAGTCGATTAGCGCTGAAGTTTTCCGAGGGAGCGTGATTAAACGTGACGAAGTCTGGGGCATAATTGAGCGTCAGCGCTTGCAAGGTCTTCGGATCGCCCAGCAATGGCGCAATATCGACACCCACTTTGATGGACGCTGTTGCGATGAAGGAAGTGACATCCTTTAACGCCAGCACGCTCTGACTCCCAGAGGGGATCCCGGTAATTGGAGGCGAACCAACACCCGACTCGAAGACGTTGTCATCGTAGCCGCCCTTGATGCCGATCGAAAGATCCGTCAGCCAAGCCGGCTCTTGCCATGCGGCCAGGTTTGGAGCAGTCGCAGGAACGTCGGCGCCGTAGGCTATCGATAGCAATCCGCCGATTCCCAGGAGAGAAAAACCCCGGATCGTGTTTGATGTTCGTTTGTTCATTCTGTTTTAGGATTAATTGTCGATCGGCAGGTTCTTCCTGGCGGTCCTTGTCTGTTGATACTTCTGCGCGCAGCCGAATGCTCCCGTCGGCCAGTGCTTGACGCCCCTAGGACCTGCGAATCGCTTCTTTGCGCGAAGAGCTACGTGGATCGCCTCGATTTAACCTGCGGCTCAAAAATTCTTGAAATCGTCTTCCATCGGAATCTCGCCTCCGCGAGAAGTTGCAGCTTCGAGGGCCGGAGCAGCCTTTTCTCGGCCATTGCCATTTATATGCCTGACCTCGGGTTGCCTGGATACGGTTGTGGACCGGCGAGTTTTCTTGGCGTTAGAATGGAGATCCAAGGGCTTTGCTTGAGAGGTAACTCCATTGGCATTCACCAGTCGCAGAAGATCGCCGACGGAACGCTTCATGGTTTCGGCTTGGGCGCTCAGCTCTTCCGCCGCTGCCGCACTTTCCTCCGCATTTGCAGCGTTGCCCTGCATTACCTTGTCCATCTGTCCGACGGCTAATTTGATTTGTGAAATTCCCTGCGTTTGCTCGAGCGAGGCGCTGGCCACCTCGGCGATCAGCTCGTCCACTTGGCTGACCTTGGTCAGGATCTCGTTCAACCGGGTTGACACTTTGATGCTTATTTCAACGCCTTGTCCCGACTTGGCGATGGCCCCTTCAATCTTGGACGCCGTTTCCTTTGCAGCTTGGGCGCTGCGCTGCGCAAGGTTTCGTACCTCATCAGCGACGACCGCGAACCCCATTCCAGCTTCGCCGGCGCGAGCCGCCTCAACCGCCGCGTTTAGAGCTAGGATGTTGGTTTGGAATGCAATCTCATCAATGGTCTTGATGATCTTGGCGATATCATCGCTGGAGACCTTAATGGCCTCCATCGCTGAAGACATGGATTGTATATCGCCGACTCCCTTGTCAGCGGCAGAACGCGCCTGTGTGGCGAACTCCTTGGCCTTTTGAGCGTTCTCCGAGTTCCGCTTGGTCATGCTGCTCAATTCCTCGAGCGACGAACTGCTTTCCTCAAGCGAGGCGGCTTGTTCACTCGCACCCTCGGCCAAGCTTTGGCTTGACGACGAGACATGACCGGAAGCTGTAGCAACCTGACTTGAGCCATCGTTGAGCTCATTGGCGACTCGGTTCAATACGTGACCAGTCCCCCGGATGATGACATAGGCAACACCGATCCCCACAAGGGCCGCCAGGCCCAGCCCGAACAGGATCCCTGCCTCCGAACTTTGCACGGCCGACTGGATGGCACTACCGGCGTTGTCCGAGTTGCCTCTGATGAAATCGATGAGTTCTCCGAGTACCGAGAGGTATTTTTCCGCTGCGGGCTCCAATTGGCTTCGACCCAAACTATAGGCGGCAGCGTTGTTGTTTCCTTGCCGAAGGGCTGCAACCACTAAATCCCGCTTTTGGAGATATTCACCCCGTGCGGCCTTGACTAACTCCAGCAGAGCACGGCCCTTTTCGCTGACAGTTAGGCTCTCAAGCCCTTCGTAAACCTTGGAGTTATCAGCGGAGATCGCGCTTAGCTCCGCCTCCATGCTCGACAAATCCGACTTATCGGCACTTCCGACGTGTATGAAGACCACCTGCGTCGATGCTATCGCGTTCTTCTGCGCGCGATAGACCAGCTCGATGGTGGGAAGGGACCGTTTTGTTACCTCGTCGGAATGTTGCTTTATGGCAACGAGCCGTGTGTAAGAGAATACACCTAATGCAAGGGCGATAATGATCACGCTCGCGAAGCCAAATGTGATTCGTTTTCCGATGGTCCAGTTTTTCATGATATCTGCCTCTAGCTTGTTTAATTTGCGGTTGTTAAGATTGTCGCTGCGCTGCGGATAACCTCGTGCCCGTCGGCGCCTATCACTCGGTCTATGTCCAAGAGCGTCTTTATCGCGCCTTTGACCTTAGCCATGCCCAAGATGCACTCAGTAGTGCTTCCGCTTCCAAAATTCGGTGTTTCTTCGATTTCGGAAGCGGCAACGTTCGCAACCTCCTCAACGTTATCGACGACCAGCCCCATTTGGCTGGTCTTTCCGTCAGCCGCTTTTATCAGCACCACGACAATGCAGGCTTGTTCTGCGCATTGCGCGGCTTCGAATCCGAAGCGAAGTCGTAGATCCATTACCGGGATTATTTTCCCGCGCAGGTTAATCACGCCGCGGATGTAGTCCGGCATCTGAGGCAGGCAGGTGATGTTCGTCACGCGGATGATCTCGCGTACATGCAACACATCGATCCCATAAGACTGTCTTTGTAGCGCAAAGGTGAGATATTTCCCTGCGAGTCGTTGGACCCCTGATTTTTCGCCGTCGATCGGCTTTGGTGACATGTGAATCGGCTTTATTAAGGTTTTGTTAAGATTCTCCGCGTCTGTTCGCGTATCGGCATGATTCCTTGTGGCCCGAGAAAAACCTGCCAGGTGGAACCGCAAGCTCACCTGTAATGCGCCCGCCTTATGGCGCCTATTAGCCGGCCTCATGCCCTGTTTACCGGTGTCTTATATCGAATCTGCGTATCGAAGCCGCGACGTTCCAAAATCACGATTGCACGTATTTCAGCCGCAAATACCGAAGCATTCCGATGCCGCCGAATGCAGGCATCACAGCCATTATGCGTTGATTCTTATGCCGTTCTATTTCTTCCACCAATTCGCCAGAAAAACTACGTGATTTTACATTGGGATCTGGGATTCGCCGACGTCGGGCGCGATTCCTGAAAATTGATGCCCAACACAATTCCAGTAGATGTTCCGTTCGAGAACACTCTTTCCTCGTTCTTTTGCGTACCACGTAATTTTACGTAATCGCATTCCGTGACAGCTGCACCGCCATCAAACAAATTCTATAATGCTTATGTTCAGATACCGACCCTCCCAAAGCTGAGGTGGAGATTTTTGGCGCTTCTCTTTCCCGACGGCAAACGTGGCTCGGTATGCCGTCGGCCTGCGAAAGGTCTCTTCTTCCTTCCAAAGCCGCGATCCCAATAGGCGATCTCCCGGGTGAGACAGGTTAGGCTCATGGGGCAACGCCGCTAATCTTCGCTCGGATATGTTTCTTCCCATATTGATAAACAGCGGCCGATTCGCTATAGCCCCGCTTGCGCCGCCCTTCGGTCTCGGGCCCTACGCTGTGTAGAATCATATTCGATTCGAGCCGGATAGGTTGGGTGGCGGAGACCTGCATCCCAACCAAAGCAAATGGAAAGAAACTGCGGGGGATAAAGTGGACTCCGTCGGGCGCAAAACAATTCATGGCGTTTGGCACACTGCTGGCCGCTATCGAGTCTGGCGGACGTCTTAAATATTCTGAGACCTCGGCGTTACGCCAAATCTTCGAGGCAGAGCGGCGACCTAAAGAGCGTATTGATGACCAGTGAATGAGTAGTAAGGCATTGGATCCCTCATACATATGCCGACCGCGCCGTGTTGCATGCCAGACCGCCAGACCTCTCATTCTCGGTTTCCAAGGCCAAGAATTGCGCCATCAGGTTTTGGGCGGCCAGGATACGCGCGATTATTTTTACGCCTCGCACCCTAAAACGGTAAATTTCTGGCCAGGATATTCGCCTAGGCGCCGGCATTTAATGCGATGCGCACCAGGGACTTGGTCAGAATTCAAAGCGACCATTGCGCTCCTATCAGTGTGACGATCTTCGCCAAATAGGCATCGTGAGCGGCTCGTGCCGCGGCAGGCCCGGAGCCATTGACGGAGAACCAGAAATTGATGATGTATGCGCGCTCCCCCGGGGGCGGCGCCTGGTCGGTGGCCACTCCACGTTCAGGCGCCAACGGTTCCATGACATACGTGAGGCCCCGCATGTATCTCGCAGGCTCCAACGACGGCATAGGAGAAGAAGAGAAAGGGCGGCGCTATCTAGCAGCTTCCACCCGGAAATCCCGCTCAAACCACCTCAGCTGACGGGGGACAGGTCCTAAGGGTTTTCCCTTATTTCACCTTATTGCGACGAACGACTGTGAGCTGCATCTACACGGTATGCAATCGAAGCAGCCCAATGGATTCATAGTTCACCCAGGATTTCCAACCATTCCGCGACCTTTCTCCAAGCTACATCAAAAAGAATCGTACACGATGAAATATCTTCGCGGTCGCAGCCGCAGAACGCGACTGCGTCCAGTCCCTTTTGCCGACATTCCGTCGACGAAAAACAAACAACGCAACAACCCATAGCAGATGAAAACGAAAGCATCAGTATTCGGTCTCCTCCTGGGAATCGCGGCGATTCTGCCGCTCGGCGCAAAGGCGGGTGGTAACACGTACAATGGTACCGGAAGTTGGGATTTCACAACCCCTTCAACCACGTCATTTAGCTCATCGGTTTACGATTCCACGGCGATCGTCGTGAACATCACTTCCGAACAATATGTCTACAATTGTACATCGCCGGGTGGCGGTTCCGCCTCTGCCTCCAACCAACCCGCAGATGAATATGAAGTAATACAAGTTGTAAGTTACGGAGTGCCCGGTGCCTTTGCGACGACCGTTGTCTCTTGGTAATTTGGGTGGAGAACGAGAAGAACGGGTGGTGACTGCGGCCATCCGTTCTTCTGAACAGCTGAATGGTTTCATTTTATGTTCGATTCCAATTCATGGGCAGGAGCGATCTTTGGGAAATCGGCACTTATTTTGCGCTTTTTGGCTGCCATTGCGAGTATGCCGGCTCTCGCCGGAAGCCCAAGTGAGATTGAACACGCAGATCAGATCGATACCCATACGGTGTTAGATATCGGCGGAACCTCTGTTTCTGGATATCTAGTCTGGAAATTCTACAATCGCTTTGCCGAGGACATAGCTTCGCGTCTACATCGTGACCCCTCGCAAACCGAGAAGGCTGCATGGCTCATGCAATTTCTGTCTAAGGAAGTCGTGATAGCGCATGCCAAAAAATTAGGCTATTTCGATCGGCCTGAAGTCAGGGAGCTTGTCCGAAGGATGGAAGTCAACATGCTCACCCAAGCAGGCGGACCCTATTATCAGCTGCTTTATCACCGAGCCGCTCCTACCGAAATCGAAATCAAGAAGCTCTACGAACGGTCGTTTACTTCTGTGGTCGGTGAGATACTGCAATACCGTGATCCTGAGACTTTTTCGAATCTCCTAGGTCGCGATTTCGACGATCAGTCCCCTGGAATCCAGACAAGTCGGATCTTGAGGAGCAGAGATAGCGTTGGCGTATCGATTCAAGCCGGCTCGCTGCTTTGGCCTTTCGATCCATTCTCGGATATATGCGAGTCGATGGAGAGTGTACCAATCGGGCGCTGGACAAAGATTACACAGGAGAATGGATATGTCTATCTGGCCTATGTGAGAGAACGTCAAGAAATCCCACATAACGACCTCTCTTTAAACAGGCGCCAGTTTGACGCATTGATTAAAACATTGAGGGAGAGGGAAATAATTCTAAAAAGACGACGCGAAATTCTTTTATCGGCTGGTGTTCTCGTCGATTCGAACGTTGCAGTTGAGATATTGCGTTTCCTAGAATCTCTCCCGCATCGAGTTCTTGAAATTCCCGGTTTACCCGCGGATCTGCGAGTCAAAGAGTTGTTTACCTATCGTTTCGGACTGCAAAGAAAGAGCATTACTGTCGGCGCCTATCGTGATTATATAGATGACTTATTTGTCAAAAGGATTCCATCGAATATGGAGGAACTCCGATGGGACGTCGAGAACCTAGTAATCAGGGAGCGGGACTTATTAGACGCGAGGGCGGCCAGGGTTGATCAAAGTGCTAAATTCATAGAAGATCGCCGCGGCTTCGCCGCATACCAAGCTTTAGACCTTTTCGAAAAGGAGGTAATCGCTCCGGAAATTAAGATAGATGCAAAGGCGGTGGAAGATTATTATTTAGCGCACAATAGTGATTACAGGATCACCAATGAAATCGCCGGTCGACTTTTGAGGTTTCGAAACGCATCGCAAGCTTCGGCATGGCTCAGGTCCACCAATGTTGACTGCTCGAATAAGTTGCGAGCTGCTGTCGTCTCGGACACAATGCTGCGACTCAAACGTGATGAAGTGATGCCGGAATTGGAGTCTTTGAAATCGATGCTTCTGGGGATTCCCGAAGGCGGTAAGTTAGGACCGCTGATGCTCGATCGAGGGTCCTATGCGATTTTCGTCAAGGTTAAGGATCTTTCGCAAGCCCCAATCCCTCTAGAGATCGCCGCGAAATCGATTCGCGAGATACTCTTGCGACAGGAGATTGATACGAAAGAACGGGCGCTCGCCGGCCAATGGAGCACCCAACTGGAGATCGTTGATCACCTCGATTACGCGCGACTCGGACTAACTGCGACTAACTTTACTCCACCATGGCGTTCATAAAGCGAAACGTAATTCTCATATTCGGAGCGATTGGGTTGCTTGTACCGCTTATCATGCTAATCGTGATTAATCGGCGATTGAACGATAAGCTGTTTCGCAGCCGTTTGGAAAAGGATTCTATGGTGCACGCTCTCGCGTTGAAGAAGTCGCCGAATTCTAAAGAGAGTCCAGTATTGAGCCTCGATTTGCCCGCTAAGGAATCTATGCTGCCAAAACCGACGGACCGATGGAGTGACCCAGTTTGGCGAGGCAATCGTTTCAACGCGGCAATCATTAGAATTGAGTCCCAATACGGGCGTTTTTTTCTTGGGATCAAGGCCACACCAGAAAAAAAAGAAGCAATTAAGGAGCAGATGGCTCAAAATCAGATGCTGCTCATGGAACTGGCGGAGCCTAAAGCGGGTCCTGTCACAGACGCGGAGCGAAAGGCGGTGGGAGACGCAGTGCTTGAGACACTTAAGAGCAACAAGGCGAGCCTCAAAGCGAGCTTAGGAGAGGAGGACTATTCGGCGCTCCAAAGATTTAACTCTACCGAAGCTTACCGTAGTTCTGTGGACTCGATTACCAATGCGATGCGGTCAAAAGGCATCGACGTCGGTGGGGACCTTGAAGAAACAGTACTAAATGAATATACGGCCGCCACTAACGACAGGTCGGGCGAACCTTCGATGCCGGACCCTGTAGGCAGCAGCACGTTATCCCAAGAACAACAGCCGGGCCTCAAGTCTCAGCAAATGCAAAGTTTTCGTATTAGACTTCAAAAGCGGATGTCGGCAGTTCTAAATGATCAACAACTGAGCGCCTTTATGGAATCGGAAATGGAGCAAAGCAATCCCGACGGATCGGATTGATTGCTGGAGCGACTACAGTCTTTTGAGCCGTTTCGAGGAGGGTTCCAAGCGAACTCTGTGGTGTCCTACGGGGCAAATCCAAAGGGCCCTAATTCGGGGCTGCAGCCGAGGGAACGGTGTTGAACGAATTCTGGATCAGCTCGTTGCCTGCATCGACGAAAGCAGATACGCGCGATCCCTGAGAGGGACCCCATCGGTCAGAGCAGGGGATCGGAGAAAATAGGAATGAATATGGAGGGAGGGGTCCGAGGGGAGGGACGAAATCCCTCCCCTCCCTTGATTGAGTTTGAGCGTGTGATCAAGCATCGATGACGACGTAGGTAGGAGCGTTGTAGACTTCGGCCGGGGAGGCGCGGTGCGGGCGCAGGTCGTTGTAGAACCGGAAGAACGTGTTGAGCTGGGCGTGTGCGTCGATCAGCGAAACATAATCCTTGAGGTAGATCTCGTCGTATTTGGCCGTACGCCAGAGCCGTTCGATGAAGATGTTGTCGATGGCCCGGCCGCGGCCATCCATCGAGATGCGGATCGGCCGGTCCTTGAAGATGACGAGCCACTCGGCGCTCGTGAACTGGCTGCCCTGGTCGGTGTTGAAGATCTCGGGATTGCCGTACTGGGAGAGCGCCCGGGCGCAACTGTCCTGCACCCTTGAGAATGGATTTTGGCGGGGACAGGACCGAGCTCCATATCACGAACCATTAATGCGAAGAGACGGAGTTGACAATCGGAGCCGCTTGCTGAACGACCGCTTGGATGGTGAGTAGCTGCGCGAGCAAGAGAAAATTGTCCTGCGACACCACATCATTTGGATCAATGTAGAATCGCTCATCGCCATAAACGACGCTAGTCTTAGGAGTATTCTTAAGCACCAGTGGGCGCTTTGCATTCTGGAAAAGGATAATAATATAATGCCGGCTGTATCTCTGATATGAGTCACTACGGTTGCCGTAACCGTGCCAATCTTCGTAATCCTGAAGCCCCAGCTCAGCATGAGGATCTTCGTAATCTGTATAAGTTCTCGTTCGAAGGTCGTCTTTTGGCTCGTCCCCTCTCATTGCAAGGGTAGGCCACGCGTCTAGTTCGGAAGGTTCATGATATCGCTTGCCGGTAGGCGTCGGCTCTAGAAAGTCAGTCCGTTCAGGGGGTGGATAGGGAGCCGTATACGGAAAAGAATCGAAAACATAAAATTCACGATGTAAGCCCGCATTGATCTGGCGGCGGAACCTTTCGACCATTGGAGCAAGGGGTGGTAGGCTGTCCTCGGAACTTTCATTTCGTCCCTTTCGTCCCGATTCGTAAAGGTCGGCGTCAACGAATACGATCGGATCGTTTTCTAGATCTGGATGAGTGAAATCCCTTAAAACTCCCAGTGCGGAGCGAGTGAGTAGAACGGGGGAATTCTGACCCACGCCACCAGATGTAAGATTTCCGGAAGCAGATGAGATGCTAGCCACATTTTCATCGGATACATTGTTCGGAGCAAGTGGCGGCAGGGAGGCAGCTGAGGAGTAATAACGCAGCTCTAAACGATCGCCGTTCCAATTTAAACGACCCGCTACAGGGTCATAAATTTCATTTGGGTTATAAATTTGTTTTAGTCGCATCCAAATCCGTTTTGCGGTGGTGGTCGCACTCTGTGACGGCCTCACACTCGAATCATAGACGCCCGGCAACAACTGAATCGAACTGGCTTTGTTTTGCTTGTCTCGGGCTGTTCGCATCCGGTCGGGGAAGAAATAAAGAACCAAGGAATCGGGGCCTTGCGTATAGTTGGTTGTCACCGTGGTGGTAGTTGTATCCGTGGTGGTGGGGGTGGAGGGGTTCCCGGGCGTCGCAGGGATTGTTGTAATAGTAGTGGCAGCAGGCGTCGTTGTGATTGTCGTGGTAGCTGGGGTCTTGGCGGTGCCCGGGGAGGAAGAAACGGAGGGGCTTGTGGTGATCGTGGTGGTTGGCGGATTCGTAGGGCTCGCGGGCGTCGTGGTGATGGCAGTCGTCGCAGCTGAGGCAGGAGTGGCTGGAGTCTTAGCGACGGCGGAGGTAATTGTAGTTGCCGTGGTCGTCGTTGCTGGGGATTTAGCCGAAGTTGGCTCCACCGCTAACACAAGCGCACCCCAGTCATAAAGGGTCGCGATGGCGGCGAGTGCTTCATCGGAATCGGCGTCGGCGGGAGCAAACCGGTCCACCACCATTTGCAGCACCGGAAATGCGCACCAACACGCATTGAGCATCGATGGTATAGCCGACACTTGGATCGGCGTAAGAACCTGCTGTACCAAAGCCTGACCTTGCACTGGAATATAGTAGATCGTTGGCGTTTCTTGAATTTGGTAGGTGCCGCTGAGTGAATAGTCGTGCCCAGGAGAATAGGGTATGGCACCGCTGCTTGTCAGGCTATGGGCTGCGGGATAATTCAACATCGCCGTTGCTGAACCCTGATATTGTAATGCCAAAGTAACCTCATTAACATCCATGAAGAATGTCGGTTCGTTATTCCGCGCTCGGATGACATTTAGGAGCGCTTGCTCCTGAGTTGTTTGACGAATAACTTCGTTAAAATCTGGGCGGGTACCATTGATCGCCTTTGGGCCCACGGAATAGCACCCGGTCAATACTACTGATCCAGCAAGGACCGTAACTAATAAAACGTGTGAATATCGGAGAGGATTCATTCGTTAGTATGCTCGATCGTCATGTGGCGCCAGTCCTTCATATTGCTATAGTGAATGAAGGTGTAGCGCCGTTCTGTCGCAATCGCCGCAATTAATTAATTTTACGTAATTTCGCTGTATGTTAAACCCGCTGGTTAAGGGCCGCACCAGCGCTCCATTTACTACAACCAAGATTGGCGGCGGAACTTACGCGATTTTGGAGCCATCGCCCGCAGGAATCGCCTTCGCTGCGGAATGCCCCATTCAACTTCGGAGCAGAACCACTGCTGTCCGGAAGAGGTTCGCGAACCAATTGAACTCTACGAGGGGCTCGATCGCGCAAGCAGCAAAGGCGAGCTACGACGAGCTCAAAGATAGAAGCGCCGTGAAACTGGCCGACCCGGAACGACGCCGTGCTGAAGCCATTATTTGGGATGCCTTAAACCTGAAAATTAAACATGCAGACGACGTTATAGCTGCGTTCAAACCACCGCGGTAATCTAAACGAAGGCCCACTAATACGCTGTTTCCATCAGCGTAGCACGGCGACAATGAAATGCGCGGGAATGGGCCGCCGAGCACGCGGCCTCGACACGGGTTCACGAAGAATTCGGGCAACTTTTGCGCTACCATGATCAAACTTGGCTAACTTTTGCGCCTTTTCGGTTTCGTGAGAGACCTCAGCTGACCAATTCTCAACATTCTTTTGCGCCAATGCCCGGCAAACTTATGCGCGCTTTACTACCTACTCGTCGTAAACAGTTGACCGGTGCCCGACAACCACGACCAGAACAGTAAACACGGAGTCCTCGATCCGGCAGATAATTCGATAATCCCGCACCCTATATCTCCAAAGTCCGTGCTTGGATTGTCTCAAAGGTTTTCCAAATGCCCGTGGATCTACGTTACCCTGGAATCGCTTTTCTAGAAACTCGAAGATCTCGCGGGATGCGGACGGACCGATGTCGCGTAGATTCTTCTCCGCCCCAGACGAGATCTTAAAGGCCCAAGGCATCCTTGACCTCTTTAAGCGTACGGACGCCCGATTTGCCAGATTTCACCCGTTCCCATTCCAAATCGCCAGCGCGAGCATCCTCAGCATCCTCAACAGCCTCAATCCGAGCCAGGTGCCTTCGGGTGACGGAAACGAGTTCAGATGCGAGCTGCTCCTCGGCCGAGCGAGACCGCGAGGCCTCGCGCATAGCCGCCTCGATGATGAACTTTGGAGTACTCATTCCTCTCCGCTTGGCAGCGGCAGCGATGCTGCGTTTGGTTGCCGCAGGAATCCGAAGCGACGTGGGCGAGACCTTGGTCGAACTCATGCGCTACAAATGTAGCGCAGATCATACCGCGTCAACCACTGTAATGGGCTACTCAGTGATCGAGCCCCATCGACGATGCAATCGTACCCAAATGGTAAGAATGAGAGTAAGAATGACGCATATGATCGCCAATGACGCCGACATGTCCATTTCGTTGATAGACAACATAAGTCGTTGATCACCATCCGTGTGATTCGAGACCGGGGTTCGAATCCCCGTGGGGACGCCAGCGTAAGTTATTGTTCTTCGGCCGCTAATGAATCTAGCAAAATCGAGATGCTTGAATGTCCGTAGAAGCACGCCGATGACGCCGAAGGTCTTACGTATCGGGGACAGCCGCTGAGGCATGCTATTCCGATGCTAAGTAGATGGCATAAGGCTCGACCGCTGATTTCAGGATAGCTCGGGCCCTCTCCTCGAATGGCTCGAATCGGCGGAGGCACGTCAATTTGGCGCGACGACTTTCGTTATCGTGCCCTGCTTCTCCAATTTGGGAAGAGCCGCCTGCACCCTCGGATTGGCCCTAAGTAAATCGAAAAAAGGATCCTTTTGACCCCAGCTGGAAAAGATGGGGTAGGGCTTACGGTTTCGAGCTTCCCACAGATCAATCACGGCCTCGCCCTGTCCGTTTAATGTCCGTGCGTAGACCCAGAGGTCACCGGGTGGCCCCTCCCTCGACCCAACCTTCATTTCCGATGCGAGTTTCAGGGTCCTTTCCGATTCGTCCCGCTGACCGAGGAGCGCCTGGAATACACCTTTCCACTTAATGAGCGCCCCGGACGATGGGGTTTCATCCAGACGCTGCTCAACCAGCTTGAGTCCCAGTTCCCACTGGAAGCGTGCTGCGTCGGGTTCGCCGGCCATCTGACGCGCTAACCCAATCCAGAGCGCGGTTGGGCCGTCATAGTCGACCGAGTGGAGCCAATCCCGGTTGATTGCCTCAAGACGCTTGAGCATGGCTTGGGGATCGCGTCGATCGAATTCGAGATCGGCGGCGATGCTCACCACCTTATCCTCTTCGCTGATGTCGGCTGGAATGCGGTCGAGTGTGGCTTCGGCAGCTTCGAGGTCTCCTCGATTCATCGCCAAGTACAACTTTAGGGTCAAATTCGTGGCGTAGGGCTGGATCTGGATGGAACGATCCGCCGCCGCCTCGGCGGCAGCCACGTCGCCGGAGCGATCTTCGGAATAACCGAGTTCAGCATACGCCGCAGCCTCGAAAGCCGGCAGCCGTGCAAGTCGCAGGAAAAGCGCGCGCGCCTCTGCGTAGTGCCTGAGATTGCGCTCCAAGATTGCCGCAGCCAAGAGGGTGCGCGGCTCTTGAGGCTGCTCCCTGAGTAATTCATTCAGCAAGGATTCTGCCTGGACAGGATTGGGCGGCAGAGTCACCTCGCCATGCGCACGAACGAGATAGACAGCTTGCGCTAGCCGCGCCTCGAAGGAGATAGGCGACAGCCTGAGTGCGTGTTCCGCATTGGAACGGGCACTCTCGATCCGCCGCGGGCTTGCATCGTATTCCATGTAGCCGAACCAGGAGTCGACTTGTGAGCACGCCGCCCAGACATCAGGATTCAGTGGATCGAGCGCAGACGCCCGCCGAGCGAGATCATCGGCGGTCGCCAAGATAGGCGGATCCAGGTGGATCCGCTCCAATTCAGCCCAGACCTTGGCCACGAGCTGACGGGCCTCGGCCCCTGACGACGTAACAGGCACCGATGGAGCGAGTGGGGCCTGCGATTGGAAAGACGGCGCGCGGGCCATCCACCACAAGCCCCCGACAAGGGCGAGAATAAGCGCGATACCCACTCCCCATACTGCGAGCGGTATCCCGCGCGCAGGCGATGGCAGCATCGGCAACCCGCCTGCATTTGGGCCATCTTGATTTGGAAACGCCCGAACTTCGCCAGCCGCACTCTTCACTAAACCGCTGCGATGCACCCACAGCTTGTGCAACCGTTGCTTCACGTCGGGCGTGACTGAGCCGCCAGGGAGTCGGGTCCATTGCACCTTACGAAAACGATCCGGCACGAGAGCATCGGACTCGCGCGTCTGGTCGATCACGACAGGCAAAATGAACGGCACGCCTGCCGCGATGCTCATAGCGCGTTCAGCGGCGAGCTCCCATTCGAGGCGGAAGTAGCCTTCGTGCCGTGATTGTGTGTTGGCAGATATGAGGGGGATGAAGAGCACGCACTCCTTGATTTGGCCGCGGATCTTCGCATCCCACTCGTCGCCGTGCTCCAGTCCGCCCTCCTGGTCGAACCAGACCTCGATCTCCGCTGCCCGTAGCGCTTCGGCAATTCGCCTCGCCGCTTCCGAATCTTGCGACGCGTAGCTCAGGAAGACCGCGCGTGAAGATGGTGTTGAGGTACTTTTCGGCATTCGTGGCGACACTTCGGGTCTATCAGTCTCCCATGCTATGTGCCAGAAGGAATCCCGATTAGCTCTCGTTGCGCCTTACGGACGGCGGCAACACACAATCGACGGCTGGGAGGTGTTTGAAATCCCGCCGATCTTGCAAACATGCCCTAGTTCCAGAGCGCAGAAATCGGTGAAGCAAAGAGGTTCGGACCAAAGGGGACGACGGAGTCTCCGTCGTAGAGAACCAGACCCAAAATGAATCGCTTGCCTGCCGATTCCGCCAACTTTCGTAGTCCGCTGAAATCTGCCGCAGTAACGGTTGCGCTCGCCTTCACCTCGAGGCCGACGGTTTTCCGATCCTGATCCTCGATGACGATGTCGACCTCGTTCTGTTCCTTGTCGCGGTAATGCGACAACGAGTAGCGCTGTCCGGTCCAACTGGAAATCTTGAGTACTTCGGAGAGAACAAACGTCTCGAGCAAAGCTCCGAAGGCGCTTCGGTCACCCGCAAGGCGCTGGGGTGACAGGTCCAGCAACGCCGCCAAAAGCCCTGAGTCCAGGAAGTGGATCTTCGGCGTCTTGATCAGTCGCTTGAGTTCGTTGTTCGACCACGGCGGCAACAGCCGGGTCAGGAAGAGTTGCTCAAAGAGGCCAGCATACTTCTGGGTGGTGACATGAGTCAGTCCAAGCGGCGCCCCTAGACCGGAGTAGTTAACGAGCTGACCTGAATGATGTGCCAGTACGCGGAGCAAACGCGGCAACTGCTGCGCTTTGTCGATCTGGGCGATGTCACGAACGTCGCGCTCCACAATCGCACGCACGTAGTCGAGACACCAATCCCTCCGCCGGTTCCAAGTACTGCGCAGGCGCACCTCTGGATAGCCGCCGGTAACCACTTCCGCCACCAAGTCTCCACCAATGACCAAGTCATTCGGTTTAGGAGCGTTGCCACGAAAAGCCTCCTCTAGAAAATGAGACCGGTGCCTTCGGATTTCCGAAACGGACAGTGGCAATAGGTCAACGACGGCCATGCGTCCGGCCAATGAGTCAGCCACACGCGGTACGGTCATCAGGTTGGCGGACCCGGTCAGGAGAAAACGCCCTGGGCGGGTGTCCTCATCCACGGAGCGCTTAATCGCGAGCATCAATTCCGGAGCGCGCTGGATTTCCTCGATGGTCGCCCGATCCAACCCGCGAACAAAGCCAACCGGATCGTCTTTCGCGGCACTCAACACGGTGCGATCATCGAGCGTCAGAAAGGTGGCATGTTCCTCCGCCACCTTCTTGGCCAAGGTCGTCTTGCCCGCTTGGCGTGGGCCGGCGAGCAGCACCACGCGGGTATCGGACAGTTCTTCCCGAACGCGTCTTTCAATCCAACGAGGATACATGATGAGTGGGTGGTTTAAGTTCTTAGTTGGCCAATTGAAATTTGGGTTCTGACCAATTGAAAGTCTAAAGACGACCAATTGAAAGAGTGCAGGCGTCTAAATGACAATCTGGTATATCACTTACCTGGCCCCGGACTGGAGGGCCACAACGAAACCCTCAGGTCCAAATCCCTGAGGAAAATCCGTCTGCCACACACCCGATCCTTATGAGAATGAAAGTGAGAATATCGTGGATATCCGCCGATGTCGCAGAGATCCGTAAACCATTGTTGCGTAACGTAACTCGCTGACTATCAATATACGGCGGCGGATGCCGGGGTTCGAATCCCCGTGGGGACGCCAACTAAGTAGTTGGCTACCAGCGGTTGGTTCCTAGCGCATTTAATGGCTCGATTGGCCCGATTATACGCGATTCGCTGCAACCTCTTGGCTAGCAATCGCATTGAAACGATACACCGTGTCCGAAAGTTAAGGACCGATCGCGAACGACTTATTGGGACGGGAAAAAGGTTCCAACGAAGAAGTTGGGAACATCCGGGCGAAAATCCGCTGAGCATCATTGGATACTCTCTCGGCCGCTTGGGACTTGACGTTGCCGCTGATCACAAGGAGCAGCGTACAACCCCGGTCGCTTCTGCCGATCGAAAAAGAGACGTTTATCCGTTCACTATCGAACGCCCGAGCATAGATTATCCCAGTAACAGCATCGGACGCGGACTTGGTTGGCCAAGATTCGGAAACAATCTCGAGATCTGCCATCTTGGTTACCGCAATAAAATAGTCGTGCGCTTGATCTGCGCGTTGCTCCGGCGTTCCGGTGAGTACCGCTTCAAAGTTGAGCTCCTTGGCCGATGACATGCACCCAATTAGCGCGCCGCTTGCTAGCAGCAAAAATGATAGCTGAATGAATTTAACTTTCATTTCACAGCCATCCCATAGGAATGGCTAAATTTTGAGTCTCTTGAGGTATTTGTTGAGCGTATCGAGGTTGAATGCCTCCGGATCGTAGGGATCGCCGAGCCACTCCAGCAGCTCCTCGCGTTCCGGATGCTTGGGGTTCGCCATGGCTTCGACCAGATTTTCGTAACCAGGAATACTGCCGCAGTCTTCGGGCGGGCCGGCGCGGGCGCCGGCCAGGCATGTGACCACTTTGTCGGTCACCCCTGGGAGGAGTTTTTCGACGAGGACCTCGTGCTCCCAGCTGTCACCGAAGTCGTACTCGTAGATGAGCCAATCGTCCTTGGCATGGAGCAGATCGCAAAGGCGGACTCTCTTTTCGTCGTGAGGCTTGCTCATGCCGAAGAAGTCCGCGCCCCAGTCGTCGGGATAGGTGGGCTGGTAGGACTCCTCCTCAAGGCGGAAGGCGTGCAGATGGCTATTGGTCCAACCGAAGGAGAGCTGAAGGACATCGTGCAGCTTGGGCAGTTTGATCGTGGCCGGGACAAGGAGGCGGCGCCAAATGGCGGGCCTGATGTCGAGCAGCGAGACCTTCAGCTGCAATTGGACGCGGGAAGCATCGAGTTTGGCGCGGGCTTTGGCCATTGGGGAAAAGAAGCGCCTCGGATGCTCCAAGTTTACCTGCCACATGGCAGGGTGTGAAAAACAAAAACAGCCGAGCCGCCGGCAAGCTACCGTGCTGCGGCAATTGGTCGAACTGATTCCTTCGTATCTAGTGCCGAAATTGGCCCGGGTCCACGGGGTGGACCAGAAGGCGCGTACCTTCAGCCCGTGGAGCCACGTCGTGGCGCTGCTCCATGCGCAGATGGCGCACGCGCTCAGCCGGCTTGTCTGTGCTCACGTCCGATAGCGTTCGAGGATTTTCGCATGGGACGCGATTCAAGAATCGGTCTGCATGGAAGAGATGAATCGATACCCAAAATGCCATCGGAGGTTTTCCTATCCGACGCAGCCAAGAACGGATGGGGCGATAACTAGCGTACGCGGTTTTCAGATTTTGGGTGTTAATAAAATTAGCTTGTTTTATTAACACATATGATCAGATTTTGCCCGTGACCCTTAAGGAGCGCATTGCAGCCCGCATCCGCCGCAAAGAGCCCGGCTGGGTGTTCACACCCGTCGACTTCCTCGATCTCGGCACACCACAGGCCGTGGGCATGGCGCTTTTGAGGCTCACCAAGACCGGAGTGGCGCGGCGACTGGACCGGGGGCTCTACGATGCGCCCAAACAACACCCCGTCCTCGGCACGCTGCATCCCCGGCCCGAAGCAATCTTAGCCGCCATCTCAAGGCGCGACGGAACCGAGTTCCAGGAGCATGAGTCCTATGCCGCCAACCGACTTCGACTGACCGAGCAGGTGCCCGCGCGCCAAATCTACCTCACTTCGGGCCGCAGCCGTACGATTGAAGTGGGCCCCACCACAATCGAGTTGCTGCACCGTACGCCCCGCAAGCTCAGCTCTCCATCCCCGATGAGCGCCCGAGTATTCGCCGCCCTCCGCAACATCGGCCAAGCCAACCTCACGACGGAACGACTGGCTCCACTCCGCACCCTGCTCTCGGCCTCCGATCGCAAGCGCCTGCTAGCGGACCTGACCAAGGCGCCGGCGTGGATGCATCGGCATCTGCGAGTAATCGCTGCGAAGGAAAGGACGGAACCGTGAGCAGCTTTGCCCGTGAACCGGCGGAATCACGCGCCGATTTCATCTACCAGTACGCAGCCACAGCCCAGGTGCCGGCCTACATCGTCGAGAAGGATTTTTGGGTATCCTGGCTGCTGGGTCGTATCTTTTCAACGGACCGCCTGGGCCGAGATTGTGTCTTCAAGGGTGGCACGTCCCTGGCCAAAGTCTTCAATGCCATCCATCGCTTTTCCGAGGATATCGATCTTGGATTGAGCCCGCAATCTTTGGGGTGGAAGGAGGCCGACCTGGATGAGGCGCCGTCGAAGACGGCGAGGCTGAAACGCGTCGCACAAATCGAGGCGGATTGTGCCAAGGCCGTACGCGAGAACTTCCTGCCCACGCTTGAGAAGGTTGTCCTAGACGAACTCGGCCCACCCCCCTCGGCAGCTTGGTTGAACTACGAGTTGGAAGCGGCCTCACGAAGTCCGATCATCCTCTTTTCCTACCCCAAGGCGGTGCCGTCCGGCACGTACATCGCCCCGACCGTAAAGATTGAGTTCGGATCCCTTACAGACCAGCGGCCGACGGGAACTTATCCGATCACCCCCATGGTCGCTTCGCTTGCCCCAGAAGCGTTTACGGATTTCCGGTCGGAAGTCGTCGCCCTGGAGATCGAGCGCAGGTTCTGGGAAAAGGCCACCATTCTTCACGCGGAGTATCACCGTCCTCAATCCCAGCCGCTACGAGACCGGTTCGCCCGGCATTATTCTGATTTCGCCTCGCTTTGGCATCACCCGCTCGGCCCGGCTGCCGCGGAGAGACTCGATCTCCTGGACAGGGTTCGGCTGCACAAGAGCCGCTTCTTCGCCTCCGGATGGTCCCATTTCGAGACGGCCAAGCCCGGTTCGATGCGGTTGCTGCCGCCTGATTCGCGCATTCCTGAATTGCGGAAGGACTACGCCACCATGAAGCCCATGTTCCTGGTTTCACCGCCCTCATTTGAGGATGTTCTGTCAACGTTGCACCAAGCCGAACAATCGCTAAACAGGACTTGAGCGGGGGAACCGAACCTCGGTCTGCCCCGGCCACGGGTTCGTCGAAATCACCCGCAAGACAGCACGGATTTTGGCCGACTGCAGGTTGCCACAAGGCTGCCAGAAATCATGTTTCAGGCTTCTCCTCGTTTCCATTGTCTGCATCCTTTTTCCTGTTCTAAGAAATTCACCATCAACTAAGTCCGCGTTATTAAGTGACTTAGCTTCATTTGGCGCCCGAGGTTCGAATCCCCGCGGGGACGCCAGCGTAAGTTCCTTATATTCTTTCGTTAAGGAATATTGCTAAATTAGGCCTATCGCATGTCGCGAATCTTGCCCCGTATCGACTAGAATCGCGCACCGGAAGCTTGCGCCCGACTCGCCCGATGTCGTCCGGGCTTTGGCGGACTACTCCTACTATGCCCACCGCGACAACCAGGGCGCTTCGGCTCAGTATGAAAAAATTGTGCGTTCGACGCCGAATGACTCGAACGCCCATTTTATGTTGGGACTTATCTTTCGCCGCCAGGGACGTTGGTCCCAATCCCTTGATGAGCTACGAGCAGCTTTCGGCCTCGACCCGCATAATGCACTTTTCCTCAGGTTAGTCGTTCAAGATTTATTCGCTGCAAGGCGCTGGAACGAGGCCATCGATGCCCAGCACCAACTTATTAAAATCGCCGGGACGCTCCAATTTGTTGAGAAAATCCGGCTTGCGCGACTTTACGCGGAAGCGACGGGATCGACGCACAAGTGCGATGAGTTCGTCGGATCCTTGCCACCGGAGCAGCTCAATTCTCCAAGGGGGATCGATTTTCGAATGCAACTGGCTTCATGGAAGGGAGATTACCTCGAGTTCAAGCGCCTTGATGCCAGCCTGCCCAATTTCGACGAAGACGGGGATGAGCCGATCATTCGGGCATTGCGCGTCGCATGGGTCTATGCGGAACACGGCGATCTTGACTCAGCGCGTTTCAAGATTGCCGGGTTCGAGCAGGGCTTCAGGGCCAGAATTGTACGCGAGCCAAACAACGGTGAGCTCTACTCACAGCTTGAACAAGTCGAGGCAATTGAGGGTAAGAGAGAAGATGCTTTAAGGGATGCCGGACGGGCAGTGGAACTACTTCCCGAGAACGTTGACGCACTTCAGGGCCCCGAGGTCGCTTACACATCTGCTGAGGTTGAGGCGTGGTTAGGTGACAAGGATCTGGCTCTAAAGAAGCTAACCCATCTCGTCAGAATTCCTTTGTTTTTGACACCATTCGATCTCCATCATGATGCCGCCTTAAGCCGATTGCGCGGCGATCAACGGTTTGAAACACTGGTCAACGACCCGCATAATTTCGAGGCGTTATTTTGAAGATATAGGGCGCGCTTTCCGCAAATCTGTTCAGGTACCGATTTCGCAATGTGTCGCAGATATGCACGGATGTCGTGGTCTTCGCTGCGAATCGAAAGGCAGCGGATGAGGCTACCGCCGATTCATGCTGACGTGAGCACTTCAAAAGTTGGCCAGACCAACTCTTCGAGTGGCTCGAATCAGCGGAGGCAGGTCAGCTGAGGAAACCCACTTTCCCCGAGTCGCTCACGGGCTCTTCTTGCCGATAAACGGCGCTTTCTCTTTTGCATCCAGTTGTGCCACCAGCGCGAGGAAGGTCGGATCCTCGCGGAGCGGATCAAAATAGGGGTCGAGGCGCAGCGATGCAGCCGTATAACGCATGCGACCTGTACCCAATGAAGACCCAAAGGGTTCGTCTGTCATCGACCTGAGGTAGGCCACCGCAATTGCGGGAGACTCAAAGATGATCGAAAGATTGTCTTCAACACCCAGCTCTTTTACCAGTCGGTAGGTCTTTTCCGCGGCCTCTTGCTCGCCCAGATACCTGAGGGCCTGCGCCTTCATTCGCAGCAACGATCCATTGTTGGGATCGTCAGTCAGCGGTTTTTCCAGCAGCAGGAGGGCACGTTGAAAATCCCGTTGTGCGGCGCTGTTTTGCTTCGCCATCAGCCGAGCTTCGCCGAGCAAGAAAGCCTTCGGAAAATCGTCAAAGAAATAATGGATCCAATCCCGTGACAGACCTTCCAATACCTTGATGGTGCGTCGCGGCTCACGCCGCCACTGATAAACCTCGCAGGCGAAGCCGACGCCAAAATCTTCCTGCAAGGCGGAGGCGGGCATTTGGTCCAAAAGCGCACTCGCAAGGTTCATGTCGCCATGCACGCGCTCGGCCAGAGTGATCTTCAGCCCAAGGTTGTTCCAATAGGGATGGGCCGACAGGGATCGGTCGGCTGCGGTTTCCGCCACGGCAAAGTCGCCATAAAAATAGTGGGCCCAACCCAATTCATCCAAAGCCACTGCGGTAAAATTGGGATTTTTCGCCAAGCGCTCGAGCAGGTCGTTGCCTTCCCAAAAGGTGGACTTGTCGGCGACGAGCAAGAACCCAAGGGTGAATAGCGCCCGCGGCTCGTCCGGTCGTTCCCGCAGCAATTCCCGCAACAGCCGTTTCGCATCCCGTTTCCTCAGCACGTCCATTTCGCCACGAACCCAGTAGAGGGCCTGGGCCAAGCGCGACTCGAACGACTGCGGAGCCAACTGCATCGCCCGAGAGGCGTCCTCCCGCGCCGCTTCCCTGCGAGACGGCGAGGCATCAAGATTGTGAAAGACATACCACGTGTTGACGGTCGACCATGCGGCCCATACGTCCCCATCCGTGGAGTCTAGCGCGGCCGCGCGTTTGCAGAGGTCGTCCGCCGCATCCAGTTCCTCGCGCGCCATCTCGGGTTTGTTCAGAAGCACCCATGCTTTGGCCACGAGTTGCCGGGCCTCGGAAAGAGAAGCGGCGGGTTTCCCCGATCCTGTCGATGTCGCAAACTTTTCCCACGGCCGTGACAGCACCGTGGCGAGGAGCGCAATCACGGTACCGGCTATCACAGGAAGAAGCCAATGGGAAGAATGTTTGACTGTAGGAGGGGCTTCACGCCCCAATTTTTCCATGACATCGGGGCGTAAAGCCCCGCCTACAGTTTTTGCACCACCAAGCAACGTTTTCACGCGCTCGCCAAATTTCTCCGCTCCTTCCCCACCCTTCAAACGCGTCCACTGCACTTCAGTGAATGAATCCGGTACCTGCGCATCGGCATCACGGGTGTCGTCGATCACCACCGGCAGGAGAAAAGGCCGACCCTTAGCCATGAGATGCGTTCGCTGGTCCGCCAACCGCCACTCCAGCCGGAAATATCCTTCCGTGCGCGCCTGCGTCGCCGCCGAGATGATCGGGATCAGCAGCGCGCAGTCCTTGATCTGACTACGGATCTTCTGATCCCACGCATCACCGCCCACGAGCTCGTTCTGGTCGAACCACACCTCCACGCCCGCCGCGCGCAAGGCGTCGCAAATGCGTTTCGCCGCCTCCGCATCTTGCGACGCGTAGCTCAGGAAGACCGCGCGTGAAGATGGGGTTGGGGTACTTTCCGGCATTCGTGGCGACCCCTTGGATCTATCAGTCCCCCACAGTACGTGCCAACAGGAAACCCGGAAATTGCCTCCCTGAGTGTCACCGGTCACTTCAAAACCAGCCACCCGTGGTCACTTCGTTCCGGCCACTTGAAATTCATAAGTGCGGACAAGCAGTTTCAATTCGAGAGCCTCCATCAGAGCGCAAGGCTCGGAGGTTCTTGAATTGAAACTGCGAAGTTACAAAAGCTAACTGGCCTGGTCAAAGTGACCATCACTGGCTGGTTTTGGGTGACCGCTGACACACTGAGCATCGCGATTCCCGCATTTGACACTATTGGAAGAGTTTCCCTGCTCCGGAACGGCCTTCGTAGCAACATGGTGTTGATTGGAGCCTGACGTTGGCGCCCAACGCCGTTGGAGGCGGAACAGGCGTTGCAAAGCAGCCTGCCGGATGAATTCAGAGAATTCCGCTGGCTTTGAGACAAAGATGGGATGGCTGCCCGCCACTTCCCGCACCTGCGCCTTCGCGCGTTGAGCCGGAGGAGAGGAAAATTCGGTCTCTGCGGGACGAGAGCGGATCCCGATGCTCTAAGGTTGAACCCCTAGCCTCTCGAGCATTTGCCTCGCTGGAGCGAAATCCGGCTTGAGCCGGTATGATTCACGGTAATGGGAAACGGCTTCTTCGCTTCGGTTGAGCCGCAATAGCGCGTTAGCCAAATTATAGTGGGTAAGCACTCGGGAGCCATCTATGGCTAGCGAGGCCTCGAATTCAGCTACCGCCTCCTTAACGGAGCCCTTCGCCAAAAGTGCATTTGCTAGGTTATTGTGCGCCGATGGATCCTTCGGATTCAGACAAAGGACCTGCCGATATCCAGAGATCGCCCGTTCAAACTCGCCCGCAGAGGCCCACACGTTGGAAAGATTGTAGATAGCCTCCGAAAACTGGGGCTTGAGACGAATCGCCTCCTGAAACTCCCTGGCCGCTCCCGGCGCATCTGATGCCGCCATGAGTGCAATTCCAAAATCGCTATGGGCTTCGGCGTTTTCCGGGCTCGAAGTCATTACAGCCCGATATTGCTCAATGGCCTCCGTAATAGCACCCATTCGAACCATTGCCCTTGCAAGATTCAGTCGTGCCTCAATCAGGCTGGGATCTAGGGCTAAGGCTGTTTTGATCTCGGCCATTGCCGGCTCAATCTGGGCCTCCTCCAAAAGCGCGCGGCCAAGATTATTATGGGGGTCAGCAAAGTTCGGGTCCTGGCGAATCGCTTCGCGGTAGTGCACAATCGCTTCGGAGATTTGTCCCATATGAGCGAGAGCGTTTCCAAGGTTATTCTCAGCGATCGGGTAGAATGGCATTAAACGGACCGCACTCCGGAAATGCACCGCTGCTTCCTCGAATTTGCCCTCGGCCAATAACGCGGTTCCAAAGTTTGCCTGTGCGTAGGGATTGTTGGGCATCAGGGCCACGTCGGACGAATAGAGCCCGAGGCCGTTGATGTAGGCTTTATTGCGCTCAAAGGTTGCCAATGCCAGGGGGGCCGCCAGGACAACCGCCAAAACCGGCAAGAGGAGCTTCCTTCGCTTGCCAAGGACGAGCACAATCGCTGCAAGCACGCCCGCTAGTACGGGAATGAGCGCAAGATACATGCGTTGTTCGGCTAATGTCTGACGATTTCCCGGCATCAAACTCGTAGGCGAAAGCACGGCAAAGAATACAAGCCCAAGGAAACCCAGGAGCGGGCGCCCTGAGGAGAGCATGGCCCTGCCTCCTTCTTCCTCCGCGGGGAGGGTCCTTTGGACCCCGAAGAGGCCCCACATTGTTGCCGACGCAAGGAGAACCAGCAACAGGGCCGAGGGAAGCGTTGTCTCAGGACGCGCGATCCAATGCGTGCCGTAATCGAAGACTTGCCCTTTCGGCCAGAGTGACAGGCGCAGATAACGGGCGATCGCGCCGGGTTGGGTAAGCCAATATTGTGAAAAGATGACACCGGACCCAAAACCCGAGGTGCCACCGCGACTTCCGGAACCGATCACGAGATGGCCAAGAAGCAGCCAAGTCGCAGTCAAGGCCGCAAAATAGCCCCGCCTTTGCTTCCAAATTTCCCTGAACGAGCCGCCCACAAATGCCTTGTCATAAAGCAGGACGATAACCGGTGCCGATACCATCACTTCCTTCGTGGCCATGCCGCAAAGGCATGCAACCACCGATGCGACCAACCACCCGGTGTTCCGGCCGATGCTCCGGACAAAACAATAGAGTGTGAGTAGATAAAAGAGCCCCATTAGTGATTCAGCCCGTTGGATCAGGTAGGTCACGGCCTCGGTATTGAGAGGATGGACCACCCAAATGAGCGCCACGGCAAACGCTAGAGCAGTTTGGGAGGACGGATTGTCTTCACCTGGCTTAAGTCGTGTGCGCCGTACGATGCCAAAGAGGAGCAGAGCTGCGAGCAGGTGGATCGCCAGGTTGAATGCGTGGTAGCTCCAGGTGTTGGTCCCACTCACGGAATAACAGAGGGCCAGGGACAAATTCAGCAAGGGCCGGCCCTCAACAGTCGCCCCCATGCCGGTTGGCGGCGACAATGGGACGCTGACGGGCCAGAGCTGTCGTATCGTTTTGTTTTCAACTATCGAAGGCAGATCGTCCAACACCCATGCGCCCGAGAAGCTGTTGCAATAGGCCAAGAGGCCCGAAAACACAATGATGACGCCGCCAAGGAAACCCCACCCGGCCCCGCGCGTTAAGTTCATGGGGTCAACGTGCGGCCGAAGGAATCATGTGCGAATCGTCGCTTCGGGCTGCAGCGAAACGGGTTATCTCGCGGTGATCGAATACCCGGCTGCCGCTAACGGATTGGATCCGCATGCAACTCCATCAACGACGGATTTGCTTCGGTCTCAACACGAACATTGTCCGTCAGGCGATTACGGCTGCCTCTCTTGAGCCATTCTGACCAAAGTAAGGGACGTCCATCAGGATTGGCTTTGGCATAATCGTAAAACATCCTCACGAAGGTAGCACGTGCTGCTGCGACACCTTGTCGGGCACCTGTCTCGCCCTCTTTGCCCAAAAGGTCGTAATCGCCCACGAGGTCGGATTGGCGCCGATCAATGTCGAGCAAAGACACGGTCCGGGCGTTTCGGAGCATATCGTACAGGGCCATGAATGTCGTCGTGCGCCCCTTCCCCGCCCGGCAGTGGAAATGCGCCCAGGCCCCGGCTGGCAGCTTCCGCACTTCGGCTATGAAGCGATCGACCTCTTCGTCGGTGGGCCGACAGTGATCGCTCACCGCAATGCGCACATAGCCGATTCCAAGTGATGAAACAACCTGCTGCTCTGTCTCGGCATCGGAAACGGACTCCTGCCTCGAGGCAGCCAGCCCGTCCCCTTTCTTGGCTCTATCGCTGGAAACCCTGATAACCGACCCCACACGAAAGCCTCCAATCAGGCCGGCCTCCTCAGAAATGACCTCCGGTTGAGACTTCCCCACATTCGCCCAGTTATTGGAGGCGTACCAAGAGATCGGTTCGCCGTTTACAAAACCATGGTCCTCTTGGCGGAGGTCGAAGATCGTCACGGGACCCGTCGTCTTTCTAAGCATCGCCTTCAGCCCCGCCACAGTAAATTCCGAGCTGCCGGACTCTCGAAGCGAAGCAAGTCCGGCCGCATTCGGAGCGGCCTCGCCAAGCTTCGAGGCAAGCGGATCGTTTGTCGTCCTGAAATTCCGGTAACCGTTGGCAAGGGAGGCATCGACGTCCCAACATAACTCGGGTGTATCGCTGGACCGGATTGGGAGCGAGTTCTGCTCGACCGCCTGCATTGAAAGAGGAGCCATGAGTGCAAGGCCAAAGAGAAATTTTTTCATAAGGGGTCTTAGTGCTCCCGCATCGGTTCGTTCAATTGGAAGGGGGTATCCGATGCTCTCAATGCTCCCCGCCCCTCCACTGGGTTACCATGGCCGTTCTCAATAGAACCAACGCATGCCTCCTTCGAAGCTAGGTCCGTACTCTTCATATTGGCTAAGTCGCTTCCAGGCCGTTCCGCCGTAGTACTCCCGCAAGGGTGCATTCGTGATATTTGCCACATTGAAGTAAAATTGGACGTGATCCTGCAAAATGTAGCTGCTTCCGAAATCCAGCTCCGTAAAGGAATCCTCATAGAGGTCCTGCGTGGCGTTGGCACCCAGCGCAGAATCGACCTCGACCCGTGGAGAATGATGATTTACGGCGAGGTCAAATTTGAGGCCGCGCCGCTCATAAGTCAGCGCGACGTTCGAAATCTCCTTTGCGTAACCCACAAAAGGAAGATTTTCGCCCGGCCGCGTCGGATAGGTAGCCTGACTGTCTCCGAGCGTAAGGTTGGCTTCAATTCCCAGACCATCCAAGGGATGGGGCAGGAACCCAAAGCGTTGACGCCACGTAAACTCCGTGCCGTAGATCCAAGCCTTGGGTGCTGTATAATAAGTGGTGAGCAGATAGCCCGTGCTCGGATCGGTACCGGATTGGGCCTGATAGGCGAAGTTGTTGATGTCCTTGTAGAAGAATGCGACCGAGACAGCGCCCAGTGAGGAGAAGTAGTGCTCCAAGGAAGCGTCCCAGTTCATCGCCGTCAAAGCGGGGAGCTCGGGATTCCCCTGCGTTACCAGGTGATTCACATCGTCCACGGTGCGGCCGGGAATCGTGTCGGAATAGTCGGGCCTAGCGATCGAATTGGTCCAGGACGCACGTGCAATCGTCCGCGGATCAAACTCATAGGTCATAACGACATCGGGTAAAACATTGTCATAGTTCCTACTGTAGTAGACTTCGGAATAGGTCGTGGCCGTCTTGGTGGCCTCCGACTGCCATCCCTGGATCGAAAAATCTGTGTCTTCGATTCGCGCCCCAGCCAGAATCTTGAGCTTCCCTGCCGTGATGCCGCCCATCAAATACCCAGCACCTATGTTTTCCATCGAACTGTAGGAACCTAGGTCCGTGGTCGATACGTTCAATGTCGTCGGGTAGACGTTCCCGTTCGCTGAGTAAAACCCTTGGTTCGCCTGAGGGTTTAGCTGATATGACTGAAACCCGCCCCACGGATACTCTGAATCCGGAGTGCCAAAGGCTTCGCTGGCATAGGTGAAGGGAACCGACGTAATTCCGTCTTTGAGCGCCTGTTCAAAGTCATTCTTATTTCGATACTCAACTCCGATTTTCAAGAACGCTGGCAAGCCATCGACCTCAAAATCCTTCTTTAGATCATCCTTGACCGTCTTCTCGTGGGTTCCCGCCTGTGTGTTAGTAAAGGCGCTCTTTGTGCTAAACGCATACTGTGCCGGGTCATTGAAATTGGGGCCCGCCTGCTGGGTGATCGTGTCGTGCCACGGATCACTGAATGCATAGCTCAGGGTCATGGCCTTGGTATTCGCAAATGCCAATGTGACCGTGGGCCGAGTGTACTTTCCGAGCGTATAGCCCACGGCGAAATTGTTAGTGAAGTCGCCAAACGTCTTGTCGTATCCGCCCACGAGGGAAGTGCTAATCTTCGAGTTTACGACCGACACGCCCTCTTTAAGGATAGTCTTTGCGGGCAAGACAACGGTGGCCGAGGTATCCGTCAAAGCTAGAAGCGAAGAATAGCTCTGGAACGGGATTTCTGTGACCCAATAGTTGTCCCGCTCCGTATAATAGGACATGGTGTAACGAAGATAAACAGTGCTCGTCGCATCGATCTTGAAATCAAGCGACCCGTCGATTCCGTGGCGCCAGCGGGCGACAAGATAATCGCGAAAGTCTTGCCCGCCGAAAAGCTGAACGGTTTGTCCCGTTGTCGGCGAAAGAACAGGATACCAAGGATCAGCTGCTTCGCTATTATTAACTGAAAACGGACGGTCTTCAAAGGTGACACCGACGAAGACACCAAGCCTCCCGTCATCGAATGTATTCCCGTAGTATCCAGAGGCATTGTAGCCACCATACCGCTGGTCCTGCTTCGAATCGTTTGTGCCGACGCTAAACATGGCCTGTACGCCTTGTTGATCAAGTCCGCTGCGAGTCTTTACGTTGACGCTTCCTCCCATGGCATCGGCGTCCATATCTGGAGTGTTAACTTTGTTGACCTCCAAATCCGCGATCATGTCTGAGGAAATCACATCGAGAACCACCTCGCGGGTCCCCTTATCTGTGGACGACGCCCTGATTCCATTGAACGAAACGCCTATGTAGACGGGGTCCAATCCGCGGATCTCGACAAACCGGCCTTCTCCCTTGTCCCGGTAGATATCGACGCCCGGGATCCGTTCCAACGCCTCCGCTACGTTCTTATCCGGCAACTGTCCTATGGCATCCGACGCCACAACATCGGTCAGCGATGGCGCCGCCCGCTCTTGATTAATGGCTCGGGCGGTGCCCACAAGCTCACCCGTGATCACCACCGGATTCATGAGGAACGTGCTGCTGTTGAAGGCTGCGTCCAGACGAACCCCTTTTCCAGCGATCACGGTTTCATCGATCGAGAGGGTTTCGTAACCCACGTAGGCAACTTCGATCGTCACCTGGCCGGCTGGCACATTGGCGAGCTGATAGAATCCCTGTTGATTCGTGAAGGCCTCGATCGTCGTATTGACAACGCTCACCCTCGCCCCTGAGAGCGAGAGCTTCGTCGATCGGTCAGTTACAGTTCCAATAATTGAGCCGGTGGATCCGGAAGTTGGTGCCGCAGCTGGGGCGCCCTGAGCCCTCATGGAGGTCGCAAACGACAGGGCAACACACGCACTAAGAAATGCGAGATGCATTCTGACCCGCGCGGGTTTTGAAATGCGCATCTGGAGGAAAGCGCGAATTGACGGAATGAAATCGGGTGTATTCATCGGATGGATTCGTTTCGGTTTAGTCGGCGAAGAATGTCGGGCAACGCATTCCACTGAAGCGCCGAGAGCCCGGTCAAACGGGCTGGGTTACAATCCTGTAAACGTTTACATTTTCGCCGACAACCGGCGGAAATCTCCTAATGGTGCTGTCGTCTTGAAGTCTTTTGCGTATTCTAATCCACCTTTAAGAGTCGCTACTTGATCACGAGTCCACGATCGATTTCTCCCCATGGCCAGTCTCACCGATATAGCCCGGGCGGCACGGGTTTCCATAGCCACAGTTTCACGCGTCATCAATGAACCTGGGGTGGTAAGAGAGGACACTCGGTCGCGGGTGCGGCGGGCAATTGAACGGCTTCACTTCCAACCGAATCGCGTCGCCCGGCGCCTTCGTCAGCGAAATGGGCGCCGGCGGCTCATTGGGCTCGTCATTCCAGAGATCGGGAATCCCCATTTCGCCGATATTGTCCGCGGAGTGGAAGATGCGGCCTATGCTGAAAAGTTCGCCGTTATGCTGTGCAACGCCGATGATAACCTAGAAAAGGAGCGATTCTACTTCGACATCCTTCGCGCAGAATCAGTGGACGGTGTGATTGTGCCTCCGATTCAGGACTCCGATCCCGTTCTGCTTGAGGCGCTGGCTAACAAACTGCCGTTGATAGCAATAGACCGGCGCCTGAAAAATCTCTCCGTGGACTCGATTTCAGTTGATAATCGACACGGCGCGGAGGCTGCAGTGGAGCACCTCATTAGCAGAGGGTATCGCTCGATAGCGCATATCGCAGGTCCGCAACTGAATTTCACGAGTCGCGAGCGCAAGGCTGCGTGGAGCAATACGTTGGTTCGACATGGGCTAATGCCGCGAAAGGAGCATATTTGGTGGGGGACCAATCAACATGAAAGCGGAGTGGCGGGTGCAGAATCCCTCTTGTCGCTTCGAAATCGGCCACGGGCCATCTTCGTAGCGAACAACCTGATGGCCGCCGGCGCATTAGAGGTAATTAGCCGTCGCGGACTGAAAGTCCCGGACGACATTGCAATCGCTGGATTCGATGATCCTCCCTGGGCCAAATGGCTCCGGCCTGCACTCACCACGGTCCGCCAACCAACACACGAGATGGGCCGCCTAGCCTTCTCCTTGCTTTTGCGAAGATTGAATGACCCCAAAGCATCCGTGCAGCATATCGTGTTGCCAACTGAATTGATGATTAGGGAGTCATCGTAGTTATTCGTCGACGCGCCGGATGATTCCGGGACTCCATTCATGAGCGGGATGGTGCTGGCCCCGGCGAACTTTCTTAAATGCGGCGGTAGCGGGCATCGACGGGTCGATGGTCGTAATCACAAAGCGCCCTGCTGGGCGTTGCCACCAGAATGGATACCGTTATAGGCTCTCAAACCCTTCCAATGGCCAATGATCGCGGATTGCCGTGGATTCATTCGCATATGAACGGTTCAGTCGGGTCCCTTTTCGTATGCGTCTATGGTCAAAACTTTGTTTCGAATCCCGTTGCATCCTGATTGTGGGATTCTCGATCGGAACGATCGGCATCATAGTGGTGCCGCCGGTGGTCACGTTTGACGGCCCAAGTCACTATTTCCGGGCAGAGCAGATCTCGATCGGCCAGTTTCGCGCATCGCGCTACTCCGACAAGCAATTCGGCGGCCAAATTCCGGCAAACAGCAGCAATTTTGTGGGCGCCCTTTGGTCGAGCTACTGGGTTGATCATCGATTCTTGACGCTTTCGGACTGGTCCCGAATCGATAGGGAGAGCGGAGGCTCCGGGATCTGGGTAAGACGGGAATTTACAAATTCCGCCGTCTATAGCCCCGGAAACTATTTTCCGCAGAGTTGCGGCATGCTAATTGTGAGAATCTTCACGCAATCCCCGTTGTGGGCGCATCGCGCGGCATGCGGCGCAAACCTCTTCGTATACCTGCTCCTGATGGCCCTTGTCCTGGAGGCCATGCCGCCGTTCCGCACAGCCTTGCTTCTCGTCGCCACCTCTCCGCTTCTGCTGCTCCAGGCCGCGACTGAAAGCATCGACGCCCTAAATTTCGCATTTCCGATGCTTCTGGTCGCAATGGTCTGGAGAATCTGGAACCAACCGGCGCTCAATCATCGAATTACACTTAGGGGATTGTTCCTCCTATCATTGTATATCTCGCTTCTGAAACCCACCAATGTGGCTTGTCTGGGACTTTTGCTTTTCCTGCCAACCGCAGCTTTTGGATCCCCGCGGAATAAGGTGATATGGCTCGTTGCAACACTTGTTCTGTCAATCGGTTTTTGGCTCGCCTGGAATGCCGCTTATTTGGATGTCAATATTGCCGGTTGGTATGATCCCAAACACCCCCCGGTGGGTCAGCAGAAGGCATGGCTGCTCCACCATCCTGCCGATTTTGTCGGCACCTTTTGGTCGTTCTTGCGCCGGGAACTCCTCGTGCAGTGGGAAAATTCGTACAGCGGCATCGGTGGCTGGGTTTCGGGCAGACTTCAGTTCTTCCTGCAACGGTTGTCCGACTTGATTCTCGGAATCCTGGTTGTGGCTCCGATTTGCTTTGGTAAACGCGATCTTCGATGGTCGAGCCTATGCGCAATGATGGCCGTGGGAGGATTGGCATTCATAGCGCTTACGCTTTGGGTCAGCTATGGGGTGAAGCATGAAGAGTACATCCCTTACCTTGGCGGCCGGTACCTTTTCGTGCCGTTCGCGTTCGCCGTGATGGCTTGGTCAAACCTCTTCAATGGCCCCCTTGATCGTCCGCGAAGATGGGCCGTCCTCTTGGGCCTCTCGATAAACCTAGTTGGATTGAGTTCGGTTCTCATGGCGACGGCACGGATTACAGTGGGCTGAGGTGACGCGCCGATCTATCGCGACCCTTGCCAGCCATTCGGTGCCCCAATTGAAGCGCGACGGGAGACAGCGATCCGTGGAACACAGGTTTAGGTTCAGTCCATTATAGACCGATGTCTTGGGTGTTTCAGCCGTACGTACAGCAATAGTATTGCCTCAAGTAGCCGCCGCGAAAGCATCCCCAAAGGTGAATGCTGCATCTGGCCTTAGGGCCCTCGCCCTGTTGCTGTTGGTTCTTCCGCTTCTGGCCCAACCGACCGCCGCCCAACACGTGCTCGTTGCCGAAGATGGCGGCCGGATGCTCCTTGTATGCTCCGCAAACGGCACGACGCCCTGCGTACAGAAAGAGGGGAAGATCGTGCCGATAAGCCCCCACGGATTCGCGCTCAGGGACGTGCCGGAATTCGCGCCCTACTATGTCTCAGTGCGCAATGTGAACGTGCGGACGACCTACGCCATGACGCAGGAGGGCAACGGTGAGTTCAACAACGACTTCCATTTCTATGCCGACTTTGAGACCGACTTCCGACTGACGGACGTGTTTGTCGTGATCACCCTGAATAGCGATCGGGCGGGACAGACCCTTTTTCTCTGGGGGGTCGGAACACTCGAGCCTCACCGGGTAAAGGGGGTCTCGATTATCGTTCCGATGAGTTCGCCCTTGGGATCGGCGCGCTACAATGTTCACCTCTTCTCTGGCGGGGCCGAATTGCTGCAATCCCTGCTTCCGTTCGGGGAAGGAGAGATGGCCATGAACCGGATGGTCGCCTCCAGGATCAAGGACGTCCACAATGCGGCTCCCAAATTCTTCTTCGGACCCGCCCCTGTTTACCCCCCGGAGCTCAAAAAGGCCAACCTCCGGGGCCAGGCGGTCGTCTCCATCCGCATCGGCGCGAACGGAGAGGTGTTCGATCCGTCGGTGAAAAGCGCTACGGACCCGGCGTTCGGTGAGGCGGCTCTGAGGGCCATTAAATTCTGGCGCTTCCTGCCGAGGGTGAAGAATGACTATCCTGTAGAGACAAAGGTCGATGTTCCGATTGTCTTTGCCCAGCCAAACCCGGCTGCCAACCACTCCTAATGGGATCCGGCGAAACGGGGAGAGGCCCACGTTCGAAGACCGCGCGCTGGCATCAGAGACGGCGCACGGTGCTTATCGTTCAAATTATAGCCCGTACTATCCAAGACCCCTTTCTCTCCCCTCTTCCGGATGATCAATTCTGCGTCTATATAGGCAACGCTCCTAGGCCGGAACGATATGAACAATCCATCAGCGCACGCGCGGCCCGTTGGAACGGGCCTTCTACTCCTGGCGCTCGCCTTCGTGCCTCCGACCGCGCAAGGACAGGCCCCGACGGTCGCCCTGCAATCGCCGAATGAAACCGTCATCGCCGGACAGTGCGCCAGTTTCTCAGTGGGGGTGAGCGCAGGCTCATCACCGAGCTTCCAGTGGCAACGGTCAACCGATGGCGGGATTACTTGGACGAATCTAGCCGACGGGAACGGCCTGAGTGGCACGGGCACCACGACACTCGCGATTGACGCGGTCACGTCCCCGATGTCGGGAAATCAGTTTCGGGCTGTCGCCGCAATTGGCTCCGACTCGGTCACGAGCGCCCCGGCCACATTGACGGTCACGCCCCTTCCGCCGGGCTATGTGGTCGCGTATGATTTCAGCACTTTGGCGGGGATGCTTCCCGGCAGCGCCGATGGAATAGGAACCTCCGCGCGGTTTTTAAACCCCGGATCCGTAGCGGAGGACGGCGCGGGCAACCTCTATGTAGCCGATTCCGGAAACAGCACCATCCGCAAGATCACGCCGTCAGGCGTCGCGACGACGTTCGCCGGCAGCCCGGGTATCACGGGCGGCGCGGACGGAACAGGTGGCTCCGCCCGGTTCAACGAACCTCAGGGGGTCGCAGTGGATGGTGCTGGCAATGTGTATGTTGCGGATACCGGCAACAACACGATCCGCAAGATCACGCCGGGAGGCACGGTGACGACGTTTGTGAGCAGAGCCGCGGGATTCAAAGGGCCCCAAGGACTTGCAGTGGACGCGGCGGGCAACCTTTATGTGGCCGACACCGGCAACGACGCGATCTGCAAGGTCACGCCTTCGGGCGTCGTGGGGATTCTAGCGGGCGACGGCGTTGGCTGGGCGGACGGGGTGGGATCGCACGCGCACTTTAACCAACCCCGCGGACTGGCCGTGGACAGCGCAAACAACGTGTATGTGGCCGATTCCGGCAACGACACGATTCGCAAGATCAGCGCGTCGGCCGCGGTCACGACATTGGCTGGCGAGCCTCCCTCTTATATTCAAAGCGGAGTCGGTATGTCGGACATTGAATACTACCCGGGCAGCACAGACGGGACAGGATCCAACGCACGGTTCAACGGCCCCCAGGGCATTGCCGTGGACGCCGCAGGCAACCTTTATGTGGCCGATTCCGGCAATAACACGATTCGCAAGATCACCTCGGCGGGAGTCGTAACGACGCTCGCCGGGAGCCCGCCAAGCCCGTCAACCACGGCAGACGGCAGCAGTTTAATCCTTCATAGCCCAGGCAGCAGCTATGGCAGCACGGATGGGACAGGAGGGGCCGCACGGTTCGCGGTGCCTCTCGGCATAGCCGTGGACGGCGCTGGCAAGGTCTATGTGGCGGACACCGGCAACGACACCATCCGTACCGTAACCTCTGCGGGCACGGTTTCCACCCTAGCGGGCATTGCCATCCAAGGCCCCAATGACGGAGCGGGCGGCGCCGCACAGTTTTATTATCCCATCGGCACTGCGGTCGATTATGCAGGGAACCTGTACATCGCCGATGCCTTCAACCAAACGATCCGCAAGGTCACGCCGGCGGGCGCGGTGACGACGCTAGCCGGCAGTCCGGGATTAGCGGGAAGCGCGGATGGAACAGGCAGCGCCGCGTTATTCAACTACCCTGAGGGTGTTGCCGTGGATGGCGATGGCAATGTGTATGTCGCAGACACCCATAACGATACAATCCGCAAGGTCACGCCGACAGGTGTGGTGACGACCCTCGCCGGCAGCCCGGGGAATGCCGGCAGTGCGGACGGGACGGGAAGGGCCGCGCAATTTTTTTATCCCTATGGTGTCGCCGTGGACGGCGCAGGCACCGTCTATGTCGGGGATTACTACAATGATGAGATCCGAAGGATCACTCCGGAAGGAGCGGTGACGACTCTGGCCGGCAGCCCTCCCGTTTCCGGCGGATCAAATACCCCGCAGCAGTTTGATGCGGTCCGAGGCATTGCCGTAGATGGTTCGGGCAATGTTTATGTGGCGGCCGTCTACGCGATTCAGAAGGTGACGCCGGCAGGCGTGGTGACGACATTGGCGGGCAACGCACATGCAAATTTGGGTGGAAACGCCGACGGCGCCGGCAGCGCCGCAATGTTCGGCGATGCCGAAGCGGTGGCCGTGGACGGCGCAGGCAACGTGTATGTAGCCGACGTTGGCAACAATTCGATCCGCAAGGTGACGCCGGAGGGTGTCGTGACGACCCTAACGGCCAGCCTGTCCCAGTCCGTTAACAGCGATGGGGTGAGCATCACCGCACGACCCACCATCGAATTCGGGTTGGCTGTGGACGGCGCCGGCAGGCTCTATATTACGGAAGACACCAGCACCGTAGGCGGGGACGGCAGCGGCGCACCTCCGTCAGTGGTTGCCAACGCCGCCAGCAATGAGGTTCTGGTCGGGATACCTACGGAAGTGGATCCTCCGTCGATCACGACCGAGCCCCTGTCCCAGGCCATAACGACCGGGGGCACGCTGACGTTGACAGTGGGCGCCACGGGAAGCCCGGAGCCGACCTTTCAATGGCAATTCGACGGGGTGCCGATCCCAGGGGCGACAAGTTCGACCTACACCCTTTCCAATGTCGGAACGACGCAGGCCGGCACCTATTCTGTGGGGGTCGAGTCCGGAGGGATAAGCGCCAGCTCGAGCGCAGCGACGATCACCGTGAACACGGGGGGATGGCTGACCAACCTCTCGGCGCGCGCCTATCTTGAGCCGGTTGTCATTTATTCGTATCCGCTGATCGCCGGGTTCGTGACAACCGGTCCGGCCCAGAAATCCGTGCTCGTGCGGGGTATCGGCCCCGGGCTGCAACCGTTTGGCGTGACGGACTTCCTGACAAATCCGGCGCTTACAATCTACACAGGCACGAACCCCGGGCCGACGCTGACTGCATGGGATTCGAACCTGGAAAGTCTGTTCAATTCCCTGGGAGCCTTCCAAGTGACCGTTGGATCAAAGGACACCGCGGTTCTGGAATCCTTGAGCCCGGGTGCCTATACGGCCAACATAAATTCAGCCTCGCAGCCTGCAAACAGCGGGATCGTACTGGCTGAAATTTACGATGCGGACCAGGGAGCGCCAACCAACCGGCTGATCAACCTCTCTGCTCGGGCGTACGTGGGAACGGGCGCGAATATCCTGATTGGCGGTTTTGTCGTAAGCGGCCCCTCCTCGGAAACACTGCTGATACGCGCGGTGGGTCCTAGCCTTGGCCAATTCAATGTTTCCAGCACGTTAGCGGAACCCCTGTTGACGGTCTACGACAGCAATCCGAGCAACGGTTCTCAGGGTTCCCAGGCCATCGCTCAAATCCAGGGATGGGGCGATCCGCCGACGCCGGGCAGGTCCCCGGTGCCGGCCAGGATTGAGGCGGCGACGGCCTCTGAAATGAGCGCGGCTGGAGCCTTCTCCCTGGCTACGGGAAGTGCGGATTCGGCGATGGTCCTCACGCTGCCGCCCGGCGCATATACAGCGGAAGTATCCGGTGCTGACGGCGGAACAGGGATCGCCCTTGTCGAGATCTACGAGATGCGGTGACGCGGTGCGCCCTCCTGCCGCAATGGGGATAGCCCATTCGCGCACACGATCCACCGTGATTTCCAACGCTCCGCCAAATCCTCCCCGCTGCATATGCTCCGCCCAGAATCGCGCATAAATGTCAAAGAAGGGATCGATTTGCCTGCCATTGTTCCCAATGAGAGCCGAGAGGTGTCCGCGCCTTCTTGAGACGCCGCCTGTGCTGCATAAGCGCCTTACCTTCGCCCACTGATTTCAGCTTCAATAATCCATGAAGCGGTCCCGATGAGCCCATACAAAACTCCCTTGGCTGCCATCCTCTTGGCGGTCGCCGTTTCTTCGAGATGCAACGCGCAATTCGCCGCCCCTGCGTCGATCGCGCCTTCCCTGATCCAGTACTTTTCCCAGCCGAATATAGAGGAACCCAGTTCGCGCCTGATCCTTTACAACCCGGATCAGACCTACGTGGAAATAAACCATTATTCCGGCGGAACGTATCCCACTTCTTCCGGGACATACACCTACTCTATCGATCCATCAAATCCATCCCACGCGACGATCGTTTACGACGGAATCTCGAACCCCAATACAAACGACGATCTTTATTTCGGCGACGTAGATTCCGGAACTCAGACCCCGCCGTTCCAGGGAGCGTCGATTCCGGGTAGCATATCGCCCTGTTTTGCATGGTGTCCCCTGCAAATTGCAACCGGTGGAGTAAACGTTTCAAATAGGTGCCAGTTGAGCCCGGGAGGCGTGGCAATCAGCGGCTTTGTGGTGCAAACGGCGGGCACAAGGTGGGTTCTCCTACGGGCGGTGGGCGCCACCCTCACGAAGTTTGGCATATCGGGCGTAGTCTCGAATCCGTCCTTTACGCTCTATGATTCGAGCCAAGCGGCCGTTGGAGCCTCGTCCGTGTGGAGTTCGGACCCGAATCTTGTCAACGGCTTTTCGACGGTCTTCTCGTTGGCCGGGGCATTTCCGCTGACCAGCGGATCGGATGAAGGCGTGCTCTTGGTACATTTGACCCCCGGGGCATACACCGCGGTGTTCAGGGCTGGCAGCGCAGGGACCCTTCTCTGTGAGGCATATATA
>Ga0181516_10000362_pt1 | contig 43176 bp, 43 predicted proteins | sample PEATcosm2014_Bin_25_FD_121104 | JGI IMG/M metagenome (GOLD analysis project Ga0181516, IMG submission 121104) | Peatland microbial communities from MTU Mesocosm Facility, Houghton, MI, USA - PEATcosm2014_Bin01_10_metaG | ecosystem: Environmental > Terrestrial > Soil > Wetlands > Peat | place...
ACCTAAATGCCGGGGCGAGTTGGGCCAGTTTCTTCGTTCACGCTCTACTCGCCTGCTCGGCACCGAGCAAGCGACCGGTTGTCTGTAGGCGGAGTTCCGGTCGAATGGCAGCCTATCCGCTAGTTCCCTCCCGATCAACATTGCCCTCTCAGCGCGTCAATCCTCTCGAGCCTCTCGAGCCCCCCGAGCACTCGGATCGCAAACCCGCTGATGCAAGGCCATCCCTTCACGGCCGACGCAAGCTTTCAACAATCAGCCGCGCCTTCGCCCCCACCTGCGTGGCTGCATCTCCCGGCTTGTACAAGGCGGAGCCGATACCGTATCCGCCGGCACCGGCTTTGCGCCACGCGGGAATGGTCTGTTCGTCCACGCCGCCGACGGGCACCATGATGGTTCCGGCTGGCAGAACGGCCTTCAACGCCGTCAGCATGCGGGCGCCAAGGACATCGGCTGGAAAAAGCTTGAGCGCATCGGCGCCGGCATGCGCCATGGCGAAGGCTTCAGTGGCTGACCCGATACCCGGCATGGAAATCAGGTCGAAGCGCCTGGTTTCCCGCACAATCTCCGCGTCGGCGTGCGGCGACACGACGAGCCTGGCGCCGGCAGCTTGTGCCTCGCACACCTGCGAGACTCGAGTGACAGTCCCGGCGCCCACCAGCATCTTGTCGCCAAACAACTCTACGGCGCGGCGGAGACTCGCCAGCGGATCGGGGGAGTTGAGCGGAATCTCGGCGATCACAATTCCCGCGGAGAAAAGCTCGGAAAAGACCTCGTCGACCTCGGAGGTTTGAATGCCCCGCAAAATTGCGATCAACGGACACCTGCTCAGCCATTCGCGGATTACCATGCCAGGCTCCCTGCGATGCGCACCAGTCCGCGCAGCGCGGCGCCGACCGGCTCGACCGACGAATCCACGTCGAACACACGCAGCGCATTTTGATAGAGAAGGCACAAGGCAGGATCCCCGATCAGGTGAACTCGCTCGCCTGCCCGCACCATCGCCTTCACCTCATGCCCGATCAGAAGCCCCGACAGATAGGACGATGCCGCGGACTCTTTCAGCTTGCCGGTGAGAACCAGCGTCCTCACGCCGAAGAGATGATGAGCAAGCTCTCCCGCTTGCCTGGAACGCGCCACGCCGCGCAGGAAAACATCGCCCTCGGTTGACTCCTGCCGCGTGCAGGCGCGAAGAATCGTGCTCTCGCGAATCGCCTTGTAGAGATCGCCGGTCATCGAAGTGGAGAATGCCGCAATCTTTCCGCTCTCGATCCGCACCCATTTGGCGTGGGTTCCGGGAAGGCAGAGATAGGTATCACGCGAAAAGCCGCTCTCGCGGTCCTCGCTCTTCAATCCAAAGATCTCGGTCTCTTCGCCCCGCATCACTTCCGGGACTCCACTTTGATCGGCGCCGATGAGGCCGGGCACGATGCGCGCATCCAATCGATCTTCTTCCAGACGAATGACACCGGCGACCACCTGGTGAAATGTCGCGGGCACCGGCACGTACGCAGCTTCCTTCCATCCATTGCGCGCGCCCACCATCCCGGACATCAGGACCTTTGTTTCTCCGTCCCGGATCCAGGTCCCGACCTCGGTTATCAGCGCATCGAGGAAGCCGCCGGCCGGCACCTGCATCGCTCCCCTGCCAGACGACTTCTGGGCTTCGACATTCCCCGCGGCATCTAGCTTGTATGCGCGAAAGTTCGAAGTCCCCCAGTTGATCGCGATCATTTATTCAGTCTTACCCTTCCTTCTTCTCATTGCGCGCCTTCACCTTGAACCAGATCGGCGTCCCCTTGAAGCCGAAGGCCTCGCGAATCTGGTTTTCGAGGAAGCGCTCGAAGGCGAAATGCAGCTTGACATCGCGGTCAGTGAAGAGCACAAACGTGGGCGGCGCCACCGCCGCCTGGGTCATGTAGAAGATGCGCATCCTCTTGGCCATGGGCACTGGCGCACGCTGGAAGTCGATCTTTTCAAGGAAGCGGTTCATCTGTCCCGTCGACACGCGCTTGCGCCGCTCGGCAGCCACGGCCACCACCTCGTTCAGCACCCGGGCCATTCCCTTTCTTTCGGGCCCGGTGGCTTCAAGCGCGGAGAGAAAAATCACCGGCGCGTAGCTTAGATACTTGAGCACGGAGCGCAACTGCTTTTCAAAGATTTCGCGGTCGGCGGGGGGCTTGCCGTCCATGCGCCCGGTCGTGATGGCGTCCCATTTGTTGACCACGATGATGACGCTGCGCCCGCTCTCGTGCGCGTAGCCGCCGATGGTTGCGTCGGCACCCGTCACGCCCTCCGTCGCGTCCAGGACCAGCAACGCCACATCCGCCGCTTCAAGGTGCCGCCGGGCCATGACTACGCTCATCTTTTCAGCCATCAGGTGCGTCTTGCCCTTGCGGCGGATGCCGGCTGTGTCCACAAAGCGGAGTTGCTGCCCTTCGAACTCGACCACTTCGTCCACGGCATCGCGTGTAGTGCCGGCGATGGCCGAAACAATTGCGCGGCTTGTGCCGGTCAGCGCGTTCAGCAGAGTTGATTTGCCCACGTTGGGCCGGCCGATGATTGCCACTGAAGTCTCATGCTGCTCAAACTGGCCGTGCGTCCTCTGATGCTTTGCGCCCGATGAATCTTCCTCGGTTTCTTCCGCGGCAACCGGTCCGCCTTCAGAGATTTCGGCCTCTTCGGCCTCGGCGTCCTCAGCCTGCTGCGCTGCGGCCGCCTCTTCCTCCGTTTGTGCGACGGAAGCCGGCGCTGGAATCGCCTCCGAAATCGCGTCGAGCAAATCGCCGATGCCCAGCGCATGCTCGGCGCTGATGGGATACACGTTGCGCAGGCCAAGCTGGCGGAAGTTTTCCGCGGCCATTTCCATCGCCACGCCCTCGACCTTGTTGACGGCCAGAAACACCGGCTTGCCGCCGCGGATCAGCAGCTTGACCAGATCGTAGTCGGGACTGGCCAGCTCAGTGCGCGCGTCCACCACCAGCACCAGCGCGTCGGCTTCCTGCAACGCGACCTTGGCCTGGTTATAGATCTCGGTGGGGATCAGCTCGGGATCGTCGGGCACGATGCCGCCCGTGTCGACCAGGCGAAACTCCCGCCCGGACCACTCGTATTCGCCGTAGATGCGGTCGCGCGTAATGCCGGGCTCGTCACCGACTATGGAGCGGCGGCTGTGCGTGAGCCGGTTGAAGAGCGTGGATTTGCCCACGTTGGGCCGGCCAACAATGGCCACCAGCGGCAGCTCGGCGCTGCGGGCGCCCGCCCTGCTGGGCACAACCGATCTGCGATACGTAGGCAAAACTTTTCCTCCATTTTCATTGGGAGTTTGCCTACTTCCAAACCCGCCGCACGCCGTACAGATCGAAGATGTCGTCACTGCTAAGGATGGGCACGTTCAGATCAAGCGCCTGGGCAACCAGCAAACGGTCGAATGGATCCTTATGGTACCGCGGCAGGTACCCGCTCCGTATCGCGTGTTTGATTGATGTTTCGAGCATCCGGTATCCGCTTGCAGTCACCCGGTTCTCGAAGTCGTCCAGGATCTCGGCCCCATTTTCCAGCTTTCCAAGACCAGCCTTGATCGCCATCTCCCACGGCGTAGCGATGGAGAGCAGCAATTCAGCCTCGCGATCTGCGAAAACACTCCTCACGCGATCAGTCAATCTCTCCGGTGACAGGACCGCCCAGAGAAATGCATGCGTGTCGACGAGAAACCTCACTTTTCCTCAACTGGGCGCCCAGGAACTGGCCGCTTGGTCACTGAACGATTCGGCGTTGGAACCAAGGGTGCATCGGCGAGGTAGTCGAAACCCATCTCAATCAAATCCTCATCCGTCGCCGGGGCAAAGGCACGATCGTCGAACTGAATCTTCCCCCGGTACGCCCCAAGCAGCCGGAACGGCACCTCTTGCTTTTTCGGCGCATCGACCGCCACAAGCTTCACCACGGGTTTCTTGCCGCGCATGACAATAACCTCCTTGCCCGCCTCGGCCTCCTTTAGCAGCCGCGAGAAGTGGGTCTTCGCCTGATGGACCGTATAGGCCATGGACTAAGTATGCTTAGTCCACCTTGCGAAGTCAATTCTGCCGGGCCATCCTTCATGTGCCGGGTTTTGAACTTTCTCTTATCTTCCTGAACCATTCACGGCGCTCCGATTGCCCTAACTTCAGAAAGGAGCGAACGATGCACATCCACGGGAACTCCATGAACCTGAACGGGGCAAACTTCCACTGCGTTGGCAATGGCGAAAGAGCGGCCGCGGCCGAGCGCGCCGCTGCTGTTCGCAAGAAGCTATTGAAGAGCACAGCGAGCGTCGATGGCGCAGCAACTGTGGAAGAAACGTTGATGATCGGCCAGTGGCTGGACTCGCGCCAAAGCAAGGGACAAGACGAGAAGCCTTAGCACCTCGGGTAGAAGTCGGCCTTGGCTGAGCCCGAAGTCCAGCAAGGGTCTCCGAGTGTTGAAACGATTGGACGCATATGCGCCGCGTGACAACGCGAGCGGGCTCGATCCAAGGTCAACCGGGCAGAGAAGCGCTATTGCTGACTTTCCTCGAACTTCATATCGAAGTTCGCATAGCTGCCGTCGATGGTGACTTTGACCTCGCCCTTTTCGTCGCCGGTCACGTGCGGGCTCGAAAAATTGTGGGTGTTCCCGTCCTCGGTTGAGTAGGAGAGGGTGACGTTGCCGGGGCCGTCAAAGTGGCGATAGGTTCCAAGGATTGTGGAGTTGTTGAGCGTCCCGATATCGATTTTCGAGCCGATGAGCGGCCCGATGGCGATCTTCTCACCAGGGTAGGTGACTTTCACATCGTGCAACGTCCCGCCCGAGTAATTCTCCACAGAGAAGAAGATATTGTCGGCCCTGCAGCCCGTCAGAGTGGCAAGCATCAGAAGCAATGCCGCCACGGAGAGGGTTCTCCTGACTGTATCCCGGCTCATGGCCTTCGCTCCTTTGCCGAAATGGGATAGATTCCGCTTGGCGCGGAATCAACTCCCACATGCGATTCTGCGGGCATGCGGACGCACAGCACCATAGCACCAACGGGTTACCAGCCGCCAATTGCTGCCCATGCGCACAAATGCGGGTAAGAATGGCGCCTCGGAGGTAAGCAATGATCTCTGGTGCGCATTTGATTTTCTACAGCGAGGATGTGGAGGCCGAACGAAAATTTTTCCGCGATGTGCTTCGCTTTCCGTCAGAGGATGCGGGCCACGGATGGCTGATCTTCGCGTTGCCTCTCTTTGAAGCAGCATTCCATCCCAGCGAACGAAACGGTCCGCATGAACTGTTCTCGATGTGCAGCGATCTGCAGGCCGAAATGGAAGCGCTTGCCCAAAAGGGCGTCTCTCGTTCGCAGGTCGAAACCCAGGGGTGGGGCTCGATCACCCGAATCCGGCTGCCCGGCAGGGGCGAGGTGGGTCATTATCAGCCCACACATCCCACTGCTCTGAAATCAATCTGATCCGGGCTAATCAATCTGATCCGGGCTCCAATTCCCGCGCGCATCGACGGGTTCCTCTCCGCACCTGCCGGGCTCACTATGATGGAGGGAGCACCCGCTGCCGATGGCCCCGGCCTTCATGTCCTTGAGCGACACCTCAACCCGCGCGCTGCCCTCCCTCCACGAGTTTTTTTCTCCGGGCGGCATTCTGGCGCGCTCGCCGCTGCCCTACGAGTACCGCCCCGGCCAACTCGAAATGGCGAAAGCCGTGGAGCGCGCGCTCACCGAGCATCGCCACCTGATTGTCGAGGCCGGCACCGGGACCGGCAAGACGCTGGCCTACCTGCTGCCCGCGCTGCGCACCGGCCAGCGCATCATCGTCTCCACCGGCACCAAGGCCCTGCAGGACCAGCTCTACTTCCGCGATGTTCCCTTCCTGGAAACGCTGGTGGGCGAGCTGCGCGTCTGCTACATGAAGGGCCGGGCCAACTATCTTTGCCGTCACAAGCTGGTTGCGCTGCAGAACCAACCGATTCTTTCCGGTCTCGAAGAGATCGACCAGTACCGGCAGATCGCAGAGTGGGAGCGGACGACCGAAACCGGCGACCGGGCGGAGCTGTCCGGCATGCCCGAGTCCAGCGCGCTGTGGCAGAAACTCGATGCGCGCTCCGAGGCTTGCCTGGGCACAACCTGTCCCGACTACCACCGCTGCTTCATCACCGAGATGCGGCGCAAGGCGCTCGAATCGGACATCATCATCGTCAATCACCACCTGTTCTTCGCCGATCTCTCCGTCAAGCAGCAGGCCACAGGCGCGCCGGATGCGGGCATTCTTCCCGAAGCCGCCGCGGTCATCTTCGACGAGGCGCATGAGTTGGAGGAGGTCGCCTCGAACTACTTCGGGCTCTCAGTCAGCAACATCCGCTTTGAAGAGCTGGCGCGGGACACCGACGTGCTTCTTCGCGGCAAGGAAGGCGCGGAGAATCTGCCCGCCGCCACCCAGCAGCTTCGCGAGCGGGCGCGCATGTTCTTTTCCGGGCTGCCCATGAACGGCGACGGCCGCCAGCCCTTTGCCGCGCGCGAAGAGTTTCTCGAGTCCTCCGGCGACCTCTACATGGCCGTACGCACCACGCTCAAGCTGATGGAAGCGGAGATGGAGCGGCTCACCGGCGTCGACGAGGCGCCGGGGCTCAAGAAGCGCGTCGCGCGCCTGCGCACCGAACTCGAATTCCTGCTCGAATCGAACTCCAGCAACATGGTTTATTGGATGGAGCGGCGGATTCATGGCGGCGGGCAGATTGATAAGTCTTCACCGGCACCGAGACACGGCAGTTTTCGTTCGCAGGCACGGACCACCTTTATTCAGGCCACGCCGATCGATGTCTCCGAGTTGCTGCACGAGCTGGTCTTCGATCAGATTCCCACCGTGGTGCTTACCTCGGCCACGCTTACCGTTCAGGGAGGCTTTGAGCACATGCGGCGGCGGCTGGGTCTCGGCGTTCCAGGGCAGGGGGCGCGCGAGTTGGTGGTGCCTTCGCACTTCCAGTACGGAAAACAGGCCCTGCTCTACCTGCCGCCGGAGATGCCCGACCCGCGCGACCCGGAATTTCCAGAGGCTGCCGCGAGGTGCATTCAGCGTGTGCTCGAGCTCTCGCGCGGCCGCGCCTTCTGCCTCTTCACCAGCTACAGCCAGATGCGCGACCTCTACGAGCGCCTGCTGCCGGTGCTCGACTTTCCCATCCTGCTGCATGGAACCGCGCCGCGCAAAGCTCTGCTCGATGAATTCCGCTCTACGCCGAATGCGGTGTTGTTTGGTACGGCAAGTTTCTGGCAGGGAGTCGACGTGCAGGGCGAAGCGTTGAGCTGCGTCATCATCGACCGCCTGCCCTTCGCCGTGCCCAGCGACCCGGTGGTCCAGGCCCGCATGCGCGCGATAGAGGAGGCCGGCGGCAAGCCCTTCTTCGACTACCAGGTGCCGGCTGCGGTGCTCACGCTGAAGCAGGGGTTCGGTCGGCTGATACGGTCGCTTGAGGACCGCGGCGTGCTGGTGCTTCTCGATCCGCGCATCACCAGGCAGCGCTACGGGCAGACGTTTCTGGCCAGCCTGCCGCCTTATCGCTTGACCCAAACCATCACGGATGTCGAAGACTTCTTCAGCAACCCCGCTCCGACGAAATGAAGCGCGAACAAGCGGCCTCGGAGTTCGGTCCCAACGGCGAGGAAGCAATCGCGAGTAGGTTTGGCAATCTCATGCTCATCGAGCAGGCGATCAACAGATTGCCAGGAAACAAGGCATACTCGAAAGGAAAGCGGTCTACAGGCAATCGCAATTTCTTTTTGTCCGATTACTGGCTAATGCCGGCGGAAGGACACCGGACGAGAGTACGGCACTCGGCGATGTTGCGCAGGATCGCGCTGTTGCCGCTTCCGGCAAACTAGCCGACCCAACGCAACGCCGCGAATCCGAATCACGGAGGGAAAAGGAGGATGGATAGGTGTCGGCGCAATTAACTTGGAGGGCTCTCGATGAGGCGGCCGAGGCAAGGACGGTAGCGAATCGACCGGCTTTTCTTCCGCAAACGCTGGCTTATTCGGGGCAAACGTTCTTTTGGCCTCGCGATCTGACTCAGGAGCGATACAATTCCATGGAACCGGCGCTAAAAAAAGAGATTCCGGCTACTAACTCAATTGTAATTACGAAAATGGGGTCCATGCTAAAGCAAAGCGAATCGATTATCCGCGGACAGGTTATCCAGATTTCCACCTTGCGATGGTGTTTTGTTTTTTTTGTGATCTCCGGATTCTGCGGCTTGGTTTACGAGGTGGTTTGGGTTCGACTCGCAATGGCCAGCTTTGGCGTGACCACCGCCCTTGTTTCAATCGTCATTGCGATGTTCATGGCCGGTCTCGGTCTGGGCTCATGGGTTGCTGGAATATTGACACGCCGAGTTGCGGCCATTGATGGGACGCGTGCGCTACGCCTCTATTCCGTTGCGGAATTGATGATCGGAATCTCTTCTCTCGCCGTCCCCCTCGAGTTCAAGCTCGGACGTTTTGTATTGCAACACATGGGAAGCTTTGGAGCCTGGCAGAGTTCGCGCTACTACTTCCTTGCGGGTATTTTGATCGCCATTACGCTCATGCCCTGGTGTACCTGCATGGGATCGACATTTCCCCTGCTGATGTCCGTCATCAGACAAACCGCCCGCGCCGCATCGGAACGTTCCTTCAGCTACCTGTACGTGGCCAACGTTCTTGGTGCCCTTCTTGGCACTCTCGCAACAGCGTTCGTATTGATTGAGTTGCTCGGATTCCAGGGAACGCTCTATGTCGCAGGTACCCTGAATGCAATGTTGGCCATCTTGGCCTTCACCATCAGCTTCTCCGTCACATCATCTCGCTTGATCGAAAAACCGCACTCTGCGCCTGTTCCACGGCCAAACCTCTATGGACTTCCCAGGGGTGCCGTTCTGTTTCTCCTCTTCACAACAGGATTGGTCAGCATGGGCATGGAGGTCGTCTGGATCCGCCTGTTCACTCCCTACCTCGGGAATGTCGTTTACGCCTTCGCGGGGATCCTTGCCGTATACTTGCTCGCCACGGTTGTGGGATCACGGGACTACCGCTCCAGCGCCCAGTCCCGCCATCATGGCGAAAGTGCTTCGGCATGGAGTTTTCTCGCGCTCTTTGCCGTGATCCCAGTGGTTGCGGCTGATCCCCTCATGCCCTTGTGGGGCGATTATGGCGGCTGGGTGCGACTGAGTGTCATCGTTCTGTTCTGCGCTATGGCGGGCTATCTCACTCCCTTGTTAGTGGATTCCTGGTCGTCCGGCGATCCCGATCGAGCAGGCACTGCCTACGCCGTCAATATCGCGGGCTCTATTGTGGGGCCTCTCGTTTCCGGCTTCGGGCTCTTGCCGCTGATGGGAGAGCGTTGGGCAATTGCTGCCCTCTCAATTCCTCTGTTTGCCATAGCCGCCCTGGTAGCCTTTCGAAAGGCATCCGAAACGCCTCAACTTAAGTCCGGACTCAATCTAAGACTCAAGTTTGCTCTCGCAACCGTTGTCGCAATCCTGCTTTTTAGCGTGAGCCACGACTTCGAAACCATTTTCCCGGTCCGGGAAGTCCGAAGAGATTACGCCGCCACCGTCATTGCCGACGGAACGGGCTTCTATCGACAGCTTCGCGTGAATGGCGTTGGAATGACCTCCCTGACGCCGATCACCAAGTTCATTTCCGATCTCCCGCTTGCTTTCATGGCAAGGCCTCCCAAGAACGGTCTTGTGATCTGTTTTGGAATGGGAACCAGCTTTCGCTCCATGCTTTCGTGGGGAATTCCCACCACGGCCGTAGATTTGATCCCGAGTGTCCCCAAAATGTTTGGCTATTTCCACGACGACGCGGCAAAGGTGGCCAGTTCTCCCTCGGCGCGAATCGTTATCGACGATGGACGCCGCTTCCTCGACGGTTCAAATCAGACTTTCGATGTCATTGTCGTGGACCCGCCTCCGCCCACTGAAGCGGCCGGCTCCAGCCTGCTGTACTCGCGCGAGTTCTACGAAGTTGTCAAGAAACATTTGAACCACGACGGGATTTTGCAGGCCTGGTATCCGGGATTGGATGGGGACACGGCAACGACCGCCTCTGTCACCAAGGCCGTGATGCAGGCCTTTCCCTACGTACGCGCCTTTGAATCGTTTGACGGGTCCGGGGTTCACTTCCTGGCCAGCATGGAACCGATACCCGTCACCTCACCCTCGGTCCTGGCGGCGCGCATGCCGTCCGCCGCGGCGGAGGACTTTGTGGAGTGGGGTCCTCAAGCGACCCCCGAACAGCAATTTGATATAGTCCTCTCCCGCGAATTGACCCTGGAGAGCCTTGTGGCCAAGGATCCCCGCGCCCCCGCCATGCGAGATGACCAGCCGATCAACGAGTACTATCTATTGCGTCGCTGGTTCCATTTCTACAGATGACCAGGCTGCTCGCTATCGTGCATCTGCTGAAATCAGTATTCCGGAACAACACGGCGAATCCGCGCGCCTGCCGCCCCGCCTCAAAGTCCCCGTAAGGGGAACGTGAGAATGGCCCTGGGTGTAGTCCGCCGCTGCCGACAAAGCGCTGGGAAACCGTCCCCAAAAATTCCCTCGCCCCGTAGGGCCGATAGGAAACGGTGTCGCTCTTTCAGACGTTCACGATGTCACGGCATCGACACTCGCATCAGGGATGCGGCCAGGTTGCTTCATTCTTCGCGTAGACCGGGGTCCCCAAGGATAGGTCTGCATCCGTGGGGTGGTAGACCGGGGATTTATCCCCGGTTCAAAGCCCGCAAAATGACCGTGGGCTGGTAGGGGTGGGTTTCAACCCACCCATTTATCCCCCGAGGTGTGCTTTTCGTCATTCTTGCATCAAAGCCGGAGCTTTCCCGCAGCCTCATTGCAGGGCACGGGCTTCGCAAGTTGCGAAAAAACTCAATTCACCGGGATAGATCGGCGTCTTGTCGGTGCTTCTGGGTGGGATGGTGCTATCCAAAGTCTCAGAAGCGGGTCCTCGGGGCCTATATTTGGCATAACTCTGCGGTTGTGGGTTGGGCCATCCGCCAGCCCAAAGCTTTACGAAGTGGGTGGTGAGTGAGATCATTATCCCTACCGCGGACTCAGATCATTCAGTTGCCTGTGACCTCATCCTTGTTCCCTTGAGGGACGGTTGAACGCCGCATCCGAGCTATGGCTTCGGGTCTTCGGCTGGGTGGATCAATGAAGCGAAGCCTCATTCAGATACTTCGAACAAACTATCCGGGTAATCTGAAGACCGCAGCTACATGGCTGACTTGGACGATAGGTTCAGTCATAGTCTCCGTCGCGATCAGCGTCGCGGTTTCATTCGCGAGAAAGCACTATGTCGACCTCGGTGAGGGCATCACGCACGGAGAGCTCTTCGCCTTCAGTGCCTCTCTTGTAATTGGATCCGGCAGATTGATTCTGAAGGACGAGGACCTTGAGGATTTCGTTGGCCGACAGTTTTTTGGGCTGATAGCATTTATAACGATCTTTTTTTCCGAAGTCTTCTTTTGCCTTTGGAAGTTGGATGAAATGGAAAGAGCGAATGCAAGAATGCCGCCTCATGCATTGCGCCAATGGAAAAAGGCCACCTTGACGGGTGGCCTTTTCATACATCCTGCGCCTTGAAGACATGCAAGCAGCGGTCAACAAAGCTTACATAGAGAATAATATAGTAAAGATGGCAAACGGTCAACTTAAGTTCACGTACGACGAAGCGAGCTTGGATCGCCTCATCAAGTATCTTTCAATTGAACGACTTGCGGCTTACCTTATCTTGACCAAGAAAGACCGCGAGCGCGCAATACGGCTTTACGAGCGTAATACCGAGCTCTCAGAGGCATTATACGGAGTGGTTCAAGGATTGGAAGTGACTCTGCGGAATGCCGTCCACAACATCTTGGAAGCTGATCATGGTCAAAGCTGGCACGAGACCTTCGCCCTGGAAGATAGCGAAAAATCCGCAGTCGATGAGGCAAAACGCAGCATTGAGGATCGCCAAGAAGCGGTCACGCAAGGCCGAATCGTAGCGGAATTGACTTTTGGCTTTTGGGTGCGTCTATTTTCCGCTTCTTATGCCAGGACCCTGTGGGGACCTTCGTTGAGAAAGATCGTTCCGTTACGAATTGATCGAAGAGCAGTCTATGCACGACTCAAAGACATGAAAACGCTTCGGAACCGCATTGCGCATCACAACAGGATCATCGGTCACACGAGAACAGTTGCGATTCAATACCAGGAGCTTATTGAAACAATCGGTTGGTTTTCTGGGGATACCAAGGACTGGGTGGAGCAAACCAATTGCGTAGGGGAGAGATTAGAGAAGAAGTTTCCCCCAAAGCCCCCGCTGCAGGCTCATGCACCGGACAGCGCACATGAGGCACGGCCAAATGGAGAGACTCCGCAGGCTCCGACGTCCAAGGATTGATTGCAATTCCCGGCTGAGACAAGACCGCAATCCAAGCCTTGGCTCGCGTAGCCCATATTACATCTTCGGGTTACCTGCAATTGGCAATGGGGCATCTCGGCCGCTCGAAACTTTACGAAGTGAGAGGTGCGTGAGATCAGTGCGCGAACAACGGACTCAAATCATCCAGATGCCCGTCGCCCCATCCTTTTCCTCTGATTCTTCTGAGGCAAGATGAAGACCATATACGTGCGCCGCATATAGGTAGCACTGCGAAGAGAACCAGGAGTCAAGCTTGCTGCTTCGATGCGACATCTCGATTGCAGACTCTTACGCCAGCCAAAGCCAGCGGTCAAGGGTCATCTCCGAAGCCTGGTTTCGATCTTTCGGTTATTGCCTCTCATGCGATAGCAGCGAACTCCGACCCACAACCGCGAATACAAGGGTTAGGGACTTTGTTTGCCCGAGCTGCCATCAGTCCTATGAACTCAAGACTTTTGGACTAAAGCCAAAGCGGAATTTAGTCGATGGGGCATATAGCGCGATGATCTCTCGAATTAAAGGCGGGGATGCCCCGACCCTCATGCTTCTTGAAAGGAGCCCGACCTGGGATATTCGGAGCCTTACAGCTGTGCATGGTTCATTCCTCACCCCAAGCGTGATCGTTCAGAGGAAGCCGCTCTCCGCGCGGGCCCGCCGGGCCGGTTGGGTGGGCTGTAACATAAGGCTCGACCTGATTGCGGTTGACGCGCAGATTCCACTTGTCAAAGATGGACGAGCAAGCGAACCGGACGTCGTTCGCGCGGTTTTTAGGCAGTTCAACCGTTTAGGCGATCTCAGTCTGAATGCCCGGGGCTGGGCGACGTTGACCTTACGGATCATTCGAAGCCTCCAAACGAGCAAATTCTCTCTCGACGATCTTTACCTGCGAGAGCCGCTTTTTTCGAGGGTGTATCCAGCGAATCGCAACGTGAGGGCCAAAATCCGTCAGCAGCTTCAGGTTCTTCGCGACATGGGCTACCTTGAGTTTTGCAGCCGGGGAACCTATCGGCTGCTTATCGAGGTCGCCCTTTCTTAAAGACAGCTCTTTGTTCTGCGGCGGACGTCGGCCGCGCTTGAAAGGAACTCAATGACTAGCGAAATGGTCTGCTCCGATTGCGGAAATGAGGGCTCAATCGAATGGAGGTATGATGCTTGGGCAAGTTTCGAGATCATAGGCGTTGATGCGGAAGGCGGCCTCATAAAGAGCACCGACTTCGATACGCAGGTTTTCGACGACAACAAGATCGAATGTTCAAAGTGTGGAAGATTGTTCACCGAGCGAGAAATAGTCGAACTACTGCGTCGTGCAGGACCCCAGTGAGGGAGTAACGAACGGATCGAACTCGGCACTCGCGCGCTGGACGGCAGGCGACAGCCGTCAGCGAGCCTCCACTCGAGTCAACAGCAAGCGGCGGCCCGGAAGGAACTTGAGGGTACGGGCATCCTCCCTCTAACCCCAAACAGAATCAATTCCGTCACGTTGCGAAAGTAAAAACCAACGCCGCGCCCGTCAGACCCGCCATCCTTGCGAATCTTATGCCAGACAAGGTTGCTCTTGTATTGGAAGCCCCACGCGCGCATAACGGAGAGCCCGTCGGGCAGGAGCGCATTGGGAACCCACAGATACAAATGAGAGGTGCTTGCGGCGAATTCCCCAACGGGCAATGCCTTAATGTCGTCGAGTGTCATTGTCCCGTAGCGGGCCAAGCGCTTATGTTCGGGGGCGACTTTGCCAGTCCGATTCTGAAATTGCCATGGCGGGTCAGCCAGAATGGTCCCAAATCTTCGGCCATCTGCAAAATTCAGCAGATCCTCGCCGGCGATTCCCAGGGGCTGACACTCTATTGCGATTTTCGACGTATGGCGGCCCCGGAAAGCTGTGCCACCGCTTGGAGTCGGTCTCCCATTCAGGGAGATTGCTTTGAGGTTACTCATGTCTGATTCCTGAGAAAAGAGGCCACTGCTCGGAAACATATTTCTCAGCCGCATCACGGATCACCCAGGCCATTGAGACCTTCTTCTGTTTAGCAATGATCTCAAGTGAGCTGTAGACCTCGGCTGGAAACGTAACGGAGGCTCGTGTCGCGGGTTCACTTTTGGCTTTTCGTTTCATTGGGGTTCCCTTTTGGTGCATGCATCACTTTACACCATGTAGGTGCAAATTGGCTGCAAATTCTCCCAGGGGCGCTAAACGGAGGGTCGCTTGGCGCCAATTGCCCAATCCACTTTCCATAGCAGTCTTCACCAGGGCAAAGGACCCGAACCTCTTCGGTTCTGATGAACGCTCATGTCGCGATCCAACGTCACAAATCCGCCCCAAATCACATACCTTCCGCAGACAATCACAAATTCGCCCTGCCGCAACCCCAATCCTTGCAACACCGTCGATCACAGTCATCTGACCCCTGACCCCTGATCTCCGATCTCTGCCCCCTGACCCTTGTTTTGCAGAAAATTACCTTCCCGTGGCGCACAATCATTCCAGCATGACCTTGAAGACCTCGGACAGTTCAAAGCCAATCCGCCGACTGTTCCCTGATCCCTGTTCACTAACCCCTGTATTTGGAGGCTTTTAGGTTTTTGGGCTCCAAAAGTGCCCCTAACCCCTTTGTTGAGAGGATTTTAGGGTATAATTCCAATGTTGAGAGGATTTTGGGGCACCCCCTCCTTCATAAGTCCATGCGGCAGAGGCACTTGACTCTGAAGTCCCCACTACATAGGGGGGGCGCCCCCCCTGTGAAACTGTGAAGACGGCCGGAGCCGGCCCCAAAGCCGGCCTTAGATGTAGTCCCGGAATAGCTCCGGCGAGGGTGCGGGGATTACGGCGCGGCCTACCAGCATGCCGTCTTCACCGGCGACCTTCGATCCGGCGGCGACCGCGGCTTGCACGCTCGCCACGTCGCCGGCCATCATGACGAATCCCTTGCCGCCGAGAGCCATTGCCAGATGAATGCGCAGCAGAGTCACGTTTGCGGCTTTGACGGCTGTGTCGGCAACCTCAATGATGCTGGCGGCGGAGAACGTCTCGATGACGCCGATGGAGCGCAGTTCCCTCGGATCGACATCCACCGCGTTGGAGATTGCGGCGAGGACGGAGGGATGGATGCGCGAAATTTGCCGCCGCTCGATCAGTCCGGCGCCGCAGGCCGCCGCACCGGCAAGCAAGGCGGTTTGGACCGAGGTCACGTCTCCGGCGACCACGATGAGAAATTTTCCGGAGCAGATGCTGCGGGCCATGAGCAACTGAACATTGCCGGCCTTCAGCATCGTGTCTTCGACCCCATACCCCGTGGCCACGCTCGAAAGCTCGATCAATCCGATTGAATCAATTTCAGACACCTGTTTGGCTCCTTCCGCTCAACAGAAACTGGATGCCCCATCCTCGCCACGTTTTTGTTTTTGTGGCTAAGGTGGGATTCGAGGTCGCACCTCGAAGAGTCAGAATCGTCACCCTTCAATCCAAACCGCATCGCTCTCGACCTTCGCTACGCCGTCGATGCTGGCGTGGATCCTTGCGCCGAGTTTGCCTTGCTCTGGCACAGCCAACAGATCGCCGACGCGCACGCGGTCGCCGGACTTGACCACAGGAACCGCAGGAGCGCCTGCATGCTGCTTGAGCAGTACGTTTACCTTGCGCGGCGCAAATGCATGGTCAATGAGCGGCCCGGTGTTGTTGAACTCTCCCAGTCCAAGCCGTGCGATCAGCTTCCGCATCGGAACGCGGCGGAACTCGGCCATGGGATGCGGCGTAATCGACTCAGGCGTGCCCTTGAACGTAAGCCCGCGCTCCCGCGCCATCGGCTTGTTCTGCACGCAAACCGTCTTGGGGTCCAGATCCTCCGGGCAGGCGAACATGGTGCATAGATTGCACTCGCAACAGTAGAGCGTGGCCACCATCGCGTCCGCTCCGGTGGCAAAGCCCAGCGAGCGCATGGCCGCGTGCGGCTCGATGGGATGCCCGAGCAGATAGCGCGGGCAGAACTCCGTACAGAACCGGCACTGGTCGCACGCCGAGCGCCCGACCTTGGCTACATGGAGCCAGGGCGCGTTGTGCCTGCGGATTAGAGCGTGCTCGGTAGGCAGCACGACGATGCCGCCGGTCGTCTTGGTGACTGGAATGTCCAGGCTCGCCGCCGGCTTGGCCATCATCACGCCACCCAGCAGCACGCCGAAGTCGGAGACAGTCGTTCCACCGGCTGCGGCAATCACCTCGCCGATGGTGATGCCCACGGGAACCCGCAGCGTCACCGGCGTGGCTACGGCTCCAGCGACGGTGAGGTATTTGTGCGTCACCGGGCGGTCGAGTCCGATGTTCATCAGCGTCTCAACGTTGGCGACTGCGACATCGACGTCCTTCGGCAGTCCTCCGGGAGGAATCACGCGGCCCGTAACCATGTGCACCAGGATGAATTCATCGCCGGCCGGGTAACAATCCGGCAGCGGCACCACTTTGATGCCTGCCCCTGCCTGGCCCTCAAGGGCGGCAATGATCTCGTGGTACTTCTCCTTGATGCCGACCACGCCTTCGCGCGCGCCCACCATCTCCATGGCCATGCGCATGCCGCGCAGAAAGGGCTCGGCGTGGTGGTGCAGCAGTTCCTTGTCCTTGTGCAGCAGAGGCTCGCACTCGGCGGCGTTGGCAATCAGCAGCGAGGCTTTGGTTTTGAGCTTTACGGCCGTAGGAAACCCGCCGCCGCCCGCGCCCACGATCCCGAGTTCTTCCACACGGGCGAGGGGTGAGCGATCTGGGGTTGAGGGCTGCGAAATGCTCGCTTTTGCCGTCATTCTCTGGTTCTACCTCAGAATCTGTCAAGATTGCGATTGACTCTGCAAATTATTGTATAGTATCATTCACCTTCAATCAAGATCAGTCAAGAATGAAATGTCTAATTCCAAATATCGGTAGCACCTCATTCAAGTTCCGAGTCCTGGACATGCCCGGGGAGACCGTTCTGGCCCAGGGGCGCGTGGAGCGGATTGGGCAACCGGGCGGGGAGTGCGCCGATTACCAAGCCGCCATCCACAAGTGCATCGGCGAGATTGCCGGACCCGGCAAGGCGCTGTCGAGTCTTGCTGAGATTGGGGCGGTGGGCTTCAAGGCGGTGCATGCGGGGCCGCTGAATTCGCCGCAGTTGATCGACGACAAATTTCTGGCCGCGCTGGAGGAGTTTTGTTTTCTGGCCCCAGCTCACAATCCACCTTACATTGCAGCCATTCAGGGTTTCCGCCAGGAGCTGCCCGGTGTGCCACTGGTTGCCGTGATGGAGCCCTTTCCATACCGCTTCATGGACGAGGCGTCGACGACATATGCGGTCCCTTATGAGTGGCGCACCGTGTACGGCATCCGCCGTTACGGATTCCACGGCGCAAGCCATCGCTCAGCCAGCGAGCTGGCCCAGACGCTGATGGGACGCAAGAATCTGCGCCACATCTCCTGCCATCTGGGCGGGAGCTCAAGCATGGCGGCGTTTCGCAATGGCGTGGCCATCGACGTGACCATGGGCGCATCGCCGCAGTCCGGGCTGCCGCAAAACAACCGCGTCGGCGATATCGATGTCTTTGCCGTGCTGCACATGATGAAGAAGCTCAAGCTGGACCCGGACCAGATGGCGGCGCTGCTGGGCACGAAGTCCGGGCTGGCGGGGATCAGCGGCAAGAGCGGCGACCTGCGCGACCTGGAGGAAGCTTCTGCCGCCGGCGACCGCCGTTCGCGGCTCGCGCTGGATGTATTTGTGCATGCGATTCGCCACTATCTGGGCGCGTTTCTGCTTGAGCTTGGCGGGCTGGACGCGATCACGTTTTCCGGCGGTATCGGCGAGAACAGCGCAGCAATTCGCGCTGCTGTGCTGAAAGATTTATCGGGATTCGGAATCGAACTCGACGAGAGCAAGAACAATTCAATCAAGGGCGAAGGCGCAATCTCAACCAACAATTCTGCAGTCAAGGTCCTGGTGGTTCCGGCCAACGAAGAGATTGTTGTCGCTCGCGAAACAGTGGCCGTGGTCAACCAAGCCAACGCCGCGACACACGCAATGGCAGGACAGGCAAAGTAAAGCGGTACAGGAATTTTTATGGCAAGCACAACACTCGCGAATTCGGCCGGTTCCATTTCGCGGTCTGCGGTCGAGCAGATCGTGCGCCAGGTGGCTCTGGAATACCTGGGAAAGCAGAAGGGCGGAACGGCGCCGCTGCTCACCGTGCAAACCTCTTCGCGCCACATGCACGTCTGCCGCGAAGACATGGATGTTCTGTTCGGGCCGGGCACGGAACTGACCTTCGATCGCCCGCTTTTTCAGGAAGGCAACTTTGCGGCAAAGGAGACAGTCACGATCGTCGGACCGCGCAGCAGGCTGATTTCAAACCTCCGCATTCTTGGGCCCATGCGCAAGCAGTCGCAGGTCGAGCTTGCGTTTACCGACGCCATCATGCTCGGCTTCAGCGATATTCCCGTGCGCCTTTCCGGCGACATCGCGGGAACGCCAGGCGCCATCATCATAGGCCCCAAAGGCGTGGTGGAGTTGAAGGAAGGCGTGATTCGCGCCGCGATCCACGCGCACATGAACCCCACCGAGGCGGGTTACTTCGGCGTTGCCAAGGGGGACCGCATGAAGCTCCGCATCGGGGGGCAGGCGGGGCTCACCTTTAACAATGTCCACGTCCGCATCGATCCAACATCCAAACTCAATGTCCACATGGACACCGACGAAGCCAACGCCTGCGGTCTGCACCTGACCAAGGACATCGAGCTGTTCAAGTAAAGCAATACAGAAGTCGAATCAACGCTACTGAAAAGAGAGGAAGCGATGAAACAAGCGCTTGGAATGATTGAGACAAAAGGGCTGGTTGCGCTGTTCGAGGCAACCGACGCCATGCTCAAGTCCGCAAACGTAAGCTTCGCCGGCTGGCAGACCGTAGGGTCCGGCCTGGTGACCGCTTTTGTGGAAGGGGACGTGGCCGCTGTGAAGGCAGCCACCGACGCAGGCGCGGAAGCGGCAGGCCGGATCGGCGAGGTGGTCAGCGTACAGGTGATCAGCCGCCCTCACGACGAACTGCCGTCTTTCGTGCAACAGAACAACAAGACGGCCCCTCGCAAGGCTGAGAAGTAGGCCATAGGAGAGCATATGAGCGAAGCAATCGGATTGATTGAAACCCGTGGCCTCGTCGGACTTGTCGAGGCATGTGACGCGATGGTGAAAGCCGCCAGCGTAGAGCTTGTGAAGACCGTGCAGATTGGCGGGGGCTACGTGACGGCGATCGTGCGCGGCGATGTGGGCAGTGTTCGCGCCGCGGTCGACGCGGGCTCTGCAGCCGCCAAGGTGATCGGCGAGCTGGTGTCGTCGCACGTGATCGCGCGTCCGCACGATGCGCTTGTCGAAAGCATGTTGAAGTAACACAAGAATCGGGAGAACGCACATGGCAAATGAAGCGATTGGAATGATCGAGACCAAGGGCCTGGTGGCATTGGTCCAAGCAACGGACGCAATGCTGAAGGCAGCCAGCGTCAAGTTTGTGGGCTGGAACAAGGTCGGCAGCGGTCTTTGCTCGGTTTATGTTACCGGCGACGTGGGCTCGGTCCGCGCCGCGGTGGATGCCGGGGCCAGCGCAGCGGGCGCGGCCGGCGAGGTGCAGAGCGTGCACGTGATTGCGCGCCCGCACGACAACCTCAGCACCGTATTGCCAAAGTAGTTGCTACAGGCGGAGGCTGCTCCGCCGCGGCATACGAGGTGAGCCGGCATGTTCATAGCAAAAGTTATCGGCAATGTTGTTTCCACGCAGAAGAACGCGAAGTTCCGCGGCATGAAGCTGCTTCTGGTGCAGCCCTACATCAACAAAGAGGGCAAGCTGCAGACTTCAGGAAGCTCGGTGGTCGCGGTGGACAGCGTGGGGGCCGGTGTCGGCGAGTGCGTGTTGTTCACGCAGGGCAGTTCCGCCCGTCTTACGCCCACAACGAAAGATGCGCCCGTAGACGCAGTGATTGTCGGCATCGTGGATACCGTTGAAGTTGAAGGCGCGCTTTTGGAGAAGCCATAAATGCCTATTCAGGAACAATTAGTCGCGGAGATCGCCAAGGAAGTAGTGGCGCGGCTTCGCATCCAGTTGCAGCCGCAGATCTCTTCCGCCGCTCCGGCCACGCATACCGCATCTTCGCGCGACGGCATCTTCGCGACCGTGGATGAGGCGGTGAATGCGGCCTACGAGGCGCAGAAGAAAGTCGCGGCCATGAGCTTCGACGAGCGCAAGCGGATGATCGACATCATTGTCCGCATCTGCAACGATCGCCGCGAAGAGCTGGGCCGCATGGAGCTCGAAGAGACCAAGGTAGGCCGACTCGACCACAAGATTCTGAAGCTCACCAACATGCGCTTCGTGCTTGGAGTGGAAGAGATGCGCAGCGATGCCCGCAGCAACCCGACAGGCCTGTGCATCATCGAGCATGCGCCCTGGGGTGTCATCGGCATGATGCTGCCGGTTACGCATTCGGTGCCCACCATGGCGTCCAACGCGATCAATATTCTTGCCGCCGGCAACACCGCGGTGTTTGGGCCACATCCCTCGGGCGCGAAGGTAGCGCGTTATGCATTGCAATTGTGGAACCGCGAAATTGAGCGCGAACTGGGCGTGGCCAACGTTGTGACCAGCACGGCCGAAGCGAGCATCGAAGCCGCCGAGCAGATTTTCCATCATCCCAAGGTCGCCCTGCTGGCCGTGACTGGAGGCGCAGCCGTTGCCAAGGCTGCCGCGATGTCCGGCAAGCGCGTGATCGCCGGCGGACCTGGAAATCCACCAGTTGTTGTGGACGAAACTGCCGATCTGGACCACGCGGCGAAGTGCATCATCGAAGGCGGCGGATTCGACAACAACCTGCTCTGCATCGGCGAAAAGGAGATTTTCGTCGTAGCGCCGGTCGCGGACGCCTTCATTGCTGCAATGCGCCGCGCAGGCGCGTTCCAGTTAGACCGCGAAGCCATCGACCGGCTCACGAAGGCAGCGTTCACCTTTGAAGGCGGAGGCGGGGGCTGTGCCCGCGCGCACGTGAAGAAGGATCTTGTCGGCAGAGACCCGGCGGTGCTGGGCGAAGCGGCCGGCGTACGCGTACCCGCCGGCACCAACATACTGTTCGGCGAGACCGACGAGAATCATCCCTTCGTGACCGAAGAGCAGATGATGCCGTTCATTCCCGTGGTGCGAGTGAACTGTGTGAATGCGGCCATCGCGGCTTCAGTCAAGGCCGAACACGGCTACCGGCACACGGCCATCATTCACACCAAGAACGTGGACAATGCAACCCGCATGGCACGCGCCATGAACACCACACTTTTCATCCAGAACGCCGCGTCGGCAGCTTCTCTCGGCGTCGGCGGTCCCGGGTATTTCAGTCACACAGTAGCCACTCCAACCGGCGAAGGAGTCACGACACCGATGACGTTCACACGTCAACGCCAGATGGTCGTCGGCAACGCATTGCGGATCATATAACCATGTTTCTTGCCCGAATCGAAGGCGCGGTAGTTGCGGTGGTCAAGCATCCCACGCTGGATGGCTGCCGGTTCCTGGTCGCGCAACGGCTTGAAGCGGATGGCAGCGCGGCGGCGGAGCCGATTGCGGTGGTGGACTGGCTGGGTGCGGCCCGCGGCGCAACTGTGCTGGTTTCGACCGACGGAGACATTGCGCGGGCGAAACTGGGCAACACCACGCCCGCGCGCATGGTGGTTGTAGGTATCGTGGATGCGGCGCAATCGCCAGCGGGCGCGGCAGGAGGGACGGCATGAGGCTGGGCATCGTTCGCGGACACCTTACGCTCACTCCGGCTGTCGAGGCCTATCGCGGCAGAACGCTGGTGGTCCTGGAGCCGGTAACCATGGAGAATCTGCGCGCGAAGAACGGCAAAGGCGGAGGCAAATCTCTCATCGCGATCGACGAGCTGGGCGCGGCCAAGGGACAGATGGTCGCATTCACCGAGGGCCGGGAAGCGGCAAATCCATTCTGGCCAAGCCCGGTGCCAGTGGATGCGTATTGCTCCCTGATCGTGGATTCGATCGACGTAACCAAGTGAGCAGTTTTCAAAGACGGCAGGCAGTTTTTATAACGGATCTGAGGTGGGGAAGTGAACAACCAAGAGAAGAGCGTCGATATTTCAAGCCGCAAGGTAGTGGCGATGCGGGATGTGCAGGAAGCTGTGGCCGCGGGCGCAAGCCGGATCGTGATCGCCGAAAACTGCGTTGTCACGCCCTCAGCCCGCGATTTCCTGCAGCAGCGCAATATTGAGCTGGTGAAAAATGGAAATGCAGGCACAGATCCGGGTGCAGTTTATGGGGAAGCTGCCGTGGCGCCAGCGAAGCCGGGCAGCAGTGCGCCGCAGAATCTCTCCGCCCCTAATCCGCGGCTCTTCACCACTCCGGAAGCGGAAGCCGTCAAGAAGGAAATTTGCGCAGTAGGCCGCAAGCTCTGGCTGCGGCAGTTCGTCGACGGGAACGGCGGCAATATCTCTTATCGTATCGGCCCCAACGAGGTTATTTGCACCCCAACGCTGGTCAGCAAGTATGACTTGACGCCAGAAGACTTGAGCATGGTCGACCTGGAAGGGAATCAGATTGCGGGCGCCAAGCCGCGCACCAGCGAAATTTTTCTGCATCTTGAAATCTACAAAGCGGTGCCGGAGGCGAAGTCCTGTGTCCACTGCCATCCGCCTCATGCCACGGCCTATGCGATTACCGGGAAAGTACCGCCCAATATGGTGATTCCGGAGTTTGAGGTTTTTGTCGGCAAGGTTGCCATTTCACCGTACAAAACGCCAGGGACAGCAGAGTTTGCGCAGACCGTCATCCCCTTCGTGAAGGACCACAACACGGTACTCCTGGCGAATCACGGGATTATCTGCTGGGGCGATTCCGTAACCCACGCCGAGTGGTACGCAGAAGTGCTCGAGACTTACTGCTGGACCCTGATGCTGGCCTCGCAGTTGGGCGTTCCGATCTCCCGCATCTCAGAGCAGCAAGGCGAAGATCTGCTTGCGATCAAGAAGAAGCTTGGCTTGCCAGACATTCGCTTCGACACATCGCGGATGAAGGAGTGCCAGCTCGCCGATCTTGAGATGAGCGGTTCGATTGCGCTCACGCCAACTCCGTGTGACGGAGACACAGGCAAGTCCGGTGGTGCGGATACCAATGTGGATATCGACACGCTGGTCAGGTCCGTCACCGATGCGGTGATGGAGGCGATGGGCGCGAAATAAGGTTGATTCGATCTCGAACAGTGCGGTACCGACAAACGATGAAAGCTGCTGAACGGCAACTTCGAATCCGCCAGATGTTCGAGACCAAGGACTTCCTTGACCTGGAAACTCTTTGCCGAGAGTTGGATGCCTCCGAGTCCAGCGTTCGCCGAGATCTCGACATTCTGGAAGAGGAGAAGCTGCTGCGCCGCGTTTATGGTGGCGCTGTCTCGCTGCAACCTCCGCCCGCTCGCGCTTTTGACTATGCGGTCGAGAGTGGGCGCCAGAGCGACGAAAAAGACCGCATTGCGCGGTTTGCCGCCGGACTCATCGAAGATGGCCAGACGGTGATCCTCGATGGCGGATCGACCGTGGCCGCGGTGGCCCGCGAGCTGTCCGCAAAGTCGCTGCACATCATTACCAACTCACTGCCGATAGCGGAGAGCCTGGAATCGCTGCGCAACATCGAGCTCACACTGACCGGCGGCTATCTGGATCCGCGCCTGCGGGTAATGCTTGGACCGTTCTGCGAGCAGATGCTGGGGAATATTCGTGCCGACGCCGTGATCATGGGAATCGGCAGCATCACAGAAGCAGGATTCAGCAACAACAACACCCTCGTCGTCGGCTCGGAGCAGAAGATGATCGAAATCGCGAGCAGGGTGATTATCGTTGCCGATCACACCAAGTTCGGCCGCGGCGGCATGATTCCCGTTGCCCCGCTCAGCGCCGCCGGAATCGTCATTTCCGATAAGGGGCTCGCTCCCGAATATGCCGATTTACTTCTTTCCATTGGCATCGAGTTATATCTCGCTTGATCGGGCCGCATCGATCTTCGCGCATGAAGCCGAACCAACTTTGAGAGAATGAAAGGGACGAAACAGTTTTCGGCGCGGGAGACCCGATGCGGATCGATGGCCACGACGTTCTGATTGTCGTCGATGTGCAGAACGACTTCTGCCCTGGCGGAGCGCTTGCGGTAGCCGAGGGTGACTTGGTCGTAGACGCCATCCATCGTATAGCGCCGCGGTTCGAGCACATCGTCCTGACGCAGGATTGGCATCCGCCGGACCACACCTCTTTCGCGACAGCTCATTCCGGAAAGAAACCTTTCGAACAGATTGAACTGGACTACGGCCTGCAGACGCTCTGGCCTCCGCATTGCATTCAAGGCAGCAGAGGGGCGGAGCTTCATCCGGCGCTCCAACTGACCAGGGCCGAGCTGATCGTGCGCAAGGGCTTCGATCCGCGGGTCGATTCCTATTCCGCCTTTTTTGAGAATGACCGGGTAACGCCCACCGGCCTGGCCGGCTATCTTGAGGAACGCGACCTGACCCGCGTGTTTTTCGCCGGGCTCGCCTACGACTTCTGCGTCGGCTATTCCGCACTCGATGCACGCCGCTTGGGGCTTCCGGCATTCATCTTCCGCAATGCGTGCCGGGCCATCGATTTGAACGGCTCAGTCGCGAAGATTGAAGCCGAGTTCGCGAGAGCCGGAGTTTCAGTAATTGAGTACACGGCGCTGCCCGAGTGAAGCCGCTCCGCGTAGAATCGCAGCAGGCTCCCCGGATTTTGACCTCATCCATGTCCCGCAACTTCTACATCCTGGCTGCTTCGCTGCTACTCTTCGCTCTGGTCTCGGCGGGCATGTCGCTGGTGCCATCGAGTTTTCAGCCGGGTCTGCCGGCCAACGCCTCCCTGTGGCGCACCGTGGCCATGTTTCTGCTTCTTTTTGGGCTGGTAGCGGCGTTTATCGGCGTCATGAGCCACCTTTTCGAGCAGGTTGACCGGCGCAGCGAAGAGGCCCGCCAGGCAGCGCGGCGGAAAGGCCGGGAGAACCACGACAAGTAAGACACGCCTCCCCCCGGTAAAATAAGGTGTGGGACACATTCCCGCACAGGATCGAGCAGACGCCGATGTATGAAGTCACCGTGGAGGCAGGTTTCTCCTCCGGACACTACCTTCGTAATTACAAGGGCAAGTGCGAGAACCCGCACGGGCACAACTACAAGGTGCGCGTGACGCTGGCCGGCAGCGAACTGGACGGGGCCGGCTTGTTGCTGGACTTCAAGCTGCTGAAGCAGGTGCTGCGCCCGGTGATTGACCGTATCGACCACATGATGCTCAACGATCTGGAGCCTTTCACGGTGCTCAACCCCTCGGCCGAAAATATTGCCAAATATTTTTACGACCAGACCAGCGAGCAACTCGCCGGAATGACTGGCGGCCGGGTACGCATCAAGGACTGCACCATCTGGGAGACTGACACTACGACCGCGACGTACTTCGAGTAGCAGCGCAGATGCACGCGTCGGTGTGGAATCAGTTCATCTGGCCGGACTTGGACTTCAGATATTTGTCGAAGGGAATCTCGAAGTAGAAGAGTTCGTCGCCGGCGGAATCGCGCAGCGCGTGCAGATGCAGTTTGGCGCCGTGGAGGGGGTGGCTCAGCTCCGACACGTCGTAGAACAGGAAACCGGCGCGCGTGGTGTGCGCCTCCACCACCAGAGCCCCATATTCGAAGTTGTCGAAGTCATCTTCGATCTCCTTGTTGCTGGCCTTGGGCTTCAACTTGATTTTGGGTATCGGGCCCGGCATCGGGATGCTCGCACCTTCGCGCTCCTTGCGCGTCATCAGCCGCTCGACGTCTCCCGGCTCAGCCGCCTGGATTCTGTCGCCCGAGGCGGTTTGGAAGAGAATCCGCGCGTCGCGCAGCGAAATTGGCTTGTCGCCCTGATTGGTGACGATCAGCCGCACCGGCATTACGCCGTGGCTGAGATAATCGACGCGGAAGATGGATTCCTTTTCCTTTGTGTCGTAGGGTTCGGCAGCGATGGCCACCTTCTCGTCGGGGTGCACCTCGACGTCGGCAAAGGTTGTGGCAGGCTGCACGGGCGGAGGAGAGTGGTCGCTGGCCAGGGCCGGCAGAGCCAGCCCGAGCAACAACAGCGGCATTGCCCGCAAGACCTTCATCGTGCTCGACTGTATCATTTTAGATTGGACTGCGGAAAGGCGCGTTCTGTCACGCATGATTCTCTTTTTCTACAACCTCGCTTTGCTGGTTGCGCTGGTGGCCGGCGCCCCCTGGTGGTTGTGGAAGATGGCCACGACGCACAAGTACCGCGAGGGCCTGGCCGAGCGTCTGGGCCGGGTTCCTGCATTCAAAGATCGGCGCGGGCAGCCCGTCCTCTGGCTTCATGCCGTTTCCGTGGGTGAGGTGCTGGCTGTGAGTCGGCTGGTTAGCGAGCTTGAGCGCGCTTTCCCAGAGCTTCAACTCCTCATCTCGACCACTACCCGCACGGGCCAGGCTGTGGCACGGGAGCGCTTCGACGAAGAGCGCGTCTTCTACTGCCCGCTCGACCTGCCCTGGGCCGTGCACGCGTACCTTAATGCGCTGCAGCCGCGCCTCCTCGTTCTGGCGGAGACAGAATTTTGGCCCAATCTTCTGAGTGGCTGCTTTCGGCGGGGAATTCCCGTAGCCGTGGTCAATGCGCGCATCTCCGACCGCTCATGGCCTCGCTACCGGCGATTGAAAGCTTTGTGGCGCCCCATTCTCAGCCAGATCTCCCGCGTGCTGGCCCAGAGCGAAGCTGATGCCGAACGGCTCCGCGCCCTCGGGTGCCGCGAGGACCGGGTCTCGGTCGCCGGCAATCTGAAGTTCGATGTCCGTGCAGCTGCTGAAGCCGATGCCACTCGCCTATTGAAGGCACTCGGCCCCGGCTTGCGATTCGTTGTGGCCGGCAGCACGCTCGAGGGAGAAGAGGCAGCACTGCTTTCGGTCTGGCCGCACCTTCTCGCCGCCGACCCCGAGCTCGCACTTGTTCTCGCTCCGCGCCACCCGGAGCGCTTCACCGCCGTTGCAGCGCTGCTGGAGCAAAGCGGCATTCCCTGGGTGAGACGGTCGGATTGGCGATCGCAAGGAGAAGCTTCGATTCAGCCGGGCGACTCCCTCAAGCCACTTCACCCCGGCCAGATCGTTTTCCTTGACACCATCGGCGAGTTGGCTTCGGTCTACTCTCTGGCGGCAGTCGCCTTTGTGGGCGGCAGCCTGATTCCGGCCGGCGGACACAACCCACTCGAACCGGCACAGTTCGGCGTCCCGATTGTCACGGGCCCCCACTACATAAACTTCCGAGCCATCACTGAGGACTTGCGGGCGCACAACGCCGTCCGAATCGCGTCAAAGGAGGACCTCGCCGCAACTTTGATCGAGCTACTCCGAGACCCCGCGGCAGCAGCATCCATGGGCGAGCGCGCACGGCAAGTCTTCGAGCAGCAGGCGGGAGCCACTCACCGATGCGTGGCTGCTCTGCGCGAGCTGCTTTCTCAGCACGAGGATGAGGAGCGGAATCCATGACGCACTCTCCCTCTGCGCGGCGCCTGCTGCTGCCCCTGGTTCCGCTCTACCGGCTGGCTCTTGTGCTTCGTGAACTACGGCTGGGCAGCATCTTCGAGCCTGTGGACCGGCTGCGTTTTCCTGTCATCAGCATTGGCAGCCTCTCCGCAGGCGGCTCGGGAAAGACGCCGACGACGGTTGCTTTGGCACAGGCACTCGCTCGCCGCGGCCTGCATGTGGACGTGCTCTCGCGCGGTTACGGAAGGAAAAGTCAAACCGCCCGCCGAGTGGAGCGCAGCGGCACCGCCGAGGAGTTTGGCGATGAGCCGCTCCTCATTGCGCGCGAAACGGGCGTACCAGTCTATGTGGCTGCTCAACGATACGAGGCGGGACGAATGGCGGAGGCTGCGTCACCCAATGCAAGAGGTATTTTCGTTCACTTGCTCGACGATGGATTCCAGCATCGCCAACTCTACCGCGACGTGGACATTCTGCTGTTGGACGACGGCGACTGGCGGGACCATCTGCTCCCTGCGGGAAATATGCGAGAGCCGCTCATCGCCATGCGTCGCGCCTCAGTTCTTGCAATTTCTGCCGACGACCCCGACCTGGGAGCGAAGCTGATGGACGCAGGCCGGCGCGTTCCCATCTGGCGTCTGCATCGCCGTATGGAGGTTCCGTCCATCGACGGCCCTGTCGTCGCGTTTTGCGGCATCGCACGGCCGGAGCAGTTTTTTGCGGGACTCGAGGCGGCGGGCTTGCATCTTGCCTCTCGGATCGCCTTTGCGGACCACCACGTTTATAAAGTCCACGATCTCGACTGCATTCAGGATGCGGCCCGCAGCATCGGCGCAGCAGCACTTGTAACTACCGAGAAGGACCGGACGCGCCTGGGGGCGCTTGTGAAAGCCTTTCAAGGAGCACCCCCGTTGAAGACTGCCATTCTCCGCATCGAGATTGAGGACGAAGATGCCGCTGTCAGCTGGATTATGAACCGTCTCGCTAGTTTGCCCTCGCGGAATCCATAACTTCACTTACGAGCGCGCATCAACTTTATTTCACTGCCATCGGCTGCAGCCACGCCCCGTCGCCTGCCGAATCCCACACCGCAAACCGGACCCACTTCTTTCCGGCTGCGTCGAACGGAATCCTGAAGGTCCTGGTCCCGAAGGCTTCGGTATTGGTCAACGGAATAATCTTGCGATCGACCCTGGTTCCGTCGCTCCACACTAACTCGGCAAAATCAAGCGGGAAGGTGTATTCGATGCCGGCGGTGTAGATACTTTTAGCGCCGGAGCCTTCGATGCCCCACCGATGGAACAGAATCTCGCCTGTTGTGCCGAAGAAATTACCGGAGCGAATCCCTTCGACCACTGGAGACCAACTTTCGTTATAGGCCGGAACCTTGTCGAGCTTGAGGTAATTGATGGCCAGCAAGGGGTAAGTCTCATCGCCGGGAACTTTCATATAAGTATCGCCCTCGGCGAGCATAAACTTTGGCTTCGGCGCCCAGTTACTCATGTCATCATTCACGCCAAAGCAGCGCTCCTCGCACAGGCGCTTCTGTGACTGATCCACCGGGAGAGACTCCCACGACTCGCCAACAAAGCAATCGCTGAAAAAGAAGTCCTGATCCTTGTACATATCGGGATACATCGCAGAACTCTTGGTGCGCGGGTGCGCGGTCCACAGAATGCTTTGCTCGATATTCGCCATTTTCATGACGTCGTCGATGGAGCCCAGGTGATACACGTGCCCATAAACCGGATCGCTTTCTTCAAAGGATTGGTCCGCGGGGCGCGGATCCTTGTGCGAAAAGTAGACCGGCCTGGGCATCATCAAGTACCAGTGGCCGGGGATGAATGTGTTTACTTCTTCGGCGGGGATCACCAGAAAATTTCTGTCGCTCAGCTTCCGCGCACCTTCAAAGTAGAGCTTTTGCTCCATGAAGCGCTTCGGCCCCGGATCGGTGGTGTCGGAGTCGTCGTGAAAATCGCCAAGATAGACGATGTTGATGCCCAGTCCGCGAAACACTGGGAGCCAGGTGGGCGCGATGTCAGATGTATCGCGGTCGCGAATCATCTCATTCAACTCGAGATGAAAGTGGCCGGTGACGGTCTTGAATCCCGGGATGGGCTTATACACATCGTCGTGCGTGTAGGCCAATACGGCCTCTTGCGTTGCATGGTCTCCGGCCGGACTCAGATAGTAGTAGACGGCCATGTGCTGCATGGTTCCCGGAGGCGCGTTGTAGAGCGCGTAGTTTTCAAGCTGCTCGCGCGCCACGCGCACGCGCCGATTCCACACTTCGCCGGTGACACCCCACGGCGCATACCCCTCGCCGCGCTCCGGCTGCATCACGCCGAGCGAAAATGATTTATCGCTGTCCTTGCGGTAGTAGACGTAGCCAAGGTTGACTTCGTTTTCGCGCGCGAAGAAGAATTTGTGCGGCGCGGGAAACACCGCGAGCGATCCCGCGCCCGCATCCAAAATCTCCAACCGGTTGCGCGCTTTGAGCCCGACGGGCTGCCCGTTCACGCCGCCGCCAAACTCATACCGCTGCCACACCTGTGAGGTGTCGCGCCACACCAGCCTGGTATCGTCCTTGATGGCGAAGCCTTTGAGTCCGGCCTTGTAGATATAGGCGACGTCGGGCGCATCGGTCTTGGCAATGGCCTCCTGCCGGAGCAGGCTCGAACCCTTGTACACAGTAAACTGAAGGTCGCCGGCAAATAATCCGAGAGTCAGCCCATTGAAAACTACGCACACCCGCTCGCCGTCGCTGATAACTTTGCAGCTATCCGACTTGTAACTCACATTCGCACGAGTTATCTCGCTCGCCGAGCGCTCGGGTACTGTGAGGTGGCTATGCCCGGGAATTACGAGTGGCGCGTCCCAGAAGACATTCCACTTATACCGTTCTTCATTCTCGGGAGTATCAAGGTTCAGATTCTTGAGGATGGTCCGCTCAGTGATGGAGATGCGGCGCTCTCCGGTAGTCACCGCAAAGTCCGGCGTGAGATCGTTGCCCAGCTCGATCCAAGCGCCACCGAGCTTCTGTGCGGCGAGTTCCTCAACAACCGGCTGGCCGTCACGCAGTGCGAATCGCGCCCGCAGCTGCCGGCCTTTCTCCCCCGGCCAAACGAACTCGACCCCGTTGCCGGTCGCCGTTACCTTGATCCCGTCGATAACCTTGTATCCGAGCATGTTGCAACTGAAAGACTGTGCGCCAGCTCCAGCGGCAACCATCGCCAGAGTTAGTGCAGTGCTCCATAACTTCATATGTGCCCCCTGGGCCGTTAATTTTTCGAGCGCGGCTTAGACCTTCAAGAAGATTTTTTTCCGGTAAAGAATCCATACCGGAATGAAGCAAATTGCCATAAACGAAAAGGAGTAACCAAAGGCGGCCCAGGCCGGATTGGGAAACATGCCAAAGATATGAATCCGCGCCCATCCAAGCGCATAGATCTTTAGTACACCTGAGGTGAAGGGAAAGAGATCGACAAGTCCCGGCAGCAGTTCGCTGACCATGTAGGCCGCGATCGCATTCGATCCGAAGACGAGCCACGGCCAAACAACTGCCCTGCTCCAACCCTTGTCTTTTCCCCAACCCTTGATTTCGACGGCCCAGAACGCAAGCGCAAACACCGCGAGCGACCATCCCGCGGCCACGAGGACATAGGAACTGGTCCACATCTTCTTGTTGAGCGGGAACCGGATCGACCACAAATAGCCAGAAGCCAGGCAGGCCGCCGCGCCCGCGGCAAGGCCACGCGCCTTGGTCTTCAGTTGCCGTTGCGAACGAAGCCACAGGCCAGTGAGCAGCCCCAGCAGCGTCGTGCCGAGCGCGGGAATATCGCTAAGCAATCCCTCAGGATCGCGCACGTTGTGCGTGGCAAAGTCCTCGTAGAGGTGATCAGGCATGAGTTGACGGTCGACCCAGGCCACAATGTTCCGGTCGGTGTCGAGGAAGGGAACATCGCGTCCCGGCATTCCCGCTCCCGGCACGGGAACCCAGCGCACCAGCACCCAATAGCCCACCAGCACAAGGGCAAGTGCCGCGACCTTGGTCCAGACGCGTTTGTCCCACAGGTAGAACAGTCCTACCACCAGGTAGCAGACGGCGATCCGCTGCAGGACTCCATAAAACCGCATGTGATCGAGATGGAAGTAGGGAAAGCTGTTGACCACTATCCCCATCAGATACAAAATGCAGGCCCGCATTGCCGTGTGCCAGGCCAACTGGGCTCGCGTAGCTCCCCTGGCCAGCCGCGCCTGATAGGCAAACACAATCGATGCCCCCACGACAAAAAGAAAAGTTGGGAACACGAGGTCGGTTGCGGTCAATCCATTCCACTCGGCGTGGTGCATCTGGGCCCACGCCGCAGGGCCCCCGTTGTTGTTCACCATGATCATGAAGGCGATGGTGATGCCACGCAGAATGTCCAGCGACAGGAGACGCTGGAAAGGTGTTTTGGCGGGTTCCGGGTAGGTCATGACGATAGGACTCTCGGTGAAACCGTGTGCGTTGATTGCCCTACCCTACGCTGCCAGGGCCCGCTTCGCCAAGGGGAGTTCCGCGGCATCGTTCAGGCCTCTATGTCCTTTTCCCCGCTGACGCTGCTACACTCGCCCTTCGGGGAATTCTCTCGAAGTTTCATCAGCATTCATCTGGAGGCTGCCTGTGCCTGACTTTCAACCGTTTGTATCGCCCGGCGAGAACCGCCCCGAATTTACTTTCCGCGCAATTCTACTCGGCAGCTTTTTCGGCCTCGTCTTTGGCGCGGTCACCGTCTACGTCGGCCTGCGCGCCGGGCTCACCGTGGCTGCCTCCATTCCCATCGCAGTACTCTCCATCAGCATTCTCCGCGCTTTCGGCCGCGCCTCCATCCTAGAAAACAACATCGTGCAAACCACCGGCAACGCCGGCCAGTCTATCGCCTCCGGTGTCATCTTCACTCTGCCCGCGCTGGTCTTTCTCGGCTTCGATCTCGAATATTCCCGCATCTTCATGCTTGCCCTTATCGGCGGCTGGCTCGGCGTGCTCTTCATGATTCCCCTTCGCCGCCAGCTCATCGTGCAGGAACACGGCGCGCTGCCTTACCCTGAAGGCACGGCCTGCGCGGAAGTGCTCATTGCCGGCGAGCGCGGCGGCTCACTCGCCAGCCGCGTCTTCCTCGGTCTCGGCCTCGGCGGTCTTTACACCCTCTTCCAGAACAAGAATCTTTTTCAGGCCTGGCCAGGCTCGCCGGAATATCAGCCCGACTTCGGACCCCAGCATGTGCTTAAGGGCGCATCCATCAATGCCGATGCCACGTCGGAATATCTCGGCGTTGGCTACATCATTGGGCCCAAGGTCGCCGGCGTCATTTTTGCCGGAGGCGTCTTTTCGTGGCTTGTCGTCATGCCTCTGATTTACTTCTTTGGCAAGGAACTCGGCCACCCTATATACCCCGGCCAGATCCCTATCGCCCAAATGGGCCCCAGCGACCTTTGGGCCACTTACATCAAACCAATGGGCGCGGGCGCCGTAGCCGCTGCCGGTCTCATCACGCTCATCAAGACGCTGCCCACCATCATCGGCGCCCTTAGCTCCGGATTCAAGAATCTCAAGCCCGGGTCAACCTCCGCCGCCAAACCTATTCGCACGGAAGACGATCTCTCGATGCGCGTTGTTGTCCTCGGTTCCCTGCTCATCGTCGCCTGCATGTTCATCTTTCTCGAGTTCAAGCCGGTGCCGGGCGCCTTCGTAGGCTGGGCCGCAAATCTGTCCGCGTCGCTGCTGGTGGTCGTCTTCGGCTTTCTCTTCGTTACGGTAAGTTCGCGAATTGTGGGCCTGGTCGGTTCCTCGGCGAGCCCGGTATCCGGAATGACTATCGCCACTCTGATGGCGACCTCGGCGATTTTTCTTGTTAAAGGCTGGACCAGCCCGGCATTCGGCGCCCTCGCCATCACCATCGGCGGAGTGGTCTGCATCGCCGCATCCAACTCCGGGGATACATCCCAGGACCTGAAGACCGGGTACATCATCGGCGCCACGCCGCGCCTCCAGCAGATCGCGCTCATCATCGGGGTGGTCGTTTCCACCATCGTGATCGGTTTCACTCTGAACCTGATGAACACCGGGCTGCAGGAGTTCCACGCCGCATCGCAGCCATGGGATATCCATGCCTCCCATCCGGGCGTAGCGATTCAATCCGACAACCAGCACCTGCCCGGCGAGATTCGCGTGGTCGCCGCCGATAATACGGCGGCCCTCCACCCGAGTACCGACTATACCGTTCTCAACGCTATCGGCTCAACCGAGTTGCAGGACGGCAAATATCTCTACTCGCCAGCAACCGGCCGCATCGAGGTTCATTGGATCCAGGGAATCGGGAGTGCGAGCGCGCCGGCGCCGCAGGCCAGGCTGATGGCCACCGTCATCAACGGCATCCTGAGCCGCAAGCTCCCCTGGGGTCTTGTGATGCTTGGCGTCTCACTCGTGATTGCCGTCGAACTGCTCGGTATCCGTTCCCTGACGTTCGCCGTGGGCGCCTATCTGCCCATCGGCACCACCCTGCCCATCTTCGTCGGCGGCGTGGTCCGCTGGCTTGTGGATCAGGCGGTCAAGAAAGCCGGAGTCGACACCGCAGAAGCCGAAAGCGAAATCTCCCCCGGCTCTTTGTTCGCTTCCGGACTCATCGCCGCCGGCGGCATCGTCGGACTGCTTGGCGTAGCACTGAAAGCTGTCGAAGCCACCTACTTCGACAACCGCGATCTGCTCAACCTGCCCCATACATTCCTCAGTAACAACTACGTCAGCGTTTTAGCCTTTGGCTTGCTGGCGTTTTCGCTGTATTACTTTGCGAGGAAGCCGCTGAAGAAATAGACAGCACCACTTGGTTGAGCCCATATCCGTGTGATGACGGTGCGTTCAATCAGGAAGGATTTCCTGCTACACTGGCGTGCATCATGACATACAGGTTGGTCTTCTTCCTTATCCTGGCAGGCGCGCTTTGCGGCCGGGCGTTGGCCGCGCCTGAGCAGTGGATCGAAGTCAGCAGTCAGCATTTCGCCGTCATCACCGACTCGAATGACAAGCAGGGCCGCCACATCCTGGATCAGTTTGAGCGCATGCGCTGGATGTTTCACGCCTTGTTTCCCAAGGCGAACGTGGATCCCGCGCTTCCGATCACGGTGATTGCCACCAGGAATGAAAAGGGATTTCAACTGCTCGAGCCGGCGGCCTACCTGGCGAAGGGGCAGTTGCACCTGGGCGGGCTTTTCGTCAAGACTCCGAATAAGAACTACATCCTGCTTCGCCTGGATACTGAAGACCAGCATCCATTTGCCTCAATCTACCACGAGTACACCCACCTGCAGTTCGGCGATGCAATAGAATGGATGCCGCTCTGGCTGAACGAGGGGTTCGCCGAATTCTTTCAGAACACCGATATTCACAACAAGGATGCACAGGTGGGCGAGCCGAGCGTGGACGATATTCTTTATCTCCGCCAAAATCGTGTGCTGCCATTGGCTACGCTGCTCAAAGTCGATGCAAGCTCGCCTTACTACCACGACGAGCAGAAGGGCTCAGTGTTCTATGCCGAGTCATGGGCGCTGACGCACTATCTCGAAATTACCGATCATGAAAAGAAAACCAATCGGATCGCCACTTACATCACGCTGGTTCATCAGCACGAGGATCCTGTGGCGGCGGCGGAAAAGGCCTTTGGCGATCTCAAGCAGTTGCAGGCCTCGCTGGAAGGCTACATTCGCGCAGGCGATTATAAGGAATTCGTTCTCTCGAGCGCGGCGGCGCAGTTGGATGAAGCGTCGTACAAAAGCAAAACTCTGACGCAGGCGGAGGCGGACGCGATTCGTGCCGACTTTCTCGTCTATGTTCGCCGCACGCAGGATGCGCGGTCCCTTCTGGACGCGGTACTCAAGGCCGATCCCAGCAACGTCCAGGCACACGAGACGATGGGGTACCTTGCGTTTCAAGAGGGAGACAGGGACGCTGCCCGCAAGTGGTTCGAGCAGGCGGTGAAGCTGGACTCGCAGAGTTATCTGGCGCACTACTACTTCGCGGTGATGTCGATGAACGAAGGCGGCTCTCTGGATGACCCGCAGATCGAGGCCAGTCTGCGCGCGGCGACCAAGCTCAATCCGACCTTTGCACAGGCTTACGACCAGTTGGCGGCGCTGTTCGCCATGCGGCACGAGCACCTGGATGAAGCCCACATGCTGACTTTGCAGGCCGTTCAACTGGATCCTGGCAACCTGCCCTACCGCCTGAATGCGGCCGGTATTTTGATGTCGATGGGACGATTCAACGACGCAGCCGCTGTCTTGAACAATGCACTGAAAGTGGCAAAAAATCCAGATGAACTGGCCATGGTGCAAAGCAGGCTCAAGGAGGCCGAGTCCGTTGAGGCGCTCCGCGCGCAACCTGGAGTAACGGGAAATGCCGAGCCACAAGGCGAGATCGCAGTGGAAACGGCGGAAAAAGTGGTAGCCGCCAATGCACCGCCGAAGCACCCGACGGAACCTCTGAAAGGGCCGAAGCATATCGTCGCCGGCGTTATCCGAGGCGTCCAATGCGGCTATCCGGCAGTCGTTGAATTCCAGGTAGACACAGGCAAGAAGCACGTCTCGCTATACTCCAACGATTTCACGAAAATCGACCTCTCGGTTGCCGGCTTTACGCCGAAGGGAGACGTGAATCCCTGCGAGGATTTTGAAGGGATGAAGGCCGAGGCAGAGTACGCCGCAAGTTCAGACAAGACGGTCGACGGACAGGTGATTGCGATCCTGCTTAGAAAATGAGGCGGGACGACCGAATCTATTCCAGTCACCGTCCGGCCGGCGAATTGCGTACAAATCCTCCCCGCCGTTTGCGAAAAGCTGAAGCGCAGGTAGCCAACGAGATTGGGGAATTGCGATAAGACTCCGAGGGAGAAGAATGTCGCCGCTCAAGCCTTCGGAACCGCGTTCGCCGTGGATGGGCATGCCGGAATGCCGGCGCAACTCGGCCCGTCAGGGTTGAGCGCCGCGTGGGATCAGCAAATTAAGCGAGTGCGGAACCACTTCGATTCTTACCGGCATCGAGCCGAGAACCTCTCCATCCGCTTCGACAAAAAGCGGCTCGTTGCAACCTCTGCGGGCTCGACACTCCACTGAAGGGCTTTCCACCAACTCAACCTCTCTGGCAAAGGTGTGGCGCCCGGCGATCACTGCGAGCAGAAACAACATGTAGCGAAAGCGGCTGCGGGTTTTGAAGGCCAGCATGCTCAGGTTCCCGTTGCGCAGGCTGGCGCCTGGAGCCAGATACCGCAAAACCCCTCCAAACGAGCGGACGCGAACCACCAGCAACTGCGAAACCTCAACCACGCGCCCTTTGCCGTCTCCAAACCCGTTTCCGTTGGCCGGCAGCGCCGCCTCGAACAATGGAAAGGAGTGCGTCGCCCAGATGCGGAAGGCCTCAATCAGGTAGAGCACATAGCCCAGGCGCCGCTTGAGACGCGCGTCGAGCCGGGACATCAGAAGCGCGTCCGCGCCCACCCCCGCCGCAACGGTGAAGTAGCGCGCACCGGGGTTGCCATCCTTGTCATGGAAGTGGATGCGCCCGACCGAAACACGCGCCGGAACAGCGTCAAGCAGCGTGCGAACCACCTTGGCGGGAGACGCAGTCAGGCCGAGGTCGGCAGCGAGCGCATTGGCGGTTCCGAGCGGGATCACACCCAGGGCCACATCGCTCCCCACGAGGCTCTGCAACACCTCATGCACGGTGCCATCGCCGCCGCAGGCGAGGATGGTGTCGCAGCCCCGGCGCATGGCCTCACGGGCCTGGGCAGTGGCGCTTCCAGCCCCATCCGTGACAAACGCCTCGGCCGCGATCCCGGCATCGGTGAGCACAGCCAGCGCCTCCTGGACAGCCGCTTTGCGGCTTGCGGAGTGTTGTCCTGAAACAGGGTTGTAGATCATCGCGACACGTTGCATAAATAGTCTCGAACGAAGTGGAACTACCCGGAGCCGACAAAACAGCGAAGGCCTCTCTCTTTATATTCGCAGGCCAGGGCCGGAAACCGATACAACTAAAGCCCCATCTGCCAGATATGAGCCTCCTGGATCATCCGGCGCCGCCCCGGAACTGTCCATTGAACTTCGCCCTCTACGCCACGCGCTTAGAATGCACGTGTACGAATAGACATGAAATCGATTCCAGGGAGATAGCGAGCAATGAACCTGTCCAGCAACACCATCCTCATTACCGGCGGCGGTTCGGGCATCGGCCGCGGGCTGGCTGAAGCCTTCCACGCTCTCGGCAATCAGGTCGTCATAGCCGGCCGCCGTCAGCGAGCCCTGAATGAAACCATCGAGGCCAATCCCGGCATGAAGTCCATCGCGCTCGACATCGAGAACCCGGCCGCAATTCGCGCTTTTGCGACGCGGGCAGCCGCCGAGTTCCCCTCACTCAACGTGCTGGTGAACAACGCGGGCATCATGCGCAAGGAAAACCTTCACACCCAGCAACCCGATCTGGCCGATGCCGAAGCCATCGTTGCCACCAATCTGCTGGGGCCGATACGTCTGACGGCGGCCCTGTTGCCGCTGCTGAGAAAACAGCCTCAGGCCACGATCATGAATGTGTCTTCCGGCCTGGCTTTTCTGCCACTTGCGCTGACGCCGACCTACTGCGCGACGAAGGCTGCCATCCACTCCTACAGCCTGTCGCTGCGCTATCAACTTCGCTCCACGACTACCGAAGTTCTGGAGCTGATTCCTCCCTATGTCGCCACCGACTTGATGGATGGGGCCACCGATCCTCGCGCCATGCCGCTGGACAAATTCCTCGCTGAGGTCATGGGGATTCTCAAGACCCGGCCTACTCCGCCAGAAATCTGTGTTGAAAACGTGAAGCCTCTGCGGTTTGCCGCGGAAACGGGAAGATTCGAGGCCATCTTTGAGCGTCTCAACGGAGCACAATAGGACATTCGGTAGGAAAACAATAAAGATCCATACCTGCCTAAACGCTCAGGGCTGGCAGGTGACAGCCGGGGGGCGAAAATGGACATCCAGGGCGGTCGAATCTCTGCTGACGGCTTTTCCTAGATTTCCAGTGATAGGCCGGATTCTCACAGCTTTTTCCAGCGCCCGGTGAGGGATGTTTCCAGTCCCGCCTGACCTACACTCAATGATATGGCCACGGTCCCGGACCTCACTCTCGACTCAGGATTGCCTGCGAATATCGACGCCGAAAAGACCATCCTCGGCGCAATTCTGCTGGACAATGCCGCCCACGCCGAGGCTGCCGAGAAGATCGACGCGGACGACTTTTCTCTTGACTCGCACCGGCGTATCTTCCAGCGGATGAGCGAGTTAATCGACTCGCAACGCGCCGTCGACATCGTCACCCTGGCCAATGAACTGGCCCGTTTCAAGGAAGTCGAGTCCGTGGGCGGGGTGGCCTACCTGGCTTCCCTCACTGAGGGTTTACCGCGCCAGCCGGTGATTGAAGAGTACATCCGGATCGTCAAGGACAAGAGCCTGCTCCGCAAGCTCATGCTTATCTGTTCTTCGGCAATCGCCCGCGCCGCCGATCAGAGCGAAGACGCCATCGGGGTGCTGGACGCGACCGAGTCCCAGCTTCTGGAGGTGACAGAGAAGGGGCTTACGAAGGGGCTGCAGCCGCTCGACAAAATTGTTGCCGGCTCTTTTGGGACCATCGACAACTTGTACAAGCAGAGCCGCGAAGTCACCGGCCTGGCGACAGATTTCACTGAATTCGACCGCATGACGAGCGGCCTGCAGAAGGGCGAACTGATCATCATCGCCGCGCGTCCTTCAATGGGCAAGACTGCCCTGGCGATCAATATCGCGCAAAATGCTGCTATCAATCATGACGCCATAGTGGCGATTTTCAGCTTGGAAATGAGCAAGGAGTCGCTCCTTCGCCGCATGTTGGCGTCCCAAGCCTGGGTGGATCAGCAGATGCTGCAAAAGGGGATGATCAGTGGGGCTGACCACTCGAAACTGCAGAACGCATTGAACCAGTTGGTAGAGTCGCGCATCTCCATCGACGACTCAGCCGGAATCTCGCTGGCAGAAATGCGCGCCAAGGCGAGGCGTTTGAAACAAAGCGCCGGCGGCCTCGATCTGATCGTTGTGGATTATCTGCAACTGATGAGTGCCACTCTACCCGGCGGACGCAAGGGATACGAGAACCGCACCCAGGAGGTCTCGGCGATCTCGCGCGGGCTGAAGGCCCTGGCCAAGGAGCTGAGCGTGCCGGTACTCGCCCTTTCGCAACTGTCGCGCGCCGGCGTACAGCGCAAGGACGACCACCGCCCCATGCTGAGCGACTTGCGCGAGTCCGGCTCAATCGAGCAGGACGCCGACCTGGTGGCCTTTATTCACCGCGAGGCCTACTACAACCACAATAAGGACGAGCTGACAGCGGAGGAACGGGCCAAATCGGAGATCATCATCGCCAAGCAGCGCAACGGCCCTACCGATACTGTTTATCTGAACTTTGTCGGCAAGTACACCCGCTTCGACAATCAGGACTCCGGACACGGAAACTGAGTTCAGAGCTCGTTCAAAATCAGAGCAACCCGCCCTGCCAGCAGGTCGCCAGGCGCCTCGCCCGGTCCGGTCTCGATTACGTCCACGGGAAAGACAATGTTGTGTGGACGCAGGACCAGCCGGTTCATAAGAAAATCCACGTACCGCAGCGTTAAGTGCGAGCCATGCCGCACTGCGTAAACGTTGGGCCTGTTGGGCCGGTAGTGCGCCAACGAGTTGTAATGGCGGTCAATGAGCACAACCGCTTCGGGCAGCACAAGGGGATCCATGGCCAGAGCGTCAGCGGATGGAATGCGCACCGCCACGAAGCGCTGCCAGGCTCGCCGCGGCTTCGAAGCCCGAGTATGGAGAGACTGGAGAACACCGGCGGGCAAGCGCAGCATGGAATGAACAGCGGAGGGACGGATAAAGGGCTCAAAGAGCGCGACTCCGTGAGAGACAATCGGCACCGAACTGCTTTCCGCGTCGGCTTGCGGGTCGCCGGATTGGCGGATCAGGGGCAGGAGTTCGGCCGCCGTAAGATGCTGAGCAGCCAGGACTCGATCGAGGGCTTCAAGTGAAAGCTGGCGCCGGCTATGCAGAAAATTGGAGATATGCGCCTGCCCAAATCCTGTCTGCCGGGCCAACAAAGAAACACTCAGGGACCCCCGCTGTATCCTGCGCAGCAGCTCCAGGCGTAGACGTTCATGCATCTGGGTAAAATTCATTTGTGGATAATTCGCCACCAGCAATGGGAATGACGGCTCTTCAGTTTCCCCAGGAAAAGTCATCATGGCCAATTGGCCTTCATTCTCAGCGCTTCAATATCGATTGGAAAGCACGGGATCGTAAAACTGGCTTGGGACGTTGACGCAAGAGATACATATCCCTAGATTGGGGTTACTTAATCTCGCAATGGTTTTTGGGAATTTCTGGGGAAATGGCTCCTTGGCTCCATGCTGAGCGGGACGGAATTCTGTCTTCCTTCGGCGGCCAAGGAACGTCCTCCGGCGGACGCATGTCCTTTTCGGACATCGCCCGGCGGATTTGTTTCCTCTCCCATTTCAACCCGCTAACGTCCGTCAGAGGCGCAGGGGCAGGCCGTGTGAGAGACTTCCAGGATCTGCGCGCTAAAAGCATGACAAAAAACGAGAGAGCGAAGGCGGCAATCCCCCATCAGGACGTGAGAATCCTGAGTTGCCCTGCCTGGTTCTCTTCACCCCGAGGAACAACAGAAACAACAACAATCCGCCGGGAGAAGACGAGAATACGGAGAATTCGTCATGGAATTGCGCGTGCAATTGAAAGTTTGCGAGGGTTGCGGTTGTCTTTGGTACCGTGCCCAGACTCAAGGCAATGTATATTGCCGGGAATGTGAAGTAAAACTGAAAGACTTTCCATCACCTGAGAGCCGGAAGCGGCGCGGGCGTCCAGCCCGGAAGCCGCATATACGAGTCTGGAAGGCAGTTGGAGCAATGGGAGGTGTGCAATGAGCGCAGCCCTCCAGTTGGCAACGGTTTGGGGAGCAAGCAGCGAGCAACTACCCTGGCAGCAAGAAAGGGCCTGGGAACAAAAGCCGGCAGCGCAGCCAAAAGCAAAGCCAGCAAGCATCCCCGCTCCCGAGCCGATAGTGACGCTGGCCTTTTACCGGCGGCATACGGAGAGCCTGTTACGGCGCTATCTGTATGCCTCAATGCAGGTGGGCAGGGCCCCGTCGATCCTGGGCGATCCGGTTTCCCGGGGGTGGGCCTCAAGCCGGCCGATCCGCACCTTCGAGGACGCGGTCATCTTCGTCCTGGACCTGGAAAAGTGTCTGGACCAGCTTGGCTCGCTCGATCGCCAGTTGCTGAGCCGGATCGTGCTCCAGGAGTACACTCAGGCCGAAGCAGCGATGATGATCGGAATGAGCGTACGGGCGATTTCCTACAAATTTCCCCAGGCCCTTGACCGGCTGACGGAGAAGTTGCTGGCAAGCGGCCTGCTGGTGTTACCGCATTAATAACTAATTATCAGAACGACTCAACGGAGGGGAGCGCTCAAATCGCTCCCCTTCGTTGTCTGCGGCGGCGGTGGACGGCCAAGTGTTTTCTCGTTATGGTTGACGGGTTGAAGTTCACCTGCCGCGGACCTTACTCCAATCGAGTATGTCCCCAAATGAGGAGCTGATGGAATGAATTCAATGAAACATCGTTACGGCATTGTTCTTCTGCTGGCCTCTGTTGCGCTGGCCGTGCAGCAGCCCGCTCCCCAATCCACCACCGCAGCCGAAGCGCCTAACCGCGACACCAGCTACATTGACGCCGAGGGGACCGCACACGTGACGCGCGTGGTTCCGTTGCCGGGCACGATCAGCCCAGAGGCGCAGAAGGTGCTTGCCCGCGCCACGCCTGACCAGGGTCCGCCCGAGTCCCTGGCCGAGCGACGCGCGCATACCGACGCCGATAGCGCCCGCGCCCGCGCGGCCTGGACAAAGCTCTGCCCTAACCAACTTGTCGAAACCGAGATCGCCGGAGTTCCAGTCCGCATTGTCACGCCCGACGGAATGCCGGAAGCGAATCGCGATGAGGCGCTTTTGAACCTGCACGGTGGCGGCTTCAACGCCGATTCAGGGTCCTATACCGAGTCGATTCCGAT
>Ga0181516_10000363_pt1 | contig 42910 bp, 21 predicted proteins | sample PEATcosm2014_Bin_25_FD_121104 | JGI IMG/M metagenome (GOLD analysis project Ga0181516, IMG submission 121104) | Peatland microbial communities from MTU Mesocosm Facility, Houghton, MI, USA - PEATcosm2014_Bin01_10_metaG | ecosystem: Environmental > Terrestrial > Soil > Wetlands > Peat | place...
CGAGTGGCTTAAGCTTTCATACTCGTCCATCCGGGTTCTCCTTGAAGTGTGCTTGGCGGCTCACGTCCTGGAGTTTCCTGGATGGACTCCCGTAAATGTCAAACTGCTACTGCCACCCCGGCAGAGCCGGGGGATCTCCCATTAAAATAGCGACCTGATTGGCCGCGAGACATGGACCACACTGGGTGTGGACGTGAAGGGTGAGGTGGCTGGTCCCAAAATACCAACGGAGTGGAGGGTCCGGTCATCCTGGTGTGTGGTGTGCGATGGTTCTCGAAGAAGTGAAATTAGCACACCAAGGCTAAGGAATCCTTCGACGTTTTCCGGGAGAAATCCAACCTGCCTCTGCCGTGATCTGAAAGACATCAGGCGAGATTTCGGTCGCCTTCATTGCCGAGGTCGTTGCGCTGCGTTTTGCGCGAGCACATCAAGCTCTGAAGCAGCCAGCAGAAATCCACCCACACTGTAAACATAGCTGGCGGGCGGCAGAGTTTGCGCGCCTTTGCGACAATCAAGCCGTCCGCAAGCAGGTCTACCAGCGCTATCAACAAACGCTGTTGCCAGATCAGATGACTCTAGACGGGTCGTTTCCCTTAGAGTTGGCAAGGACCAAGCCCTATAGCTATTCCATCTTCAACTTCGATGCCTGGCCTGTCTGTGTCAATTGCTCAAAGGACTCCTTCCCGATCTGCTGCTGTTTCATCTGGAAGATGGACGCGGGTTGGCAAAGGCTACGACCTTCTTGTATCCCTTTCTGAAAGACAAGTCCACCTGGAAGTGGGCAAATGATGTTGAGCATTTTGATGCTTTGCCGGTTCGCTCACGGGCCTTTTGTTCGCTGGTATGGCCTGTTAGAAGCAGAAATACATCGACTTATGGAGGACACTGAATCCATATCCGACAGATAAGGAGATCATTCGGAATTACCCGATCCGTCAACCGCTTCTCTGGGTTTGAGTTCACCAGGTGTACAAGGCAAGAATCGAGGGCGCGCCGGTCTTGGATTCGACCACCCTCACCTTCAGAACCACCTCAATATTCCGGTTTCCAAAGTTGCTTCCCATTTTCTCCTTGAGGAGTTCGAGATAGTGGGGGCTGGTCACAAACTGCGCGGCAGCTTCGGTCCCGTTGCGGCCAAGCCCGGCCAGTGCTACTATCCATCCGTCGGTTGTGGGATCACGAAACCGCGCCACCAGGGCGTAATCGTCTGCGTTGGAATAGGGAACGGACTGGTCTCGCTCCCATCCCGTCGCCGGCTGCATCCCGTCCACAATTCTCGCCTGCGGATCGGGCATAAAGTGATACCGCAGCGGCTCCATCAGGCGTATCGTCCATTGGTTGTTGTATGCGCCGAGCAATGTTACGGAGTGCTCGCGTAAATCGGTCAATGTGGACCAGGGCGCAGCAATCAGCTGGGTCCTGATGCCCGATCGTTCCATCGCCGCTTCAATCTCAGCGATCGCCGCTGCTCCCTGCATGGAGACGAACGGATACTCAACATTCCCATTCGCTCCCGCAGTGATGTCGCCGGAGTAGCGATTCTGGGCGAAGACGACACTCCCCGTGCAGATCACTACCTGGTGCTGGTCGCGCAACACGGGAGCCCAAAACTCATCCACAATTGTTTCCGGATGACTGATGCGGTATCTCCACAGAAACCCTGCGGCTGCGGCAATCACGATAACAAAGGCGGCAGCAGACCAGAGCAGGATTCTGGAGCGATATTTACGCCGTTCCAGGGCAAGGTTGGCAGCAATTTCTGCTGGCGAAACCGGCCAAAAAGGGCGGCCTACCATCCCCTTCTGCGACGCGAGTGCCAACTCCGCGACTCCGCCCTTGCGATCTTCAAAGCTATCTGCATTCAGGAGAGGCGTTGTTTCGAGGTCCGCAGGCGCCCTCGTTTCTTCCGCCTTCTCGTGGCTTTGCAGGAACTCGGGAATATAAGAGCCCGCCGGAAGATAGATGCGAATGTTGGAGTCTTTTCCGTCCTCGTGATAGAAGAGCAAGAGCCTTTTTCGAACTTCTCCCGCCGTATAGCGGACCACAGTGTCTGCGTTCGTATCGTATGTGGCAGGCCGTTCGAAAACCTCCACGCCAAGCGTCCGCTCTTTGAGCAAATCCGCCTTGCCGGCCAGCGTGTTTTCGACGATGTATTTGAGCAGCGCAGGGTACCGCTTGCTGTTGCAAAAATGTGGACTGGCCAGAACCTTATGCAATTCGTGCAGAACCGCGTCGCGATCCTGTTGGGTCTTAGGATGCCATCCGTCCGGAGTTGCGCTGCTTCTGCTCATTCAGTTCATCGCATGATACGCGTCCATTTCGATGCTTGCAAGAACGTTTGACACAAGAAAACGGGCGAACCTAACACCCACATTTCAAACGAGATGAGCTTGGTGTTCCGAGCCAAACCGTGAGTCACTTGCAAGTAATGGGCCAGACGGCCCACCATTGGCCCGTTTTGGTAAAAGGTTCAGGACTGGGCGGAAATTGGTACGGCTTATCACAGTCTTGATCTTCGCGGAATCGCCCCAAGAGCTGCCGGGGCAAACCAACCGCCTTGCGAAAAAGGGGCCTGCTTGATTGAATCGTCCAGACGGCAATTCAAATTGACCGCTTCCGTCACGGCCGCCGCTGCATTCCTCCCGCCTCCGATGCGTGCAGCCGATGTGTCGTCGATCCCAGCAAGGGACAAGGCGGTTGTCTCGCCAAGACGGCTGGACACCGGCTGGCAATTCCGCAAGGGCATATTTGGCGGCGTTGACAAGGTCTTGCACTCAGTAGAAACCGCTTTGTGGCAGGCCGTTCGACTCCGCCAAGGCCCTCCGCTTCTCGCTTTCGGGCGAGGGGAGCCTGATCGACAATCTCGGAACCGTCCGAGCATCTCGTGCAATACAACTTGCAAGCGGACGAGCCCAAATCTCGGTCGTTCGCAGAGCGGCATGCAGAATCGAGGCCAAGCCTGATGGGCTGCCCGCTGCATTACTCGCGCTATAGGAGGAAGGCCATTACGCCTCAAAGGAACACGGAAACCCGTCAAGCTGCGCATTGCGTTGTCCGGCGAGACGAAGATCGCGCCTTCGCCTTAGTCTTTCGTCGTCCACCCGCAACCAGATTAAGAAATCGCAACCAGGTAAAAACTTTGGAGGCACTATGAAAACAAGCAGATTCACAAGGTTTCTCTTAGCAGGCACGCAGCTCCTCGCAGTGCTTCTTGTCATCTCGGCCGGAAGCCTGATCGGCAACGCACAGCAGATTACCGGCTCCATCGTGGGAACGGTTAATGACCCACAAGCAGCGGTGGTCGGCACAGCCACAGTGCTGGCAACCAACGTCGATACCGGCTTCACTCGCTCGGCCCCGACTAACGGCTACGGTCAATACCGTATCGATTATCTGCCCGTAGGCACGTACACCATTCAAGTTACGGCTGGCGGCTTCGAAAAGTTCGTCCAGCAGAATCTAGCACTCAATGTCGATCAGACGCTGACAGTGAACGTCACACTGAAAGTGGGCGCACAGACTGAGACCGTCACAATCAGTGAGGCTCCGCCGCCGATCAACACATCTGACGCGGTATTGGGCCGGACCCTTGAGCCGTCCGAGATCATAGGCCTGCCGCTGGTCAATCGCAACGTCTACGCCGAACTCTCGCTCACCCCGGGCGTGATGGCCAATAGCAACAGCCCCACCACGAACCCCAGCGGTACCCCCAATATGACCGTTGGACTGCCGTCCGCGGCCGTCCAGGTAAACGGCTCGCTCGACTCCGGCAACGGAACCGTCGCATTTTATCTGGATGGTGGCAACAACATTACCGGTATGCGCAACTACGGCAACCCGTCTCCCAACCCTGACGCAATCGAAGAGTTCCGCGTCGAAACCAACGCGTTCGGGGCGCAATACGGCCAATTCTCCGGAGCAGTCGTCTCGGTAATCACAAAGTCGGGAACAAATCAGTTTCATGGTGGAGTGTTCGAGTTCAACCGTAACACCGATTTCAACGCTTTTGGTTGGAATCCGTCCCCCAACGCCATTACCCATACACTGGTGAAGAACCCCTACCACCGCAACAACTTTGGCGGAACCTTCGGCGGCCCCATCAAGCATGACAAGGCCTTCTTCTTCTTCAGCTATGCCGGTCTGCGCCAGGTACAAGGACAAACGGTCTCAGGCGGCAATACGCCCACGGCTGCCGAGCGCTTGGGCGACTTTACCGCGGACACGTTCAAGGTTTACAACCCGAAACCAGCCGGCGTGACCGCGGCTGTCTGGGATGTTCCCGCGAATCAGGTAAATGGAACAAACAGTAGCCCCAATTGCCATGTTGCCACCTTGAATTGCATAAACAGCGTCGCAATCCCAAACCCCGCTAACCCAGGCTTCTCTTACGCCTACCTAGACCCGACCGCTGCAAATTTCTTGAACGTAAACAACAAAATCGGTGTTTCCGTTCCGTTGCCCACCGGCGCAGCGGTGCCATCGAGCGGCGGCGGGCAATACCTCGGCGTGTACGTCACTCCGACAGACTCAGACGAATACCTGGGAAAGTTCGACGAGACGCTCGGCAACAAGGACCATGTGGGAGTAACCTACTTTTTTATCAATACCAAGTCAACTCCCGCCGGAAGCGGCGGCACCTGGAACATCCCTTGGACCGGAAACCAGTCCGCTGCGGCTCAGACGAATACCAACATAAGCGACGTTCACACCTTCAGTCCCAACACGGCCAATCAGGCCTGGCTAACGTTCACGCGGGCCATGGGCGGACGCGCTCTCATCCCTGTGACCGGCCCAGCCAACCAAACCCTCGGCAGTTTCGGCTCGAACTTCCTCATCCAGGGACCGGCAGGACTGCCCTATATAAGCGTCGGTGCCGGCTTTGGCACGGGGAACCCGAACGCCGGCCCGGTCACCGGTTCCGACAACTATGAGATACGCGACGTAGTCAGCATGACCAAGGGCAAACACAACCTCTCCCTTGGCGGTGAGTTCGCTCTCGACAAGACCATGTTCCTTGCCAATCTGAATAATTATGGCGACGTTAGCTTCTCGACCTCCGCGCCCACCAGCACGGGTAATGCGATTGCGGACTTTGTAGCCGGCCAAACCAACTCATTTGAGCAGGACTCGACTTATGTCACGCATCTGAGCACGTGGCACACCGCGGTGTTTGCGCAAGACAACTACCGCATTACACCCCGGTTCACGGTCAACCTTGGACTCCGTTGGGACATCGATACGCCTCCCGTGGATGGCCATAACAGGACGGCGTCGTTTGTTCCCAACCAGCAATCCACTGTCACTCCGGCAGCACCGCTTGGCCAAGTGTTCCCTGGGGACAAGGGAATCGGTCGCGGAATCATCAGCACGCAGTTCAGCCACATTTCGCCTCGTCTCGGTTTCGCATGGGATCCTATTGGGGACGGCAAGACCTCAATTCGCGCCGCAGCGGGTATCTTCTACGGCTCTCCCAGCGGCAATGAGTGGAACCAGCCCGGCAACGCCATGCCGTTCTCCATACGCAACAGCTTTGGCAACACTCCATCCCTCACAAATGTGTACGGCGGCCCCGCTTACAATTTCCCCAGCACCGCTCCCGGCGGAGGTATATTCCCGTACACCTATACGCCGTCCGCTCCGAAATTCTACCCAAACCAATCCGTCGAAGCCATCTCTCCGAATTTTAAAGATTCGTCGGTCTACCAGTTCAACCTCAGCGTGCAGCGGCAATTACCTGCCAGGATAAGCCTGACAGCAGCTTATGTGGGTACCCTTGGCCGTCACCTGTCAACCTTCGTCGACGCCAACTACGCACCTTATTCAACCGTTTTCGGCACGCCCAGCACGGGAGCAGCCAGCCTGGATGCCCGCCGTCAATACGATGGCGGCACTCCCGGTGCGGCTGGCACCCTCACCGGGATTACCGAGCTGATCTCAGACCAGACCTCCAACTATAACGGGCTTCAAATCTCGGCGACCAAGTCGTTGTCGCGCGGCTTCTCAGTCAGCGGTTTCTATGTCTGGAGCCGCGCGCTGGAAAGCTCAAACCCGGTGGAGAATGGATTGATGAACGCGCAGGATTTCGGCGTGCTTGGCAAGCCCTTCACTCCGACCAACAACTCCTTGGGCGCGATCGGCGGCGGCCTTCGGGAAGAATATGGCCTCATGGATCAAAACCATAATAGCAATGCGGCCATCTCCGGCATGTGGAACATCGACTACTTCCAGGGATCGAACAAGATCCTCAAGGGGGTGCTCAACGGCTGGCAGATCTCACCGGTCGTCTATTTGATCAGCGGCGCGCCATTTACGGTGTCCACGGGATCCAACAAGAACTTTGACAGTTTGGGCCAGAGCCGCCCCAACGCCGTTCCTGGCGTTAGCCCTAAGCTCGACCCACACCGCTGCCGTGTTTGCGCTGCCAATAGCGTATTGACGGCATGGTTCAACAACGCGGCGTTCACGGCTAACGGGCCTGGCCTGCCAGGGGGCATCGGCCCTGGCGGCGCAGACGGCAGCGTGGGACGCGACTCCCTGATCGGACCGGGCCTCAAGGATATGGATGCGGGCCTGTTCCGCAACGTTAAATTCGAGCGGGGACTGGTGTTCCAGTTCCGCGCCGAAGTGACCAACGTCATGAACTGGGTGAGTCTCGGCCAGCCGTCCTCCGGGAACATCACGTCGGGCACCCAGGCCCAAATCACCTCAGCCGCCGGCACCCAGCGCGTTATCCAGTTGGGCGGCCGGTTAACTTTCTAGTTCTGATCTTGCATTTTCAACTATGCGCCCGTTCACGCGAGCGGGCGCACTTCTTCATTAACTCATTCCATTTGCGAGTGCGGAGACTTTGAAAGCCCATGAGACATCTGTCGAGAAGAGAGTTTTGTTCCATTACTGCCGCCCTTGCAACTACGGCGCTGAACGTACCACGCAGCCTGCTCGCTCAGTCATCCGCGGTCCAGGTTTCACTTGCAATCGATCCAGCGAGTATTCTCGCGAAGGTGCCCTCCGATTTTATGGGCCTGAGCTACGAGAGCGGGCAGCTTGCTTATCCCGATTTCTTTGCGCCCCAAAACAAGGCATTGATCCAGATCTTCCGCACGCTCAGCCCGGCCGGGGTTCTGCGCCTTGGCGGCAACCTGAGTGAGTTCACGGTGTGGTCAGACACAGAGCCGGCGACTCCACCTGAAGCCGGAGGCCTTGTCGGGCCCGATCCCGGACATCGCGAGCCGCGCACTTTTACGATCACGCCCAACTCGATCCGCAATCTGCAAGGCTTTCTCCACGCCACCGGCTGGCGCTGCATCTATGGCCTGAACCTTGGCGGAGGCACAGTTGAGCAGGCCCTCGCTGAAGGTGCATTTGTGGCAAAGGCCCTGGGACCCCAATTGATCTGCATGCAATTTGGCAATGAACCGGACCTCTTCAAACATCGCGATCAAGGAAATCAGCCCTGGTCCTGCGACGAATACCTCGCCAAATGGAAAACGTTTCGCGCGGCCTTTCATGAAAAGCTTCCACTGGTTGCGGTAGCGGGGCCTGACACCGCCTCCAACCAGAAGTGGGTAAAGCGGTTCCTTGAGGAAGTTCCGAAGGAGGTCGTGCTCGCAACCAGCCACTACTATCCCCTCGGTCCACCTACCGATCCGCAGATGACAATTGACATGCTTCTTCATCCTGGCGCGCGCTTCGAAAGTTCCTGCCGGCAGGCGATTGAATCCTCAAAGGCTGCAGCCTTGCCCTTCCGCATGGCGGAAGGAAACTCCTGCTATAACGCAGGCAAGCCGGGCGTTAGCGATACGTTTGCGTCCGCGCTTTGGGCGGCAGACTACTGCCTGCAAATGGCTTCCCTGGGCTGCGTCGGCATCAATCTGCATAGTGGCGCTAATGGATATTATTCGCCCATAGTTGGTTCTATCGGAACTGGTTTCACCGCCCGCCCGGAATACTATGGCCTGATGCTTGCGCAACAGTTCGCGGGATCCTCCTTGATTGAGACCAAGCTGGATGCGCATGGCGCCAATGTTACGGCCTACGCGGCAGTGGCGGATGCTTCGGGGGGGCTCGTAGCGATATTCAATAAAGATAGCCGCGATCTGGAAGTGACGATCGCTAAGGCCGCTACGCGTTTCAAGCATGCGACGGCAGAGCGCCTTGAAGCTCCCGCGATTGACGCCAAGTCTGGGATCACCTTGGGTGGAACGGCCGTAAGCAGCACTGGGCAATTTCAGCATCTCGGCGGCGAGCCACTCAACTTCCTCGACGGCAAGCTGAGCATGCACATTCCGGGCTACTCCGCAGTTCTGATTCGACTGGCGTAGGAAGAGCATCCCGCAGGCTGTTAAGCACGGGGAAAGGCTCTCGTAGTCGGGAGCCTTATTCTCAATGTAATTTAGGCCTGCCCCAGTCAACTATCGACAGGCATTTCCTCTTTGTACCGTTGTAGTGTTTTCAAGAGTCACTTACCAAACAATCCCAAGCCACTTGGAATGCATGGCGTGGACGAAGTAGAGTTCAGTTCATTACTTTTGTTTTGGCCTGAGCGCAATTCTGCTGAATTCTTCTTCCACAGATGCCGATGGGAACGCCTGGGAGGGTGTGCCGATCTCTCTCGGATGAGGTGGAAGAATGGCGATTGGCGCTCTCTCGGCCGGCGGGTTGTCGCAGTACGTCCTTGATTCAAGCAACCTGACACAGACCCAACAAGTGTGGCAGACGCTACAGCAGAGCCTGGCCGCGGGAAACCTCTCCGCAGCCCAGACGGCGTTTAATAACTATCAACAACTGACTCAGAATCTAACGAACATCAGCGGCAGCTCTTCCACCAGCACGCAACTTTCGACCGATATGACCGCGCTGGGCACGGCGCTGAGCTCGGGTGATCTGTCAGCGGCCCAATCCGCATTTGCGACCGTCCAAACCGACCTGAAGAGCACACCATCCCAAGCCATGGCAAACGCCACCGCGGCCATGGCCCAGGTGGAGGGTTGGGTGAGCGATCTGCTTGATTCTGCCAATCCGAGCAGTTCCTCCTCGACATCTTCCGATCCAACAACGTCGCTTTTGCAAAGCGCCCTGAGCCTGGATTCGTCGTCGAGCAGTACCGATCCGGCGACCGAAGCTCTGAACAGCGAATATGGCGGCACTAGCGCGGGGAGCACCCCAGCCGGGTCGAGTCTCAACATCTATGCTTAGGGGCGCAGAGGAAAAGAGCCTTCGGCGTGAACTTGTCTCCTGAATCGCATCCATTCCATGAAAACGGCGCATCCCAGGACGGGGCGCGGCGCTTGAGACAATCAGTCGCCACGACCCACATTTGGGGCTCGCAGAACGTACTGGACGAGCCGAATCGCTTTGAACAACTGACTTGGCGAGCAAAGGGCGATTGGGGGTATTCGTAACTTCCCGAGTCATTCCTCGCGCAGCAGGCTCACAGGATCGACCGATAGTGCTCGCTGCGCTGGAATCCACGTAGCCACAAGCCCCAGCAACAACATCGCCAACACGACGCCTGCCAGTACGATTGGATCGCGGGGTGTTGCCTGATAGACGATAAGAGCCAGCAGGCGCGTGGCCGCGACGCCGAGGAACAATCCCGCCGCCGAACCTATCGCCAGCAACTTCAGCGCCCGTCCCAACGCCGACTGCAACACTTCCGTCCGCCGCGCGCCGAGCGCAATGCGAATTCCCAGCTCGCGGAGCCGCTTGCTCACCGAGTACGCAGCCATTCCAAAGATGCCCGTGATCGACAGCATTGCGCCCATCGCGCCCAGCACGCCCAGCGCCACCGTAGCCACACGCGAGGGGAACAGCGCGATCGCCAACACGTCGGGCCACGTGTGGACTTCGAAAGGTAGGCCTGAATCCATTTCCCGCAATACACTCCGGATGGCTGCCGCCAGTCGCTGCGGATCGCGTTCCGAGCGCACCACCAGGCACGTCCCGATGTGCGGCGATTGCAGGAAGGACACAAACATCGCCGGCTTCTGCTCTTCGGTTAGTTGAAAATACTTTCCGTCTTCAACAACGCCTACCACCTGCAAGCGCGTCCCAACCTCCGGTTTGTAATATCTGCCCAGCGCGTTGCTTACGGAACCGAAGATTTTTCGAGCGAACGCTTCGTTGATCACGGCCACGGCGGGAGAGTTCTTGTCGTCATGCCAGGAGAGATCCCTGCCCCGCAACATTGCAGTTCCCGCCGCATGGAAGTACTCGGGAGAGATCCCGTAGACCATGGTGTGCGCCGCGGCCTTCGATGGACTCAGATCCGTCGTCTCGTCCGTAAAGACATCTTCGTTCGGCCCGCCGCCTCCCAAGGGAATTTGATTGATCGATCCCACAGTCTTGACTCCCGGAATCGCCTTCAGCGCCTCGATCATGCGCCTCTGCATGGCGGGCGCCTGGTCGCCGGTGTATCCCGCCATATTGAGATCGGTATCCACCAGCATTGCGTTCCGCGGTTCAAACCCGAAGTTGCTGTGCATCGAGTGCATCAGCCCGCGCACAGCTACCAGCGAAGAAGTCACCAGCACCGCGCAGATAGCGATTTGCACGACAAGCAACACGTCGCGGACAGTCAACCGCCGGCCGGAATTGCCTGCGATGACTCCGGTCGATCCGGCCTTCACCACTTCATACGGATTGGTGCGGAGGATCTGGCGCACCGGCATCGCACCAAAGAGAAAGCCGCTCGCCAGGGCCAGCAACAATGCAGCCCAATAAACATGAGCGTCCGGATAGACAGGCACAACGATAGGAAATCTTGGAAACGGATGCCAAACGCTCAGCGCGCGCAACAGCGCCACGCTGCCCAAAAGGCCAACCGCGCCTCCGGCGAGTGAAATCAGTACCGCTTCGGTAAAGACCGCGCGCAGGATGCGTCTGCGGCTCGATCCCAGCGCCAGCCGCAAGGCAACCTCGCGGGAACGGTCCGCGGCGCGCGCGGCAAACAGGCTTCCCAGGTTGGCGCAGGCCGCCAGCAGAATCAATCCGGCCAGAAGCATGAGCCCGGTCAGGAATCCTTTTACCGGCGGTCCCAGCATGTCGCCGGCGAGACTTGGGCGCGCCAACGCAAAGGACATTTGAGCATCGGTTTTGGGATAGGTTTTCTCCAGCCACGAGCCGACACGGTTCAAATCGGCGATGGCCTGCGCAGGCGTCACTCCCGCCTTCAGATGTCCCGCCGCCATCATAAACTCCTCCTCGTTCCGTACATTGAGGATGTTTTGGCCGGTGAACTGCTCATGGTTCACAACCGGCGCCCAGAAGTCCGGAAAGAAGAAGAGCAACGTTCCCTGGAAGGTGGGCGGCGCTACACCGAGGATGGTGAAAGGATGCTTGTTGATCTGGACCACGCGGCCCACTACGCCGCGATCATCCTCAAAATGACTGTGCCAGTAGGAGTAGCTGATCACCATATACGGAGCGCTGTTCGGGCCGTGCTCGTCGGCGCTGTGGAAGAATCGGCCAAGATACGGCTGAATTTCCAGCGTGTCGAAGTAGTTCCCGCTCACCTCGAAGCCCATCACCTGGGAGGGATTCTTACCCGTATCCAGTCCCACCGCAACGATGCTACAGAGGGCCATCGAGTCGAAGCTGCGGTTCTGATCGCGCAAGTCGAGATAATCGAGATACGATTCCTGTCCGCCCTTGTCGGGTCCGTGCTCGATTGTATACAGGCTCTGCGGATCGGGCACGTTCAGCGGGCGCAGGATCAGCGCGTTCAATAAACCGAAAACCACGGCGTTGGCGCCGATGGCCAATGCCAGCGTCATCACCGCTGTAAGCGTGAATCCGGGAGAGCGGCGCAATTGGCGCGCGGCGTAACGAAGATCGAGCCAGACGCTCTCGAAGCCCAGCGCGACTTCCGTGGAGGCGACTCGTTCCCTGGTGGCCGTGGGGTTGCCGAAGCGCAGCAGCGCATCTCTGCGCGCCTCCGCGGGCGTCATGCCGGCAGCCAGATTGTCCTGGATGCGCAGGTCGATGTGGGACTGGATTTCTGCGTCGATCTCGCGGTCAACCCGCGAACGGAAGAAGAGATTCGCAACACGGCGAAAAAGCGGCATGGGATCACCTCATGCGTACTTGAGCATGGCACGGACGCCCTTGACTAATTGATCGAAGCTTTCCTCGGCCTCTTGCAACTGCTTCCGCCCTGCGGCGGTAAGCTTGTAATACTTCGCCTGCCGGCTGGTCTCGGTAAGCGCCCACTCGGAGCTGATCCACTTGCTCTGCTCCATGCGGTGAAGTGCCGGATAGAGCGAGCCTTCTTCCACGCGAAGCAACTCATCGGAGGCCCGCTGGATGTGGAGCACAATGCCGTATCCATGCAGTTTGCCTCGCTGAGCAAGCGTCTTGAGCACCAGCAGATCCAGACTTCCTTGAAAGTCGTTCCGAGCCATTTCTCCACCCCTTTACTTCTGGGTATTTCAGAGAGTAAGCCTAGAAGTGGAGGGATGTCAACACAAATTACTGGCTTTCAAAAAAAAGAAATTGCTCAGTCTGGTGACTCGTTCCGTGCGCCATCTCGATTGAAGCCACATCGCCAATGGCCATTTCGTCTGGCTGCGCTATCGCGGGTTGTTGCTCGCACTCAGGGCGGTGAGGGGAATGTCAGTGCCCGCGTCGAAGATCACGGGAGTTTGCGGCTCGCCCATGTGGTATTTCTCTGTCAGTTCCGGAACCGCCCTGGCCACGTAGTTGATGAGCGAAATCACGGTGACCATCCCCGCCGGCGTAAGTGCCTGCGGTTCGCCCCGCTCTCCCAGCCCGGCCAGCACGGCAGAGGTGAAGACGCCATGTCCCAGTTCCGGCACTTCATATGCGAACTGTTGCGCTGTGGATGCGGCGATGAGGTAGATGCCGTTGGCGTGCGCCAACATGCGGACGGCGCGGTCCTCAGGCTTCTCAAGCCCCCGGGTTTGAAAGGTTGCCTTGGCCAGCGCGGGAAGCGCGCTCTCCGATTGACAGGCGTCGAGGATCAGCACCTGCTTCACCGCTTTAATGCGCAGCAGCGCCTCGCCCAGAGCCGATGCGGGAATGCCATCCCTTTGTACCGCTGCCTCGAGATCGGGATCTTTCTTCATGTCCTCCGGAAGGAAATAGAAATTCTGGGCCACGAGCATGCCGTGGCCCGCGAAGTAGAAAAGAGCGACGTCTTCCGGCTTCACTTTTCCAGCAAGCTCCTCCAGCGCGCTCTGAATCGCAGTCTTCGACGCATCTTTGTTAAAGAGCTGAGTCACATTCACCGAGCTAAACAGATTTCCGTGAGACCGGAAGAATTCAACCAGAGCCTGCGCATCCGGCTGGGCGAAATCAAGGTGCAGGCTGCGATCCTCGTAGTCGTTGATGCCAACGGCGAATACATAAAGCGCCGGTTTGGGCGGGGAAGGCGCTTCATACAGCAGAGTCACCTCATCCGGGCTGCTCTCCACCCCATCCGTTCCCAGCGCCACAGCCCGCAGCACATTATCCTCTCCGGGAACCAGCGTCACCTCGAACGTGAACTGCGCTTTCTCGCCGGGCCTTGCGAGTCGCGCGGCGGCGAGTTTGCCATTCTGGTAGAGGCGGACCTCGGCGACGCCGCCTCCTTCGTCCTGCGCCACCACGGTGACGGTCACCTGCGGTTGGGGTACCACTCGATCACCCGACGGCGGGCTAAGGCGGACCGATGGCGGCAAACGAAGGCCAGTTATCGAAACAGCGGGCTCGATGGCCGTTCCACTGAGCACCTGCGCCAGCAGTCCCGGAGTGGAATAGGCAGTGTAAAACTGGCTGGCGGCCAGAACGCGATCTCCGACTCGCCACGCTACCAGTTGTTTCGTTCCCGCGGGCGAGCCGTCAAACAAACCTTTGGGTGTGATTGCTACCCAATCGCTGCTGCCGCCGATTGTGCTCAAGATGGCCACATTGGCGCCGGTCGATGGATCCCAGATGCGGATGCTTCCCTCCGCGCCACCGGAGATGAGCCACCGGCCATCCGGCGTAAAGGCCACCCCTTTCACCTCGCCGCCGTGCCCGGCAAACTGACGGATCTCTTCCCCCGTTGCCAGATTCCACAAGTGGACAAGATGGTCTTCGGAGGCCGAGGCCAGCCACTGCGAGTCGGGGCTGATCGCCAAGCTCGTCGTGCTCCCCTGTCCCGGAATGAATACCTCGCGCTTCCCACCGTCTTCCGGGTCCCAGACCGAGATTGAGTGCGTGAAGAGGTCTGCGGTGGCGATGCGCTTGCCGTCACTGGAGATAGCCAGAGCGGTCACATATCTGGTTTGCAGTGAGCTTGCCCAATCCCGCTTCACCGCGTCCCAGACGAGAACCGAGTCGCTACCGACAACCGCCAGCCAGTGGCCATCGGCGCTGAAGGCCACTTTGCTCCTCGGGTTAATCACGGCGCGGTTGTCGATCGAAACCAGATCCTTCGCCGATGCGATGTCCCACACCTTCATTCCGCCAAGGTAATCGCCAGCGGCCAACATGGTCCCATCCGGGCTAAACGAGAGAGAGGAAATATAGTCCAATTTCGGAAAGGACAGAAGCTCTTTTCCCGTGGCAGTCTCGCGAATGCTCAGTTTGCGTTCCGATGTTCCTGCCTCGGTAAACTGTGCCGCTACCAGACGCCCGTCGCGGCTTAGAGCTACGGCGGCCATGCCCACATTCGTCTCGCCGCTCAGGAGGCTGCGTACCTGGCGGCCGAGTTTCAGATCCCATAGATAGACGGAGTTATCGTCAAAGTTCTGCACCGCCAGCATGCGGCCGTCCCCGCTAATCGCCAGCGCGCCAATCGAGCGCGTCGACCCGCTCAGATCACGCACCACCTTACCGGTCTCGGAATCGAGAATGACGATGTTCCGTCCGTCCGCGGCGGCCAGCAGCCGGCCATCGTCGCTGAACCGAAGCCCACTACCTGAGCTCTGTTGGAACGTCCGCAGAACTTTACCGGTTGCCACGTCGATCAGCCTGACGGCTTTGTAATCCATGTCGTCGGCGGCCAGCACCTTTGCGTCTGGGCTGAAGGCGAAGCTCAGCGAGCCATGGGTGATGATCGCCGGATTTCCTGGAATCGTCCACGCGACAGCCCCTTTGGCGATGTCCCAGAGGCCGGTCAGGAGGTGATCGTCGGTGTAAACAAGCCACCGGCCATCCGGGCTCACTCTTCCCAGTTCCATGTCTTCCTTTGTGAGGCTGCTGTACTTTTTTTCGCCGGTACTCACGTTCCAAACTTCGATGGCTTCCCGGCTGATCGACTGATCGTAGCGGTCTGACATCACCCAGCGCGCATCGGGCGTCAGATCCGTAAAGCGCGCATGACCCGATGTCCCTCCGGCGCTGAACCGGTTCAGCTCCTGGCCGGTCGCTACATCCCAGGTGATCACCGTTCGATCCTGATTCAAGGAGATCAGCTTCGTTCCCGACGGATCGAAATTGACGTCCTCGACTCCCAGCGGGTGATCTCCGGTGGGCAAGTTGAACAGTTCTCGCCCGGTTGCCGCGTCCCAGATTTTTACGTTGTTATCCTCGCCCCCTGAGGCCAGCAGCTTTCCGTCGGGACTGAAAGCCGCCGCTGTAACCTCGCCGGAGTGTCCGGTGAACGTGCGAATCTCAAGACCGCTCTCGATATCCCAGATGTCGATCGTGTGGTCCACGCTGGCGGAAGCCACCCGGCGGCCATCATGGCTGAAGACCACGCAGTTGATGCCCTGACCATGACCTGTCTGTAAAACCAGCTCAGGGCTTGCTTGAGACGGATTCTCAGCATAAGCATCAATCGACGAGAACGCGGCCACGGAAACTGTGAGAAGCGCAATAACCCAGTGCCTGAGCCCGCTCCCAACAGGTTGACAATGCGTTTTGCGCCGCATGGCAGCACCTCCGCGGAGTTAGTTAGATTAGCGCGTGAGTGAAACCCACTCGTTGAGCCCCTTGCGCACATCCGGCAGCCCTTCCGCCATGATCCCGATCGCCGTGCGCACACGCAGAGCCATTGTTGTGCCGAAGCTTGCCTGCCAGAAGTGCTCCTGAGATGCCTGACGCAGAAACTCGCCGGTCCACAGTGCAACCAGATGAGGCGGGACTCGGGACAGGTCCTGCAAGAGAAATGGGCCGGCGACCGTTCCGCTTCCCAAAGGCTGTAGCGACGAAACAATGTACGGGCCGCCGGTCAAATCGCCGGGCAGCAGGTGCAACAGGAATCGAGCACGGGCATAGTCGTAGTTTTCGAGAAGCCACTCAGCCGAAGCTGGACCCTTTGACGCGGCAGTGACAGGAAGATAGGTGACATTCAGTTCCTTCTTGTCGAAATACTTTTCCATATCGGCCACGGCGGGAGCTTGCTGTAAAACAGCTTCGATCAACCTTAAACAGCGTTCGCGAGAAGCTGCGTCCGGCGCGGCGCCCAGCAGCACATAACTATAGAGTCCATATCCGGCCACCTCGCCGGCGCCCTTTACGAGCAGATCATGACCAGTTTCGCGATTGGTTCCTCGCCCGCCAGAGGACACTTCAACAACGATCTGAGCAGAGCAGGTCGCTGGCCCGGTTTCGTCGCTATAACGCACGGTGGCGGTCTGATATCCCGCCGGCGCGCCGCTCAGATTCCAAATCGCTTGCGAGCCATTTCCCTGAATATGCCCTGCGGTTGCCGTCCATGCGGGCTGTTCAGCTCCGCTGGGTTGAGCCGCCCAGAGCCTCACCTCAATGACCTCGCCCGGCTGGACTACCGGCTTCTCCGGAGTGCATGAATCCGCCGCCGATCGGGAACTCTCCGGCAAACTGGCCTGTGTTGGAGATGAGCTCGCAGCTGGCGATTCCTGCGCTTGAATAAACGCACTAAAGAACAAAACCAGCAACAGCAATTCGCAGGCTCTATTCATGTTTCTTCCTCGTCTTCGCGAAATAGCTCCAGGCCGTCCTGCCCAGAAACACAAGGACAAAACAAATGCCGACGATGACCGTTGTCTCCGATGTATCGAGTGGGGCGGAGGTCAAATCGAAAAACACCCAGACACCCAGAGACAGCATGAGCACGACGGCGATCACTACCAAGGACTCTTTCAAAAACGGCCTCCCGTCATCTTCGGCGCTGGCTAGATCGACGAGCGAAAATATGAGACTTCAGAACCTAACTAAGGCGACCTTCCACTGATCTCTCCAGTGCGAATGACCAACAGGATTCTGGCCTGAGCGGCGGCAAACGCCCATCAAGGAAATAGTTCGACGACTCGCTCGCCTGCGCGAAAATCTGAACATCAATAGCCGGCGAATGTGGCCTGGCGGGGTTGTCGTGTCCCAACATGGGAGACTCCTTCGCCACAATCCCGCGGGATTGGCGCATGGAAGGCTTGCATTTCATCCGCGAGACAACCGGGAAGCAACCGAAGTCAAATCTTACCGCTCACACAGGCTTGCGCAGTCACGAATTCTCGTCACAACTTAAATGAGCTCAGAACACGGCGTACAGGAACCTGGATAGGGCTCGACATTCATGGGTGTATCAGGGAGTCGGGGAAGGGCGACTCCCAGCAGAGTATCGCGCGACCGCTGTCAGGTGTCAAGGTGGAATTCGGCCTCAATGATTCGGCTTCGAGCACGAGAAGAACTCAATATGACAGGGTCCGGACATCTCGCTGCGGCTAAGCTTCGTTGAAAGGGCAATCGCAGGGAAGTTCATTGCCGAGGGCATTTCAGAGGCGGCATGGCCTGGCGAGATGGGGAATGCTAGAATCGCTCGCATTGGTATGAGATGACTGAAGTTGACCTCCATGGCGGGATTCCTGCGGAATTGACGGCGGGAATGATTCTCGCGCAGCTCGAATTGCTGACCCGGGATGAAAATTTCCGCTCCAGCAAGAGATCGATGGCCTTTCTGAAATATGTCGTCGAGGAAACACTGAAGGGCTCTGGAGAGCAAATCAAAGAGCGGACCATCGGCATCGAGGTGTTTGGAAGGTCCTCGTCGTACGACACGAATCTGGACCATATTGTCAGGACCGCCGCAACAGAACTCCGCAAGAGACTCGCCATTTACTATGGCGACGACAGGCATCGTTCCGAGTTGCGAATCAGCCTCTTGCCCGGCTCCTATATCCCCAAGTTTGCGGCTGCCGTCCACGCGGGGCAAGGGCCTGTCGATGGATGGGTATCCGGCGGGCAGCCTCTGGCAATGGATCGGACACTGCATACAACCGATGAAACGGCTACCGATCCAACTCATGAGGCTGGCGCCGCCTCAAATAGCGATGCGCGCCGGCGACACGCATGGCGTCTGCTCTTTCTGCTGGGTGCAGTGACGTTGGTGGCCGGTTATTCAGGGTATGTCTGGTTTCACAAGGAGACCCCTGAATATCTGTTCTGGAAGCCGGTCCTCGATACTCCAGGGCCGGTTCTTTTGGCTGTTGGCGACGTGCCCAACGGACCTCCCACGCCCGTCGCAACCAGCGAAAGCCAGAATTCACCTCCGGCAATCCCGCAATCCGGCGCATCCGGATCAGTACCGTTCGCCGACGCAGTCACGATCGCCAGAGTGTTTGGCGTTTTGCAATCCAATGGAAAGAAAGTACTTATCCGCAGGGAAAATGCCAGCTCGTTCTCGGACTTGCGGGAGGGGCCGGTCGTCCTGATCGGCGCCTTCAACAATGAATGGAGTCTGCGCCTCACCCGCCAGTTGCGCTTTTCCCTCGCTCTGGATGCTGAAAATCACCTCATCTATATAAAGGACGCGAAAAGCCCTTCGTCCCGAGCCTGGAGCTGGAGGACGAATCAACCCCGCGATCAAGTGGGAGGGGCGGGCGGGCCTGTTCTCCAGGACTATGCCTTGATTACCCGCATACGGAACTCGGAGACCGGCCATGTTCTTGTGGTGATTGGGGGGCTCTATACCTATGGGACTCAATCCGCCGGGGAGTTCTTGACCGATGCCCAGTTGATGCAGTCCATCACCAGAACGGCATCGATGAGCTCCAGCTCCCAGAACCTGCAGATTGTGCTGGGAACGACGGTTACCGACGGAACGCCAGGCCCACCCAGGGTCTTGGCGATTTCCCAGGAATAGGTCCCGTTCCAGGGAACGGCAGCATGGCTTCTCCCGCACACGCTCTAAACGCTTGAGAAACAAAGAGATTTCGCTGATTCCTGACGGTCAGAGACGGTATCTGTCTTTCCTGCCTTGCGTCGACGCCCGTAAAACCCGGCTTGATCGACGATTCAGCTCGACCTGCTGCATCTGGCCTGGGGAACAAGTCAGGGGAGTCGAGCCAAGCGACAAGTCGCCAATATCTGGAGGCCAATATGAGAAGTTCTCTCAAGCTGGGCGGAAGATTAATCGTCTTTTGGACGGCATTGATCTGCGTTTCCAGCGGAACGTTTGCTCAAGGACGTGGAAGCATCAGTGGCACTGTGACGGACTCGACGGGGGCGATTGTCCAGGGAGCCGCTGTGACCGCAACGCAAGCCGATACCGGCCTGGTGCTTACGACTACATCGAGCGCAGGCGGATCATACGTCTTTCCGTCGCTGGCGCCTTCGGTCTATAACCTGTCCGCCAGCCACTCAGGGTTTGAGGCCTATTCGGAAAGAGGACTGCAACTCCGTGCCGACGCGGCGCTGACGGTGAACATCGCGCTCAAGGCAGGCGCCACGAGCGAGACCGTCACGGTGACCGCCGAAGCAGCCCAGGTTGACCTGACAACAGGGACGCTGTCGCAAGTGATCGGCACGTCTCAGGTGAACAACCTGCCCCTGAATGGCCGCAACCTGGCGTCATTGACGGCCGAAGTTGCGGGGGTTTCCGTGGCGCCGTCTGCCCAGGCGGACCAGGGGAATACCAAGACCTTCCCTGTAGCTTTCACGATTACCGCCAATGGCACACGGGTCGGGCAGACAAATTACCTGCTCGACGGTGGCAACAACGTTGACGAGTACACCAATGTGAATGCTCCCTTCCCCATGCCCGATGCGGTCCAGGAATTCAGTGTGCAAACCAGCAACTACAACGCCGAGTATGGCCAAAACGCAGGCGGAGTGGTCAACATCATCACCAAGAGCGGTACCAGCAAGTATCACGGCGATTTGTTTGAGTTTGTTCGCAACCGCGTCTTCAATGCCGCGAACTACTTCAGCTATGTGAACGGCGTCAAGACGGTGGACCCGCTGAAGCGGAACCAGTTTGGCGGTACGGTGGGTGGGCCGCTCAGCATTCCCCACCTCTTTCAGACTGACAAGTCCTTCTTCTTCTTTGGATACCAGAGGACCATCAACCACGAAGTTGCACTCAGCTCGACAGCCGCGACGCTGCCGACGGCCGCGCAACTTGGCGGCACTTTTGCCAATGAAAAGGCCTGCCTCACCGACCCGCTGATGCCATCGGCAATCTTGTCATGCACGGCGACTGGCAGCACTTACACCACGGTGGTTAATCCCGCAGCGTACAGTCCGGTCTCTATGGCGCTGCTCAAATATCTGCCGTCTCCGTCGCAACTGAACGCCAACGGCAGCATCAGTTTCCGGGCGCCTTCCTTTTACGACCTCGGCGAGGTGACCGCGCGCTACGACCAGGAGTTGTCTCCAAAGGACCGGATGATTGTGCGGTACTTCTCCGACGGTTATTCCCTTGCGGGGGTTCTCGACCTGACGGATCTACTGACGTATGCCGACTTTTCGCAGATCAACTATTACAACTCCATGATCTCGGAGACGCATACCTTCACCGATCACCTTCTGAACAACTTTATCCTGAGCTATCAGATTGACAATGCCAGCCGCGGCCCAAAACCCGGCAGCATCGACGTGGCCGACCTGGGGGTCAACATCTGGCAACCCGCCTACAAGGAGATCAACTCGATCGCGGCGTCGGGATACTTCAGCATTGGCGGCAATCCGCTGGCATACTTCCGGCGGGCGAACTACACCCTGACAGACGACGTGCATTATCAGCTGGGCAAACACAATATTGCTTTCGGCTATCACGGCGAGGTTGGCAAGGTCGATGTGAACAACCTTTTCCGGCAGCCGGGCAACTTCACTTTCAACGCGAACAACACGAACGATGCGATCGCCAGCTTCCTGTTTGGTTACGTCGAGGAGTTTTCGCAAGCGTCGGGCCAGTTCTTCAACGCCCGCGACAAGTTCAACGGAGCCTACATCCAGGACAGTTGGAAGGCCACGCGAAGGCTGACACTGGACTATGGCGTGCGCTACGAGCCGTTCGTTCCGTGGCACGAGATCCAGGGTCGCATGGGCAGTTTCTTCCCCAAGCTATGGGCCGCTGGGACGCACTCGACTGTGTACCCCCTGGCGCCTGCCGGCTTGCAGTTTTCAGGAGACCAGGGGTTCAATTCAAACGGCGTGGCCTCGTCGTTCAAACACTTCATGCCAAGGGTGGGATTTGCCTGGGATGTGTTTGGCACGGGCAAGACCAGTTTGCGAGGCGGGGCCGGCATGTTCTTCGACAGCCGCATCAACAGCACGCTCTTCAACATCTACACCAACACGTCGCCATTCATTACCAATGTCGATGTTACCAATGCGGGTGGCGCGAAGATCACCTTTGCCGATCCGTACGGAAGCTATGGGACACCCAATCCATTTCCGGCGCCGCAGCCGCCTCCCCCCACGGCTCCAATTCCGCCACAGGGCTTCCTGACCTACGACCCGGCTCATGGCTTCCAGGATCCGCTCACCTACGACTGGAACCTGGCTGTTGAACAGCAGTTGACCAGCAGTCTATCTCTGCGTGCAGCTTATGTGGCCGAACACAGCAGCCACGAGTGGATCAACATTGAGCTGAATCCATTTGTGCCGGTCTCTGGGAGCCCCTTTGTCAATGGGCCGCGCGTCTACAATCAGCCCGGCTGCGCAGTAAACAATAGCTGCTTCACCTCCACCGTTACCGAAGCCAATACGGGCGGCAACACGAACTATAACTCGCTGCAACTCTCCGCGGAGCAGCGCGTACGCTATGGCTTGACGCTGCTCTTCAACTACACATGGTCAAAGGCACTGGACAACCTACCCTTTAACCAGGCGGCAACTTCGATTGGAGCGGGCGGCTCCTACGTCTATCCCACATTTGTCGCAAACTACAAGAGCCTTGACTACGGCCCCTCGGACTTCGATCACCGGAACGTCGTTTCCGGATCGTACGTCTACACGATTCCAAAGATTCTGGCTGGAGCCCCCGCTGTGGCCGGCTATGTTGCCAACGGCTGGGAGGCATCAGGCCTGGTTCAATTCCGCAGTGGCGATCCGCTGACAATCGTATCCAGTTCATCGAACATCGACGGTTCAGGACAAAATCGCGACCGCGCGATTCAAACCGGACCTGCATACGGCGGCTCGGCATGCGCAGCAGGAACTCATTGCAAGTCTTATCTGAATCCTGCCAGCTTCGCCAATCCAACCGTTGCGGGAACGTTCGGGACCTTTGTGAAAGGGTCTCTGACCGGCCCGCAGTATGCGGATTGGGATACAAGCATTGCGCGCAAGTTTCCATTCAGCGAGCGAGTTTACGTGCAGTTCCGCGCGGAGTACTTCAACGTGCTGAACCACACTAACTTCGGCGACCCGAACTCGACCGTCAACTCGACCTTTGGGCAAGTGACGAGCACCTCGCCGCAAAACGGGAATTACACAAACGATCCGCGCATCGCGCAGTTCTCGCTCAAGCTTGTCTTCTGAAGTGAAAGCCGCTGAGGCAAAAGAAACAGAAAGGCATCAACGATTGACAGGCGTCCATCTCAAGGAATGGACGCCTCGCTGTGCAAACCCATCCGTCGGAGGACATGAATCGACATGTTCAGATTAGTGAAGAAGGCAACTATCGAGAGGGTGGCTGGGCATTTTGACGTTGGGCTGGCTGACGATGCCCGCACCATCGTGCTCAAGCAACTTGACTGGAAGGCGGATCGAGACGGCATACCGCCCATCGCGTTGTCGCATCGAGAAGCGCGTCATCTGGCCAGCCTGCTGATCATGAACGCGGAGGCAGCTGAAGAGGCTGGCGAAGGCCTGAAGACCGGTTGGATCAGATGGTGAGTCAAATTGAAGGAGTTTCATGAAGGACTCCATGAACTTTGAGCTCACGCGGCGAGCCTTGAGCGAAGGGACATTGGAAGCGGCGATGCACACATCGGACAGCCGAAAGACCTGCATCTCCTGGGAGCTCTCGCATGTACTGAAGGCAGCTCTTACTGCCTTGATGGTTCTTGTTCATCCCGCGCTGTTAAATTCCCAGAATTCTGTGCCAGCAGCCCCGTATCTCGATCCAGCTCTTCCAGTGGAGCAACGAGTCAACGATCTAGTGGGCCGGATGACGCTGGCGGAAAAGGTGTCGCAGATGCAAAACGACGCTCCACCCATTCCCCGTCTTCAAATAGAGGGATACAACTGGTGGAACGAAGGCTTGCACGGCGTGGCTCGCTCCGGTTATGCAACCGTCTTTCCGCAGGCGATCGGATTGGCCGCAACATGGGACACGGCCCTCGTCAGTCGCATTGGAGAAGCTATCTCGACGGAAGCGAGAGCCAAGTACAACGAAGCACAGCGCGAGGGAAACCGATCCATCTATTACGGACTGACTTTGTGGTCTCCCAACATCAACATCGTGCGCGATCCGCGCTGGGGCCGAGGGCAGGAAACCTATGGTGAAGATCCATTCCTGACCGGAAGCACAGGAAAGGCGTTTGTAGTTGGCTTGCAAGGTTCAGACCCCACGTATCTCAAGGTTGTGGCCACGGCAAAACACTTCGCCGTGCATAGCGGGCCAGAGTCCGAGCGACACACATTTGATGCAGTTGTAACTCCGCACGATCTCGAAGACACTTATTTGCCCGCCTTCCGCCAGTTGGTCGTGGATGGACATGTGGGCAGCGTGATGTGCGCCTACAACTCCATTGATGGGTCACCGGCCTGCGCAAACAAGATGCTTCTTGAACAGACACTGAAGGAACATTGGGGCTTTGGTGGCTTCATCGTTTCCGACTGCGCCGCCATCACCGACATCTCCGCGGGTCACCACTTCGCCCCGGATACGGCGCACGCAGCCGCGTTGGCGGTGAAGGCTGGTACCGACCTGAGCTGTGGCAAGGAGTATGGCGCGCTCACCGATGCGGTTCGTGAGGGCTTGATCGGCGAGGCCGAGATCGACATATCGCTCAAGCGTCTCCTTGCGGCGCGTTTTCGCCTGGGCATGTTCGACCCGCCAGCGATGGTGCCCTATAACAGGATCTCCTTTTCCGAGAATGACTCCGCTAAGCATGGCGCGCTTTCACTCGAGGGAGCTCGCGCATCCATGGTCTTGCTAAAGAACGAAAACGGAATGCTGCCGCTGCGAGCTGCGCGGCTGACGGTGGCTGTTGTTGGGCCAAATGCCGCGGCTCTGCCAGCTTTGGAGGGTAACTACAATGCCATCGCATCGCACCCGGTGACGCCGCTCCGAGCCCTCCAGTTGCGCCTCCCGAAGGATCTTCTATATGCGCAAGGTTCGCCTCTCGTGGAAGGGATTCCAGTGGCAGTTCCAGCGACGGTCTTCTCATCGAGCGCGGATGGTGGGAACATGCCCGGACTGAAAGCCGAGTACTTTTCCGGGAAGGGCTTCGCCGGCGCTCCGGTGCTCGAGCGCATTGACAGCGCCATCGACTTCGACTGGAACGGCGCTTCGCCTGTTGAGGGGGTCTCCGAAGGAAGATTCTCTGTGCGGTGGACCGGGTCCATTGCAGTTCCGGCGCCGGGCACAATTCGCTTCGGATTTTCAATGGCGCATTGCAGCACCTGCGAAGACGGAGAGACCATCCGGGTCTGGCTCGATGGGAAGCCCGTCTACGAATTCATTCACTCCCCCACGCACGGCCGTCGCGCTCCGACGACTCCCTTCAAAATGACCTTCAACGACACTCTTCCGCATCCCATTCGAATCGAGTACAGTCACGACTCCCCGCACTTCGGCGCAGGTCTGACCTTCAACTGGGAGCCGCCGCTGGATGTTCTGCGCAATCAGGCGGTCGCGATTGCTAAGAGGTCCGACGTGGTCATTGCATTCCTGGGCTTGAGCCCAGAGATTGAAGGTGAAGAGATGCCTGTCCACGTGACCGGATTCGATGGCGGGGATCGCAGTGTCATCGAATTGCCCGCGGCACAGCAGAAGCTCGTCGATGCGCTGGCAACAACGGGTAAGTCTCTCATCCTCGTTCTGATGAATGGCAGCGCACTGGCGCTGCGAGATGCTGAACCCAAGGCCTCAGCAATTCTCGAGGCCTGGTATCCCGGCGAATCCGGCGGCACGGCTATCGCTGAAACGCTCTTTGGCGAGAACAATCCTTCCGGCCGCCTCCCTCTCACGTTCTACGCCAGCACCGGTCAGTTGCCGCCGTTCGAGGACTACTCAATGAAGGAGCGCACTTACCGCTACTTTACGGGGAAGCCTCTTTATCCTTTCGGTTTCGGACTGAGTTACACCAGTTTTCGATATAGCAACGGGAGTCTCGCTGCTGCAAACTTGCAGGCGGGAGCGCCGCTGGAAGCGAGTGTGCAAGTTGAGAATATTGGCGATCGAGACGGCGATGAGACCGTTGAGGCCTACCTGATTCCCAAGAACAAATCGGGAGCGCCACGGCTCTGGCTGGCCGGGTTTGAAAAAGTCCATCTGAAAAAAGGCGAGACGAGGACTATTCACTTCACGATTGACCCCAGACAGTTGAGCCTGGTGGATGCCGATGGCACTCGAAGCATTCAGCCAGGGCAATACGAACTCTATATCGGTGGAAGCCAGCCCACGCCTGAGTCGGGCGTGTTTCTGCCGTTCCGGATCAGTGGGCTAAAAGCGTTGCCGTCGTAACCGGCGTGCGAACGCCACGCCAGGGCCGGCTGACTGGGCGATCCTGTAACTCGTGATCAGGGTCTGGTTCGGCTGTACTATCCGGCTGAATCGATTTAATCTCAATTCCATGAAAATCGCCAGAGTACTCGCCGCAACCTTCGTGGCAGGACTAGCCGCCGCCGGGTTCACGGAAGCACAAGGCGCCGGATCACAGTTTTGGGTAGGCTCGTGGGCGGCGGCGCAACAGATTCCCGAGGCGCAAAACGCACTAACAAACGACGACTTGCGCAATGCCACACTTCGCCAGGTCGTCCACATTTCCGTTGGCGGCCCAATGCTGCGCGTGCATCTGTCAAACGCATTCGGAACCGCTCCACTTCATCTGAGTTCGGTCCACATTGCGAGGCCGCTGTCAGCGTCCACTGCCCAAATCGATCCCGCCAGCGACAAGCCACTGTCCTTCGCAGGCAATCCCGATTTGATCATTCCAGCCGGTGCTGAATATCTCTCGGATCCGATTGAATATCCCGTAGCGCCTCTGAGTAACCTGGCCATAAGCATCCACTACGATGTGCCCCCGGCCCAACAGACCGGCCACCCTGGTTCTCGTGCCACATCCTATCTGGTAAACGGAGATGCGGTCTCCGCAGCAGATCTGCCTGGAGCGAAGAAGATCGATCATTGGTATCAGATCTCGGCGATTGACGTCGCTGCGCCGGCTAGGGCTGCCGCCGTGGTCGCCTTCGGGGACTCCATCACCGATGGCCATGGCGCAACGACTAACGGCAATGATCGCTGGACGGATGTTCTCGCCGAACGGCTACAGGCGGCATCCAGGAGCCGGAACATCGGTGTTCTTAACCTCGGCATTGGCGGCAATCACATGCTGACCGACGGCTTGGGGCCCAATGTCCTTGCGCGATTCGACCGCGACGTGCTGGCGCAGACCGGCGTCCGATGGGTGATCGTTCTTGAAGGCGTGAACGACATCGGCGGCCTCACTCGCCTGAGCGACCCTCCCTTGGGGAACCATCAAGCGCTGGTCCAAAGAGTGATCGCATCGTATGAACAGGTGATTGCCCGAGCCCACGCAGCGCATCTTAGGGTATTTGGCGCTACCATCCTGCCCTATACGGATTCCGATTACTATCATCCACCCCCGAGCAACGAGGCGGACAGGCAGGCGATCAACCAGTGGATTCGCAGCCCAGGACATTTTGACAGGTTGATCGATTTTGACAAGGCTCTGGCCGACCCCAAGCATCCAGATCATTTGGCTGCGCCTTTCGATTCCGGCGACCATCTGCATCCATCTCCCACAGGCTACCGCGCTATGGGGGAGCTCATCTCACTTTCGCTCTTCAGGCCCTGAGTCCGGGTTGGATCAGCAGACTTTGGACCGTTTCCAACGGTACAGTCTTGGGCGAGCGGGAGTTGCGGTCATCGCTCGCGTACCACCTGACACCTTTTGTCACGCATCTGCGCGGCCATTATGATGATGAAGATGGATTCCGAGGCGGACAAGCCCGGCGGAATCCTTATCGCGGAAGGCACACATGAAGTTGCTGAATGGTTTCCGTCTGATCCTGATTTTCTTGTTGAGCTGCGGGCCAGCAGGCGTATCGATGGCTCAGCAAAGCCCTGCTCCCCCAACGCAGGCGCCTGCGAAGTCCGACCCTGCGCACTCTGCGACGGAACCTTCCGCTGCCGCAGCTCAGCAGGATTCCGGAAGGCAGTCGTTCACGGTGCAACCGGGAACGCCGGAGGACGAGGAACCGACGGTGGTGATCCGCACCACCACCCGGCGTGTCGTTGTGGATGTTGTGGTGACGGGACCGGATGGCAAGCCGGCATCGGGCCTCACACAGTCAGATTTCACCGTATTGGAGGACCGGAAGCCTCAATCGGTGCGCGCTTTCGAGGTTCACACCCCGGAGGAAGACCGCAGCGCATTGCCGCCTGCCCCAGCCCAATTGCCGAGCCACACTTTTGTAAACCTGGAGCAGACGCCCGCCAGCGGCCCGCCGGTCGTGCTGCTGTTGGACTCCTTGAACACGCCGGTTACGGATCAGGGGTACGCCCACGATCAGATTGTGCACTTTCTGGAGCGGAAGCCGGCCTCGACACAAGTGGCGATCTTTGCACTGGGGGACAACCTGACTTTGGTGCAGGGTTTTACCACGGATACGAGCAGGCTGCTGGCGGCCATGCGCTCGAAGGCGGCTGGAACACGCTTGACAGCCGCGAACCAACAGCTTCTCAAGGCGCAAACCACCCTCGACGCGTTCTGGGATATGGGAAGGTTCCTGACGACCCTGGACGGCCGCAAGAACCTGTTGTGGTTCTCTGAGGCCTTCGACATGCTGGTTCTCCCCAAGGCGAAGGACGTGGACCAGGGAGCGCTGGTCGTCGACTATGAGCCAGGCAGTCCGAACCCAGGGCCAGGAGCAACCGTAACGTCGGACAACATGATACCGTCGCCTGGCACAGCGGCGGGCTCGGAAGCAACGGAGTCCGGATTCAGTCACGGAATCGGTGACATGACAGTACTGCGGGAGCAGATGCGCAAAGTAGCCACTGCACTGGCAGTGAGCCAGACGGCAGTGTATCCGATCGATGTGCGCGGACTCTCGGCCGATCCATCGTTTTCAGCGGCGGGGGCCGGCGCTTCGATCATGACTGCTAACCCGAAAGGAATCATCGGTACGCCGGGGACGCCGACCACGCCTGGCGGCGCTCCGGCAGGGGTACAAAACCATAACGACTTCATCCAATCGCTGAACGCCGCACACGCGACGATGGAGGAGATCGCCCAGGCAACAGGCGGACATGCATTTGTGAATACCAACGGAATTGCGGCTGCAGCGGACCAGGCAGTCAGCGACGGAGCAGCCTACTACACGCTGGTCTATGCGCCGGTCAATTTGAACTTCGATGGCGGTCTGCGTTCGATTCACGTGACCCTGGACAAGCCGGGCTACAGACTTGCCTATCGCAGCGCTTATTACGCGACAGACCCGGCAGCCGTGGCTCCGGATGCGGCGCAGAACGACGGCCTTGCCGCGGCCATGGTGCGTGGAGCGCCGGAGGCACAAGGCCTGATCTTCAAGGCACAGATCGATCCGGTCGGACCGCCAACCTCGGCAGAACTGGATTCACCGCTTGCGGTCAAAACAGCCGCAAGCGGGATCAAGAAAGCGAAGAGGCAGAACCTGTCAGGTATGGTGCAATTGTTCGATATTCGCCTGGCGATTTTGGCCCAGCAACTCCAACTGACGGAAGCGCCGGATGGCAGGCGTCATGTTGCGCTTGAGATCGCTGTCTATGGGTATGCGCCGGATGGGCAGAAGCTGGGCGGGACCAAACAGAACTTGGAGGCATCGATGCCTCCGGCGGTATTTGAGCAGGCTCTTCGGAGTGGCATGTTCCACAACCTGCACGTAGAGTTACCCGTTGAGGCCACCACCATGCGGCTCGCTATTCTAGATCCCGGAAACCACCGGACGGGCTCCCTGGAGGTGGCGCTGCCGTTGCCGCCGGTTCAGCAGACCGATGCCGCAGCGCCTGCGGCTCCAGGCAGCGCTGCGCGCCAGTAGGCTGATTCAGTCGGCTGAGCTGGCGCTGCAATCAAGCCCTAGTTATGGCTGGGCAGCACAATGTCCGTAATCGTATACGGCGGAACGGTCACCGTAAGCTCATTTCCAGTAGCGGTATAAGTAGCCGACGCCACCGGGGTTCCCGCGCTGAATTGTGGGCTTCCATAATCGAAACGCTTCCCTTGAGAGCCCACGGTTCCGTTCTTGAAAGTTACCTTGACTGTCGCCGCAGCCTTAGGATCCTTGTTGACCAGCATCACTCCGATATAACCGTCGCGGCGATAAGTGGCGTGAGCGCCCACCAGCGCCGAATTGGAGCTTGCATCCAGCAGCGCGTCTCCGGGGTTATGCGCCAGAATATGCAACATCTGATACCCATAAAAGGCAGGACCCATCTTTTTGCGGTCCGCCGACAGCATCGTATCGCCATACATCTCGCTCCAATCGACATTTAGCGAGCCGGATTCGATGAGCGTCGCGTAGGTATCCGCGATCCATAGCGCCTTGACCTCAGGATGCTCGACCTTGGGCCAGGTTGCGATGCCGGCAGGGGCGAAGGCAAGCTTGGGGGAATGTCCCTGGGGACAATACTTGCCATAGTCAGCAAGCATGGAGACAATGATTGTGTTGAAATTGGACTTCGTAGTGGTCAGCAGGTCGGCCTCATTCAGGGTCTTGTAGTCGGGAGGCAGCAGCGGCTGCACAGACCATTCCAGGGTGACAAAGTCCAGGTTCGGGCAGGCGCCTTTCAAGACCTCCTTATTCCACTCAATCCCCCACATCACAGCCGCCCATGCTGTCGGGTCCGCGTGTTCGCCGTCTTTATCCCAATACGTTTTCGTTCGCAGGCCCGGGTCCGGAGGGGTGGTGAGCGCGGAGCCTATCTGAATCGTGGGGTCCACCGCCTTCATGGCCAGGGCGAATGCCTTCAAATTCCCGGCATAGGATGATGGAGAGAGTTTGGGGTCATTCTTCAGCTTGGCAAAATCCTTCAGCGCGGTGGGAGCAGCGGCATGAAGATCGGGATTGCCGGTGTGCTCGCCGCCGTAGTGACCGTTGTTATAAACCTCGTCGCCGATCTGCCAGAGCTTGAAGCCGAAGGCCTTGGGATGCTGGATGCGGAGAAAGTTGAGGCCATCGTCGCTGGGCAGGGGCGCCTGGCCGCGAATCGCAGCCCAATAGCCGACTGTGTGCCAATCCTCCCCGGTGGAGTCCTTGCCGAGCTCGTGCGTGTTGGCGGCATCTCCATTGGCATAAGCCACCCATGCCGCGGCATCAGCCGGTTCTCCGCCTCCATCGCCGTCAAAGTTCGCTCCGTAATTGACGACGATAACCGCCTGTCCCAGTTTTTCGGCGAATTGCGCGAAGCTGCCGAAGTTGCTCTCCGGGGCAAAGTAACCCGGTTCGGAGCCTTTGTAACGGGTGGTCGTCCTGGTAGACCAGTGATAGAGATCAGCCACCCCGTGGTTGCCAGGATAGCGTACAGCAGATACGCCTGCCGCGCGGAGGTAGGGTAGTCCTGCCGGGTTGAAGTTGTTACCGTCAAAGGTAGGCACAGGAAGCCCGAGAGACGTGTCTGTCAGGATATTCACGGCTTTGCCAAGATCGATGGAAACACTTGCGCGGCTTTGGGCGGCAGCCGGAATAGTGAGCGGGATTGCGAGAAGGCTGAGCTTCGCGAGTAAGCTCCTGCAACACAGGACCCGGCTCCGGGAGGATCGTCTTCTCCGGCAGTTGATCATGATTCGTACCACCCCTTTCAAGAGTCCGGCGAAGGATGCCTCCGGTTGACCGGACAGGATACCAAAGCAGAGACTGTCTTTGCATGGATGTAAGTGAAACGCTTTATCTGAGGCTTTTTTTCTCTTGCTGCATGGCTCATCCATGGCGCATCCAGTTCTTCCGGCAGGCCAGGGCGTATATATTGTTGGGATGTTGAGCGCTTCATAGCCGAGGCTTTGCCCGCCCAACCATCCGCATCGATCGAGAGGGTACCGGCGAGATGACTTTGCCTTTCGTGAATAAACTCAGTCTTCGACGAACCCGGCCTCATCGAGTCGTTTGCGTTGCCCTGCTTGCCTGCGCGTTGTCCGCTGCTTCGCTCTGGGGCCAAAAGACAGCACAGGTGCAAGTGAACCTGAAGAATGAACTGGCCGTTGTGCCCGCTGCCGGATATGGCGTTGGCATGAGCGTGTATGACAATCACTTCACTTCACCAGGCTTGCCGGACAAGTTGAAGGCCGCGGGCGTTACCGCGCTGCGCTTTCCTGGCGGATCCTATTCGGATGCTTATCACTGGAAGACGCACTCGGCCACAAATGGCATTTCTCTGTACATCCATCCAAACGACACCTTCGATCACTTCATGACGATGAACGTGCTGCCTGCGAACGCCCAGGCTATCATCACCGTGAACTACGGCACCAATGCAGCCGGAACCGGAGGCGGCGACCCAGCCGAAGCTGCGGATTGGGTTCGCTACGCAAACCTGGAGAAGGGCTGGAACATTCACTATTGGGAGATTGGCAACGAGGTCGGAGGCAACGGCTTTTTCGGAAAGGGATGGGAAGAGGATCTTCACGCTCCGAAAGACGCCAGCCGGAAGGGAAATCCGGCCCTGTCGCAAGCGGCTTATGGCAAGAACACGCTGGAGTTCATTCGCGCCATGAAGGCGGTCGATCCAACCATCAAGATCGGCGTCAGTGTGGACATGCCCGACTCCAATCCTGGCGATGGGAATGTGGCCCTACTCAAAGAGGTAAAAGACAAGATCGATTTTGTGATTGTCCACTGGTATCCGAAGACAAGCTCTACCGACCTGACTGTAACCGAGGACATCAAGCCGCAGGTCGCCGCGTTGCGCAAACAAATCGCCCGGAGTGCCGGGACGGCGCAGAAGAACATTCCTCTGGCGATCACCGAAACGAATGGTGGCGGCAGCGGAGCGGCACGCGCGCTCTTTGCCACCGACACCTACCTCACCTGGTTTGAGGCTGGAGCCTTTACCGTCGAGTGGCAGGAGATGCACAACGGCTTTCTCTCCGATGTGAACGATGTCCCGCAGGATACCCCCGCCGAGGCGTATTATGGCGCCCAGATGGCTTCCATGGCGGCTCGTCCGGGCGATGTGCTTGTCGAGGCGCACTCGAGTTCGCCGCTGCTCTCAGTTCATGCCGTCAAGCGCCAGGATGGCGGTGTGGCGATTGTGCTTATCAACAAGCACCCCAACCAGCCCTTCGCAGCGAGCGTTGCGATTCCGGATGCGCCGCTTGCCGTCAGCGGCACTCGCTTCGACTTTGGCCGCGCCAACTTCAGCCTTAATAGCCCGTGGCCGTCTTCCGGCCCAACCCAGACCAAGATGGACGGCGCCGGCAACAGTTTCACCGTGTTAATTCCCGCCACTTCTGAAGCGATTGTGTTGATTCCGTCGAAGTGAAGCCGTCTGGCCGAGGCACAGACATGGCTTACTGCGATTCATCCAGAACCTCAATACCAGAGACTGTGGCATTGTTCTCAATCGGCTCGAAGGTGAGATTCAGCTTTCCTTGCGCCGTGGGCTTCAAGTGATAGAAGGTTTTGGTGAGAGCGTGAAGGCTCCCGGCCTCCTTGAAGATATCGAAGTCCTCAAGAAGCGAGACACCATTGCACATCACGCGGAACCTGCGAGTCCCCGTCCCGCTGGGGCCCGAAGCGTCGAGGCCGTGGTAAAACTCGGCAAAGTGGAGCACGAGCGTATACCGGCCTCGCGTATCGACAGGAATCCCGTAAGTGAAATGACCATACCGCTCGGCAGCAAAAAGATCGGGATCGAGTGACCCTGTAATCTTCTGCCGTTGAGTCGAAGTGCGTCCGTTCATAAAGTAGTCGTCCGGTTGCCATATGTTGCCATCATGATCGGTAAAGGACGTGGGTTGCGTAACCAGGCGGATGGGGAGCTGTTTGTGCGGAATCCCTGGCAGGATTTCAAGTGCATTGAGCGCAGGGGCGCCGCGTTCGCTGGTAAAGCCGAGGTGAAGGTACCCGTCCTGGGCTGGGGATATGTCCCGGAAGATGCGCTCGTCGGCAACATTTTCCCCAAGCGCGTCCGAGTTCACATCGAAGCCTTGCAGCACCCTTACACCGTTGACCGCAACGGTGAAAGTCGAGCTGGCATCGCTATCATTGTCCACCGTCACGAAGTAGAGGTGCAGTTCATAAACCCCAGGCGGCAGCGGAATATCGTAGAAGAAATCCCCTGTCCTCCATTGTTCAAAAAGCATGGGGTCACTGGTTCTGGCGATGAAGCTTGCGGAACGGGTCCAGGTTCCCCCGCTGTGAAAGTATTGGTCGGGCCCCCAAACGGCCCCGGCACTATCGATCTGAGGTTTCCCGCTATAGCCGGCGATGATACGAAGCGGCAACTGCGCCAGATTGGGGGAGGCTGGCTGCACACTCGCGGGCGGCTGCGATGGACTCGCAACCTTACCGCTCCCTTTTGCCGAGCCGGAATGAGCGGCCCAGTAGACTACGAATGCAACAAGAATCAATGCAGCGGGCAACCATGGGTAAAGTCTTCCCCAGGCAGTTCGCCAAGCTGGAACTTCACTGCGCCGCCCCCCCAAGCGGTCTTGTGACGGCGCACTTTCGCCAACTGCCGAAGACGTACGTCTCCACTCCTGTTTTCCCGGCGGTTCCTCCGGCAAGGGCTCCGGAGATTCGTCAGGCTGGTACACAAAGACTGGAACGTAAGTCCCTGAGGGGATCGACAGTTGTACGGAGTGTTCCTTACCCGTGGTGCGGTAGAACTCCCTTAGCCATTTTCGCAGCCGGTGAGCTTCAACTCGCGCAATTGCATCCACTCCCGGGTCGAAAGTTTTCTTGGACCGGTCGAACACCTCGGTAGCGATATTGAATTCGTTGAGCTGATCAAGCTCACCTTGAAAATACTTCTCTGCCAGGTAGCGCACCAGGCGCGACAACCGAGGCGACTTTGCCAATGCCTCCGCCACCGCATTGAGTTCTCCACGTTCCTCCTCCCGGGAGGGCACGGCGGAACCTTCCGGCTTGATGTAGCTCTTTTTCATCTTTCACTGGCAGAGACGGTTCCTGCCAGCCCGATAATAAGGGCCGCCTGCATACTCGCGCAACGTGGCAGGTAACAAATCGCGCGAATCACACATATCCTGTTTGAAATGAATCTCGTACGTGGCCATAAAATGTTTAATTGTTATGCGGGTACAAGACGGTACAAGATTAACCTTTCGCACTGAATCATTGCGCAAATAGTGTTTCGCAGTTGGCGATGCAACGGGTTTTGTGACCGCGAATCCGGAACCAAAATCCCAATTGAGTGCGGTTGTGGAATGTATTCACGTCCTGCCAAGCACCTAACAGGAATGAACCGGATTTGCCCGCAGTTCATGAGACTGAAGCGGGCATTTTTCAGGTTTACCGAGAAAACCGATTTAGTGATCGAGCCGAAAGCGAAGGCTCTCAGATTTGGAGGCACACCTTGTCGAAGTCAATGATCCACGCTGTACGCGCCAGGTTTGCACAGCAGTTGCGGACCGGCATCCTCTGGGGCGCATTCCTGCTGCTGCTCATTCCGGCTGCCCGAGCGCAGACAACCTCGTCGATCTCCGGTACCGTGCGGGATACGGCCGACGCCTTGGTGCCCGGGGCCAAGATCGTCCTCGTCAACGAGGCCAGCAAGGCGACTCGTTCCACTACCAGCAATGGCGAAGGATTCTTCAACTTTCTTGCTGTTCAACCGGCCACCTACAGCCTGCAGATCACCATGGCCGGCTTCGAGTCCTGGAATGTGACCGGCATCGAGATTCACTCCGGCGACAGCCTGGCCGTGCCAAAGATCAGGATGAAGGTCGGTAAAGCGGTGGAATCGGTGACCGTAACGGCCGTGGTGGCGGGAATTTCGCTCTCTTCCCCTGAACACAGCACCCTGATCACCTCCGCCGATATCAGCCGCCTCTCCACTACCGGACGCGACGCGCTGGAGCTGGTCACGATCCTGCCCGGCTTCACCCTCAATGCGGGCACGGGCGTGACCAACGCGGGCCCCGATTACACCACGACCGCCTTCGGCTCGGGTAATGTTGGCGCCTTAGGCGCCGGTGGCGCGGCTCCGCAGCAAGGGCTGGTCAACATCACCTCCGACGGAGCCCAGGTCATCGATCCCGGCGACATGGGAGCGACCACGGCCAACATCAATATGGATCAGGTGCAGGAAATCAAGGTGCAAACCTCGAACTTCGGCGCCGATGAAGCCAAGGGCCCCATCGTCATCAACGCAGTCGGCAAGTCCGGCGGCTCGGTTTACCACGGATCGATCTATGCGTACGCCAGGAACGCGATCTTCAACTCCAACGACTGGGTGTCGAACAACTCGGGCTCGGTCAACGCTCAAGGACAGTACGTACCGGTCGCCAAGACGCAAGCCAGATACTTCTATCCCGGAGGCTCGGTCGGCGGACCCGTGAAGATTCCCGGCACCCATTTCAACGACAACAAGCACCTGACGTTCTGGGCCGGTTATGAGCAGTACGTCCAGACGAGCAATGCGAATGGCTCCTTTGGCGGACCGACATTCGGGTTCATCCCCACTCCAGCCATGTTGAGCGGAAACCTTTCCTACGCCTCCCTTGGCTCGGCTCTCAATGTGCCGGCAGCCGGTATTTCAGCGGGCTGCACTCCGGACTATTCCGTCATCGCTATCTATTCCAATATCGGCGGCGATTGCCACTCTCCCGCAGGCGGAACCGATGAGTACGGGAATGTCATTCCCACAGCAGGAACAAATGCAGGGCAACTCCCCACCGCAAGCATCAATCCGGCGGTTGCCACTTACACCAGCCTGTATCCGGCCATCAATCGCACCCCTCAGCCCAGCAACGGCTATGCTACTGACGGCTACAACTGGGTTAAGAACGTGCTGGCGACCAACAACGGCTTCCAGTTCCACAGTCGCGTGGATGAGAGCTTCTCTGACACCCTCAAATTGTATGGCGTCTATAACTGGGAGAAGGTGAATAGCGAATCTCCGCTGAACAACGTCTACTACAACCCACCGGATACAATCCCTTACCCGACTCCTCTCTATTCCAACGGTCACTCTGATTATCTATCCCTCAATCTCACCAAGGTCATCAACAACTCAACCACCAATGAACTCACGGGATCAGGCCTGTTCTTCGATCAGCCTGAGCAATTTGGAAATCGCTCCAAAGCATTGGATACCGGCACGCCATGGGTAAGCGCAGGATATGAAGGTGGCGCTCTGAAGACCGGCGTCAACCAGTTGCCTCGCATCTATTCTTACGAGACGGTCGGCCTCCCCAACTTTTCATTTGGATATGTGCCCCCGGGAAGCCAATACCTCAAAAAATCCTCCTGGAACATTACCGACAATCTCACCAAGGTTTTTCACACGCACACGTTGAAGGCGGGCGTTTACCTAGAGCAAACCAGAAACAATCAGGTCACTCTGGGCAGCGACGCAAACGGCACCATCCTCTTCGATCGCTATGAGGGTTGCCTCGTGAATGAAACGAAGCCCAATGAGAGCGACAATCTGGCAACTGGGGTGATCTCGTATGTTATCCCCGCCGTCACAGGCCTTGAAAACACTTTTGCCAATTTCTTAGCGGGCTGCACCGGCGGGTACAACCAAAGCACAAGCGATCCAAGCATCGACATGTACTTCAACAGCCTCGAGTTCTATGCCACGGATGAATGGAAGGTCAATTCAAAACTGACCCTCACCTACGGGATCCGGCTCTCCCATCTTCCGCCCTGGACGGACTCACACGGCATTGGCGCCGCAGTATGGGATCCAACCAAGTACAACCCGATTCAGCCGGGAGTGCTTGCCCCAAATATGACAGAAGACACAAGAACCTGGCCGGGCATCTCGTGGCATCAGCTGAACACCAGCATACCCGTTGCGGGCATGGGATCGCGTGCGCTCTTTTACGCGCCTCGGGTCGGCTTAGCGTATGACCTTCATGGCAACGGAAAAACCGTTCTCCGCGGCGGCTGGGGAGCTTACCGTTCGCGCGATTCCTACAACATAGTCGCCGGCGCGCTTACCACCTCCATCGACCTGGTGGATCACGGCCTGAATGGAAACGACGGTTGCACCCTGGACCAAATGATGCATTCCTTTACTCCCCCCGCAATACCGACGGTTTACCCCGGAGCGACCGGACCAAACGGGGAGGTTGTCAACTGCGGCTTCTACGGCGGCTCCACAGTGGGCTTTTCCTCCGCGACCTCTCCAATCTCCCCCGGGACCGCCGGTGTCAACGCATTGGACCCAAAGGACAACGAACAGCCTGTTACTTACAACTACAATTTCACGGTGGATCAGCAGTTGCCGTTCGGCATGATGCTGGAGGTCGCCTATGTCGGAAACCAGAGCTCCAATCTCATGACTCTGGGCAACCCCAACAGCGCAACGGATAGCCTGCAAAACCAGAACGTGGTGCCACTAGGCGCCTTTTTCGGCCCCGATCCACTTACCGGCCAGACGATCCCAACGTCGACCATCGCAAACAGTGGCACGCTTGAGTCTCAGTACCGGCCCTATCCCAATTACACGGACGTCAATGTGCCTCACCACACCAACTGGGCCAATTACAACGCGATGCAAGTATCGCTGAACAAGCAGCGCGGTTCGCTTGTGCTGGGCATCAACTACACCTGGTCGAAGGCCATGGGCGTTCGCGGCAACTATGACACGGGCTACACAGGTGACCCGGTCAACGCCAGCCATGACTACGGTATCGTCTCATTTGACCGGCCGCAGGTTCTCAATCTCAGCTACTCCTACCAGGAGGGCAAGAAGTTCAAAGGCAACCGGGAACTGGGCTGGGTGCTCAACTCCTGGGAACTATCGGGGATTACCAGCATTCAAAGCGGTCCGGACCTCTCCATCCTCAACGGGAGCACCAACTTTGGTTTCTCGGCAGCAGCTGGCTACTACACCAGCACCTCTCTGACAACGAACATTACCATCCCAGTCAATGCGTCCGAGTGGCTAGGCAGCTCAGATTACACACTGCAGCCAACGGTTACATGCAATCCGCGACAGGGCCTACATTCGCAGGTTTTGTCGGGGAACCTGACGTCAAGGCAGTATGCCAATGGCAACTGCTTCGCCTTGCCAGCGCTGGGAACACAGGGCTGGTGGAATCTTCCGGATGTGCATGGGCCTGCTTTTGAAAAGTCCGACCTTTCCGTCTACAAGGACATCCAGATCAGTGACCGGCAGCAGCTTCAATTTCGGATGTCGGGCTTCAACTTCCTCAACCATCCCATCCCGTCGTTTACCAACAATAACCTGAACGCGCTGAATCTGACCTTTGCTGATCCGTCATGCAATACCACGACCGGCGCAGGCTGCCTTTACTCAGCACAGGCAGCGCTTTCGGGGCTGACGTTACAGAACGCCGGCTTTGGGTATACGCCCTACAAGTGGGGGCAACGCATTGTTGAATTCGGCATGAAGTACAACTTCTAGCCGGGATGGAACGGGGCGCGGCCTGAGCCGCGCCCTGGAGCCCTCTATGCAAGCGGGATTGGGGCTGCGGAGCAAGGAAGTCCGGAAGCCCGAACAGGAAACACAAGCGATTCGCGGCGCAGAGCCGCATCTTGGAGGCTTGATATGTTGAGGAAAGATTGGATGAAGGGTTGGGCAGGGCGGGCTGTGTGGCTGATGCTTACAGCTCTACTCTTGACGGCGTCGTCGGCTTTAGCGGCAACCAGCTCGTACGTGCCGCCGATTGTGATCACGTCCACAAGCGCCGTGCCAGCGACAGGCCTGCCGGGCGATCAGTCCAATGTGGCTTTGGACGCCTGCGGAAATATCTACACTGTTCAGCAGTACGGCGGTCAGGTTGTAGAGATCCCTTATGGCGGCGGGGCGGCGAAAACCGTTGTCGCCGCGGGGGGAGCCAATTACGATACCGCAGTCATCTGGATCGACGGCGCCTATGCCAACTTGTATGTTGCGCAAGGAACGAATGGCGTGATCCAGATCCCGATCACCAATTGCGTGCCGCAAGTTGCTGGGCAGACCAGCGTCTCAATACCGGCGCCGCTGACCTACTACTGGAATGCTGCCGCCATAGCTTCTGATTCCACGGGAGATTTGTTCTTTGGAACGAATGTCGATTGCTGCGACGCTGGCAACGAGCTATACGAAGTGGTTGCCAGTGGCAGCAAATATCCTGATGGCACTTCAAAAGCCAGTGCGCATCTGGTGGGGAATTTGAGCCAGCCTGTTACCTCGATCGCCGTGGATGCCAGCAACAACATCTATTACGTTTCCGGCGGCGCTCTCTATGAACTGACTCCCATCACAGACGGATACAGCTCGAAACCCGTGTTGTTTGGCAGCGGCTATACCAGCGTGGTGGGAGTTTCGCTGGACGCATCGGGGAACCTCTATGTGGCCGACCAGGGGCCAAGTGGACAATATGCCATCAATGGCTATTACCCACCGCTCTTTCTTTCATCGGTGCTGTGGGAGATTCCATATGAGACAACAACGACAAACGGGACGACGTCGTCGGCACTGAATCCGGCGGATCAGTTTATTGTTGTCCAAGGCTCAGGCACAGCCAACCCTCTTACCTTTGCAAACGCCGTGGCAGTTGCCCCTTCAGGGAACATTTTTTTCGGCAACAACGGATCTTCTGTCTATGAATTGACGCAGTTCAACGCGAATATCGGCTCAGCGACGGTAGGCAGTTCAGTTTCCGCAACACTGAGTGTTGCATTCAACGCCGCGGAAAAGCCGGCAGCCATCGCTCTTTCATCCAATAGCGCATTCGCATCTACGGGCGGCACCTGCGCGGCTGGCGTCAGCTACACCGCCGGGAACTCCTGCACGATCACCGCTCAGTTTGTTCCCGCCGCACCCGGCACTGCTTCCAGCGGCATCACGCTGACCGGTTCCACAGGCGCTGCGCTGGCAACGGCTTACCTCCAAGGAATAGGTCTGGGCGCAGGCCTGACGGTCGATACCGGCACGATTTCCTCGGTGGGCGGCGGTTTTACCATTCCCATGTCCGTCGCGCTGGATGCAGCCGGCAACAGCTACTTTGCCGATGCGGGCAGCAATGCGGTTCTTGAGTTCAAATCAGGCAGCACGACTGCGATATCGCTAGGCGCCGGACTCAACAAGCCCTCCGGAGTCGCCGTGGATGGCGCAGGCAACGTGATCATCGCGGATACGGGCAACAACCAGATTGTCGAAGTCCCCGTGGTCAGCGGAAAGCTCAGCAACGCGGCACAATTTGTGGTCGTCGCTTCCAGCACCTCGGTTGCGGGCTCGAAACTCAGCGGGCCGGCCGGAGTTACCGTCGATCCGCAAGGCGATCTCTACATCGCCGATACCGGCAACAATCGAGTCGTCTATCTTCCGTATAACGGGAGCTGGAATTCCGCGCTTGCCTCGACGCTTGGCTCGGGCCTCATTGGTCCGCTGGCAACGGCGGTGGACGCGTCAGGCAATCTGTATGTCGCCAACTCTGGAAGCGGCCAGATATACCGCCTCTCGGCGCCCCTCAGCAGCGGCGTGCAGCAACTGGTGGCTGTAGGTTTCAACAAGCCCTCCGCACTGGCCACAGATGCCTCGGGGAGCTTGTTTGTCGTCGATCAAGGCAACGGAAATGTCGTACGCATTCCAAGTCTCTCGGGCACGCTAAATCCCAACGCAGCGATTGAGGTTGGAATTGGAAACGCCAACCCGTATGGCCTGGCGCTGGATAAGTCAGGCAACGTGTATGTGGCCGATAGCTCGGCGGCGGCTTACCTGATTACAAGAACCGGCACGACCGAATCCTTTGGCGTTTGGGCCGTCGGTTCACCCAGCGGACCGTTGCCGGTCAAGGTCGAAAACGAAGGGAATCAGGCATTGGTCTTTGCTTCTCCTTTCGATACAGCCAGCGGCAATACCGGAGACTTCAGCCTGAGCGCCGTGCCTGCCAGCGAATGTTCCAATGGCGGAAGCGTTGCTGTGGGTGCAGGCTGCGAACTGGATGCGACCTTCCAGCCGACCGCATCCGGAGCACGCTCTGAAACTTTAGTCCTCAACTCCAACGCGACGAATTCCGCATCGGCGCAAGTGATCCTTTCCGGTACAGGGGCCACCGAGGTCAAGACTGCTACGGCGTTGGCGATCACTGCTCCGGCCACCGGAACGCCATTCTTCGGCGAACCCATCACGCTGACGGCCACCGTTACTTCGTCGAGCGGCACGCCCGGCGGCACCGCGCAACTTCTGGTGGATGGAGTCATTACAGCTCAAGCCACCGCAAATGCCAGTGGTGTAGCTACCTTTAACCTGGCGACGGGCCTGACCGGCGGCAGCCACTCTCTACAAGCCATCTATCTTGGTTCAAGCTCGTTCGATGGGAGCACCTCTTCCATCCTTTCTCTTTCGGTGAGCACGGCGCCCACCACCTCAACACTCGTCATTACCGCGCCTTTCATCAACCCGTATAGCGCTCTGTCCAGCGCATCCGTAACCTTTACTGTCACCGTCAATTCGACGGGAGTTGGCATCCCGACAGGGGCTATCACTTTCACCACCGGGAGCACTTCGCTCGGTTCGGCCTCTTTGGCTCCGGCCAGCGGAGGCGTCTTCCAGGCTGCCATTACCACAACGAAGCTGCCGGTCGGGACAGACCTGGTCACCGCAACCTATAGCGGAGACGCCAACTATGTCAGTTCTTCGACCACGGGAACGGTGACCGTGGTCAGCACGCCGTCTGTGACCATCGCGCCCAGCAGCAATACCCTTACTAGCGCTACTGGCAACGATACTTCCGTGACGATCACCCATACCAGTTATGGTGGATGGCAGGGCGTCGTAGGCTATCAATGCTTGGCTTCTTCACTGCCGGTCAACTCCATCTGCGTCTTTTCGCCAGGGCAGATCAACGTGATGGCCAGCACTTCCAGCACAACATACCCGCCGCCTACGACAACGTTGACGGTAGTTGTGAACAATCCGCCAAATTCACCAGCGCAGGGTTCGATGATTTGGTGGCTGGGCGGCTTGACTGGATTGCTCCTCTTCTGGACGCGTCGCAGATTTGTGCGCGGAGCGTGGGGAACGATAACGATGCTGATCGGAGCGGCCCTCCTCGCTATTTCGGCAAGCGGGTTGATGGCATGCAATAGTGGTGTCGCCTTCAAAACTCCCGCCGGCACCAGCACGATTACCGTGATTGCCTCCTCCGATCCGTTTACCTCCGGATCAACCAGCTCAACCCAACCGTGCGGCGTTAACTCGAAAACTAACCTGCCGGACCCCACACTGGCGCCCTGCTCACAACAGACCTTTCAATTCTTTCTTACAGTGCAATAAGAAGCGGCTCTCAATCGGCATAGGGGGAGCGGTCTCCCGCTCTCCCCTGCCACACCACCGGACATGCGGGTCCGCATCCGGCGGTTCAAGAAGTTGAGGTCAACAGAGACGGGGTATGCCCAGCCTGTCGGCCCA
>Ga0181516_10000364_pt1 | contig 42877 bp, 38 predicted proteins | sample PEATcosm2014_Bin_25_FD_121104 | JGI IMG/M metagenome (GOLD analysis project Ga0181516, IMG submission 121104) | Peatland microbial communities from MTU Mesocosm Facility, Houghton, MI, USA - PEATcosm2014_Bin01_10_metaG | ecosystem: Environmental > Terrestrial > Soil > Wetlands > Peat | place...
AGGACGACGAAGGCCGAAATGCCGACGGCGAGCAGAGCGATGAAGATCAGAAGCCAGCGGCTGGGGTCAAAGAGGTTTTTGGTTCTCATGGTCAAAGAGTCTCTCGGTAGAGGTGGTGGGATTCAATATAGTCGGCGACGGCCGGAGGCACCAGGGCCTTCCAGGCCTTTCCCTGGCGGACCCTTTCGCGGATTTCGGTGGAAGAGACATCGATCAGCTTGTTTTCAAGGTAGCGGTGGGGCCACGTGCTCGTCAGGTTGTGGGGATACTTCCTGTGGGCCACCAGGAGCTCAGCCAGCTGGCTCAGCTCTCCGGCATCCTTCCAGGTCGCGAACGACTCGAACAGATCGTCTCCCAGGACCAGCGAGGGCCTGCCGGTGAGCGAGTAGTGCTCCAACACGTAGCGGACTGTGTCGATGGAGTAGCTGATACCCTCGCGGGCCAGCTCGCAGGTCTCGAGGATCACGTCGTAGCCGTGAACCGCGAGGCGAAGCATGGCAAGCCTCTGGTCCACTGTAGTGCCGTCGACAACCTTGTGCGCCGGCTTGTTCGAAGGGACAAACACGATCCTCTCGAACCCCTCCTGCACCCTGACCTCCTCGGCGAGCATCAGGTGGCCCAGGTGGATGGGGTTGAAGGTGCCGCCGATGATCACGGTCCTCATGCTGTCGGGCACCTCAAAGGATGATCTCTTTCTCGGCCAGCCTCAGAAATTCCCTGCGGATGTCGTCAAGCTTGTCCCGGAAAAAGCTCGACACCCCGAGCACGGTCTCGCCCGGAAGCGATTTCTTCAAACCGTCCAGGAGGCTGCCGTCCTCGTCCAGGTCGGCCTTCGAACCCAGGACCACCCGGGGCTTGAGCGCCAGATCGGCCGAAAAATCCTTCAACTCGTCGAGGAGAGTCTTGAAGGACTCGAGGTAGTTCTCTTCGGAGAGGTCGATGAGGAAGACCAGGCCCTTGGTCCTGGCGATGTGCTTGAGGAACTGAATCCCCAGACCCAGGCCCTGGGAGGCCCCTTCAATAATGCCTGGAATGTCGGCGAGAACCACGTCTTGATCGTAGACGCGCATGACGCCCAGGTTGGGGATCTTGGTTGTGAACGGGTAAGGCGCCACCTTGGGGGTGGCGTTTGTCAGCAGGGTCAGCAGCGTCGACTTGCCTGCGTTCGGGAAGCCCACAAAGCCCAGGTCGGCGATGATGTTCAGCTCGACAGTGAGGGTGGCTTCCTGGGCGGGCATGCCGGGCTGGGCGTACCGGGGGGCCTGGTGCTTGCTCGACCGGAAGTGCCAGTTGCCCTGGCCGCCGCGGCCGCCTTCCAGGTACAGCCACTGAGGGTCCTGCGCCGACGAAAAGTCGTGGAGCACGGCGCCCGTGGCCTTGTCGCGGATGATCGTCCCCGGGGGGACGGCGATGTAGGCGGACTCGCCGTCGCGGCCGTGCATCTTGGAGCCGCCGCCCGGGAGCCCGTTCTGGGCCTTGTAGACCCGGCGCATCCGAAGGTGCGCCAGAGTCTTCAGGTTGTCTTTCACCTGGAAGATGACGTCGCCGCCCCGGCCGCCGTCGCCCCCGTCGGGTCCCCCGAAGGGGACAAATTTCTCACGGCGGAACGAGACGCATCCCGCACCGCCGTGGCCCGAAGAGACTTCGATGGTTGTTTCGTCGACGAAGCCTTCCAAGGGGGGCGGTTACTCGGCGGCGGGAACGATGTTGACGGTCTGCTTGCCGCGGCGCTCGAGGAACGCCACCGCGCCCTTCACCAAGGCGAAGAGGGTGTGGTCGCGGCCGAGGCCCACGTTCTCACCGGGGTGAAACTTGGTGCCGCGCTGACGGACGAGGATCTCGCCGGCCTTGACGGTCTGGCCGCCGAAGCGCTTGACGCCGAGCATCTTGGGATTGGAATCGCGACCGTTCTTGGAACTGCCTGCACCTTTTTTATGAGCCATGGAACAACCTCCCGGAAAACCTTCCGTATTCGATGCGGATCCGCCGAGGTTCGTCCCCCGCCAGATCCTCGAAGCCGCGGAGCATGAACTCGCACCAGCCTCGGTACTGTGCTGCGGCGTCGGGGTTCACCCCCTTCACCACCAAATGGAACCGGTCTGCCTCGTCGGCCAGGACGGACCAAGCCACCCCGGGGGAGGCTTCGATCGTCCTGGCGAAGGTCCTCAGCAGGACGGTGAACGCCGAGCACACAATGTCTGTGCCCCTGATCCCGAAACCCGCGTGGCCCTCGGCAAGCAGTTCCTCGATCACCCCTTCGCTGGAAAGGGCGACCGATACCGTGATCATGCCAGGACGATGTCCTCGACCTTGATCAGGGTGTACATCTGCCGGTTGCCCACCGTGCGGTGGTAACTCTTGCGGCGCTTGTACTTATAGGAAATCGTCTTCTCACCGCGGGTCGTCCCGCTGATCACGGCCTTCACCTTGGCGCCGGCAACGTAAGGAGCGCCGATCTGCACTCCCTTGTCGTTGCTCACCAGAAGCACCGAGTCAAATTCCAAGGCGGAGCCGGTCTCGGCGCCAACCCGATCAATCTGGAGGACGGCACCCTTCTCGGCCTTGAATTGGTGTCCTTTGATCTCGACAAGAGCGTACATAAGAATCCCTCGAAGTTAAAAATAGCAGAGTCGTTTATAGCATGACGCGCAACAATGGTCAACCACACCAGGAGATACGCGGACTGTGCCCTCAATTCGGTGGAACGTGCCTCCAATTCGGTGCGTACCCAGGAACCACTATCCGTCCTTCGCGGTCTGACGGAGTGCCATGGAGTACCCTGCTGTCGCAGGACCCGTCGATAACCGCCCTTGCCTCGACTTCCGACGGCTCTCGTCCGACCCTGTCGATCCGGACACAAAATAACTCAAAGTCATACCCTGAAAACACTTAAACACGCACCGAATTGGAGGCACTACCGAAAAGCCACCCAACAAGCGAAGCGAAGTTGCGCGTTACAGCCCGAACCGAAACCCCGCCTTCAATCAGCCCCGCGAGTCTGCAGCCCCGTGGCTGCTGAGCGAATCAACAGCCACGGACTTCCCGCGGGGGTGAATGCGCCTGAAGAAGCGGGTACGCGCAGGCGCCTCTATGTGCCCGCAAACCCGCAGCCGACGAGCGAAGCGAAGTCCACGGGGTACAGGCGACGGAGATCGTCGTTTTGGCTAAGGCGAGGTGCGAGGGACCCCACAGGCGTACTTCCGAACCGACAGGTTCGGCGTGTACGCCGAGGACGGCCCTCGCTCCGAGCCGACGCCAAAACGGCGAGATCCTAGCCCCTCAAGAACGTATCAATCTCCCTGGCAGCGCCGCGGCCTTCTTGGATGGCCCATACCACGAGAGACTGCCCCCTCCTCGCGTCGCCCGCGCTGAACACCTTCGGGTGGCTTGTGGCAAACTTCCCGTAGGCCGCCTTGACGTTGCTGCGGGGGTCGCGTTCCAGGCCCAACTCGGCGATGATCTCGTCCTCGGGACCCAGGAAGCCCAGGGCCAGGAAGACCAGGTCGGCCTCCCAGGTGCGCTCGGAACCGGGGACCTCGGCCATCTTCCAGGCGCCCTTCTCGTCCTTGGTCCACGAAACGTCGATGGTGACCAAGCCAGTGAGCTCGCCCTTGTCGTTGCCCAGGAACTCCTTGGTGCTGATGGAGTACGTGCGGGGATCCTTGCCGAACCGGGCGACGGCCTCGTTGTGGCCGTAGTCGGCCTTGTAGAGCCGAGGGTAGGTCGGCCAGGGGAATTCCTCGGTGCGGCCCTCGGAGGGCTGGGGCAGGACCTCGAAGTTCTCGAGGGCGGTGCACCCGTGGCGAAGCGACGTGCCCAGGCAGTCGTTGCCCGTGTCGCCGCCGCCAATGACGATGACCTTCTTGCCCGCCGCCGAGATGTACTGGCCGTCTTTGAGCTGGCTGTCGAGCAGGCTCTTGGTGTTGGCCTTGAGGAAGTCCATGGCGAAGTGGACGCCTCGGAACTGGCGTCCGGGGACGGGCAGATCCCGGGGCTTGGTGGCTCCGGTGGCGACCAGGACGGCGTCGAAGTCCTTGACCAGGTCGACGGTCTTCAGGTCCTTGCCCACCCAGACGCCTGTCTTGAACTCGACGCCCTCGTCCCTCAGGAGCTGAACGCGCTTGTCGACCAGGGTCTTTTCAAGCTTCATGTTGGGGATACCGTACATGAGCAGGCCGCCGACGCGGTCGGCCCGCTCGAACACGGTGGCCTTGTGGCCGGCCTGGTTGAGCTGGTCGGCGGCGGCCAGACCCGAGGGGCCCGAGCCGATGACGGCGACGCTCTTGCCCGTTCGTACCGAGGGGCGGTGGGGCACCATCCAGCCCTTTTCGTAGGCGTTGTCAATAATCCAGGCTTCGTTGTCCTTGATGGTCACGGCCGGCGAGGTGACGCCCAGCACGCACGCGGTCTCGCAGGGTGCGGGGCAGACCCGCCCTGTGAACTCGGGAAAGTTGTTGGTCTTGCGCAGCCGGCGGAAGGCCTCTTCGTCCTTGCCGCGATAGATCAGGTCGTTCCACTCGGGGATGAGGTTGTCGACGGGGCAGCCGTAGCTTGACTGGCAGAAGGGAACGCCGCAGTCCATGCACCGGGCACCCTGGCTGCGCCGTTCGGTGTCCTTGAGGGGGACGAGGAACTCCCCGAAGTCTTTGAGCCGGTCGAGGGGCGCCCTGTCCTTAACTTTTTGCCTGTCGAATTCCAGGAATCCTGTGGGCTTTCCCATCACTTCACCTCCGCAGTGGCGGCCTTGCGGGCCTGAAGGACCTTCTTGTAGTCGACGGGCATGACAAGCACGAACTCCGTCTGGTGCGTCTCCCACGCGGCCAGCAGCGTCTCGGCCACGTCGGAACCCGTGTGCTGGTAGTGTTTCTGAACCAGCGTTTTGACCAAAGCCAGGTCCTCGGCCGAGGGACGCTCGAGCTGGACCATCTGCAGGTTGATGTTCCCCTTGAGCTGGTCGTCGGGGTCCCAGGCGTAGGCCACGCCCCCCGACATGCCGGCGGCGAAGTTGCGCCCCGTGGCGCCCAGGATGACGGCGACCCCCTGGGTCATGTACTCGCACCCATGGTCGCCCACACCCTCGACCACCACGGTGGCGCCCGAGTTGCGCACGGCGAAGCGTTCGGCGGCTATGCCCCGCAGGAAGGCCTCGCCCCCGGTGGCGCCGTAGAAGGCCACGTTGCCGATCAGGATGTTTTCGCTGGGCTTGAACCCGGCGTCCAGCGGGGGGGCGATCACGATTCGCCCGCCCGAGAGGCCCTTGCCCACGTAGTCGTTGGCGTCCCCCTCAAGGCGGAAAGTGATCCCGGGGGCAAGCCACGCGCCAAAGCTCTGGCCCGCATGCCCTGTGAACCGCACGGTAATGGTGCCGTCAGGCAGCCCTGCGGCACCGACCTTCTTGGTGATCTCGTGGCTGAGCAGGGTGCCCGTGGCCCGGTTGAGGTTGGTGATCTTGGTGGAGAACTCGACCTCGGTGCCGTTTTCGAGGGCCGGCCGGGCCTGCTTGAGCAGCTCGTTGTCGAGGATCTTGTCGAGGCCGTGGTCCTGCTCTCTCGTCTTGTAGAGCCCAGCCTCGGGGTAGGGCTTCTTGGCGGGAGACAGGAGCTTCGAGAGGTCGACATTGCGGCTCTTCCAGTGGAGCACGGCGGCGTCGGTTTCCAGCAGGTCGACGCGGCCCACGAGTTCATTGAGGGTGCGCACGCCCAGCGACGCCATGATCTTGCGCGCCTCCTCGGCAATGAAGGTGAAGTAGCGCTCGACGTACTCGGGCTTGCCCTTGAACCGCTCGCGGAGCTTGGGGTCCTGGGTGGCGATGCCAACGGGACAGGTGTTCTTGTGGCACTTGCGCATCATGATGCACCCCAGGGTGATGAGGGGGCCCGTGGCGAACCCCATCTCCTCGGCGCCCAGCAGGGCGGCGATCACCATGTCGCGCCCTGTCTTGAGCTGGCCGTCTGTCTGAATGGTCACCCGGCTGCGCAGGTCGTTCATGACTAGGGTCTGGTGGGTTTCGGCAAGGCCCAGCTCCCAGGGGAGGCCTGCGTTCTTGACGCCGGTCAAGGGAGAGGCGCCGGTGCCGCCCTCGTGGCCCGAGATCAGGATATGGTCGGCGTGGCCCTTGGCCACCCCGGCGGCGATGGTACCCACACCGACTTCGGACACGAGCTTCACGCTGATGCGGGCCTTGGGGTTGGCGTTCTTCAGGTCGAAGATGAGCTGGGCCAGATCCTCAATGGAGTAAATGTCGTGGTGGGGCGGAGGCGAGATGAGGCCCACGCCGGGCGTCGAGCCCCGGGTCTTGGCGATCGTGGCGTCGACCTTGTGGCCGGGCAACTCGCCGCCCTCGCCGGGCTTGGCGCCCTGGGCCATCTTGATCTGGATCTCGTCGGCGTTGGTGAGGTAGTCGATGGTCACGCCGAAGCGGCCCGAGGCCACCTGCTTGATGGCCGAGCGCATGCTGTCGCCGTTGGGCAGCCTGGTGAACCGGGCCGGGTCCTCGCCGCCCTCGCCCGTGTTGCTCTTTCCCCCCAGGCGGTTCATGGCCACGGCCAGCGTCTTATGCGCCTCCAGGCTGATGGAGCCGTAGCTCATGGCGCCGGTCACGAAGCGTTTGACGATGGACGAGGCGGGCTCGACCTCGTCGAGGGGGACGGGCGTGGCTGCGCGGAACTTGAGAAGGCCGTGGAGGGTGGCCTGGCTGGTGGAGCGCTCGGCCTGCCGGGCGGCAAACCGATCATAGGCGGCCTGGTCCTGCTGCCACACGGCGCGCTGAAGGTCGGCGATGGACTCGGGGTCCCACATGTGCTTCTCGCCGCCGAAGCGGTAATGGTAGTCGCCGGGGTTGGGCAGCGACTCGAAGGGGTCGGGGTTGCCGACGGGGTAGCCCAGGGCGTGGCGTTTGAGGGCCTCGCCGGCCAGGACTTCAAACCCGGCGCCCTCGATGCGGCTCGCGGTGCCGGCGAAGGCCTTGGCCACCACGTCGGAGTTGAGGCCCACGGCCTCGAAGATCTGGGCGCCCTTGTAGCTCTCGAGGGTCGAGATTCCCATCTTGCCGAAGACCTTGCGCATGCCCTTGGCCACGGCCTTGATGTAGTGTTCAAGAAGGTCCTCGAGGCTGTGGTCGGCATCGTAACGGTGCTCCAACAGCATGGTCTCGATGGCCTCGAAGGTCAGGTACGGATTGATCGCGTCGGCGCCGAAGCCGACGAGCATGCACAGGTGGTGCACCTCGCGCGGCTCGCCCGACTCGACGATGAGGCCGATCTGGTTGCGGCACTCAAGGCGGGTCAGGTGGTGGTGGACGGTGCCCGTGGCCAGCAGGGCCGAGACCGGGACCCTGTCGGCGGCGACCGCGCGGTCGCTGAGGACGACGAGGGAGTACCCCGCCGACAGCGCCTGCTCGGCCTGGGCCGCGATTCGGTCGAGGGCCTTCTCGAGGCCCCCCTCCCCCTCGGACCTCGGGTAGGTGATGTCGAGCACCTTGGTCTTCCAGGCCTCGGCGGTGCTGTGCTTCAGCGCCGAGAGCTGCTCATTGGTGAGCAGCGGGCTGGGGAGGAAGAGGCGGTGGGCGTGGGCCTCGGTGGTCTCGAGCAGGTTTCGCTCGGGGCCGATGAAGCTCTCGAGGCTCATGACGATCTCTTCGCGGATGGAGTCGATGGGCGGGTTGGTGACCTGGGCGAACAGCTGCTTGAAGTAGTCGTACATGACCCGGGGCTTCTCCGACAGCACGGCCAGAGGGGCGTCGTTGCCCATGGAGCCCAGGGGCTCCTGGCCTTCTTCAGCCATGGGCTTGAGGATCATCTCGAGGGTCTCGCTGGTGTACCCGAAGGCCGAAAGCCGGGCCTGCACGGTGGCAGGGTCGAAGCCGTGGGGTTCGTGAGCGGTCTTCAGGTCGGCGACGGTGACCTGCTGGCGCCGCAGCCACTCGGCGTAGGGCCGCTGCCCGGCGATCCGCGCCTTGAGCTCGGCGTCGTCGATGATCCGGCCCTGCTCGAAGTCGACAAGGAACATCTTGCCGGGCTGGAGGCGTCCCTTCTGGCGGATGTTGGCCTCGGGGATCTCCATGACGCCGACCTCGCTGGCCATGATGACCACGTCGTCCTTGGTCACGTAGAACCGGCTGGGCCTCAGGCCGTTGCGGTCGAGCACCGCGCCAATGACCTTGCCGTCGGTGAAGCTGATCGACGCCGGACCGTCCCAGGGCTCCATGAGGGCGCTGTGGTAGCGGTAAAAGGCCTTCTTGGCGTCGTCCATCCCGGTGTGGTTCTGCCACGCCTCGGGGATCATCATCATCACGGCCTCGGGGAGGCTGCGCCCGGCCAGAAGCAGAAGCTCGAGCACGTTGTCGAAGTCGCCCGAGTCCGAAAGGTCGGGCTCGATGATGGGGAACGCCTGGGAGAGCTCGGGGCCGAATAGCTCGCTGCGCAGGGTCTTCTGGCGGGCGAACATCTTGTTGATGTTGCCGCGCACGGTGTTGATCTCGCCGTTGTGGCTCATGTAGCGAAGCGGCTGCGCTCTGTCCCAGCTGGGGAAGGTGTTGGTCGAGAAGCGGCTGTGGACCATGGCCAGATGCGTGACGTAGTCGGGGTCGCTCAGGTCCTGGGCGTAGTAGGACCACACCTGGTCGGGGGTGAGCATGCCCTTGTAGACGATGACCTTGGTCGAGAGGCTGCACACGTAGAAGAACGACTCGGTGTCGAACCCGGGCTTGGAGCGCAGGGTGTGCACGGCCTTCTTGCGCACGAGGAAGAGCTTGCGGTCGAAGCCGTCGGCGTCAAGGCCGGCGGGAGCGCCGACGAACAGGGTCTCGACGCAGGGCTCGGACGCCTTGGCAGTAGGACCCAGGGCGCTGTTGTCCACGGGGTTTTTCCGCCAGCCCAGCACCTTCAGCCCCAGCGATGCGGCCAGCTTGGCGAATTCCGCGCGGCAGGCCTCGCGCTGGGCCTTGTCCTGGGGCAGAAAGACCAAGCCGGCGGCCCAAGAACCGCGGGCAGGAAGGGTGATTCCCGCGTCGCGTTTGGCGACCTTCTCGAGAAACTCCCACGGCAGAGCCGTCAGGATGCCCGCACCGTCACCTGTGTTGGGCTCGGCACCCCGGGCTCCCCGGTGGTCCATCCGGCACAGGATGTTGGAGGCGTCCCGCAGGATCTGGTGGCTTCGCTTGCCCTTGATGTGCGCCAAAAAGCCCACGCCGCAGGAGTCCTTTTCGAATTGCGGGTCGTAGAGACCCTCGCCCACCGGCCGTTTGTTCCTTGCCATCGCTTTCCCCCTCGTTTCCCGGCTCACATGCTGCGCAGGAACGGAATGTTCAACAACTGAAATGCGTTCATCAACACTTGAAGCACCGCCCGCGACAGCCGCAGGCGCCCGGCAGCCAGCCGGGGATCCTCGGCGGTCAGCACCGGCGAGTCGTGGTAGAACTTGCTGTAGGTCTTGGCCAGCTCGTAGGTGAACCCCGCCACCACGCTGGGGTCCTTGGTCCGCCCCGCTTCCTCGACCGCGTCGGGAAAGCGCCCCAACAGCTTAACCAGCTCCCACTCGTCCTGCGAGGACAGCAGCTCAGGATCCCACGACGCCCCGCCCTCGGCCTGGTCGGCCTTGGCGAGCATGGAGCTGATGCGCGCGCCCATGTACTGCAGGTAGGGGCCCGTGTTGCCGTTGAACGACAGGGTCTCCTTGGGGTCGAAGATCATGTCTTTCGCGGGCGTAGCCTGGAGCAGAAAGTAGTGAAGAGCGCCCAGGCCGATGAGCTCGGCCGTCTTTTCGGCGTCGTCCACCTGGTCCTCGCGGCCCTTGGAGCGGATCTCCTCGAGGGCGCCGTCGCGCAGGTCGTCGAGGATGTCGTCGGCGTCGGCGGTGGTGCCCGAGCGGCTCTTGATCCGGCTGCCGTCGGGAAGCTTGACCATGCCGTAGCTCAGGTGGAACAGGTCCTTCGACCACTCGTACCCCAGCGCCTTGAGGACGTAGAACAGCACCCTGAAGTGGAAGTCCTGCTCGTTGGCGACCACATAGACGAGCTGGTTGAACGGCCAGTCGGCGTGCCGCGCGACGGCGGTGCCCAGGTCCTGGGTGATGTAGATCGAGGTGCCGTCGGGGCGCAGCATGACCTTCACCGCGTTGGCCTCGTCCTCGGCACGGTCCTTCCAGGGAAGGTCGACGACCACGGCGCCGTCCTCGCGCTTGCGGAACACCCCCGAGGCCAGACCCTTGAGCACCTCGCCCTTGCCCAGCAGGTAGGTCTCGCTCTCTTTATAAAGCCTGTCGAAGGTGATCCCTTGGCGCGCGTAGGTCTGGCCCACTCCAGCGATGGCCCACGCGTTCATGGTCTTCCAAAGCTCCCGGACCTCGGGGTCGCCGGCCTCCCAGGCCAGCAGAAGCTCCTGGGCCTGGGCCTCGGCCGTGGGCTCGGTCTCGGCCCAGCGCGAGAACTTCACGTAGTGGTCGCCCACGAACCTGTCGGACTTGATGCCCTCGGACTCGGGGGTCTTGCCCTCGCCGAAGAGGCGGTAGGCCAGCATGGACTTGCAGATGTGCACGCCGCGGTCGTTGATCAGGTTCACCTTGTCGACCTCGGCGCCGTTGGCCCTTAGGATGCGGCTGGTGGCCTCGCCCAGGGCGTTGTTGCGAAGGTGGCCGATGTGCAGGGGCTTGTTCGTGTTGGGGCTCGAAAACTCGATCATGACCCTGGCGCCGGCGAGGGCCCTGGTCTTGCCCCAGCGCCCGCCTTCCCGCAGCACCTGGTCCACGACGGACGCAGTGAGGCCGGAACGCGAATACCGGAGGTTGACGTAGGGACCCAGGGCGAAGATCTCCGCCTCGGCCGAGAACGGCGCGAGAGCCTGGACCAGCTGCTTCGACAACAGGGGCGGCGCCATCCGCAAGGACTTGGCATAGCCGAACATGGGGAACGCCAAGTCGCCCATCTCGGGCTTGGGGGGCGTCTCGGCGATCACCTGCTCGACCCCCAGCGACTGACCCTGCCCGGCGTGCAGCCTCTCCAGTTCGGCGTGAAACCTCTTCTTCCAGAGGTCTTGAAGATTCTTCATAGTTATCGAAAGTAAATCAGAACCCAAGGTTTTGGTCAAGGATTGGAGGAAGCTTGGTGAAAAGGTGAAGAAAAACACCCGCCGCCCGCCGCCCTTTTCAATTTTGACATTAAAAAATGACAAGATTTTCTGATATTTCGGAAAAGTACATTTTCGTACCGCGCAATTTCCAGAAATTTGTGGGAATTTTGGTGAAGATCGAGAAAAAACACCAAATGGTGGGTTTCTACCCCACCCCCCTTCCTCAATGCAAGAGAAATTCCACCAATTTTGCCTTGAGTCCCCCGTAGGGAGGATAGCGGAACGGCCAATCCCAGCTGCGCGGTTGTTCAAGGCGGCCCCGGGGCCGGGTGAAGGTTTCAAGGCTCCAGCGCCCGTGGTATTGGCCGGTGCCGCTGGCGTGGAGCCCCCCGAAGGGCAGGCGGTCGTGGATGAAGTGCGTCATCACGTCGTTGACGATGCCCCCGCCGGCCGGGACCGAGGCCACAAAGCGGCGGGCCTCGGCTGCGGGCCCGAAGGCGTACACAGCCAAAGGGTCCGGGGCCCGGAGGATCTGCGCCCTGGCGTCGTCGGCCCCGTCGTGGGGCAGCACGGGCAGAATCGGCCCGAAGATCTCCTGGGCCATGACGGCGTCGTCCCAAGTGACCCCCGTCATGACGGTGGGCTCGAAGAACAGCCTTTCGCGGTCGCGGCCCCCGCCCAGGGCGACGCGGTGAGGCTCGACCAGCGCGGCCAGGCGGTCGAAGGCCCGCTCGTGGATGATGGCTGCGTAGTCGGAGCCCGCGCCGGCAGGAAAGAAAGCCTTCAGGGCCCGCCCGCACGCTGCTGTGAAGTCATCCACCCTGGCCCGGGGAACCAGGGTGTAGTCGGGGGCTACGCAGGTCTGGCCGGCGTTCAGGACTTTGCCCCACACGATGCGGCGGGCGGCCGTCTCGAAGTCGGCGCCTTCGAGGACCACCGCGGGGTTCTTGCCCCCCAATTCGAGCACGACGGGGCTCAGGGTCTCGGCGGCTGCCCTGGCCACTACCTTTCCTGTAGCTGAACTTCCCGTAAAGAAGATGAGTCCCCACGGCTGTTTGAGCAGCTCGGCCCCGGTCTCGGGACCGCCTTGAAGCACAGTCACCAGGTCGGACGGAAAGGCCCGGGCGGCCAGGTCGGCCAGCACGGCGGCGGTGGCGGGGGCCAGCTCCGAGGGCTTGAGCACGACGGTGTTCCCCGCCGCCACCGCGTCCGCCGTGGGAACCAGGGCAAGCTGAAACGGATAATTCCAGGGGGACAGGACGAGCACCCGGCCCCGAGGCTCCCTGACCACCCGGGCCCGGCCGGGCCAGAGGGTGAGCGGCAGCCCCGCGCCGCGTTCCCTGAGGAACCCGGGGGCGGCGGCGCGCAACGTGCGGATCTCCTGGCGCACTACGGCGGTTTCGCTGGTGAGCACTTCAAAGGCGGGTTTGCGGAAGTCGGCGGCCAGGGCGGCCTCGATGCCGGGCCTGTGTTTGTCGAGCAGGTGATCGAGGGTGGTCAGGAAGCCCAAGCGCTGGGCGAGGGTGTAGTCCATGTCCGGACTATACCACGGACTCGAGCTTGCCGAGGGCGAGGCAGAGTTCGGCGTTCGTGAAGGGTTTGGGGAGCCAGTGTGCCCCCCTGAACTGCCCGGCCGTGAGCCGGAGCACGTCCTCGCTGTAGCCGCTCATGAACAGCACGGGGGCGGTGTCGCCGTCCCTGCGCAGATTCTCGGCGGTTTCGAGGCCGCTCATCCGGTCGGGAACCGTCAGGTCAAGCACGTAGAGCGTGACGCGCTTCCCGGCGGCCAGCAGCCGGGTCCTGTGCTCGAGGGCCTCCTGGCCGTCCCTGGCATCGACGACGTCGAGTCCCACGAGGCGGAGCATTTCGCCAACCGACTCGCCCACGCTCTCGTCGTCGTCCATGACCACGGCGGTTCCCGACATCTCGATGGCCGGGAACGATCCGTCGTCGGCAGGGCGGGGCGCGTCGGGGGAACTGGGAAGGAAGACCGTGAACGTCGACCCCTTGCCTTCCTCGCTGACGACGTCGATCCAACCGGAGTGCTGTTTCACCACGGAATAGGCCATCGACAGCCCCAGGCCCGAACCTCCCTGCCTTGTGGTGAAGAACGGTTCAAAGAGACTGGGCAGCACGTCTTTCGAGATGCCAAGCCCCTCGTCTTTGACCGAGATTGCGACGAAGGACCCGTTGAAGTCCCTATTTTCTGCCCATACTGAGATCATGCCCCGGGGCGGCGACGCCTGCCGGGCGTTGAGCACGAGGTTGTGGATGACCTGGCCGATTTGGCCCGGGTCGCAGCTGCACGTCCGCAGGTCGGGTTCCACACCGACGATGGAGGTGACGTCCGAGCCTGCCAGGGCCAGTTCGACCCAGTCCTTCAGGTGGTTGCCCAGGGCCACCATCGACCGGACCGGGCTGCCGCCTTTGGCGAAGGTCACCAGGCGCGACGTGAGGACCTTGGCCCTGTCGAAAAGGATCGGCGCCTTCCCCAGGCGCTCCCCCGCCTTTTCAAGCTGGCGCTGCCTGAGGAAAATTGAGGCCAGGTCAAACTGCCCCCTCAGCGCGGCCAGGATGTTGTTGAAGTCGTGGGCGATCCCGGCGGCCAGGAGGCCCACCGACTCGAGCTTCTGGGCTCGGACCAGCTCGGCCTCGGCGCGCTTTCGGTCTGAAATATCGAGAAGGTTGACGACAATGCCCTGCATCTTTCCGTTTGGGTCGGCGATCACCGTGGCCGTTGTCATGGCCGGGAACTTGGACCCGTCCTTCCTTACCCGGCCCATTTCGGTGGTGTACGTCCCGTTCTTCAGGGTCGCCTCGATGGCGTGCTTGTAGTTGGGGCGGTCCTTCTCGTCGAGCAGGTCGCGCCAGGGGCGGCCCAGCAGTTCCCCGGTTTCGTAGCCGTGCATCCGAGCGAACTCGGTGTTGAGGTAAACGGGGGCCGTTCCCGCCTCGTTGGTGATGGCGACGCCCCACTTGGCTTGGTCCAGGGCCACCCGGAGCAGGTTGCACTCGGTGTCCACCACCCTCCGACGGCGGATGCCCCTCACCAGGAAAAAGATCCAAAGGACGAGGAGGACCACCAGCGCGCCGAGCACGGGGGCGGCGATGCCTGCGATCTTGTCCCAGTTCAGCCGCAGGCCGGCCTTCGGGAACCACCTGGACTCGATGGACGCGAAGGTGCCGTCGGCCCTCAATTCGCGGATGACGCGGTTGAGGTCGCCCAGGAGCGCCGGATCGTCCTTGGGGACGCCCAGCGCCACCGGAAGCACGGCGATGGCGTCGGGCAAGGCCGTCACCTTGGGCCATGCTCCCAGTCCCAGCAGGTAGTTCCCCACGGTTTTGGCGGCGGCAAACGCGTCGACAGTCCCGTTTTCCAAGGCGGAAAAACCGTCTTGCACCGAGTTGAACGCCACGGTTGTGACCCCGGGCAGCAGGGCGATCAGGCTGGCGGGCAGACCGCCCGCGATCACCCCCACCCGCAGCCCTACCAGGTCTGAAAGTCCTGACAAGCCGGGCTGTCCGCGGGAAAAGAGCGTGTAGTCGCTCATGGTGAGGGGAAGCGTGCGCTCCACCGGGGCGTCGGGCCCGAGGCTGGAGGTCACCGCCGTGTAGACCCCTGGTTTCGCCGCCTTGAGGTCCTGCAGGAAGAGGCCCCAATCCTTGACCGTGAGGACGTAGGGCCTGGCCAGCTTCTGGGCCACGGCCCGGGTCAAATCGACGTAGTACCCCTTGGGCTCCCCATGTTCGGCGTAGGAAAGCGGAGGATACCCGCCGAAGGTCTCGAAGGCCAGGGTTCCCTCGTCCCCGAAGGCAAGACCCACAGGAAGAAACAAGACAAACAAGAGCGGCCGGAGCAGTCCCATCGACAACCTCAACCTAAAGTGTAGTGCATCGGGCGGGGCTGCGTTGGCACAAGGGCCGCGAAAACCACTATATTGGTCTCTGTCTGAAAGAGGGTCGATCAAGCATGGCATCAACGGATCTGGGGCTCAACCCCGAACAGGACGAGGCCGTCCACACCATCGAGGGTCCGCTGCTCATCATCGCGGGGGCGGGGAGCGGCAAGACGAGGGTCATCACCTTCCGCATTGCGCACATGCTTGAGAACCACATCCCTCAGAGCCAGATCCTGGCGCTCACGTTCACGAACAAGGCAGCCAGGGAGATGGAGGCGCGGGCCAAGGCCCTCACGGGCCGCAAGCTCACCAACCTGACTGTCAGCACCTTCCACGCCTTCGGGGTGCAGGTCCTGCGCGAAAACGGCGAGGCGCTGGGGTACCGCCCCAACTTTACAATCTACGACACCGACGACTGCATGACCCTCCTCAAGGAGTGCGCCCGGGAGCTGGGCCAGGACTGGGAGCCCTCGGAGCTGCAGGAGGCGATGATCGCCATCGGCGCGGTGAAGAGCCAGCGCCGGGGGTGGACCGACGAGCCGGCCGAGTACAAGAAGCTCTACCGCGAGTACGCCGAGCACCTGATGCTGTACAACGCGGTGGACTTCGACGACCTGATCACCAAGCCCATCGAGCTGTTTGAGAACCATCCCGAGATCCTTCAGACCTACAGGGACCGCTACCGCTACCTGATGGTCGACGAGTTCCAGGATACAAGCCTCACCCAGTTCCGGTTCGTCAAGCTCCTAGCCGAGGAGCACCGCAACGTGTGCGTGGTCGGCGACGACGACCAGTCCATCTACAGCTGGCGGGGCGCCAACTACGAGAACCTCCTGCTGTTCGAGAAGACCTTCCCCGAGCGCAAGGAGATCAAGCTCGAGCAGAACTACCGCTCCACGGGCGCCATCCTGGCGGCGGCCAACGCGCTCATCCTCAACAACACCAACCGCAAGGAAAAGGCCCTGTGGACCGAGGCCGCCGAGGGCAACGTCATCGAGCTCGTCCACCCCGAGGACGAGACCCGGGAGGCGAACTTCATCGCCGAGACCATCAAGACGCTCATCTTCCGCGAGAACCGCAAGTACGACGACTTCGGCATCCTGGTGCGCACCAACAGCCTCACCAAGAACATTGAAATGACACTGCTGGCCCAGAACATCCCCTACAAGATGTCGGGCGGCACCAGCTTCTTCCAGCGCAAGGAGGTCAAGGACGTCATCGCCTACCTGAGGGTGCTCACCAACCCCAGGGACGATGTGAACTTCCTTCGCATCCTCAATACGCCCCGGCGCGGCGCGGGCAAGGGCCTGATGGAAGTGCTCAACCGGGTGGCGCAGCTGAAGTCCATCCCCCTGTATGAGGCCCTCAAGGACATCCTGCTTTCCGAGCAGGCGCCCATCACCGACCAGGCCCGGGCCGACCTCTCCGAGTTCATCGAGCTGATCGAGGACTACCGGCGCCGGGCCCGCAACCCCAAGCAGAAGTTCGCTCCCCACCTCAAGGAACTGCTCGAGGACATCCAGTACTGGGAGTTCCTGCTGGCCGACAACCCCAACAGCGACAAGGTGGCCAAGTGGAAGTACCAGAACGTCGAGAGCCTCGTGAAGTTCCTCGACGACTGGGAGAACGACCCCGAGGCGCCCCGCACCGACCTGATGAGCTTCCTCAACCGCATCACGCTGATCACCCGCGACGACCTCAACGACAAGGAAGACAAGGGGTCAGTGAGCCTGATGACCATCCACGCCAGCAAGGGCCTCGAGTTCAACGTCGTCTTTTTGATGGGGGTGGAGGACAAGGTCCTTCCCCACGAGCGGAGCGTGGAGGAAGGGCCTCATATGGTGGAGGAGGAGCGCCGGCTCTTCTACGTGGCCATCACCCGGGCGCGGCAGAAGCTGTATATGACGGTGTGCACCACGCGCCGAACGATGAAGGAGACCTCGTACCCCGTGCCCAGCCCCTTCCTCGAGGAGATTCCGGCGGCGCTGCTGAAGCTCAGCGACGGCGCCCCCGAGGAGGACGCCACGGTGGACGAACTCGAGTCGCTCATGGCCAACCTGAGGAAGGCGGCCAGCCCGCAAGGGTGAGGTCCCCCGCCCCTTACACCCGGCGCAGGACCTCGATGGGCCGTTCCCGGGCGGCGCGCCGGGCCGGGAACCAGCTGGCCAGCACCGCGAGCAGCACCGAGCCCGCGCAGGCTGCCCCCAGCACCACGGGGTCAAACCTCACGGGGATGGTTTCAAGGTAGTAGGCCGAATCGAGAAGCCGGAACGAGCCGCCCGTGATCAGGCTCACCACCGCGTCGACGCCCGTGACCAGGCCGTTCATCCCCCAGGCCACCACCAGCCCGATGCCCAGCCCGGCCAGGGTGCCGGCCACCCCCGCCCCCAGACCCAGCACCAGAAACTGCCGGCGGATCAGCGAGTCCGAGGCGCCCAGGGCCTTGAGGATGGCCGTCTCGCGGCGGCGCTCGCCCACGGTGGTGACCATGGCCGTCGACACGTTGACCGCCGCCACAAGGAGGATGAGCGACATGACGATAGCGAGCATGGCCCGGGTCGCCTGGTAGTTCAGGAACTGGCTGCGCCCCGTCGACTGCCAGCTGACAGCCTGCCAGTTCGGCCCCAGGGCTCGGCGCGCGCCTTGCAGGAATTCGGGGGTCTTCTCGAGGGGCACGTCGGCCTTGATGCCCCAGAACACAGGCTCCTCGCCGGGGTCGAACAACGACTCCGTGAGGTCGAGTGGGGCGAACAGCCACAGCCTGTCGAGCTCCTGGTAGCCCACGCTGACCACGGCGGCGACCCTGACGGGGGTGACCCGCGGAAAGGTCAGCGTGCCCCGGGTGCGGGTGGTGAGCAGCTTCAGCTCGTCCCCCGGCCCCACGCCCAGCTTGCGCGCGGCCTCCCTGCCCAGCCACACCGAGCCCGCCTCGGGCATGGTGAGCTTCCCCTGCACGGCCTTCAGGTACCGTGCGGCGCCCGGGTCGCCGGCCGGCCACGACGGGTCGATGCCCCGCACCGAGAGTCCCAGGCGGCCGGCGCGGGAGTAGGCGAGGGCAAACCCCTGCTGCTCGGGCCACACGCTGCGGAACCCCGGCACGGCCCCCAGCTCGGCGCGCAGCTTGCTGCGGGTTTGGGCCTGGGTGTCGGCCGTGACGGTGAGGGGCCAGGCCTGGACGTGGTACAGGGCTGTTTCGATGGTGCGCGCCGAGATGCTGTCGATCATCCCGTCGGCGATGGACAGCACGACGATCAGGGGCACCAAGCCCAAGGCCATGGCAAGGCTGCTCGAGAGCAGAAACTTCGACGTGGCCCGGGGTCCCCGGGCTGTGAAGGCGCGCCAGCCCAGGCGCAGGGCGAGGAGGGGTCTCACAGCGGCACCAGGCGGCCCGCCTCGAGCCTCAGGGCCTGCCCCGTGCGCCTGGCAAACTCCTGGTCGTGGGTCACCAGCAGCAGGGTCTTGCCCTCGGTGGCCACCAGGCCGAGGAGCAGGTCCTGGACGGCGCGGGCGTGGCGAACGTCAAGGTTGCCCGTGGGCTCGTCGGCGAGCAGCAGCGCGGGGTCGTTCACCAGGGCGCGGGCCAGGGCCACCCTCTGGCGCTCGCCTCCCGAAAGCTGGTGGGGGTAATGTTGCGAGCGCTTCTCGAGCCCCACCAGCGACACCAGGCGGCGGGCCCGGTCCCACGACTCCTTCTTGGACACGCCGGCCAGCCAGGAGGGGAGCGCGACGTTCTCGACGACTGTGAACTCTTTGAGCAGGAAGTGGAACTGAAACACCAGGCCCAGCGACCGGGTGCGGAGCCCCGAAAGCTCGCGTTCGTCCAGCCCGGCCGTGGGCCTGCCATCGACAAGCACCTCACCCGCGTCAGGGCGCTCGAGGGTGGCGGCCAGGTGGAGCAGCGTGGTCTTGCCCGCACCCGACTCGCCGACCACGGCCACCGACTGGCCCGTGCCCAGCGACCAGTCGAGCCCCTCGAAAAGCACCACGGGTTCTTCAGTGGCGCCGAACGTCTTGGAAACGCCCCGGAACTCAAGGGCAATGGGATGGTTCATTCGCTTCTCAAAACCTCCGCGACAGGGATGCGGGTGACGCCCGCCGAAGCCAGCCACGCGGCGCCCGTCGACGCGGCGATGCAGGCCAGCCCGACGAGGACGACTTCGTGGGGCAGCACGCGCGCCGGCAGGGCCGGCAGGTAGAACGCGTCGGACGACAGCAGGTCGAGGGACCCGAAGCCCCAGGCCACGGCCAGACCCACCACCGTGCCAAGGGCGGCGGCGCCGACGCCCACGATGAGCCCCTCGAGGGCGAAGACGCCCCGGAGCCGGTGCGGCCTGACCCCGACGGCGGCCCAGAGCGCAAGGTCTTCCCGGTGCTCGGCCACGGCGCGTTTCTGCCCGAAGTAGATGTTGACGCCCACCACGAAAAAGATCAGCCCGACCAGGACCATCATCACCGCCTTTTCGGTTCTCAGGGCGCCGAAGAACGCTGTGTTGTAGTCCCGCCAAGTGGTGAACTCGGCACGGGGGCGGTTCATCAACGCCGCCAGACGGTCGGCCAGGACGCGGTCGGCGTTGCCGTCGTCGAGCTTGACCGCGTAGAAAAAGTCCGACGGCCCGGCAAAGGCCTCCCGGGCGTCGTCGAGGTTGGCCACCACCCAGCCGGCATCGATTTCGTAGTAGCCCGTCGAGAAGGTTCCCTTCACCGTCATATCGACAAGGTGGGGTTTGAGCAGCGAGAAGGAGGCCCCCGACAGGGCCGTGAGCTCGACGTGGTCGCCGGGGATCACCCCGAGACCCCGGGCCAGCTCGATCCCCAGCAGCACCTCGCCCCGGGCGGGAAGGCCGCGGGCGCCTTTGAACCCCGGGTTCAACGCCAGGTGGGCTGCCAGACCCTTGTCGCGCGCCAGGGCGTCGGAGGGGAAGCCCCGGAGCACGGCGCCCCGGCGGTTTCCGGCCGCAGTGATCAGGGTCTGGCCCTCGGTGCTGGGGACCACGGCCCTGACCCCCGCCTGCCTGCCGATGAGCGCCCCCTGGTCGGCCGAGGGCTGGCCATCGGAGGGGGTCCAGCGGAGGTGGCTTGACGAAAGTTCGAGCAGGCTCTCGATAAAAGTGAGCTGGAAGCCGTTCATCACGGCCAGGACGGCGTTGAGGGTGAGCACGCCCACGGCCAGGCCCAGGAGCGATAGCAGGGGAGCTCCCACGCCCCTGTGCTTGCGCCGGCTCTTGAGGTAGCGCCGGGCGAGGAAGGTCAGCGGCCCCGGGGTCACGGCGTCCTCTCGCGGACGATCTGCCCGTCGCGGTAGTAAGTTTCCTTCGCCAGCTTTCCGGCCGTCCACGTCTCGACAAGGAACAGCTGCCCCCTGTCATAGAGGCTCACCTTGAGCTTCTCGCCGTCCCGGAGGACCTCTTCGCGGACCAGGGTTCCTGCCCGGGTCAGGCGGCCTACCGCCGTGCCGTCGTCGGCGTAGGTATAGCTCCACTCTTCCCGGGGGCCCAGCCCCTCGGTAACCGCCAGGGTCACCCTGTCCTTGGTGTCGTAGGTCCAGCGTCGGGTTTCCACGAGGGTCCCCTTGATGGTGACCGTCTGTTCGGTGACCCTGCCCTTGGCGTCCATGACCCGGCTCTCCACCCTGTCTGCGGCGGTGTCGGTACGCGTTTCTCTCGACCCGGCGGCCAGTTCCTCGGTGACCCGGTCAAGCAGCACGTCGGTGCCGTGGGCGAGGGTCTCGATGGTCTTGCCCTTTGCGTAGCGCGTTTCCCTGTGCTCGCCCAGGGCCTTGGCGTCGGGGTCGACCATCCACGACTCGGCCAGTTTGCCCCGGGGACCGTAGGCCCACTCGGCCTCGGCCAGGGGCCCGTCGGGTCCGTCGCGCTCCAGGCGCCTGAGCGTTCCGTCGGGCCAGAGCCTCAGGGTGTCGGTGAACAGCGGAGTCTTGGGGTCGGCCCAGACCGTGCGGCGGACCAGGACGCGGTCCTCGAACTCCAGCGACGCCGTCTCGGTGGGGCGCCCGTCTTCAAACGAGGTCTCGCGCAAGGGCAGGCCGGACTCGGGGTCGTAGGTGACGTCCCAGACCAGCTGCCCGGCCCTCACGCTGCGGATCCTCACCGTGCGGCCGACGGCGTCGAGGTCCACCAGCCTTTCAGAATCCTGGGCGCCGTCTTTGAACAGGGTTCTGTCCTCGCCGCTTGAACGCCGTTCGACCCTGAGGGTCCACCCCGAGCCCGTGCTCAGCGCCGGGCCCAAGTCGTCGCCCAGGGAGTCGGAGCGCCGCCAGTCGGTCTGGGCCCACGCGGTCGACCCCAGCAACGCCAGCACCGCGAAGAAAAGCTTCATTCGCCCAGCAAGCCGTCGAGGAAGGCATCGACGTCAAACGTCTGGAAGTCCTGGGGCTTCTCGCCGGTGCCGAAAAACGCGAAGGGCAGACCCAGCTCCCGGCTCACGGCCACCGCGATGCCGCCTTTGCCCGAGGAGTCGTACTTCGACAGGACGACTGCGTCGACGCCGACGGCTTCGTGGAAGACCTGGGCCTGCTGAAAGGCGTTCTGTCCCGTGGTCGCGTCGAGGACGAGGATCTTCTGGTACACCCCGCCGCCCACCTTCTCGCGGGCGATCTTGTCGATCTTTTGCAGTTCCTTGACGAGGTTGGCCTTGTTGTGGAGCCGCCCGGCGGTGTCGGCCAGCACGGCCCTGTCGCCCTGGGCCTTGGCGCTCTCGAGGGCGTCGTAGAGCACCGCCCCGGGGTCGGCGCCGTGCTTCTGGGCGACCACCCTCAGGTTCTGTCTCTGGCCGTGGAGCTGGAGCTGCTCGGCCGCGGCCGCCCTGAAGGTGTCCCCGGCGGCGAGCACCACGGGTCCTCGGCCCTGGGCGACAAGCCAGTACGCCAGCTTGGCCAGGCTCGTGGTCTTTCCCACGCCGTTGACGCCCAGGAACAGGTACAAGTTGAGCGCGTCGGGACGGAACTCCAGCGGCTTGACCAGGATCATGGGCCTGAGCAGGCCCTTGAGGGCCGCCAGCAGCTCTTCCTTTGTCTTGAGCCGCCCCGAGCGCGCCAGCTGGCGCAGTTCGGCGGTGAGCGCCGAAGCCGTCTTGTAGCCGAGGTCGGCCTCGATCAACAGGTCTTCGATGCCCTCGAAGGCCTCGTCGTTCCCGGCCCCGAAGAACAGTCCGAAGAGCTTTTGGAACAAACCTTTCTTCTGCATGTGGCTTTCCTATGGGAGAGTGGCCTGGGTGACGCCCAGATAGTTCGCGAGTGCGAACATCATCCAGACAAAAACTCCCGCCGTCAAGACGCCCGAAGTGACGTAGCCCGCCTCAACAAGCTGGTAGCGCGACACGGCGGTGTTGAAGCCCGTCTGGGCGCCAGCGGCGGCGTAGGCGTCGGCGATCTGCACCTGCTCCGAGGTCCAGGCGCCCGCGAAGGCCGTGGTCGTGAGGGCAAAACTGAACACAGCCAGGCTGAAGTAGAAGGCGTGCTTGGCGTCGGGCACCGAAGCCGGCTTGTGAGGAAGTTCGAGTTTCTTGAGCGAAGGCGAGTCCGTCCTAGGCCCGATCTCCCACGCCGTGGTTTCCCAGCCCGACGCCTGTGCCCGGATCCGGGTGGTGAACCGAGGCCTGTCGACGGTTTGGGGCGAGGGGCCCAGGTAGCGGCTGTCCATGTACAGCAGCGCGCCGGGCGGGTCGGTCTCGAGGACGATCTTGTCGGTGGGTTGGTCCTCGACGCTCCAGGGCACCACCGTCCGTTGGTCCTTGGCGAGCTCGACCGTCCTGGTGGAATCGGGCTCTCCGGGCCGTTGGACAACCAGGTCGAGGGGTCCGGGCTCCAGGTCGTCGGTGGACCAGGGGACCACGTGCCACTCGTCGCCCACCTTCACGCGGATCCCCGACGGTTGGGTCGAGTCCAGGGTGAGGGCGAGCCCCGCCCACGGCCGGCCCAGCAGGGTCTCTCGGAAGCGGTCGGACGCGTCGGCCATCCTGTCGGCCGCCTCGTCGGGGGCGAAGCTGCCGTCCCACTGCTGAAGCACCCTGGACTCCAGGTCGCTGTAGAGAGCGACGTGAACGGCCAGGTATCCGCCCACCACGCGGAACGAACCTGTGACCGTGAACAGGGCCGGCGCCTGGGCCGCCAGAGCCGCCGGGTCGGTAACCGTCCACGGCCGCTTGTCCTGGCCCGAGGGCCAGACTGCCTTGTACGGCAGGGTCGCGGGAGGTTCGGCCGCGGCACCCTGCCCAACACCGGCTCTCTTGTCGTCGAGGGCCTTGAGGGCGGCCTCGGTGGCGGCAGGTTCGGTGGCGGGCAGAGACCCTAGAAGGCGCTTGCGGTCGAGGTCGAGCTTCAGCTTGGCCGCCTGCTGGTCCAGAGACCGAAGCGACGCCTCCACGAACCGGGTCTTGAGCGCGTCGCGTTCGGCGTCCGAAAGCTTGTGCTCGCGCACTGCCTCCCAGGCCCGGACCAGCAGAAGGGGCAGGCGCGAGCGCCAATCGCCCGGCCCGTCGAACTCGGCGACCGCCCAGGCCAGCTCCTTGGGGTACGAGGCCGCCGCGGGAGTCTTGGCCTGGGCGCCGGCCGCCGCCGGCGCAGAACCCGGAGTCGCGGCACCCGGGGCACTCCCGGCAGGAGCCGTCGTGCCGGCGGGTGCAGTCCCCGTTGCGGCCGGAGCCGTGGCCGCAGCCGAGGTGTCGTCACCCCACAATGGTGCCGTCAGGCAAAGGGCCAGGAGCAGGGTCCCTGCCCTACGAGCCTGTCGGACTTGAGGTTTCGGCCCAGCCGGAGCAGATTTCGAGGCCAAAATCGGTGCCGATTGAGGTTCGAATCGAGATTCGGGCCGATTGAGGCGCCGTTTTTGGGCCAAAAGATGCCCGGCTGGGCCGAAAGGCCTTCGGACGCTGGTCCCCGGCCGTGATTCTGGGCGCCCAATGCCCCTCGTTAGTCGGGCCGTAGCCCAGCTACGGCCCTCGGTCCTCGGAGCACTGGTCATCCCAGCCTCCTCGGCCGGGAACCAGCCCTCAAGTCCGACAGGCTCCTAGAGCTCGTCATCTCCGCCCGGGGCAGCCAGAGTGTTTTCCCACGCCGACCGGAGGTAGTCCTCCATGAACCCGTCGAGGTCGCCGTCCATGACGTTCTGCACCTGGCCGACCTCGTGCTTGGTCCGATGGTCCTTGACCATGGTGTAGGGCTGGAACACGTAGCTGCGGATCTGAGATCCCCACTCGATGGCCTTCTTGTCGGCGGAGTACTTGGCCATCTCCTTGTCCTGCTCGGCCTTGTAGTACTCGTACAGCCGGCTCTTGAGCATGCTCATGGCAGTAGCCTTGTTCTTGTGCTGGGAACGTTCGTTTTGACACTGGACGACAATACCCGTGGCGTAGTGCGTGAGGCGCACGGCCGAGTCCGTTTTGTTGACATGCTGGCCGCCGGCGCCCTGGGCGCGATAGGTGTCGACCCGGATGTCGTCGGGCTTGATGTCGACCTCGATGGTGTCGTCGATGACGGGGTGGACGGCAACCGAGGTGAAGCTGGTGTGCCGGCGGGCCGCCGCGTCAAAGGGGCTGATGCGCACCATGCGGTGCACGCCGTGCTCGCTCTTGAGGAAGCCGTAGGCGTACTCCCCGGTGATCTGGAGGGTCGCCGATTTGACGCCGCCCTCGGCCTCGAGCAGGTCGACCACCTCGACCTTGAACTTGCGGCGCTCGGCCCAGCGGGTGTACATGCGCACAAGCATCGACGCCCAGTCGCAGCTCTCGGTGCCGCCGGCGCCGGCGTGGATGTCGACGAACGCGTCGAAACGGTCAGCTTCCCCTGACAGCAGCTCGAGCACGCGCCGGGACTCGTACTGCTCCCGCACCTTTTTGAGAAGGTCCTTGACTTCGGCCTCGAGGCTCTGGTCGCCCTCGGCCATGGCCAGTTCGTAGAGAGCCTGCACGTCCTCGAGGTCCTTGATGAGGACCACCCACGGGTCGATCCTGTCCTTGAGGCGCTTGATGCCGCTCATGACCTTCTGCGCCCTGTCCTGGTCGGTCCAGAACGAGGGGTCGTGGGTCATCGACTCCTGGTCTTCGATCTGCTGACGGATGACGTCGGGGTCAAAGACGCCTCCAGGTGTCGCGGATGTCCTTGTCGAGGATGGCGAGCGGGGATTGAAGGTCTTCAAGCATGGGGCATCTCCAGGAGTTAGGGTTTGAGGACGGTGCGCTTCCACTTCTTGCCCTCGAGAGCCGTGATGATCAGAGTGTTTTCGAGGGGATACTGGTAGAGCCGCAGCGTGTCGTAGAAGTCCGACAGCTTGTCGACATCGAGTTTCAACCGGGCGAGGTTCTTTTCCGAAAGGCTTGAAGTCTCGTAGAGATTCTTCTGAACTTTGCGGAAACCATACTGCAGGAGGAGGTGATCCACCTTGATCCGGCTGTCTTCGTTGCCATAATCGCAGGCCGCCGAGACGAACATGCCGACAATGTAGGGCCTGGGAGCCCCATGTGTCAAATGGGATTGATTTTTCCCCCTGCCTGCCGATAAATGGAGAGGTCGGCCACGGTCGGCAGGAGTCTGCTGGTGAAAATAGCAAAGACCCTCGTCTTCCTCCTGTTGACGCTTTTTGCCCCCGGCCTCTGGGCCCAGGATTCGGCCGCCTATGTGTCACGGCTCACGGCCCAGCCCGGGCCGCAAAGCGTGGTCCTCACCTGGAAGGACGCCGAAGGTTTCAAGGGCGCCCACTACGAGGTATGGCGCTTAGACAAAGAAATCATGAAGGACAACCTCTCGCAGGCCAAACTCCTGGCCACCGTCGCCGCTGGGGTCGAGGCCTACGAGGACAACACGGTCCTTGTCCCTTCGTTTTATCTCGTGCTCCTCAAGGACGCCTCGGGGGCGCGCAAGAGCTACTTCATCCCCTTCAGAAACAAGACGACGACGGCCGTCAAACCCGGCGGCGTGACTTCGGCGCCGGCCCGCATCCAAGTAGGACCCGTGACCTACGCCAACCCTCAGGTGGTCGTCTCGTTCCAGGCCGTGCCGCCCGACCGCAAGCTGCTCGTGTTCCGCCGCGCCTCGGCCATCGCCGACCTGGCGGGGCTCAAGGACGCCACCATGTTGGGGACCACTTCGGGCGCCCAGGCACCCTACCGCGACACCCCTCCCCCCGGCCTCGAGTTCTACTACGCCGTCGTAGACGCCCAGGCCTGGGCCGACGGCCGCGCCGACGTGTTCCAGCCCGTCAACGCCACCGCCACCCCAGTGGGCTTCCCCCTGGTGGCCCTGCCCCCCGCCGTCGCCGACGAAAGCCTCGACTCCAAGCTCCGCCCCGACCTGCCTTCCACCCGGGCTCTCCCCCTCCCCCAGCTCCAGGTCGGCACCGAACCCGACTCGGGGGCGCCCCTGGTGTCCAGCGCCTACCAGCCTGTCGCCGCGCGGGACCTGCCCCCCGACGCCGACGCCGCCCTGCGCCGTTGGTCCAAGGCCTCGGTGGCCGGCGGCGCCACGCTTCCGGCGCCGGTGAGGCTTCCCGAGGAACGCGCCGCCTCCGAAGACGGCGCAGGCCGCTACCTTGTGCAAATTCAAGCCGCTTACATCGACCCCAAGGATTGGAAGGGAGCTCTGGCGGCCCTCGAGACCTTCCTCAGGCTGCCGCTGGACGACAAGACCGAGGCCCGAGGCCGGTTCTACCTGGGGGAAGTGTGGGCCAACCTTCAGAACTACCGGCAAGCGTTCGTCGAGTTTCTGGCGGCTCGGGACTCGTACCCCGCCGAGACCAACCCCTTCCTCGAGGCACTGTTCAGTCTTCTCGAAACATCCCCAAACTGATGCTGGCCCGCCAGGTCTCGCCGGGGAACAGGGTCACTCTCCACCGGGGCGACAGCCTTCCGGCGTCAAAGCTGACTGCGGCGCGCGGCTCCCAGCCCCACAACTGCGAAGTCTTCTTGCCCTCGTCTGTCACCTTGTAGCCGTCGGAAGCCGCTTCTGAGCCGACGCACGCGGCCGTCACCTGCCACGGCGCCGGGTAGGTCAGATGCACCTCGCTGGCAAACCAGCCTTCCCACGGGGGGCCCGTGAGCAGCTCAAGCTCAAACTGAACGGTCAGGGTGTCGTCGCTGAAGCTGAAGCTCTTCTTGAGGCGAAGCGGCTGACGTCCCTGGGTGCCTTCGACCGAATCGACGGCCATGAGCTGAAAGCTCCTCTGCTCCCGGTTGAGCTCGACCAGGCGGTATTCCCGCCGGAAGAACGACGCAGCGTCTGCGCCCGGGTGGTCGGCCCGGAAGAAGCGGTCCACGAAGCCTTGGCTGGGAACGCCCTCAGGGTCGCCCGAGGCGCCGATGTAGTTCCACGGGCGGTCGAGGAAGTCCCACTCGAACACCTGCCCGCCCACAGGGTCCACGTACAGGTTGTACGACAGGCCCTGGAACAGGAATTCCTTCACCCCGTCGAGGTCGAAGTCCTGGCTGGTGAGCGAGGCTTGAAACCTTGTCCTGTCGCGCAGCATGGCCTCGGCGGTGAGCAGGGCGGCGAATGACTTGTGCCGGTGGAGGGCCAGGGCCTCGGGCGACCCGCCCCCGAGGAAGCCCAGCCAGTTCTGCGATTTCCATAGGTCGTCGTAGGCGCTCTTCTTCTTGTACTTGTCGCCCCGGAGCGACGACACAAGCAGATGGACGTAGACCATCTTGTTGTAGAGCTGGTTAGCCGGCTCGTCGTGCGCCAGGAACTGCTTCCAGCTCTGTCCTCCCGACGAGGCCCGGGCGGGCAGTCCGGTGCGGCGGCAAAGCTCGTCGTACGTCGTCCCTGAAAAGTACGAGCGCTCGAGGGCCTGCTGGTTCTTCTTGAGGAACCCCGCCGCCGTCACGGCCTCGATCTCGGGGTAGAAGGACCGCACGAGCTCGAGAAAGGCCTCGAGGCCCTGATCGGGCCTTGTGAAGAACGCCCCCTCGGCCGGCGAGTCCACATTGAGAAACAGGCTCAGCAGCTGTCTGTCCTTGCGCCGCCTCGACGGAATGAGGGTCACGAAGGGCTCGAAATTCCCCTCTTGCACCCTGGCCGCCAGGTCCTGGTGGTAGGGGAACACAGTGAGCAGCCGTCCCTGGTGTTCGGTGAGCCGGGGCAGCCCCACCTGCTGCTGAGTCAGCCCCACACGGCGGAAGTCTCCCTCCTCGAGGAAGGTGTACTCCATGCCGCTGCCCGTCAGGTGCACGACAAGGGCCGGGTCCCACACGCCCTTGGTGAGCCACAGCCCCCGGGGCCGACGCCCCAGCAGCTTGCGCACCAGCGTCGTGAGCTCCTCGATCTGCCCCAGCCTGTCGGTGGGCGGAATCAGCGGCAACAGGGGTGAATAATAGCCGCCGCCCAGCACCTCAAGCTGCTTGCGCTTGATCATCTCGGTGAGGACTGTCAGGTATTCGGAATGCTTGTCTTGAAGCCACTCAAGCAGGGGGCCCGAGAAAAACAGCGTGAGCGGGACGTCGGGAAACCTGTAGGCCACCGTGACAAAGGGTTTGACCGCAGCCAGGTAGTAGGCCTCCAGTTCCTCGTCGGTGGAGTGGATGGGCGGCGAAAAGCAGAACCCGAGCAGGAACTGCATCTTGTCCAAAATCATGAGGACTTACCGGTGAACGCGAACCCCAGGCCCTGAAGCACCAGCCAGACCAGCCCCAGGGTCAACAGCTGGAGGGGGAGGCCCTGCATGAAGGCGGGCACCCGCTCCCGGGCCAGACGGCCGAACACCGCGCCCAGCAGCACCAAGGCCCCGCCGTACCCGAGCGCCACGGCCACCGCCGCAGTGGCGATCTCAAGCAGGTCGGGGCTGGACGAGCCGACAAGCAGAACACCGCCCACCAGGAAGCTGTGCACCAGGAACTCGCGGGGCCGGGGCCACGGGCCCGGGTTGGACCCCGCGACAGGAGAGTACGCCAGGATCACGAGGGCGATCACCGCAAAAACGGCAAGTGTGCGCAGCACCTCGAGGTGGGCCGGCACCAGAAGATAGTGGTCCACGCCGCCGTAGGCCACGCCGGCAACCAGCAGCAGCACGGCCAAGACTCCCACCCTCCGGCCCCAGGCGCCGACACCCGATTCGGAGAGGAATTCACTCACCCCGAGGTAATGGAAGAACAGGAGGTTGTTGGCGAGCAGAGAGGCGAAGACGATATCGACAAAATTCACTTTTGGACCTCTCGCATCGTATCACGCCAACCTGAAATCGTTAAGCGATTTGCGTCGGAAGTGCCTGTCAATCCAAGGGACGAAAAGGTTCATCAGCAACACCGCGTAGCCCACGCCGTCGCTGCCGGTTCCCCAGGTTCGCGACAGGAACGAAAACACGCCCGCGCCGGCGGCGAACAGCACAAACCCCCACCGTCCCAGGGGGCGCGAGGACGGGTCCGAGGCGAGGAAGAACAGGTTCAGCAGCAGAGCTCCCGAGAACACCTGGAACAGCACGTTGCCGCCGGTAAGCACCAGGGGAACGCAGAAGCCCAGGAAGAAGAAGGCCGGCACCTCCCACGGAAACAGACCCTTGGCTAGCAGGTAAACCGTTGCCGCCAAAAGGGCGAGCGACCCCGATTCCACGATGAGAGAGCCGGGGGCGTGCCCCAGCCCGGCAAACAGGTCGAGGTAGCCGCCGGGGAGCTGGACGCTGATCCACGAAAACACGTTTGTGTTCAGCCAGTCGGTCCCCTGCACGTCGAAGGCGCTCCGATGGTCGGTGGCCAGGGTGCCCAGGGCCGGGAAGGCCGACGGCCAGCCGGCCTGGAGGAAGGCCCAGCCGGCCAGTACGGGGTTCAGCCAGGGGACGGTGCCGCTTCCCAGCAGCCCCTTGACCACGAGCACGGTGAACGCCGCTCCCACCACGGGCAGGTAGAAGGGCGCCTGGGCAGGGAGGAGCAGGGCCAGAAGCAGGCCCCACAGCGGCGCGCCCCAGTCCTGGGGTTCGGGCGCCCGGCGCAGGCGCCTGAGCACCTCGTCGCACCCCCACGCCGTGAGCATGGCCAGCCCAACCAGCACCGGTACGGGCCAGCCGTTGACCAGGGTCGAGACCGCCACCACCGGCAAGAGGGCCAGGATGAACGAGAGGTGGAAGCGGCGGGTCGTCACTCTGTCGAAGGTTTGCGGCAGTCTAGAGCCCACGGCGGGCCTCCTTGGCGGCTTGGAATTCGGCGGCCAGGGGCACCCGCGACGGGCAGACGAACGAGCAGATCCCGCATTCGATGCAGAAGCCCAGCCCCTCGCTCCAGGCCAGGTCGGCCGCGCCCTGCTTCAGCGCCTTGTGGAGGTTTAGCGGCTCCAGGCCGACGGGGCAAGACTCGACGCACTGCCCGCAGCGGATGCAAGGGCGCTCGACGGCCTCGTTGACTTCCTCGCGGTCGAGGACGAGCACGGCCTGGGTCGACTTGAGCACCGGGGTCGACAGGTGGTCGACCGCCTTGCCTTGGAAGGGTCCCCCGACCAGGATCTTGTGCTCGCCCGGGGCCAGACCCCCGGCGTCCTTGAGAAGCTGTGCCAGGGGAGTGCCGATTCGAACCCTGTAGGCGCCGGGCTGTCGCACGCCCCGGCCGGTGACGACCACCGTGACCTCGACGTGGGGCCTGCCCTCGACCACTGCATCGCGCACCGCGAGCACCGAAGCGGTGTCGACGATAAGGATGCGGCTTCCGGACCCCGGCGCCAAGGGAATGCCCAGGGTCTTGAGCAGAAGTCCTTCCTGGGCCTGGGGATACCTGAACTCCAAAGAGTGCAGCCCCACGCCCGGCAGCAGAGCCGAAAACGTGGCCGCCCACTGTTCGGCGTCTTCGGGATCGGCGGCAAACTCGGTCCGGGCCGGGCGCAGAAGCTTCTGAAGGATGCGCACGCCTTCGGCCACGTCTTCGGCGCGCTCGTGCTGAAGGTGGAGCGACAAGGTGAGGTAGGGCTCGGGCTGCAGTCCGTTGATGACGAGGAAGTCGAGGGCCGAAGGCAGGGGCTCAAGGGTTCTTCGGGGATCGAGGGAACTCGAGGACAGGTAGATGCCGGCGGCGGCGATACGGGCGGCCAGCTCCGCGTCCGGCGCCTGAAGCCATTCTTTCTTGGCCGTGGGACGGCCCGTGCGGCCGAACTCTCCCTCGAGGCGGATCAGGGCCGCGCTGGTCACCGTCCCGCCAGGGAGGGTCACCTCGCGGAACTCAAGGATGCGTCCGGGAATGGGCGAATGGACTGCCAGATCGGCGGCGCGCAGGCCCCGGGCCAGCACCTGTTCTTCGGCGACCGGGTCGCCTGCCTCGACCACCCACTCGGCCCGGGCGCCGGGGTACTGGACGAGCGGGACTACGGCGAGCGACGGCAGAAAGAGGGGTTGAATCGTGTGGGAGGCGATGAGAGACCGGAACGAATCCACGTGGATGCCCCCCCTCGAAACTGTCTTGACCCTCGGCATCGCTTCGGCCACCCCCCGTTGGATTCGCTCAAGCTATCCCGGCGCGTCAGCCCACGTCAAGGGTTTTCGCGGGGGAAGAGCCGGGCCGGGTCGTGCTCATCGAGGGCCGAATACGCGGCCTCGGCCCAGGCCTTGTCGGGGGCCGCCAGGGGGGTCTTCACCTCGACGATCCGGCCGTCGCGGTGCTCGAAGGCAGGGTACAACCACGCGGTTCCGGGCTTCCAGTCGCCCCACGCGGCGCCGTAAGGCCACGCCTGCTGGTACCAGAGGTGGCGCAGCCACGACGCAGGGGCGACCGGCGCCGGCGTGGGCGGAGCCCCGCCCCCCGTCATGAGCAGGCCGCCGGCCAGGAGCGCAGCTGTCAGCGGCGCCCACTGCCAGGAGCGCAGCCGCGTCAGCTGCCGGGCTCCCAACAAGGCAATGAGGCGGAGCACAAGGTACAGCACCGCCAAGGCGAAGATCAGCCACCCGGTCACCCGCCGCGCCCCGAAGGCGCCAGCTCCTGGCCCGGACCGGACTTCGGTTCCGCCTGTCACCAGGCGGCGCGCCTCGTCCCACCGGGAAGCCTCCACCCACAGCCGTGAGCGGGAGTCCGAGGGTCGGAACACGGGTTTCATGCCCACGAGCCACGGGTCCCAGCGGGGGTCCCAGGGCGTAAGGGTAGACTCCAGCGACGAGACGGGCCTCAGGGCCGCGCCGTCGAAGTCCGAGACCTCGACCACAGCGTTTTCCCAGGCCACGACGGTGATGCCCCGGCCCTCGAGCAGGGCCACCGCCGAGGCTTCCCGCTCCGTGGGCACCTCGAGACCGACCCAGACCGGCCAGGCGTCAGGGGCCGAGTGCAAGGGAGAGGTCACAGCAATAAGAAAAAGGAGGAACAGGGGGCGAAACACGGTCAAAGGTTGCAGAAAGCGCTCGCCAGAAAGATTCCCAGCAGACTGCCTACCACGACCTCAGAGCCCTTGTGCCCGTGGATTTCCTTGACGGGTTTGTAGCCCGTCTGCCAGCGGTCGTTCATGTCGCTGATCATCTGGTTGAGCGCCCGGGCCTGGTTGCCGGCGGCCTGACGGACGCCCAGCGCGTCGCGGATGGCCATGAACGAGAAGAACAGCGACACGATGAACAGGGGCGAGTCGAAGCCCACCTTGAACCCGATAGCCGTGGTCAGCGCTGAAACCACTGCGGTGTGGCTGGAGGGCATGCCCCCCGTGGTCCACAAAAGGGTGAGCAGAAGGTCGCGCTTGGCCACCTTCGAGCGGTAGCGGACCATGGAGATGAGGGCCTTGATGAATTGTGCGAGGAACCAGGCTGTGGTGGCCGAAAGAAAAATAGGGCTGGAAATGAGATGGCGAAGGCTCTCCATGATTTGCGCCAGTTTGGCCGACGCCCTCCCCTTTGTCAAGGTTGGATTTTCCTGTAGGGTGTTGCCATGAGTGAAGCAACCCCCGGGGCCTGGCCGCCGGTTTTGGCGGTCTGGCGGGAATTCTTCGGGCTGCTCTGGTTCGGCCGTCTTCCGTGGGGAGAGACGGGGAGGCAGTTCATCCGTATCGTGCGCGAAGGCACGGGCACCATCCTGGCCGGCAGCGTCGTGCAGGGCGTGTTTGTTCTTTGGCTAGCCGGTTTTTACTCCAACCTCTTCGGCGGAAGGCTTTGGGTGGGGTCGGTGACGGTGCTCGCCGTGCTGAAGGAACTGGGGGTGCTGATGACGGGGGTGCTCTTCGCCGGTCGGCTCGGCACCGCCTTCACCGTCGAAATCGGTTCGATGCAGCTCTCCGAGCAGGTTGCCGCCCTCAAGCTGATGGGAGTCGAGCCCGTGCGCTACCTGGGCTTTCCCCGGGTGTTCGCCTCGCTGATCGCCGTCCCCCTGTTCACGGTGCTCAGCTTCGCCGTGGCCATCTTCAGCTCGTGGTTCCTGATGGCGATGTTCTGGGACCTTTCGTGGCAGCTATTCTTCCAAAGCGCCTTCCTGTTCGTCGGCCCCGAGGTGGTCTCCAACGCCCTGTTGCGGTCGCTCATCATCGGCTTCACGGTGGCGCTCAACTCGGTGGCCCTGGGCTTTTTCCCCGGCACCGGCGCCGAAGACCTGGGACGCGCCGCCACCCGCTCCATCGTCGTGAACCTGTTCAGCGTTCTGCTGATCGACCTGTTCGTGGGCATGCTGACCAGTCTTGCAGCCCTGCGGAGCGCACCGTGATCTCGCTGACGGGGCTCAGGGTCACCTTTGGAAGCAGGGCCGTGCTCGACGGGGTCGACCTCGACCTGCCCGACGGAAAGACCACTGTCATCCTCGGGCGCTCGGGCATCGGCAAGTCGGTGCTCCTCAAGGCCGTCCTGGGGCTGGTTCCCCTGGCGGCCGGCCGCATCGTCATCGACGGCCAGGACCTGGGGCAGCTCAGTCCGCGGGAGCGAACTGCGGCCCGGTCCAAGATCGGCATGCTCCTTCAAAACGGTGGCCTGTTCGACTCGATGACCGTTTACGAGAATATCGCCTTCCCCCTCAAGTATCATAGGACGGCGTCGGGGGCCGACCTCGACCGCCGGGTGCGCGACCACGCAGCCCGGGTCGAGCTCACCGATGCGCTGGGCCTGTTCCCCTCCGACCTCTCGGGCGGCATGCGCCGACGGGCCGCCCTCGCCCGTTGCCTTGTGCAGGATCCTGCCTATATGTTCTATGATGAGCCGACCGCCGGCCTCGACCCGGCGACCTCGGCCCTGGTCGAGCAGCTCATCCGCAAGGTCGACCAGGACAGGAAGCTGACTACTGTCGTGGTGACCCACGATCTGGATTTGGTACGCTTTCTCGGCGACCGCATCGCCCTGCTCGAGGGCGGGGTGATCGCGGCCTGCCAGGACAGGGCCCAGGCCCTGTCCGCTGGCTCCCCCATCTGGGAGTCGTTTATTACTGCCCGGGAGAAGATTCATAGTGGACAACCGGTTTAAGCCCCTTCGGGCCATCGTTTTCGTCGTAGTCTGCCTCTTCCTCCTGGTGTTCACCTACGTGTTGGTGTTCCGTGTCGATTTCGGGGGCAGCACCGTGGTCACTGTTCGTTTCGACGGCGTGGGAACCATCCAGTCGGGGTCTCCGGTCCGGCAGTCGGGGGTGAAGGTGGGCAGCGTCTCGCGGGTGGCTCTGTCGCCCGAGGACCGCCGAACCGTCGAAGTCGACCTGTCGCTGTACAAGGGCCTCGTGGTGAGGATGAAGGACAAGATCTCCATCGTGACCGGCGGCCTGCTCGGCGACCAGTACATCGACATCGTCCCCGGCGACCCCACGGCTCCCGTCGTGGGTCCGAACGACAGGCTCACGGGCACCCCCGGCCTCGACCTCAAGGTGCTTGTCGACGGCGGCAGCAACCTTGTCCAAGACCTGGGGACGACCACCAAGACCATCGCCACGTTCCTTGCCACCCACACCGACGCGCTCAACAGCATCATCGCCGACGCCGAGCGCGGAACCAAACACGCGGCCGACGCCGCCGAGAAGGTGGACCAGATCCTCGCCAAGACCGAGGCGGCGTGGGACCCGACGGTGGGTGACCTGCAGGCCACCCTGCGCAACCTCAAGCTGACTTCGGCGGCGCTTAAGACCCTTGTCGACGGCCTGAACGCGCCAGGATCGGTGGCCCAGCTTCTCTCGTCGCCGGCCACCGCCAAGTCCACCACGGAAACCCTGGCCAACCTTCAGGCGGCCAGCCGGAACCTGAAGTCGGTGACCGACGCCCTGGAGTCGGCCCTGAAATGAGGGTCGAGTTCACCGCCGGGTCCGACGACCACGACCGGCGGCTTGAGTCGGTTCTCCGCAGGCTCCTTCCCAGGCAGTCCCTGGGTGCCCTCCACAAGGCGCTGCGCACGGGGGACGTGAGGCTCAACGGCGCCAGGGCGGCCCCCGAGCACCACGTGCACTCCGGCGACACGATTGCCGTCTGGGACGCCCTGGTGACGGCCGAGGCCCCGCGCACGCCCGCGCCGACCGCGGCGACCCTCCCCGAAAGCTGGATTGTGTTCACGGGCCCCGACCTTGTCGTGGTCTCCAAGCCCTCGGGCGTGCTCGTCCACCGCGGCGAGGGAACCCGGGGCGGCGAGCCCCCCCTCGACGAGCTGGTGCGCCGCTGGCTGGCCCCCGCCTCGGCCGCAAGCCTCAGCTTCCGCCCTGGCCCCCTTCACCGCATCGACCGCGAGACCTCGGGTCTTGTCGTGTTCTCGCGCACCCTGGCGGGCGCCCGGGCCTTCAGCGCCGCCCTGGCAGCGCGCCGCGTGACCAAGACCTACCTGACCGTGCTGAGGGGAAGCCTCGACGGACCGCGCGAGGCCGCCGAGGCCATCGTCCGCGACCCGGGCACGCGCACGTCGGCCGTAGGCAGCGGGCAGGCTGCCGTCACCCGGTTCCGGCCCGTGGCCCAGGCGCAAGGCCTGACCCTGGCCGAGGTGGACCTGGGCACCGGGCGCACCCATCAAATCCGCGTCCACGCCCAGAGCCTGGGATTCCCCCTGGCCGGCGACGCCAAGTACGGCGGCGGAGCCACCCCGGCTGGCCTCGAGGTGCCGTGGCTGCTCCACGCCTGGAGGCTCTCGTGCGATCTCTTGCCCCCCCTCACGGCGCCCCTGGAGCCTCGGTTGGCGGCCTGGATAAAAAAAGAATTCAAGAAAACCCCTTGACACGCCGAACCTGTTGAGTGAAGGGGTGCGAATGGATTCGCCGCCTTCGTATCGTTCCGCGTCTCTCGAACCAGGGTTCGAGGTTACCGACGTAATATTCAAGGAGGAATATTATGATCATCAACCACAACATGAGCGCCATCAACGCTCAGCGCGTCCAGGGCGACTCCGTCAAGGAAGTCACCAAGAGCATGGAGAAGCTCGCCTCCGGCATGCGGATCAACCGCGCCGGTGACGACGCCTCCGGCTTGGCCGTGTCTGAAAAGATGCGTGCCCAGATCCGGGGCCTGACCCAGGCCTCGCGAAACGCCTCCGACGGCATTTCGTTCATCCAAACCACGGAAGGCTACCTCCAGGAATCCCAGGACATCCTCCAGCGCCTCCGCGAACTGTCGGTGCAGTCGTCCAACGGCATTTACACCGCCCAGGACCGCCAGCAGATCCAGGTCGAAGTCAGCCAGCTCGTGGATGAAATCGACAGGGTGGCCAGCCACGCTCAGTTCAACGGAATGAACATGCTGACCGGGTCGTACGCCCGCGAGGAAGGGACCAACAGCGTGCCCGCGTCCATGTGGTTCCACATCGGTGCCAACGTCGACCAGCGCACCCGCGTGTACATCGGCACCATGACCGCCACCGCCCTGGGCCTCAAGGACCTGGGGGACGGCAAGAAGATTTCCCTGGCTTCGCCCGACGAAGCCAACCGCGCCATCATGACCTTCGACGCCGCCCTCAACAAGGTGAGCAAGCAGCGCGCCGACCTGGGCGCCTACCAGAACCGCCTCGAGTTCGCCGTCAAGGGCCTCGACGTGGGCGCCGAGAACCTGCAGGCTAGCGAAAGCCGCATCCGCGACGTCGACATGGCCAAGCAAATGGTCGACTACACCAAGAATCAGATCCTTGTGCAGTCGGGCAACGCCATGCTGGCCCAGGCCAACCAGAGGCCGCAGTCGACCTTGCAATTGTTGGGCTAAGGGATTATCTTTACGGCTGGGTGAATTCCGCGCAAGCGGGACCTCACCCGGCTGGTTTTTTTGTTCTTTGACAGCTCCTTTCTGCATTCCCTTGCCCAGGTCGGTGAGGACGCGGGCTTTCGGGTCCCTTTTCGGAGGGCCCGAGAGACCGTCTCCTTGCCGGACCAGTTCCTGCCGGACACGACGCGCGGTGTCAGGCGGTTCTTGAAGGCAGGGTCAAGGTCAAGGATGGCCTTGATGGAATCCAGGAGGGTACCATGATCATTAACCATAACATGAGCGCCATCAACGCCAACCGCGTTCTCGGCAACACCCAGGCCGATATTCAGAATGACCTGGAAAAGTTGTCGTCAGGACAGCGGATCAACAAGGCTGCCGATGACGCTTCGGGTCTGGCCGTATCTGAAAAGCTGCGGTCGCAGATCCGCGGCCTCAACCAGGCCGGACAGAACATTCAGAACGGTATTTCGTTCATTCAAACGACGGAAGGGTACCTCGGAGAAACCACAGACATCGTGCATCGCGTCCGCGAGCTCGCTGTCCAGGCCTCCAACGGTATCTACACCCAGAGCGATCGCCAGATGATCCAGGTGGAAGTCAGTCAGTTGGTGGACGAAGTCAATCGGGTTGCTTCGCATGCCCAGTTCAACGGCATGAACATGCTGACCGGTGCTTTTGCCAGGGACGGCGGAAAGGCCTTGACCATTCAGGTCGGGGCCAACGTTGACCAGAACAAGAGCATTTTCATCGGTACGATGTCGGCCGCCGCCCTGGGGCTCCAGACCGAAACCGCCCAAGGCAAGCAGTCGATCTCGCTGGCGGCTCCCGACGAGGCCAACTTGGCAATCGCCAAACTCGACGATGCCCTCAACAAGATCACGAAGCAGCGCGCCGACCTCGGTGCGTACCAGAACCGTTTTGAAATGGCTTACAAGGGAGTGGCCGTCGCCGGGGAAAACCTCACGGCGAGTGAAAGCCGCATCCGCGACGTGGACATGGCCAGCCAAATGGTGTCCTACACCAAGAACCAGGTCTTGTCCCAGGCCGGGAACGCAATGCTCGCCCAGGCGAACGTCAGCACCCGTTCCGTTACTCAGCTGCTCGGTTAACGATCCGGTTCGTTTGAGAGAATTCTGGACGTCTTCTTTTGACGAACTGAACGTCGACAAGAAAAGGGGCCGCGTCCCCCTTTTCTTCTTTTCATGGAGGAAAACATGGCCACTGACATCAACAATACCCTGTTCGCCTCCGCCATGGCTCCACAACCTGTTTTTCACCCGGCGGTCGAACCGCGTCGTCCCGTTACTATTCCCGTCCAAGCCGCAGCTGAGGCGGATCTCAAGCAAACCATCCTGGACCCGAAAGAGATCCAGCACGCTGTCGCCGAGATGAACGAACTCGCCAAGGCGATGAACCACCGCCTCAGCTTCTCCATCGACAGCGAGACCCACGACGTGATCGTCAAGGTCGTCGATGCGGAAACCGACAAGGTAATCAGGGAACTCCCACCCGCTGAACTGCAGAAGCTCCACAAGAGCATCAAGGAAGCGGTGGGTCTCCTGATCAACAAGTTGATCTGAGGCGGCCGGGGCGCCGCCTCGGCCCGCCGGAGGGACCGTGTCCGACATCAGTATCCCTGGGGTCAACAGCAAGTACGGCACTCAGACCATCATTGAGAACCTCGTCAAGGTCGAGCGCAACAAGCTCGTCCAGATGGAAGCCGAGAAGAAAGACTTTGAAGACACCAAGGTCATCTGGCAGGACACCAACAGGCGGATGCAGTCGGTCCGGGACGCGGCCCGGGCTCTCTACGGCTTCAATACCCCCTTCGGCGCCAAGGTAGGCAGTTCGTCCGACGACAAATCCGTCGGCGTGCTGGCCACCCGCGCCGCCAGCGACGGCACCTACCAAGTCAAGGTCCTCAGACAGGCTTCCAACGACAGGTTCCTTTCCAAGAGCCTGCCCCTCGACCAGACTCTCGCCCCCGGCGAGTACAGGTTCAAGGTGGGCGAAAAAGAACTTGTCATCAACTTCAAGGGCGGCAAGGTGTCGAACTTTGTCGATGCCGTGAACCTCAAAGACCCTACCCTGCTCAAGGCCTCGGTCATCCGTGATACCTCCGACACCCAGATCCTTCAGCTTGAGGCCGTGCCCGTGGGGGCAAAGAACTCCCTGGGCATGAGCGCGGCCGCCCTCGACGAACTGACCAAGGTCGGCATGGTCGGCCCCTCCAAAGGGGACGGGCAGGTGCTGCTGTCCGACCCCGTGACCCTGGCCCCCGGCGAAAAGCAGTCCTGGAAACCCAACCCGGCCCTGACCGTGGCCCCCGGCATGGAACTGCACATGACTGTGAATTTCACGTCGCCGGCGGCCGACGCGGCCCCCCCTCTCCCCACCGGGTTCGCGTACCCCGACGGCGGGACTATGACCTACCAGGGCATCACCCTCAGCGGGGCCGGCATGCAGGGCCAGGTGCCCCCGCCGCCGGTGGTGACGCCGCCCCCGGAGGTCAGGACGCTCAAGGGCTTGAGCGTCCAAAGCGGCGGCAAGAGCGTGCCCCTGGGCGACCTCCCCGACTCGACGACCGCTACTGAGGTCTCGATGGTCTTGCCCGCGGGCGCCGACCTCTCGTCCATTGATCTGGCCAACGGCAACAGCGGGCGCTCCATCGTGGTTTCGAAAGTCGAGATCGTGGACCCGTCCAAGAAAGACGGCGTCGAGCCCCAGCACGCCATCAGCCGGGCCGGCGACGCCCAGCTTGAGTTCGAGGGGATCAAGATCCTTCGTGACACCAACGCCGTGGCCGACGTGGTCCCTGGGGTCACGCTCAACCTTCTGGCGCCGTCGACTGACCCTGTCACGGTCAAGGTCGAGCCCGACCGCAAGGCCATCAAAGACACTGTCATCGCCTTCCTGGCAGGCTACAACCGCCTCGTGACCGATATCCTTGTCCTCACCACGATCAAACCCGACAACCCGGCCAGCTCGCCCATCTTGCAGGACGCCGTCGATTTGACAGACGACGACAAGAAGAAGGCCGAGTCGCGCCTGGGCAAGTTCCAGGGCGACATCGGCCTGAACCAGCTCAAGAACACCATGCAGAGGATCATGATGGACCCGTACAAGACCGACGGGTCGCCGTTCACCCTCCTGGCGCAGATCGGCATCTCGACCAACTCGTCCCCCGGCGCGGGCAGCGACAGGGTCAACACCAGCAAGCTGAGGGGCTACATGGAGATGGACGAGGCGAAGTTCGACGCCGCCGTTGCCCAAGATCTGAACGGCGTGAAGAAGCTGTTTGGAAACAGCCTCGACGGCACCCTCATCGTCAACAGCGGGGCGGCGTACTCGATCGACGAGCTGCTCAAGCCGTCGACGCAGCTGGGCGGCTTCAACGCCATGAAGATTTCGTCCCTGGACAGCCAGATCAAGAGCAAGACCCAGGAAATGGCCGACTACAACGACTACCTGGCGCGCTACCAGCAGGACCTGAAACGAAAGTACGGCCAGATGGAAGCCAGCCTGAACGCCATGAACAAGAACGCCCAGTCGCTGAGCGGCCTCGGCGGAAACGGAAATTGACCACACCGAGGTGTCCATGATCCTGCGCATCAACCAAGTGCCCGTCGAGTTCACCCTCGAGAGCGAACGCACCTTTGCCGACCTCACAGCCTCGTTGCGCGCGTGGGCGGCCGCGCAGGACCAGGTGGTCGCCGGCATCCTTGCCGACGGCAAGGCACTGGGCCCCGACGACCAGACCCCCCTCGACGCCCTGGGCGAGCTTGAGGTCGAGACCGTCGCGGCCGACGAGAGCGATTTGGCGCGGATCGACGTGGTCGAAAGATACTTTTCACTGGTTGCCCAGGGTTGCCAGAACCGCGACGCGGCGCTGCTGTCCGAGCTGCATAAGGAATTCGGCGCGATGAGGCCGGCGCTCTTTCCGCTGCTGTCGGCCGTGGCGACCAGGCTGGGGCCCGCGCTGGCGGTGTTCGACTCGCCTTGGTCCGACCCCGCCTCCCTCGAGACGGCGGCACGCCAGATGGCCCGCGAGGCCGGAAGCCTGCAGCGGGAACGGCGCCAGCCTCTGGCGGCGCTGGCCGAAACCCTCGACAATCTCGAGACCAGCCTGGCCGCCGCAGACGCGGTGGCGGGACTCTTCCAAAAGGGACTTGACCGCGACGGCCTTGACCTCATCCTCCGCCTATTCACTGACTTTGAAGACCTGGCAAGACGCGCGGCCCTTGCCGGCCAAAGCACGGGGTCAGACCTGACGGGGTGGGTGGAGTTCAACGCCGAGCTGCAGCCGCTGCTCGGGGACGCGGGCGAGGCCTTGGGCTCGGGAGACTTCATCCTGCTCACCGACCTGCTCGAGTACGAAATCGCGCCCCGCCTCCGTTCGGCGCGTTCGCTTTTTCCCGAGGCAGCGAACCTTGACCGCGTCGGGCCCGTCCTCTAGAATGGTCCCCAAGTTGGTCCAATGAAACTTACGGAAATCGTCGACATCGTGAAGAAGGAAATTCCCCTTCACTACCGCAACGAGTACACGGCAAGCGCAGTCTTCGATCTGTCGGAGGGCAAGACCCTATCCCGCAGGATAGAGTTCATTGTTGAGATGTCGCCCATCGGCTCCAAGGACATCCGCATCAATTTTGTCGACCCCATCGACTACCCCCTTGTCCCTGTGCTGAAATCGCTCAAGGACGAGATCTACCAGCTCGACCGAAAGGGCTCGCTGCTCTGATTTCGCGCTACCTGCCGTCGGCCCGGGCTACCCGGGACTTCGGCAGAACGCTTGCCGCCTCGCTGGGTCCGGGTTCGGTGGTCGTCCTCGAAGGCACCCTGGGGGCCGGAAAGACCACCCTGGCCCAAGGCGTGGCCGCAGGCCTGGGCATCACCGAGGCTGTCACCAGCCCCACCTTTGCCTTGGTGCAGGAGTACGAGGGACGGCTTCCGCTGTTCCACATGGACCTCTATCGGCTCACCTCCGAAGACGAGTTCGAGCAGATCGGCGGGTGGGAATACTTTCAAAGGAACGGCGTCGTGCTCATCGAGTGGGCCGACCGTCTCGGCGCCCTCGCCTTCCCCCGGTGGGAAGTACACCTCGAGCTGAGGCCCCGGGGGCGCTGGGTGACCGTCAAGGAGGCCCTGTGATGACTCTTCTGGCCATCGACACCTGCACCGAGCGCCTGATCGTGGGTCTCCGGTCCTCCGAGACCGCTACCGACCGCTGGACCAACCTCGACACCCGTGAGGCCGGCGGCGCCGGCAACCACTCGCTTGACCTCATCGAAGCCGTGCGGGTGCTGCTGGAAGGCCGCCGCCCCGACGCGGTAGGGGTAGCCCTGGGACCCGGCTCGTTCACGGGGGTCCGCATCGGCCTGGCTTCGGCCAAGGGGCTGGCCGAAGGCTGGGGGGTGCCGCTCGTCGGCCTCGACAACCTGGCAGCCATGGCTCACGCGTGGCGCACCCTGGTGCCCGTGTCCGAGGCCGCCGTGCTGCCCGTCATCGACGCCCGGAAGAAGAAGTTTTACGGGGCTCTGTACTCGGGCGCCAACGAGCTTGTGCCGCCGTCGGACAGGGGCCCCGAGGCCTGGGTGGCCGAGGCGGCCCGGGTGTGGAACGGCCCCGTCGCTCTGTCGGGGTATCAGGGCGGCCTGCTCGCCCAGGCGCTGGGAGAGGCGCTGCCCGCAGGGTGGAGCGTTCTCACCGTGCACGACTGGGCGCCCGGCCTGCTGGACCAGCTTGAGGCCGGCTGGCGCGAAGGCCGCAGCCTGCCCTCCGACGCGGGTCCCCGCTACCTGCGGCTCAGCGAGGCCGAGGAGATGCTCCGGTCCCGAAACGGCTGACGTTGGCCTCGCCGGGACCCCGTCCCCACGTGGTCAGGTGGGCCTTGGCCGCCA
>Ga0181516_10000365_pt1 | contig 42774 bp, 44 predicted proteins | sample PEATcosm2014_Bin_25_FD_121104 | JGI IMG/M metagenome (GOLD analysis project Ga0181516, IMG submission 121104) | Peatland microbial communities from MTU Mesocosm Facility, Houghton, MI, USA - PEATcosm2014_Bin01_10_metaG | ecosystem: Environmental > Terrestrial > Soil > Wetlands > Peat | place...
AAGTACACATTATTGCTCTATTGGAAAAGTCTTCTTTCATGCATTGAACAGACATGTCTACTTTGATGACGCAGGATGGAGACATTTCCTCTACCAGAAAAAGGGTCGAAGTACGTCAGGTCAATGATGGTCGTGCCCATTATTTGAGCGTTATGGATAGAGAACACAAACATAAAGCCCTCGATGATTAAAAGAGGGCTCTCATGAATCCTGCCATCAGCGACAATGCCGATAGGACCAGCTTGGGCGAACCCAATGTTCCGCAGGTTTATGACATAAGTATATCAGCCCTATCTATCATGTCAATCCCGCAAAAGTGAAAAAATCTTGCTTCACCTTGGAATTTCCTTACCAAAAATTTCCCCTCCACCCCAACACAAAAACCGCCCGAAGGCGGTTTTTGTTCCAACATTTTAACCCGTTGGGAGGAGTTCAGAGCAAACTAAGCTATTTAGTTCGTTCCGTTCAAGTAAGCACCAGCAACATGGAAGTCGCTGTTGAGTCCCTGAAGAAGAGTGGTGTAAGGAACTGCTGTTCCTGCGCCCAAACCATTGGAAGTGTTCAAGTTAACGGATGTGATACCCGCATTCGCCAATACCTGTGTGGTAGAAGCGGCTGTGAGTGCCAGAGTGCCGTTAAAGTTGAACGTTCTTGAACCACCTGAAGGGATCTGGTAGTAAGTTGTTCCGCTCGTGAGGTTATCATACACCTGAACACCATTTGAAGGTGCGAACGAAGCAAACGAAGCTGCTAGATTTGCTCCTGTTGTAGGAGACGAGGTGGCCAATGTAAGAGCATTAGCACCGATCGAGCTTATGTACAATGCGTTATTTCCAGCAGAGATAGTGACGCTACCGCTGAATATCGTCTGAGCAGGATAACGATTGTAGTTTCCGCCTGCAGAAGTAGGATTAATGGTCCATGATAGGCCAGATACAGTAACACCTGACAAACTGAATGTCATGTTTGCACCCGGAAGAGTTCCATTGCTCGAAAGTGTGAGGTTGTTCGAGCTAGAATCTATACCAGTAATATTTTCTGCAGAAGCTGTAAGACTTACAGATCCAGTGACACCATTTACGTTACCATTGACGGTGGCGTAGACTGAGACTGGAACCTGTATGTTCTGAGGAAGAGGAAGGTTGAAGTTGCTAAATGTGACAGCTGAGGAGCTTCCATTAGTAGTGACAATGTTTCCTGTGTTCAACAGAGTGCTGCCGGAATTCAATTGAAGATTGGCAAACACGCTTCCAACTGAACCGACACCAGTCATGCTCACATTAACAGTCAATCCTTGGAGTGTGGCATTGATGTTTTGTGACTTCAAGTCAAACACGCCCAAGAGGATGTTCTTTGTCTGAGTATTGCCAGTATTCGTTTGAATCGTCTGGGCAACTGGAGAACTCGGATCAATTGACACTACGAGACTTGAGTTAGATGAACCACCGTAGGACGCATACATCGCTGTGAGGTTAGGATTTGAGGAATCGCCCAATGTGCTCGTTAGAGTCACACCAGTACCATCAACTGAACGAACCTGGGCTTGAGTGACAGCAATATTCTGCTCAGTTCTGTTGCTTGTACCAAATACGCCGTGGAGCACTATGATTGTTCTCGTGGCTTTTGGAAGAACTGTAGAGATCGGGACGTTGATGCGATAATCGCTTCCGATGGTGATCTCGGTAAAGTTGCTGGAGTTGAGATTGTCAACTTCGGCCAAAACTTGACCAGATGTGGTGCGGATCGATATCGAATTCATATACAACCAAGGACGGACGTTGAAGTCCAATGCGACTGAAGAGACTTGCATGTCAGATGCTCCTGTTTGCAAGGCGAGCGATCCTAGGTCAACCTCTTGTCCATCATTGACGGCTGTGCCGTTTCCAACGTATGAACCGTTAGAGACATCCAATGAACCTGCAACACCAGGAGTTGTGATTGTTCCTGCTGTGGCTGTCGTTGCACCTGTCGTTGTTGTCGTTGTCGTGATCGGTGTGCAAATCATACCTGTTGGGCAAGTCATTGAGACTGTGCCTGTTGAAGCTGTGCCAACCGTGCCCTTGTTCAAGGCGGCGACTGTCAAAGGACCAACGAAACCAGTGTTAGGAATACCAACTGAAGTCTGGTAGGCCTTTACAGCTGATTGGGTCTGTGAACCGAAATAGCCAGTCTTTGCTTTGCCATTGGCTATAGATGGGATGCTAAAGTTATTAGCGATGAGGAAATTCTGGAGAGCTGTGACAGCTGCGCCAGTAGATCCAACGCTCAAGTAATTTGAGAACGTGTAGCTAGCAGCTGAAGCGACGAGGGCAATGCCCAAGATGGCAGCAGCCGAGCTAACTACGATTGTCTTTATAGATTTCATTTTTGTAATTTTGAAACAGTATCCGTCCGATTAATTATAATGCTGATAAGGTTCGGACGAACGCTGTCACTTAAACTATTAATACTGACTGAACTGAATTTTCCGCGCGCGGAACTAACATTCGACGCCGCGCACTATTACTATGCCCTCCCCGATATCGACTGCGCCGGAGGGATAGTTGGCAAGAAGGAATGTGTCGTACAGACATTCAGACGTGATAGGAACAAGCGGGATTTTCTTTCATTGAATCGACATTGAATTGTCAACGAACAGACGCAGATACGTACCAATACGATTGCAAACGGGTCTGCGTTGCAAACCATTATACTCTGCTAGGATATGCGCTGTAAAATGGCTCAATGTGGATAACTATTCCAAAGTGGCTACAAAATACCAAAAGTCCCCTTTTGGGGCAGTTTTGCGGCTATTTTGGGTAACAGATATGCACGGAATCCATATTACACTATCACTTTGTTGGAGTCAAGCAATCATTCTCTACGCCAATGATGGCATGCTTGATATTATCTCTACAGGCAAACCGTTTTTCATAGATTCCTTTAGTTTTCTGGCGCTTTGTTGCAGCGAAAAATTCAGTATCTCTATACCTATGATCTTGCCTTTTTTGCCCATATCAACCACGATTCCCTCCTTTATTTCGGTGGTTTTTAGCACCTTTCCGCTATTTACTTTCAAGTAAGCGGCGTCTGATATTGTGTCTGGATGATTTATGGCTTGTTTTATATGGTCTATATTTATGTGACGCTCGGAAATCCTTTCTTGGGCATGTATTGTAATCCTCAGACGCATCCAGCCATTATATCATATTTTCTTTATCTGAATTACTTTAATGAATACCGGCTCCATCGGCGATCCCCCTCTTTTTTGACGATGCCTGAATGGACGAGATCGGACAATTCGCGCTGGATGGTCTTTGTGCTGCAATCCGGTATGTCCTTTACAATGTCCTTTATGGTTTGATTCGGTTGTTTCTTTAGCAGCTCGATTATCGAGCTCTTGCGACTGTCCTTTGGAAAAGCATTGCTTTGAGCTTTATCTTTAAAAGACATTGGTTGCTTTATTTTATCAGAAGAATGATTCTGTGAATTTTCTGCTGTTGATTTTTCTTGTCCTTTATCATCTGTCCTTGATAGAGATTCTGTGGCGAAAAATGACTTTGATAGTATATAGCCGGCGCGAGTAGCTGATTCCATGGCGCGATCTTTTGTGTGGATGACCAGTGCGTCTATCTCATCAATGATCATTTCAGCGTTCATTTTCGATATGATATGGGAACCAAAAGAAATATTGACAAAAGTCCTGGTTTCGAGAAGGGATGAAAGGAAGAATCTCATGTAAGAATTCTTTTCCTGGGAATCGACGCCCGCCAGGGCGATGGTAGAAGAAATCAGGGACATGCAACGTTCGCGGATCTCCCATTTCAATGGATCGTTGTCCTTTATTAAATTGGTGACCAGATATAGGGCGGTGACTATACGTTCTGTCTTTTTGAAGACATAGAAAAGATTCTCATCTCCTGAAATGAGACCTATAGTACGCCAGAAACTCTGGTCTATTGGTATATGGTTTTCTGCTTTATTTTCATTCATGTCCTTTATGTTTTCGTCTGATTTGTCCTTTATAGCAACCAACCTGTCCTTTAGATTTCCTAGCTAAATTTCAAGGACATTATATAAGACATCTGGTGCAAAAAGCAAGTTTTCTATCGTTGTTCCCTATTATGGTCATTCTCTCTGCCGACGAGATACTAGCTTTCTCCGAGTACATGAATTTATTGCTATAAATCCACTCAGGTCCTCGCCCGTCGGTCGCGGAGCCCCTTCGAAAGATGTATCTGTCGGCTCGGTAGGATTCATGTCCTCTTCAAAAATCTTCATGTCCTGAAGTGTACCCTGCACGGTCTTATTATTCTCGTGATATAATCATCTATCATGTCTAAAAAGAAAACTAAAAAGGAGAAAAAGGAGACGGGTTCTTCTTTCGTCAGAGAATTAAAAGCAGAGACATTGCAGGCGGTGCTAGCGATAATATTTTTAGTGGCTGGCATATTGACAGGCCTCGCTTCATTCGACAAGGCCGGCTGGGTCGGCCAATATTTCTATCATTATGCGGATAGATTGTTCGGCATCGGCTATTTCCTCTTGCCCCTCATCTGCATTATCCTGGCAATCGCCTTTTTGCGCGGCATACGCCAGAGATTCACATTTTGGAAATTCTTCGGCGGGCTCCTATTCTTGCTCTCTGGTCTAGGACTGATAGATCTCGTCTTCTCTAATGAGGGCGGCATCATCGGACATTATGTCTCCAGTCCTCTGGTATCATTGGTCGATGTATATGCTTCGGCGGCGATATTGGTGGCATTGATCGCCATTTCGCTCCTCATAACCCTGGAGGTAGGGGTGACATTCGACCAGCTGGCGTTTTGGAGGAAGGAAAAAAACAAAGATGAAAAGAAAGAAAAAGAAGACAATGAGGATGTCGATGATATGGTTGAAAAAGCCGAAAAGAAGCTAGATGACGCGGATGACGAGGAAGAAAAGGAGAAAACGGAAGCCATCGCGCCTCTGGCTAAAAAATCAGGAAAGAAGCCGATCGATGTCCAAGGGCTACCCTTGGACAAAGACGAGGATTTCGCGATGAACGCTGACACGAGGAGCATGAAGCCGTTCACGCCGCCGCCGCTATCTCTCCTCGAAAAGGACAGCGGCAGGCCGGAGACAGGCGATATAAAGGCAAACGCGAATATCATAAAGAGGACTTTGCAGAATTTTGGCATAAGCGTGGAGATGGACGAGATATCAATAGGCCCATCGGTGACAAGATATGCATTAAAGCCGGCCGAAGGGGTCAAATTGTCGCGCATCACCACATTGAATAACGACCTGTCATTGTCTCTGGCAGCTCACCCTATACGCATCGAGGCGCCGATACCAGGCAAATCGCTCGTCGGCATCGAAATACCGAATACATCAAAGACGACTGTCGGTCTAGGCACTCTGCTCGGTTCAGAGGAATTCCAGAGATCGGACAAGCCGCTGTTGGTCTCTCTAGGAAAATCGATCACTGGCATATCGCATTTCGCCAATTTGGGCAAAGCGCCTCACATGCTCATCGCTGGTGCGACCGGTTCCGGCAAATCAGTTACCATACATGCCATCATCACTTCCCTGCTCTATCGCAATTCGCCAGAAGACCTGAAATTCATCATGATAGACCCAAAGCGCGTGGAGCTCACCCTGTACAACAAGATTCCCCATCTCCTGACGCCTGTCATAACTGACGCAAAAAAGGCCATCCTTGCCCTAAAATGGGCCGGCAAGGAGATGAGCCGACGATATGATGTGCTGGAAAAAACAGCGACGCGTGATATCGATTCGTATCACAGAAGCGTGCTCGATCCTGCGATTGAAAAGGCGATCGCAGAGGTAAAGAAGAAGGGCGGCAAGGGGGAAAAGGAGAAAAACAAGGAAGAGACGGACAGCCAATTCCCTGAGACGATGCCGTATATTGTGATCGTCATCGATGAATTGGCAGACATAATGCAAGCATACCCTCGCGAGCTGGAATCAGCCATAGTTCGACTAGCTCAAATGAGCCGAGCTGTGGGCATCCACCTCGTCCTATCGACGCAACGGCCGAGCGTCAATGTCATCACCGGTTTGATCAAAGCCAATATCCCGTCCCGTGTGGCATTGCAAGTGGCTTCACAGATAGACTCGCGCACTATTTTGGACCAACCAGGCGCGGAGAAATTGCTCGGTGCAGGCGACATGCTGTACCTGGGCGCAGAGATGTCAAAACCAGTGCGCTTGCAGTCCGCTTTCATATCAGAAGGAGAAGTCAAGAAAGTATCGAAATATCTAGCCGATGCCTACAAGGACGAGATAATGAGCGAGATAAATCTGTCTGCCCCATCAAAAGAGGCCGGTCAAGATGCGATCTTTTCAGCCAGTCTAGACGATGAATCGCTCGAAGAAGACGATGATATGTACGAAGACGCGCGTTTGGCGGTGATCTCCGCCGGCAAGGCCTCGACGTCATATCTCCAACGCAAGCTAGGCGTCGGCTATTCGCGAGCGGCAAAGCTGATGGACATGCTCGAGGAGCGCGGCGTGATAGGAGCGGCAAACGGATCAAAACCGAGAGAGGTGATGGGAGCGGCGGAAACAGGCGAGAACGAAGATGCTTCAGTTGACACGTCAGAGAAAATCGAACAAGCAATATGAAAAGTGAAAAGCATAAATTTTCTTTCTGCTTTATACGTTCTGCTTCCTACTATCTGTCATGAATCGCGGCACTATACAAAAAATATTCGTTACGGCTATTGTGGCCATCATAGCCGCAGGTCTTTTGTATTTTATATATAGGACATACAAGGCGTATGCCTCCGGCCCCAGCATCACGGTCACCGAACCGGCAAATTATGCATCATTTTCCACTTCAACTGTGACAATAGCCGGCAGAGCAGAACGTGTCCAGGACATCACTCTCGATAGTAGATCCATAACCATAGACAACAAAGGAAATTTCTCAGAAACGATCCTGCTAATGCCCGGCTATAATATAGAAACCATCTCTGCCCATGATCCATTCGGTCATATGGCGAAAAAACAGCTAGAGCTCGTTTATCTGGCACCAAAGATCGCAACATCTAGCATAGCTACTTCTACCGTCGCAACCTCCACATAGATTAAACCCCCAAACATTCGCTTCCCCACCTCGCGAGGTCTCCTACGATTTTAACTTTTCTTTATAACTATTTTAACTTTTCTTAATAACTTTTGCATATAATGTGTGTTATTATTGATTAACCAACGTAAAAATATGTCTATAAAAACGCAAGAGTTTAAAATAGAAAATAGCGGGTCACCAGCCACAAAAGGCGACTTGTTGCTGTTCAAAAGCGATATCTTGGCAGCAACCAAAGGTGATCTCGCGGCATTCAAAAGCGATATTTTAACAACAACTAGAGGTGATTTATCGACATTTAAAATCGACATTTTAAATGCCACAAAAAAAGAGCTCGCGGAATTTAAAAAAGGGGTTGCGCTAAAGAGCGATCTTACAGAATTTAAAAAAGATGTTGTTCTGAAAGGCGACCTAGTGGAGTTAAAGAAAGGTGTTGCTATGAAGAGCGACCTTGTGGAGCTAAAGAAAGGCGTTGCAACAAAGAGCGATCTTGTGGATATCAAAAAAGACATCGCTCTAAAAAGCGATGTCCAAGCATTAAGAAACGATGTCAAGGTAATCGTCGATGGTGCCATCGCTGACTTGACTATTATAGTAAGCGGCGCTTTTACTAAACTGGAAAAATCAGTTGATGAAAGATTTGGAAAACTGGAATATTCCATGACCGATAAATTTGAAGGGGTTAACAATCGCATCCAGGGGCTTTGGAATGCTTTTGACAGCCATACTTTGGAGTGCGTCGGTAGAAACGAACATAGTCGACTCGAGAAGAGAGTGAGAGTTTTAGAAACGGCTTGAGTTCGCCTAAAAACTCCAGATCAGGTCGAAGACAATCTTTAATAACTTTAAAAATCAAAAATATCATGTCTAAAAAAATAAAAGAAAAAGCAGTTGAAGAGAAAAACGCAGCCGCGTCTATCGCCATGCTTGCCGGCAAACATGGCGGGCAAGAAAAAACTCCAAAAACAAAGGATCCTACAGACAGCATCAGGGATACCTTGAATGCCATACGAGGAAAATTCGGAGATGACGCGATCATGAAGCTCGGGGAAAAACCGCATGTGAATGTCGATGCCATATCTACTGGCTCCATAGGCCTAGACGCCGCGCTCGGCGTCGGTGGCATGCCTCGCGGACGCATCATAGAGGTCTTTGGACCAGAATCATCTGGCAAGACGACACTGACATTGCATGTCATAGCCGAGGCGCAGAAAAAAGGCGGCGTATGCGCTTTCATCGATGCAGAGCATGCGATGGATCCAGAATATGCGGCTCGACTAGGAGTAAAAACAGATGAATTGCTCATCTCTCAGCCAGACACAGGCGAACAAGCCCTCGAGATAGTCGATTCTCTGGTGCGCTCCGGCAAGCTAGACGTCATCGTCATCGATTCAGTGGCCGCATTGACGCCAAAAGACGAGATAGAGGGCGATATGGGCGCGTATCATGTCGGCAAGCAAGCGCGGCTCATGTCGCAGGCCCTGCGCAAGCTAACCGCTATCGTAGCCAAGTCAAAGACGATAGTTATTTTCATCAATCAAATCCGCATGCAGATCGGCGTGATGTTCGGCAATCCAGAGACGACGCCAGGAGGAAAGGCCTTGAAATTTTACACTTCTGTCCGTCTAGATATACGCCGCATAGCACAGATAAAAAAGGGCGACGAGATCATGGGCGGCAGAGTCCGTGTAAAAGTAGTCAAAAATAAAGTAGCCGCGCCGTTCCGTCAGACAGAATTCGATCTCATGTACAATGAAGGTATTTCAAAGGAAGGTGAAATCATTGCTCTCGGAGAAAAGATGGAGATACTTACCAAATCAGGCAATTCATACAAATATGGCGAGCTCACTCTTGGTCGCGGTTATGACGCCACACGACAATTCTTGAAAGAGAACGAAGAGGTCCGCGAAGAGCTCCTGACCAAGATACGCGCGAGACTTGCCGAAGGTCTGACTGTCGGGAAAAACGACGCGAACAGCAAGACAAGCCCTGAAAACGTCAGCTCGAGCGAGGATTAATTGACTTATAAGTTAGTATAAAGTAGCCTGACTCCAGAGAAAGGAACATCTATGAAAAGGATGAGTAAATCTGGCATGGAACGTGAAGCTCGGTTCAAGGCGGCTTGGGGTGGCTATGCTGCTTTGCTTCGACAAGAAAAGTTTGATGACGGCTTGAGACGACGTGAAGAAGAAATACGGAGGGCTCGCCACACTGACGAAAAGGAGACGCTCAAAGCTGAAAGAGATTCATTCGTCAAAAAAGCCAAGAGTGACAATACTCTCCATATCGGTTTTTGTTGATAAGCTCGTCGTCACACGAATCGCAATGTCAACTCGTCTCGGTGAGTTGGCATTTTTGCTTTTTGGTGCATTTTCAGATAGAATGCGTCTACTTAATCTTAAGAAGAAATAACCATGTCAATGCTCGAATATAACGAAGTCACAGAACACAAATATATAATATTGGACGGTCAGCCATACGAAGTGCAGACATCGCACGTTTTCCGCAAACAACAGAGAAAACCGGTCAATGCGACCAAGCTGAAAAACCTCGTCACCGGCAAGGTCACGGAATATTCTTTCCACCAGAGCGAAAAAGTAGAATCGGCAGAGATCGATTCCCGTCCCTCGAAATTCCTCTATGCCAATCGTGGACAATATTGGTTCGTCGATCCGACTGATCCTAGCAAACGCTGGAGCGTCAGCGAGGAGATCGTCGGCCCGCGCGGCAAATATCTGAAGCCGAATACTATCCTGGACCAGCTCCTCTTCGGCGAGCAAAGCGTCGGATTCAAGTTCCCTATCACCGTCGACCTGCGCGTCACCGAAGCGCCACCGAACGTCAAGGGCGACACGGCTACCGGCGGCAACAAAACCGTCATTCTCGAGACTGGTGCAACCGCAAATGTTCCCCTCTTTGTCGTTGAGGGCGATGTGATACGCGTCAATACTGATACAGGAGAGTATCGAGAAAGAGTGAAATAAAAACGCATAGGAAAAGGAGAAAGAAAAGCGCTCTCGGAAAGGTCTCTCGGAGCACGGTTGGCGCGAGAGCTAGACGCGCCGCCAGCAATAGATGACGACGTGCCTTGACGAGGATACTTTTCTTTCTCCTTTAACTTGTCTTGCTTTTTACTTTATCTGACTACATACGGCAAGAGTCCCATATACCGTGCTCGTTTGACGGCGACAGCGAGCTGACGCTGGCTCTTTGCACAGACGCCGGTGCGTTTCTTTGATATCAGACGACCATAAGGATTGATGAATTTTTTCAAAATCTCAGTATCCTTGTAGTCTATGAAACGTATGTGGTTTTTGGTGAAATAACATTCTTTGGTCATGGCAGTTATGTGTTTTATTCTTTTGATCTATTGATTAATGATTGATTGATTAGAACGGTATGTCATCCGGATTGATTTCCTCTTCTGGATATTCGATCGCTTCGGTCGGAACTGGTGGGTTATCCGAAGAAGCCGGTCCCTCCTCTGCATTGGCGCCTGATTTGGCGGTCGAAGGCATCGCACCTACGCCTCCCGATCGCGGACCGAACTGGATGCGATCGGCCACTATTTCCGTACGATATTTTTTCTGACCGTCAGTTCCGTCCCAGCTCCTGGTTTGCAAGCGACCTTCGATCATAGCGCCAGAGCCCTTTTTCAGATACTGAGATACTGTTTCCGCCTGGCGACCGAAGACGACGACATTGTGATAATCGACTGCTTCCTGACGAGCGCCCGCCTTGTCTTTCCAAATGCGATTCGTAGCTACAGAAAAAGTAGCGACTTTTGAGCCGGAAGGTATCGCCTTCAGCTCTGGATCGCGAGTGAGATTCCCGTAAATGATTGCTTTGTTTAGATACATGATAGTTATTGAGTTAATTTAGTATAGCGTTATTAAGCTCCTTTGACTATCTCATCTAGCTCCTTGTCTACTGCAGCGATTTCGGCATTCGTCAATGACGCGGCTGGTTTGGATTCTGATCCATGTTTTGCCATATTTTCGGCTGGATTGGCTTGTTTTTCTTCAATTTTGTTCTCCGGCTTGCTTTCAAATTTCGCCCGTTTGCCGAGATATGTGCTCTCTTTTATGGTAGATATAGCCAATGTCCTCAAAACATATTGGTTTTGTTCAAAGCTTTTTCTGATCTCCTCTATAGCCGACGGAGAACAAGAAAATTTGATCCAACCAAAATAACCTCTGTCAAAGCGTTGATGCGCTCCTCCTCCAGAGCTCTTTTCCATTTGATATGCGAGCGGAATGAGGGATGGAGATTCCTCGGCTATATTTTCGGCCGAGTTTTTTGCCAATATATCAGAAAGAGCGGCAACTTGTTCGCCGACTTTTTCCTGTGGCAATGTTGGAACGAGGAGATAGCTGATTTCGTATATGGATTCGTTCATGGTGTTTCTCAAGCATGCGGCAATCTGTCTTTTTATCGGCTTTCTGACAGAGCACGGTCGTATCTACAGATACAGTTCCGAGGCCTCATGCGTATTAGCTGGTAAATCCGCTTGCTCGATTCGATTCTTGACCATTTTGGCCGCGAGCAAAAAGCGTATGATGAGATTATCACAGGTGCAGGCCTTGCGCAAGGTTTGCGATATATATTATAAGGAAAAGTTATTAAGAAAAGTTAAAATAGTTATAAAGAAAAGCTAAAGCCATAGGAGGCCTCGCGAGGTTAACTTGGCAAAGAAAACATCCTCCTTGCATTTTCAAGTAAAATAACGCGCACCTTCTCCTCATCCTCGCCACGGATCCGTGCGATGGCTTTGACCGCTTCAATGACATACGCCGGTTCATTGCGTTTGCCGCGATGAGGAACCGGCGAGACATACGGGCAATCTGTTTCGGACATGATGCTTCCGAGCGGCGCCTGTTTGATCAATTCGTCATAATCATGCGTAAAAGTAATAACGCCGGTAAATGAGACAGTGCCTCCTGCTTCTATTATATTTTTCATATTTTCAACTGTCCCGGCAAAAAAATGGAAGTTGAAAGGCACTTTTGAGGATTTTTTCAGAATATCCAAAGCATCCTCGTAGGCATCGCTAGCGACAGACCCTCGATCGCCTTTCTTCTTGCCATTTCTGACATGGAGCATAAGCGGTTTCCTTGCCTCGTTCGCGATAGCGATGTGTCTTTCAAAGGCCTCGATCTGAGCCGGGATATCATGCTCTTTTACCTGGAAATAATCTAGGCCGCATTCCCCTATCGCCACGACTTTTGGATGAATGGATAGACGACGCAGTTGTTGGAACTCATCCTTATCATCCATTCCGGCAGGCGCTATCTTTCTCGGAGTACGTGAATTTTCTGGTGAACATCCGCTTGAATCCTCGTCCGTCGCCTGCGGAGCCCCCTCGAAAGACGTACCTGCCTCCACGCCTTGATCTTTTAGTCCTTTAGTTTCCGGCTTTATAGAATTTCGTCTTTCGATTATCTCCGTCGGATGGATACCTATTGCCGCCCACATGTTTTTGTGCGTTTCGGCAAGATCGATTGCGCATCGCGAGCTCGCGATATCTGTGCCGACAGAAATCATTCCGACGCCCGCCTCCTCCGCGCGCTTTATGACATCTCCCCTGTCGGAATCATATTCGGGAAAATTCACGTGACCGTGGATGTCTATATGTCTGATTGCTTTTTCCATGGATATAGTTTAGCTTATTTATAGAAACCGGACGAATGAATATCCAACAAAAGGAATCTTATGTGGCTATTGGTCATACTTTTGACTCTTGCGCTGGCTACGCAACCTTATTTCAAATCGCGGACTGCTCTCAAAGAGAGCCGGATACAATTGTTCAAAACCAAATGGGAATCAGCGCGACAAAAGAGAAGGATGTGGAAAGAAGAACACCCTTGGTTAAATTTTGAACACCCAGAATATCAAGAGCTGTGGGAAATAGAGATAGGCGCTGAAGATCTATATCTATTGTCTATAAAAGGCGCAAAGCCGAGCACAAGCTGGTCTGAATACAATCTCGAACAGGCAGAAGCCGAGGACGAGGACTGAATCATCACAGCCGCTTTCGCAAGAGAGCGGCTTTTTTGTTGAAGGTCTTTCAATCATTTCCTCATAAACAACGGTTGTACTGGCATCTTGTTCTCTTTTATCAAAGTTTGGATCTTCTGCGAAGTCTCGGGCAAGTATGGTTCGAGGAGAAAAGCGATCTCTCCTAGGCCTTTTACGAGCTTGCCTATCGTCTCTAGACCATCAGATTTTGTCGCAGGATCTTTTAATTTTGTAAACGGCTTTTCTTGCTGGATTATGTTGTCTAGCGCTGAGATCTTTGACCAGATGAAATCTCCGGCTGACTTTAGGTTGAATGAGTCTAGCATGCCCAGATATTCGGCCGGCAATCCATTTGCGACGATCGAGATTGGCTCAACGAGATTATCCTGTGACATCTTCATGATACGCGAAACGAGATTGCCGAGACCATTGGCGAGACCGGCGTTATAGGCATCTTTGAATTTTTCCGGCGTGAACGGGCTGTCCTCGAACGGATGGAGCTCGCGAGCTACGAAATAACGCAGAGCATCGGTGCCATATTCCCGCACGAGCCCGAAAGGATCGACTGTGTTGCCCAGGGATTTCGACATTTTTATCCCGCCGTCGCCGGTGATAAAGCCATCTATGACAATCGTCTTTGAAGGAGGCAAACCAGCAGCCAAGAGCATAGCTTGCCACATAGCCGATTGTTGGCGCAGATTGTCCTTGCCGCAATATTGGACAACGCCGCCGGAATCTATCCAGAATTTCTGAAAGGAATTTTTGCTAATAGCTTGCTCTGGGTCAAGCTCTTGTGTTCTCTGGTACGCCGTCATCGCCTGATGGCGATGCGTCTCGCTCTCACTCGCCTTCGCTCGCTCCGAGAGACCCTCGAACCCCAAGAGTCCTCCCCATCGCTTTTCTGCAATTCCATTCCTGTCTTCCTTTTTTACTTCTTTGCCTATTTGCTTACTCCCATCTGGCCAGCCGATACACGACACATAATTGACCAGCGCGTCGAACCAGACATACATGACTTGATCCGGATCATCCGGAACGGGAATACCCCAGGACATCTTTGATGCCAGACGCGATATGCTGAAATCTTCCAGACCTCGCTCGACAAAAGCCCTTATCTCGTTGAAACGAAAATCCGGCACGACCAGAGCTGGATTAGCATTGTACAGATCCAAAAGCGGCTTTTGAAAAGCGCTGAATTTGAAAAAATAGTTCTCCTCTTTTATTATCTCTATCTCCTGGTGAGGATGAAGGGGGCATCTGCCTAGAACGAGCTCGGATTCTGTCTTTTCCAGCTCGCATCCGACGCAATATTTTATAGAATAGTCCTTTTTATATATCCAGCCATTCTTGTTCACTATCCGCCAGAATTCCTGCGCCGCCATGATATGATGCGCGTCCGTCGTGCGGATAAAATTCGCCTCAGGCAAGATACAGAGAGCAGACATGAGCTCGCGATACTTCTCTGACTTTTCATCGACGTATTTTTGTGGAGCCATATTCTGCGCAGCCGCGGTCTTTTCTATCTTTGCGCCGTGTTCGTCTGTGCCGGTATTGAAAAACACCTCATATCCGGCCAATTTCTTTGTCCGAGCGACGATATCGGCCCGTATTATCTCCAAAGCAAAACCGATATGTGGATCGCCATTGACGTAAGGGAGCGTTGTTGTTATGTAAAATGGTTTTTTCATGATTTTTTTAGCGTTCCCTCTCCAACATGCTTTCTCTTCTCTATGTCGCCGATAAATTCCATCAGAGCGGCAGAGATGGGGACTGCCATGACAGCGCCGAGAGGACCGGCAAGCTCGGCTCCAATGACCAAAGCCAATATGACGATGATAGGCGATATGCCGACGATCTTGCGCACGACCAGAGGGTAGATCAAATTGCTCTCGAATTGATAGATTATGATATAGAGACCGACGACCAAGAGGACCTCGGTTATACCGCTGGTAGCATACGCTGTGATGATAGCAGGGATAGACGACATGATCGGTCCAAAAACGGGAATGAGCTCGAACATGGCGGCCAATGAGGCAAGCAGGAGCGCATGCGGTATTCCTAATATCAACAGACCTAGATATACTAGAACCCCTATCACGAGACATAGCAGAAGCTGGCCTTGGAGCCAAAGGCCTATCTTGCGACGGCTACGGCGCCAGAGACCGACGACATATTCATAGCTCTTGACCGGCGTAACGATGCGCAGAAAATTCACTACGCCGTCTTCCTGCACAGAAAGATAGAAAGAAAGGATGACAGTGAGTAGAAACGACAGGGCGCCGCCGAATATGACGGTAGCAGTATGAAAAGCGTTGCTCGTCGTTCCGGAGATATTGTTCTGTAGAGCGACCACGAGGTCGTGCAACGATATAGATTGGCCTGAAATCGATATGACGCTCTGAATGGATGGCCAGAGATCGCTGACATTTATGGTGTCTGGAATGGTAGAGAGATAGCTGACTGCTTCATTCAAAAGCTGCGGTACAAAAAATATTACTATGCCAGTGAAGAAAAGACCGATGATTATATACATGACGACGACAGCGACGACGCGATGTATCTTGTGACGGATGCACCATTGGGTAGCCGGCTCGAGGGCAGAGGCGATTATGATAGCGGCCAATAGGACGAGGACTATGTCTCGCAGGTACCATAGCACGTAGAATAGGATAAGTATGAGGATCCCCTTGAATATAGTGCTCGCGGATATGGTGATAGTACGGTCGTTCATAGCGCTATGATAGCACAAGGATAAATAAGAGAAAGAGGGACAGAAATATTCTCTCTTTTTTGTTCTTTGCTTTACAAACTCTTGAATGTCAACAATTTTCCGAACCTCTGCTCGTCCTTGTAGTTTCCGACTATCGCAAGATTCAGATTCTTATCCACAAAGATTTTCCTTGCCACTTCCATGACCTGTTCTGCGGTGACAGCGCGGATCTGGGCGACAGATTCTTCTGGTGTCTTTACTTTACCTTCTAGGACTTCCCTGCCGCCGGCATAGTTTGCCAAAGCATCTGATGTTTCAAGAGAAAGATATGTGTTGCCGGCGATGAAATCTTTTATTTTTATAAGTTCAGCATCTGTCACCTTCTCGTGTGTCGTGCGGGCGAGTTCGGCGAGGATGACCCTGATCGCTTCATCCACACGGGAATTGTCGACGCCGGCATCGACTGTAAAGATGCCGTGGTCAGTGAATAGGTCGCTGTCAGCGCTGACATAGTAACAGATACCCATCTCGTTGCGAAGCTTGTCAAAGAGGCGCGAGCTCATGCCACGACCCAGGATAGCGGACAGAACAGACAGAGCCGGTCGATGAGGGCTATTTAAAGGGAAAGAACGCACACCGATGACGAGATGTGACTGGTCGGTTTCCTTCAAACCGATCCGGATGCGAGGGCCGTCCTGCTCTTCTATGACCTTGGCTTTGTCTTTTTTTGCGTCTGTCGAAATACCTGCGAATGATCTCTCGATGTCCGATAATATCTCTTTCTCGTCGAAACAACCAGAGATAACCACGGTAGTCGCCCTTGAAACATAATGAGCATTGCGATAAGCGACCACTGCCTCGCGGGTAAAGCTGCGCACATTGCTTTCGGTGCCGGCGATATCCCAACCGGCAGGTTGATCTCCATACATAAGATCGAAAAAAAGCCGGGCGACTTTCGCTTGCGGCATGTCCTCATACATGCGGATCTCTTCGACTATGACCCCCTTCTCCTTTTCCATCTCGGACGAATCTAGCAATGGATTATTATATAGATCGGCGACGATATCGAGGGCTAGACGAGCATGGCGCGCGTCGACCTTTGCGTAATAGCCGGTGTACTCCTGTGATGTGAAAGCATTATGCTGTGCGCCTATAGAATCGAGCTCGCGCGAGATATCAGCGGCCTTAGGCCTTCGCGGCGTGCCCTTGAAGACCATGTGCTCGAGGAAATGCGATATGCCGTTCTCCTGTTTGGTCTCATATTTCGACCCTGCCGCGACCATGACGAGCACTGTCACCGATGGGTTGTCGACCATCGGTACAGTGATTACGCGCAGACCGTTCTTTAGAATGGTTTTATTGAATTGCATGGGGAGAGTTTATTGGAATTTTTCAGAAAAATACTTTATCAGGTCTTTTTCGCTAACTCTCTCTTGCTTGCCAGAATCCCTGTCTCGAACTGTGACGCCAGCGTTCTTTTCGATGGTGTCAAAGTCGATCGTGACGCAGAACGGCGTGCCGATCTCGTCCTGGCGGCGATAGCGCTTGCCGATGTTGCCGTTGTCGTCGAATTCGACGGCACCGAATTGCTTCTTTAAAATCACATATATCTCTTCTGCTTTTTTGACAAGTTCAGGCTTGTTTTTGAGCAAAGGAAATACCGCGATTTTGATGGGTGCGACAGAAGGAGCGAGCTTGAGATACGTCCTTTTTTCTCCGTTCATCTCGTCTTCGACATACGCAGAGGTTAGAATGGCCAAGACAGCTCTATCCACGCCCACTGACGGTTCGATGACATGCGGAATGAAGCGCTTCTTTGTTTCTTCGTCGAAATAGGACAAGTCGACGCCAGAATTCTTGCTGTGGGCATTCAGGTCAAAGTCAGTGCGATACGCCAATCCGTAAAGCTCTTTCTGACCAAAAGGATAATCGAATTCGATATCAGTGGTGCGTTTTGAATAATGAGAAAGCTCTTCGGCGGCATGCTCGCGTATATGGATCTTTTCTTTCGGTAGACCGATCTCGAGGCACCAATCCATGCGGATCTTTTCCCACATATCGAAATATTTTTCCCAGTTCTTTGGGTCTATAAAATACTCGACCTCCATTTGTTCGAATTCGCGTACGCGAAATAGAAAGTCGCGGGGCGCGATCTCGTTTCTGAACGCTTTGCCTATCTGGGCTATTCCGAACGGCATTTTTGGATGAAAAGAATCCATGATGTTCTTGAAGTTGACGAACATGCCCTGGGCAGTTTCTGGTCGGAGATAAGAAACGGCGTCCTCGCTTTCTACTGCGCCTACGGTAGTCCTGAACATCATATTGAACTGGCGAGGCTCAGACCACTTGTCTTTGACTCCGCATGAAGGACAAGTGACTTTTTGATTCAGATAAAATCTGGCAAATTTTCCTGAATACGACTCTAATTTCTCTATCTGTCCCAAAATGCCTTCGATCGCTGCAATATTCGCTATAGGAATGATTTCGTTGACCTTATTTAAAAAGTCCTTCTTTTTTTGTTCGCTTAAGCTTAGAAATTCACTGATTTTATAATTTTTATCTATGGCTTCATTAGCGGCCTTTTTTGTTTCGCCGCTATCGATATACAAATGAACAAAATTCCTGAATTTTTTAACGTCTTCTTTATAGTCATCTTCGTCAATAATTTGATCGACTCTGAATCTCCTTTTACAATTTGAGCACTCTACGAGAGGATCAGAGAAACCTCCTACGTGACCGGAGGCGACCCACGCTTTTTGATTCATCAATATAGCCGCATCCATGCCATACATGTCTTCGCGGTCAGAGACAAACCGCTTCCACCAGAGATTTTTTACATTATTTTTAAGGGCGATGCCATATGGACCATAATCCCAAGTGCCCGCCAGACCGCCGTAGATCTCTGACCCTTGATATATAAAACCGCGCCGCTTGCAGAGCGAGATGATGGAATCCATTGTATCGGATTTGCTCGTATTTTTTTCCTTTGGTTTGTTTGACATGGTAGTAAAAGCAAAAATCAAAATTTAAAGTCCAAAATAAAAAGCATGGACTCTGAAACTTTTTACTTTCACTTTTATGTTTTGCTTGCATGCCGTCAGGCATGGCCTTTTAACTTTGATTTGTATCATTCTACACCATTTATCGAATTTGCCCAAAACAAAAACCCTGCTCACTGTGTTTCATCACGCGTGGCGAGCAGGGTTGATTTTTCCTCTTTTGAAGGAAAGTGGCCTGCCTATGCTAGGGAGATTTATCCTGAAGGAACCGAGGAGATTTTCTCTCTGCAAAGGCAGGTTTTGGATGGCAGAAGCGGCCTTCCAGCACACGCTGGTCCAAGAGATCATCGCTTTCGGCGAGTCTCCTGGTTACGGTCACAACTGCACGGAAGCTATAGAAAGAACGGGTTCCTGCCCTGCTTAGTAGGTGGCTAAGCTCGGATTCGGTCGAAGTCAAGAAGACGCGCTGGAACAAGAGCAGGAACTGGTGAAATTGGTCCCCCACCTCAAACCGCTTCGCGGGTCGCTAGGCTGGCAAGCACACAACAAGCACGCAAATTGTACGATCCGAGGTGAGAGGTCCTGGTACCTAAAGCATCAAGAAGACATATTCACGTCTTCTACAATGCCGAGGATTTTTTATCAATCTGGCGACCATCATAGCAAATCCTATTCTACTTGTCAAGTAGAATATCGTGTTTTACTGTTTTATAGGCAAAAAACGGCTAAAATGCGATTATTTCTCTGGAATAGAGATGAGCGATTGCCTACGATTTTCTCGTTGAGATCTGAATAGATAAAATATACTCTCTATTTCGTCACAAGATCATCGCCGCTCTGAAAACCAGGATCTGTCGATAGCCGTGTAGTCAAAGCGCCCCAATTCCCGTAGACCGTGACTCCAGTAAAATTATCTTTGGCAGATAACGTGGCAGGATTGACCAATGTCAACGGATTGCCGACATCGGTTATATTCGGCTCTAGCCCTACTTGGAAAGAAACCTGCCTCGGCTGTTGACCGTTTTGACCCAGATATGTGGCGAGAGTCCCGACGTTCCATGTGACGGTACGGCTGCCCGAATCATATTCTATATCTTCAGATTGCGGACTGACCTCGCTCATCCATGTCACATCCTCCGGCAAGGTAGCCGAGACGCTGGCGCCTGAAACCGCGCTCGACGAATTGCCGACGGTCCAGACTATGGTGTAGGTCGTGGTCGCCTGGGCTTTTGGCGGGAATGAACCGGAATTGGTGAAAGGACCCGTGGTATATAGCGCCTGAGCCGACAGAGATACGTTTGAAGCGACTTCGACTGAACGAGAAACGCTTTCGGACAATGATTGCGGCACATCACTCTCTGACGTTCTCTGTCCATCGATGGAAACAGATAGACCGATGTTCGGATTCAATATCGGAACAGAAGGCGTGCCTAGATCTTGAGGAGTGAAAGTAAAGACAGCCGAGCCGGATCCGCCGGCTGGAACCGATTGGAGATCGGGTGTATTAGTCTTGTCCCAGGTTATCTCGTCGTTTGCAGAATTATAAAAGCCGCCATTGGCCGAAACCGAGGCCGGATTAAAAGCATTGCCAGAGAATTGCAATTGTATTTGCGCATCATTGACGGCATCAGGCAAATTGTTGAACCAAGATATAGTGGCGGTGATCGGCTTGCCGAATTGACCGATGTAATTGCCGGTGCCGGATGTGTCATTCTGTCCAAAAGAGAGCGTCGCCGTCATGAATGGCTTCTGTAGGGTGATAGTCTCGGAGGTATCGATATACTCCGTACTAATGACAGAAGGACTGCCAGCGGCGGCCGCGCCTGCGATGAAATGAAAGACCAAACTGTCTTGATTATTGCCTTGCAAGGTGCCGGAGATGGTTATGGTTTTTGATTGACCAGGAGATATATCGCCGACGTTCCATGTCGCATTGTCGGATAATGGAGTTTGGTTTGAAGAAACGAACGAATAGCCGAATGGATACACCGCATTCAATAGAACGCCTTTTATAGTCGATTGCGAATTTGAAGTCAAAGTGACATTCATATCGAATTTCTGACCGGCTGTCACTTGGCTAAAAGAAGAGACTGACAGATTCAATGGCGACGAACTGACTAGAACGTCATATGTTTGGTCTTTTTCGAATGTGGCATTAGAGCCGGGAACTTGGTAAAAAACCTTCAGGACGATTTCTTTCGTGGAATTTTCTTGACCATATAGGTCGGCATTGACTGTACGTTGGGTGATTCCATCGGGACTTATATCATCCATGAGAGTTTGATATGTCTTTTGCTCGTTGGCTGTATTCGTCGGATCAACAGAGCCAGTCGGAAAATCCGCTTCTAGGTCGACGGTAGTCAGCTTTACATTGTTTTTATTCGTCACTGCCACGACGAATGAGAACGGCGTGCCGCCGGCGATTGAGACTGGGCCATTTACGGTAATATCTAGGTTGTTGGCTGAAATGAGATTCGATCCATTAAAAAATAGATACGCACCTATGCCGAGACATACCAAGAAGAATACTGCCGAACCGATGAGCATTTTTGTGAAAAAAGACATCGAATGGTCGCGATACACGGTATTGAGCTTTGATTCATCTGTTTTTTCCGCTGGTTTCTCCCAATCCTTTGGCAAATCGTTTTCTTCCGGTCTGACGCGAAAACGCCGGCGAGTGCGAATGTCGGGCGTCGAACGCGAGTATAGGGATTTTTTCAAGTCTTCGATTGAATCTGAGTCGTCAGATGGCATGGGACAATTATATCGCCAAGCGAAGGTTTATGGAAGCTTGTATCACAAGTGGCTTTCTGTCAGACCCTTGTTTATTGCGGAAATCAATGACGGCACGATCGACCGCGCATTGGCGACTTGGTCTGGACCGATCATATCTGTCCTTATCAACGGTTCGGTCTTTGTTTCCGATTTTACATAGCCCAAATCGTGCAATATACGAAAAACAGCCAGAGTTTCCAATGCAGAGATGTCTAGGATCGCGCCTTTGCCTTCGACCGGTGGGTTTTCCTTGTCATGTGCCGCTTCGGCAGGAACGGCACATAGCAGGAGATCGTGCAAGCTGAAGAGGGTCAAAAAAATCCTTTCGTTTTTTTCTTCCCCTCGAACAAGCCGACGGATCAGAGACAGAACGCGCGAATACACAGCGAGATTTTCGCCAGACAATTTTTTTTGCGCGCTCTCTTGGCCATCATTTGTCTTCGGATTTTTCAAGCATCGGTCGATTGTTTTAGCTGTTTGGTCAAGGATTGCATTATCAGAGATCTCTTCGGCTCCGACCAATCTCCATAAATCACGTCCCCGGACAAGGGAAAAATTTCTGACAGAATAATCCTGAGTGTGATAGCGCAATTTTGAGGTGGAACGCCGCACGCCAGCAGCTACGGCAGAGACCAAGCCGAAATCTTCTGTATAGATAGAGATAATTTTGTCTGCCTCTCTATAAGCCGATGAATAGATGACGATTCCGCGGGTTGTGTATTTCTCGTGCATAGAGAAAAAATTTATAGCACAAGTTCAAACTCAAAGAGTTTTGCCGATGGCTTGCTTTCGATCTTCGAACCACGATCCCCGTCGATGATATGCTTTCTATCCTCGATTTTAATCTCTTTCAACAGAACCGCTTTTACAAGTTGGGGCTTGTTCTTTTCAATTAATGTCTGCTTATTCTTATCTTCCGCAAAAATCCTGAGCGTCGGTCGATCTTGAATGGTCATTTTTTGCTCCTTGCGCCTGTCTTGTATCGCACGGATAAGGTCGCGCAATTCCCCTTCTTCCTTTAATTCTGGGGTTATATCCAGATCGAGTTCGACATCAGAAATTATCTTGTCATCAAAAATCACTTCCTTCACATTGACCTCTTCTTTGATCAAACCATAAAGAGCGACGTCCATGCCTTCCGCCTCTGGAATTTTGATTTTTAGACTTCCGAGCGGCTGTCTGACATTTATCTTTGCTTTTGAGCGGGCTTCGAGGCCAAACGAAGCGATCTGGCGCACGGCTTTCATTTTTGTAAGGAGATCCATGTCTATTTTCCCTTGGTCTGGCCATTTTTCGAGATGGACGCTTTCGATGCTTTGCATCCGTAGATAGATATCCTCTGCGACAAACGGCATGAACGGCGCTAGCAATTTTGAAAGCTCAAGCAAGACGAAACGAGTCGTCCATAGCGCGGCGGCCTTGTCTGCTTCATAGTCAGATTTAAAGCGCTCGCGCGAGCGGCGCAGATACCATGTCGACAGGTCATCGATGAAATCTGCGAACGGACGGATTGCGCGATCGAGCTCATATTTTTCCATCGCGTCTGTCACTTCTTTGTTGAGTCGATTCAAGCAAGATAGGATCCAGCGATCAAGGACGTCTGTAGAAGCTTCGACACCGGATACATTCTTTCTCCGAGCCATTTCTCGGTTTCGGAAGCCAAGCTCTCGCCCCGAAGGATCGTCGAGCGGCTCTACGAAAGAAGCATCCGATGGCTCGCTCTCGACTTCCTTCGCATACAACTCATAAAAGCTCACCACATTCAAAAGGCGCCCGATATGCTTTTTCACCACTTCGTCAACCCCTTTCTCTGAAAAACAAAATTCCTGCGCACGGACCAATGGAGATGACAGGAGATAATAGCGCAGAGCATCAGCGCCGTATTTGTTCACCACAGGCAAGAGATCTGGAAAATTGCTCTTTGATTTTGACATCTTTGAGCCATCTTCGGCCAGAACTATGCCGTTGACGACAACGTTCTTATAAGGGGAACGGTCAAACAGAGATACGCCCAGAACGAGCATGCTATAGAACCAGCCGCGCGTTTGATCGAGGCCCTCAGCGATAAAATCCGCAGGATATCCCCTGCTTTTCCCCAGCTTTCCCCCAGTTAGCTTTGAAAGGATGCTTTCTTTCGGATTGAAAACTGCTCCATATTTTCGATCTTCGGCTTTCGATCCTTGCTTTCCGGTTTCGACTTCAAATGGATAATGCGCTTCTCCAAACGGCATAGAACCGGATTCGAACCAACAATCAAATACCTCCTCAACGCGAGTCAATCTTTCTCCGCTCGGCAAGCACAGTTCTATGTCATCGATATATGGACGATGCAGATCGATCTCATAATCGTCATTATGCGGCAGAGGCGAGAAATCCAGTCTTTCTGGAACAGCATTTTCGAAATAATGAAGCCGATTGTCTCTATGATCCAAGGTTTCTCTGTCATTGAGACCGAGAGCAACCGAAGCAAGCATGAAAGCTGGACCGTCATGGGTGATGATGAGGATATTCTTGCCAGAATATCTATTTTCCATATCATAGATGAATCCTCCAACCCGCTTTCTTATGTCGGTATAATTTTCAGCGCCTTCCAAGCGAATAGAAAATCGTTTTTCATTTGGAAAAGCATCCATGAACTCTTCAAATGGCCTGCCATGATAGATGCCGGCATCCAATTCATGCAAACGGTCATCGATAATGATGTTTTTCTTTTGAAATCCCAAAGCATCAGCCAGAATATCGGCTGTCTCTCTTGTTCTGATAAAAGGAGAAGCTATGATAAAATCGATATCCTTGCCGACAAAAAATCTGGCGGCATTTTTTACTTGCCCTTTGCCTTTTTCCGTCAAATGTTTCGGGTCATCTGCTTTTGAGCTTATGACGTTCAAAGTGTTATTCTCCGCCTCGCCGTGGCGCATTATGTAATAGACATTCTTCGCTTTCGAATATTTTTTCAGCTCGGCGATAGAACCGATGACAGTTATCCCCCCGTCTTTGCTTCTTTCATTTTCTTCAACCCTCCACACCGGTATCGGCGCGCCCCAGAAGCGCGACCGTGAGATCGCCCAATCGCGGGCATTCTCCAGCCAATTGCCAAAACGGCCTTGACCGACTTCGGACGGAGTCCAATTTACTTTTTTGTTCACAGCCGCCAATCTGTCCTTGAAACCGCTGACACGCACGAACCATGACGAAGCGGCATAATTCAGGAGCGGCGTGCCACAGCGCCAGCAATGAGGATATGAATGGGTGAGGTTTTCCTTTGCAAAAAGTAGCCCATTCTCTTGGAGCCATTGGATGACTTTTATGTCGGTGCGGAGATGCGCGTCTTTGTCTTCTGTCGTGTTCTTTGGCTTGACCTGCAGACCGGCGAAATCTTTCACCTCGCTCTTGAACGTGCCATCGACATTCACATGTTGAACGAATGGCAGATTTTCACGTTGACCGAGCGCATAGTCGTCGGCGCCGAACGCTGGAGCGATATGGACTATGCCTGTGCCGTCGGTTGTAGTAACAAAATCGGCGGCATAAACCTTCCAGCCGTTTTTGCGGTTCTTGAGACCTGAATCTTTTGAGTAATAGTCAAAGAGCGGCTTGTATGATCTTCCTACCAGATCGGAACCTTTCATCTCCGCCACGATCTCGTATTCTTCTTTTTTAAAAGTAGAAGCGAGACGTTCTTTTGCGAGGATATAGAAACATCGATTTTTTTCTAAATTTACTTCCTTATTTTTAACTTCCTCATTTTTAATTTCCTCGTTTTTAACTTTCACTTTCACATATTCAATGTCCTTCCCTACTGCAAGCGAAACATTTCCCGGCAATGTCCACGGCGTCGTCGTCCACGCCAAAAAATAAGTGACTCCTTCCTCGTCTGCATCTTTCTTTTTTGCTTCCTGCCTATCGGCAGGCATGGCTTTGCTTCTTTCATTTTCTTCAACTTTGAATTTAACGTAGACCGAAATGTCCTTTATGTCTTTATACCCCTGTGCGACCTCGAAATTCGACAAGGTCGTCTCGCAATGCGGACAGATCTGCATCGGCTTGAAACCTTCGTAGACGAGGCCTTTTTTATGCAATTCTTTGAAAGCCCACCAGACGCTCTCGGTATAGCTAGCGTTCATCGTCTCGTAATCATTTTCCATATCAGCCCAACGGCCGAGACGCGGTATTATCTCCTTCCAATTGTCGACATAGCGATGCACGGCCTTGCGCGCGGCAGAATTGAATCTTTTGATGCCGAAATCTATGATGTCTTTTTTGCTCTTCAGATTTAGCTCTTTTTCGATCAGATTCTCTACCGGCAAGCCATGACAATCCCATCCCCAGCGGCGGCGAACACGAAAGCCGCGCATCGTTTTATATCGCGGTACAGCGTCTTTGATAGAAGTAGGCAAAACGTGGCCAAAGTGAGGCAATCCGGTGGCAAATGGCGGTCCGTCAAAAAAAACGAAATCGCCGCGCGGCGCATCCCTTTCCACGCTTTTCTTGAAAATCTCGTTCTCCTTCCAATATTTTAAAATGCGCTCTTCGCGCTCTTGGGCGGGAGATTTGTTGTTCTCATTCTGATCTATATCCATAAAAGTAAGCCAATTCTATCACTTTTTAAATTTTTTGAAAGAAAAACCAGCCCAATATCTTCCGCATAAAAAATAGCGGTCATCCCCTTTAAAGGTGGGATGACCGCCGGACATCGTTCAACTGACAACAAATTGCACCTCGGTACCAGTTGAACCGTCAGATTATGTATGTCCGCATGATCTTTCGTTTAAAAAACCATGCTCAAACTCCGTTGTCACTTCATAGGCATTTCCTCCATGCGCGACAAGCGCGTTTCTAAATGTGCTCGTTACAAGAAATAAAAATATCACACCTGGCGGCCAATGGCAACTGAAACAATGTTCACATCTTTTCTGGCACTTCGATGCCGAGAAGGGTGAGCGCGCTCTTGATCACGACGGCAAATGAATCGGTCAAGGCGATGCGATAGGACGATTGCGGATCTTCCTTGTTCACAATCTGATTGGATCCATAGAAAGCATTGAAGGCACCGGCGAGGTCGAGGGCGTAGGCCGCGATATAGTGAGGTCGATATTCGGCTGCCGCTCGCACGACTACTTCAGGAAACCGATACAGGATCTTTTCAAGAGGGGTCGCGGCGGATTGGGGAAGCGATTTTGTTGATGGCTTCAACCCCATCCCGTGCGCCTTTGCAAGGATGGATCTGGCGCGGGCATACGAATATTGCAGATACGGGCACGAGTCGCCGCGCAGATTCAACGCCTCGTCCCAATCAAACGCGATGTCCTGCAAGCTCTCGCGCTTGAGGTCATTGAATTTTATCGCCCCAATCCCGACCACTGATGCTGTCTCCGGATTTATCTTTCCGGCGCGTTTTTCCGCCTCATCGATGATATCTTCGAGCCAAATGACGTTGCCTTTTCTCGTCGACATCTTACCGTCTTTGAAACGATAGTGTCCATGTGCGACGTGCACGCGGGCGCCTTTGTTGAACCAACCCAATAATTTTTCCACTTCAAAAAGCTGTTTAAAATAAAGAGACTGCTCCATACCGACTTCATTCACGATGATGACATCCTTACCGTATTCGTCTCGTCGCCACAAGTCGGCGGCCAGATCGCGCACGGCATACAGAGTCGCGCCATCGCTTTTCTCGATCATGAGTGGCGGGTATTTTTCACCGTCGAAAAAGACAAGCTTGGCGCCTTCGCTCTCTTTGAGAAGGCCGTTCTTCACAAGCGCGGCCATCGCTTTCGGCACATACGGCTCATAGAAATGCTCGCCATGCTCCGTGTCGAAAGGAGTCACACCGAGGCGTTCATAGACGCCCACGAAATAATCCATTGAAATCGCGAGGATCTTTTTATAAAGCGCGGTCTGCGCCGGAGATCCTTTTTCGAGTACAGCAAAAGCCGCGCGTCCTTTGTCTTCCAAGCCAGGATCTTTTTCGGCATCGTCATGAAATTTGACGTAAAGATTGACGAGATACCCCATTTTATCCATCGCTCTGTCCAATCCTCCAGGATTTGATTTTTCATCGTCTTCAAGCGCAACAATCATTTTGCCGAACTGCGTGCCCCAGTCTCCGAGATGGTTGTCGCGGACCACTTTGTAGCCGGAAAAAGCGAGGATGTTCGCGATGGCGTCGCCGATGACGGTCGAGCGGAGATGCCCGACGGTAAACGGCTTGGCGATGTTCGGAGAGGAATATTCAACGAGGACCTTTGTGCCTCTGCCGACCTTGTTCGACCCGAATTTTTCCCCTTCTTTCAGGATTTTTTTCACTTGATCAGCAAAAAATTCCCTCTTCAAATGAAAATTGATGAAGCCGGGACCGGCGATCTCTATTTTTTCCACATCAGCGAGCTTCCCTTTGCCGAGTTTTTTTTCGAGCAGAGCCGAGAGCTTTTCCGCCAGGTCGCGCGGCTTCGATTTCAGATCTTTAGCGAAGACGAGGGCGGCGTTGGTCGAATAATCGCCATGTGACAGGTCATCCGGATGTTCAACGGTCTGCCTGTCGGATATGCTGGCAAAATCGCCATTTTCGCCGCCAAGCTCTGACAGCGCCTCGTTGACGGCTTTCTTTATGATATCTGAGATCATGGCTGTATTGTAGCTTGTTTGTTTACAAGATAAAAGCATCTCCGCTTTTTCGTCTCGAAAATATTATTTGCCCCCCAAAACCTCATTGATTTTTTTGGAGATCTTTTTGAAATCTTTTTCTTTTTTGCCGCGAGTAGTCTCAGCGGCTGTGCCTAAACGGATCCCGGATGGATCAGCTGGCGGACGCTTGTCGAAAGGAATGGCGTTCTTGTTTACGATGATGCCGGCCTTTTCGAGTCTATCGCTCGCCTCCTTGCCGCTTATGCCATTTCCATTCATCCATGTATCGATGAGGACTAGATGTGAATCCGTGCCGCCGGAAACTACGCGCCAACCGAGCTGCGAAAGCTCGTCAGCCAAAACTCTTGCATTTGCTTTTACTTGTTTTGCATATTTTTTGAAAGCTGGGCTGGCGGCTTCTTTCAATGCCACCGCCACTGCGGCTATCTGATTCTCATGCGGACCGCCTTGCATTCCTGGAAAAACGGCCTTGTCTATTTTTTTGTCGAGGTCGAGCGGCTTGCCGTCTTTGCTTTTCCTATCCTTCCTTGAAAAGATCAGGGCCGACCGAGGACCGCGCAACGTTTTGTGCGTCGTCGTCGTGACGATGTCGGCACATTCAAAAGGCGAAGGGTAAGCAGAACCAGCTACGAGACCGGCGATGTGCGACATATCTACCATCAAGAGCGCGCTTTCACCGGCTTCATTTTTGGCGGCATCGGCGATTTCTCTGAATTTTTTCCAGTCGATGATACGCGGATATGCCGTAAAGCCAGCAACGACTATCGCCGGCTTTTCGGCGATCGCTTTTGCTTTTATCTCGTCATAATTCAGAACCTCGGTCTTCTCATCCACCCCATACGGGATCTGTTGCCATATTTTGCCGCTGATCGAGACTTTGTGGCCATGAGTCAAGTGACCGCCTTGGTCGAGCGACATGCCCATTATCTTGCCCTTTTCAGCGCCGTTCGTCGGCACTAGGGCAAGATAGACAGCGACATTCGCCGGCGAGCCTGAAAGCGGCTGGACGTTCACAGACCATTCGTTCGGATCGAGCTTGAAAAGCTTTAGCGCGCGCTCCCGGCAGAGCGTCTCGATCCTATCGATTATCTCGTTACCGCCATAATAGCGTTTCCCTGGATATCCTTCTGCGTATTTATTCGTAAGCTCAGATCCGAGGGCCTCCAAGACGTCTTTCGATACAAAATTTTCCGATGCGATCAGGTTAATGACGCTCTTTTGGCGCTTCTTTTCGGCGCTTATGAGCTTGTTTATTTGTTTGTCTCTCATGATGGCAAGTATAAAACAGAAAAGGAAAAGTAGAAAGCCCGCAACAAAATTAAATGCTCAGTTTTTCTTTTATAAGCTTCAAAAAATCTTTTTTGACCACTTCAAAAGGACGATTGGCGTCTATGATGACATGCGGCATTTTTTCAAGGAATTTTTTATAGCCGGTGCGGACTTTCTCATGGAATTCGATCTCGCGGTCGTCAAAATTATCATAGCCGGCTAGCAAAGCTTGATTGCGTGTTGCCGCACGGCGCAAACCTTCTTTTGGTTCGACATCGATAAAAACATACAAATCAGGCACCACAGCCAAATGCTCGCGCAAATCCCAAAAAAGCTTTTCGAGCGAACTGTTTGATTGACTGTAGACTTGATACGCATACGACGACGCATCAAAGCGATCGGTAATCACAGGCCGATCTTCTGTGAGACTCGGAGAGATGAGATTGTGGATATGGTCAAATCGAGCGGCAAACATGAGGCACAAAGTCGCCTCCGGCGGCGCCCATTTGGACAGAGGATCTTTGATTGCGGCATTTCTGATAGTCTCTGCATAAGGCGAACCACCCGGCTCGCGTGTGATCGTAATTTGTCTGCCGAATTCTTCCCTCAAAGCCGCAACGAGCGAAGACTTGCCCGAACCTTCACCGCCCTCGACGGCTATGAACATCGGGCGCTTTGGTTTTGCGGCGGTTTTCTTTGCCTTCGCTTCAATTTTTTTCGCAATTTTTTTCATCTTTTTATCAAAAGATATTGTAGCACAGAGAAATGTATATCAAAGAGTAAAGATTAATATTAAAAAGGACGTATAAATTTATATTATACTTATTTTTTCTCTGTTATCTTACTTTAATTTGAAAAATTCATTTGAACAATTCATCTGCACCTTCAACTAAATATACATCTTTTATCCCTGCGACAATCATCGAATCCCAGCACGGCTTGCAACACCACCAATGGCCATACAAATACAAATCAGCTCCAACTACAGAACTTTTGTTTTTCAGAGCGTCCTTGACTGCCAAAGTCTCTGCATGTTGATTAGGAGACGCACAACCAGGACAAAGCCAATATTTTTGGCCTGATGGTATCTTTAATAACCTGCGTACACAAAAATAATCCTTGTGCACTTTTTGAAGACAACTGTTCTTTAAAAGAGATTGGTTTGCTCCCTTGCCGACTATGATTCCATCAAGCACCACAACTGCGCCAGTAGAATGGTAACAATCAGTCGAATCATTATCTCTCACGATTTTGGCTTCTGCTATGAATTTATTTTCGACAGGAACATACTTTATAGTCCTCCCTTCTGGGATATATGGATATCGGTTGGTCATTAGAAGTTTATTATATATAATAAACCCACTATGACAAAATTTGACCAAATTTATCAAGACATCGTCCGCAAGATAATGACCGAAGGAGAAGACGAATTGAACAAGAGCAAGCAAGCCGGCAGTGAACGAGCAGAATATTTTACGAGAGCCATTCCCGGAATGCATTTTTCCACCGACATAGAAAAAGACGGTTTTCCTCTTTTAACACTTAGAAAAATCCCTATCAAAGCACCGGTCGCAGAACAAGCTTGGTTCATCATGGGTTCAAGAAAACCTGAAGATTTCCTTAGAAACTACACAAAAATATGGGATGCTTTCACAAATCCAGGAGATGTCGTCACTGTCGCTTATGGATATAGATGGAGAAAACATTTCGGCAGAGATCAACTTCAACTGCTTATTGATCTTTTAAAAAATGAACCTGGATCAAGACATGGAGTCATAGTCACATGGGATCCATCACAAGACGGTTTGTCCTTGCAAAAAAAGAAAAATGTTCCTTGTCCATATACTTTCACAGTAAACATAATCGCTGGGAGATTACATTTACATAACATTGTCAGGTCCAACGATGTCATTCTGGGGGTACCATTTGATGTTTTTGGTTTTGCGCTTCTTCAATGTCTTCTTGCCCAAGAGCTCGGAGTTAGACCAGGAATTTACAGTCATTCTATTTCTAACGCTCATATCTATGACACCCATTACGAAGCCGCAAAGGAGATAATAAAAAGACAAAATGACCATAAAAAAATCATACTGGAACTGCCTGAAAATTCCTTCAGGAGAATAGAACAAAGAGATTACACAGTTGTAGATGCGATAATTGAAAATCTGACAAAACAATATAATCCGTCAGAAGCGATCACTGGAATCAAAATAGTGGCCTATTAAAAATAAAATATTTCATATATAATCCATATAATCATGTCTATCCTCACAAAAACAAAAATTTTAGAAAAGATACAGAAAGGCGACCTCGGCTTTAAACCGATGATCGACGAATTCCAACTGCAAGGCCATTCGATCGACTTGCGCCTGGGCTTTACATTTATGATATTGAAATCATGGCATATGACACCGCGCGGACGAGAATCACTTGAGACTGTCCATGTCGACAAATACACGCCTGAATATTTTGACATCATCGAACTAGAGGCCAGCCAATATTTCGACCTTTTGCCAGACGAGTTTGTCCTAGCATCGACGCTTGAAAAAATAAAGATTCCGACTGACCTAATGGCCGTGCTTTATCCGCGATCTTCAACCAATCGCAAGGGACTATCACTAGATCTCACAGGCATCGTTGATTCTGGCTACGAAGGGCAGCTTGTAATACCAATCAGAAACAATACAAGGTCTAGGACTGTACGATTGTATCCGGGCGAACGTCTTTGTCAGATCGTCTTGGAAGAGCTAACTGAAAATATAGAAAATAACAGAAAAAGCAAATACCATCAACGAGATGTCATAGATGGCGTTCAAAAGGAAAAGCGGGATGAGATAGATTTTTTGATGAAAGGAGACATAAAAGGCCTAAAGGAAAAATTTGGTATAAAATTAACCTAGACGTTGAAGATCCATGTGATGCACAAATCGGCTGATTCGTTTACTAAATCACCTTCGCAAATTGAATGCCAAATACCTGCATTTCCCTTTATTATTTCATGTTATTATTTCAACCATGATCACATCACTAATCGTTGCCACGAGCAAAGACGGATTTATTGCCAGAGACAAGGATAAAGATCCTTCTACGACATGGACGAGTCATGAAGACAAGAAACGTTTTGTCGAGCTTTCAAAGAAAATCGGTACTATTATTCTTGGACTAAATACCTTTAATACATTTCCAAAAGATGAGCAAGGAAATTCTAAACCGCTCAAAGGCCGCCATCATATCATATACGCTGACAGAGACATCACGCAACATCCTGATGTTGAAGCGACAATGGACAAGCCAGACATCCTTCTAAAAAAACTAAACGATCGAGGAATCAAAGAAGTGGCGATCTGCGGTGGCGCAAGTGTTTATAAAATGTTTCTTGACGCTAATCTAATCGATAATATATATATGACCGTCGAACCAATAGAATTCGGTTCTGGAATTCCTTTTTTCAAGGGAAATATAGAAGAAAAATTCAAATTAGTTAAAGAGGAAACAGTCGGCAACGGCACGATTTTCAAGGAATACAAGAGGAATAAAATTTACAAAAGTGCTTTTTATTTAAAGTAAATAAATCACTTGCCCGTACTTCCAAATCCTCCGTCACCGCGTGAAGAATCCGAAAGCTCGTCAACTTCTTTTAAAACTACACTCTCTACTTTCTGTATCAAAAGTTGAGCGATCTTATGGCCTTTTTCGAATTTAATCGGCTCGGTCGAAAGGTTTATGACACCAACCTGAATTTCTCCGCGAAAAATAGAATCAATGACGCCTCCGAGAGTTTTCAAACCGTATTTATGCGATAGACCGCTCTTGTCCCAAATCAAACCGACATAACCGGATGGAATTTCCATGGCAATTCCAAGCTTAATGGATTTTCTTTCCCCCGGCTTCAGTTCAAATGCTTCTACGGTATAAAGATCCATCCCAGCATCTCCTGGATGTGCGTATTTTGGAATAATAGCGTCTGAATGAAGCTTTTTTATCTTTATTTTCATAGACATATTATAACAAAAAAACCGCATCACGCGGCCTTTCTCCAGAGGTCGGACCTCTGTGCTAGCCCTTTATATCGATTCCCAACGATTTCGCCGCGCCGCCCAGGATAGCCATGGCGCCTTCGATGTCATTGGCGTTCAGATCTGGCATCTTTTTTTCTGCGAGCTCCTTCAATTTGGCTTTTGTTATTGAACCGGCCTTTTTTTCGAGGTGTTTGCCGGCGCCCTTTTCGACCCCTGCGGCCTTGAGGAGGAGATTGGTAGAAGATGGCTGGCGAAGGACAAAAGTGTAAGAACGGTCATCGTAGACTGTGATGACGATCGGTACGATCTCGCCCATCATGGTTTTTGTGGCATCATTGAATTTCTTTATGAAATCACCGATATTGATGCCGGCCTGACCGAGAGCCGGACCGATAGGAGGCGCAGGCGTGGCCTTTCCTCCTGGGATCTGTAGCTTTACTTTTTTGACTGCTTTTTTGGCCATATTTTTAGTGTGAGTAGGATGCTATCATACTTTGATAAAATTTCAAATCCAGCGCTTGTACCTATATCTTCTTTACCTGCAAGAAATCCAGCTCGACGGGAGTCTCGCGGCCGAACATGGAGACGAGGACTTTTATCTTTCCCCTGCTGTCGTCGACTTCGCCTACCTTGCCCTCGAATTCCTTGAATGGACCATCTACGATCTTTACGATGTCGTCAATGGCAAGGTCGATGGCATGCTTTGTCTCGGTCGTATTCATTCTGGCGAACAGCTGCTCGACCTCTGCCTTTTCTAGAGGAACCGGGACAACTCCTGCGCCGACGAAACCGGTCACGCGCGGAGTGTTGCGGACGATATACCAAGATTCGTCAGTTACGATCATATCCACCAAGACATAGCCGGGATAGATCTTTTCCTCTTCTTCGACACGCTTGCCTGCTTTGATCTTGATCTTTTTCTCGACAGGAACGACTACGGCAAAGATCTGATTCTCCACATTGAGAGATTCTATGCGCTGTTTCAAGTTGCGGGCAACCGCGTTCTCATATCCCGCATAAGTGTGGATAGCATACCAATTTCGTTGTCCGTCTGTTATTTGTTTGGCCATGTGATTAAATGCAAAGTGCAAAATGCAAAATGCAAAGTTTGAATACAGTTGCTTTAATATTTGATTTTGAATTAAATTTTTGCATTTTGCGTTTTGATTTTTGCTTTTATTTTAAAAAAGCAATGTGAGGAGGTGTGAGAAGATATAGTCGAAAGCTCCAAGCAGCGCTGCGACAACGAGCGATATGGCGATGACCAATGAAGAATAAGCGATGGTTTGGCGTCGCGACGGCCATGTGACATGGCTCATTTCATTGCGTGTTTCTTTTAGATATTCTGTGAGTTTCATAAAATTCTCTTAAGATCGGTTACAATGATCATAACTGTGCTCGGACATTGCGTATACAAATATCCGCATGCCCATCGCTTGTTGTAATCAAAAACCCCTCCCGGGGTTGATAGGAACCATATTACTCTTTTATAAAAAGAAGTCAAATTTGCAATTTATCATGAGATGTGTTATTGTACTTTTCAGTTTGAACAAAAATATTTATGCATACCAAGATTGATCGCCATAAAACTGATCTCTCAAAGATGTTCGGTGGGCTAACTCGCAGAATCCGTCCATCGGCTCGTGCAATCATCAATCATGCCGAGAAATTCGATGGGCCTTACGAAACAGAAGTCGTCTTTGTCCTTGGAAATCAAAGAGAGCAAACCCATATGATCAAGCTCATGTCGGCGGACGGACAAGTCATCGCCGCAAGCGATTACAGCGAAAAAAATCTCGAGGATATGGAAAAAATCGTCGAGGAGCTTAATCTATAACGCGACAACCGAGGCAGATCCTCGGTTGTTTTTCTTTCTTTAAAATCTTTTCAAGACGATCATCTGATCTGATAAGTCACCGACACCGTATCTGTGATCTTTTGCTGACCGGCTGGAATTTCCGGAGTCGAAGCAGATGTATCGTTGATTTTTGCAGCCATAGCCATGACCGGATACGCGTAATTGCCGGCATTGTCAGTGAAATTGACTACTCGAACGATATGGACACCGAGCTCCGAAGCGAGCTTGTCCGCTTGGCTTTTTGCGTCCATGATAGCTAGATCGCGGGCTTGCTCTTGGACTGCTTCCTGGTTGTCCACAGAAAAGGCCAGGTCATTTACGTTTTGCACGCCTAGAGAGCCCACATCGGCGAATAGCGTACCCGCTTGGGTTATGTCGCGTACTTTTACATCTATAGTTTCACTGACGTCGTAACCAGTCAGAACGGATTTTCCGGCGGGACAATAGATCGGTGTAGCAGGCAAAGAAGAAGATACTGTCGGGGCAGTAGCTATAGTAGGGATCGCCGCGCCATCCGAACCAGATACAGAGCCGGAGCCATCGGACGAGCCGCTCGAATTGTAAACAGCCGATTGCGGACAAACGGCGTTTTGATATTCATAATGAGGGTTGATGTTATATGAATCCGTTTGAATGTCCTTGTTGGCTACGCCGGCCTTCTCTAACGCCGCTATAGCCGCATTCGTCTTGTCGGTGGCTGATTTTTGGGCGGCGAGAACAGTGGTCGCCGTTTCTGTAACAGAAAAAGAAAAAGTGGCTATATTCGGGATCACTGTGACATCGCCGGTGCCGGTGACGGAAATCGTATCCACTGGCGCAGAATCGCCCTGATGCGAGATCGAGGATAATTCACTGATAGCGGCAACAAATAGAAAGACCATCATCAAAATACCGACGCCGCAACCGATTTTCCAAGCTTTTATCTTTAGTTGTTCTTGATTCATGGTAATTAAGTCGAAGGTTTTAATGTCCCGAGCCGAAAGTCACAAAACCAAGGATCCTTGCACTGACTTTTGACTCGATACTTTCGTTTGCCTGCAGACAGGCAGGACTTTTGGCTGTTAAATATTAATGATCGTAAGCTTTATAAAATACTACTTCCATCTATAAATGTGCGCCGCTATGTACATAGCGAGCATGCCTAGCGCGAAACCCCCGCACACCGAGGAAAATGTTTGGAAACGCGCCATATCACCCAAATGCCATACGATGCCGAGGATAACTGCCCATACAACGGCAACTGCGATCACGTAGACATATAGAGGTCTTTTATGCATGGAATAAGTTTTTAAAGTCCGTAAATTTATAAAGTTCATAAAGTGAATACGAACATTATTGAATTCAATCTATGCGCTTCAAGGACTTTCGACCTTGGATCAAATCGATGGCATGCTTCATTGCTTCATGAGCTATCGCATTTTAGCACAATCGACCAGATTCTCAAAAAGCGCGAGGACCGTCATCGGTCCAACTCCGCCTGGAACCGGCGTAATAGCACCGTCTCGACCAAGCACTTCAGAGACCCCCTCAAAATCGACGTCTCCGACGAGCTTGCGCCTTCTTTTGTCCGACCCGTCACCGATATTTATGCCGACAATCTCATTTATCCCCACGTCGATGACCGCTTGCCCATCACGAACATGGTCGGCTGTTATAAGACCTGCTTTGCCCACAGCACATATGATGACGTCTGCAGAGAGAGTCTCTCTCGCTAGGTCAACGGTCTTCGAATGACAAACTGTTACAAGGGCTCCCTTAGCACGGCATAGGCAAGCGATCGGAGTTCCGACAAGAGGAGAACGACCGATGACGCAGACTTTCTTCCCTTTCAAAGAAATATTATAAAAGTCCAGTAGTTCACCTATGCCGCGAGCAGTGGCTGGATACAAGACGTTAGTCCAAGGGTAGCCCTTGGATTTTTGTCCAAGGGTAGCCCTTGGATTTTTGTCCAAGGGTAGCCCTTGGACTGACCATCTATTTATATTTATCGAACAAGTGGCATCGGCATCCTTGGTCGGGTCAATCGCATCGAGAACAGCTCGTTCGTCCAAATTTTTTGGCAGGGGCAGTTGTACGATGACCCCCGTGATTTCTCTGTTTTTATTGAGTTTTTCTATCTCGACGACGATTTCTTCTTGCTCTGCGTCCTCTTGAAAATGAATGATTCTGGCCTGTATTCCGATCTCAGCCGCAAATCTCTTTTTTCCGTTGATATAAGCCGTCGAATCCGCACGATTGCCAATTTGGATTATGGCCAAAGTCAAAGGCGATGATGAGACGGATAAATCGCACCCTTCTCGAAATGCCTCTGCCTTTTTTGCGAGGGCTTTCTTCAATTCATCGCGCACGGCGATGCCGGATAGGATAATTGGCATGTGGATACGATATCACGATTTCAAGATCGATTCTAATTTTTGGCTTGTTTTTCAAGCCCAAGCCAAGACTATATCCTTGTCGAAAATCTCAGCGATACGACATAAATTTATAGATGAAAGATCTGTAGAAAAACATTTTATGCCGGCGCGCAAAAAATAGACCGTGGAAGGTTTATTGTGTCTTTACTCTGTTATGTAAAAATTATCTGCTCCATCTGGCAAAGATCCCGCACGGCAATGACCGGACATTCCCATCTCTCTCTGTGTTTTGCCTGCCTGCCGCCTGCCTGCCGACAGGCATGGTCAGACATGGCTTCTTGCCTTTTGTTTCTTCGATCGTCAACTCCCCCGCTTCGATCGCGCCGCCGAATCTTTTTTGAAGAGCAAGCAGATTATTATAGTAAGCAATGGGCGAATAACCAGCGGCATAACCGTTTATCAAAAAGAAAATCGGATTGTCAGACAGAATCCTCAGGCAGTCATCGAAAAGAGAAATGAAATCTTCTTCTATCTTCCAAACTTGGCCTTTGTCGCCACGGCCGAATGACGGCGGATCCATGATTATGCCGTCATACCTGTTTCCGCGGCGCAATTCCCTCTTGACGAAATCTCTGACATCGTCGAGCATCCAACGTATCGGCCTATCTTCAAGACCAGATAGCTTCGCGTTTTCTTTCGCGCGAGTGACGGCAACTTTTGATCCATCGACATGGACGACTGAAGCGCCCACCGCCGCGCATGCTAGCGTCGCGCCGCCGGTGTATCCAAAGAGATTCAAGACCTTGATCTCCCCAGCCCCATTTTCTGTTTTTATCTTTGATTTTTTATCTTTGATTTTTTCTTCCATCCATTCCCAGTTGCTTTTTTGCTCAGGAAAAAGCCCCACATGCTTGAATGGCGTCGGCTCTATTAGGAATCTCAATCCTGCGAAATCTACTTGCCATTTTTCCGGCATGCCGGTTTTCATCTTCCATCGGCTTTTTAAATTAGTCACATTTTTTGAACCTGCCTTATTTTTATCGCTGTCATCATCGTCTCTATCGCCGCCAACACGCCTAAAAACGCCATCTGCCTTGTCCCATTCTCCTTGCGACAGATTTTTCTGCCAGAGTGCTTGCGGATCAGGCCGCGACAACACGAATTTTCCGAATCGCTCGAGCTTTTCGCCGCGCCCTGAATCCAGCAATTCGTAATCTTTTTCGGCAGAAGTTGTGAAGTTGGTTTGGGTCATTTTTTTAACCCAGGCCTACCCTAGGTAAAACATGGGGCGATTATAGCAAAAAATGGCGTTGTTGACAAATAAATCGCTCAGTGAGTTTTATGTGTATGACTATTTACTTTCTGAACAAACAGACGGCATTGCCATGCGGGTCATGTATAAATACCGGCATTTTTACGATGTACGCACATTGTAAAAATCGACAAAAATAGATGATTCTCGAGGAGAGTCTTTATATGGAAGAGAGCGATTAATCTTGGATCATTTCAACTGCGCGATTTATTATCCTCTCGCCAATTTTCCCCCAGTCGAAATACTTTTTATATTCTTTCGGATCAATGAGCTTTATTTCTGTCACGCCACCGGCAGGATCAGAGACGAATGGTCCGAACGGCTCCACTATGCAAGCATATCTGAGCTGATAGATAAAGCTGCCGTCGTTTAGATTGATCACTTTTTGATAGCCGATAGGATTGAATGATAGGATCTTCATGTTTGATTCTTCTTGGATCTCTCTCCTCAAGGTTTGCTCAAAGCTCTCGCCTTTTTCTATCGTTCCACCTATAAGGCCCCAATCTTTTTTATGACCGCCGTAACCGATGACGAGCATGCCATCAAAAAAACATGCTCCATAAGTCTGCCTGCACTTTTCGTACTCGAGGTGCTCGAAACTATCAGCATCTTCATATTCGAATATGTAATCAACCGTCTTGTCTCTGCTTTTGTGATGCTCGGTTATTTTCATCTTCTTATGCTTCGAACTTTATCTTTGGACTTCCAAACAGCGACCAATAGGACAAGAAGAAGATCGTCATGGAAATAGCCGCCGACAGAAGACAGTATTGGCACCATGCATGGATGATAAATGCTTGCGCACTGATAAACCAAATGTCAAAGAGCACGCCGAAGACCGAGAAATGAAGCGCCGAGTTGAGGGCACGCACGTCCCGCGCTTCGAAATACAAAAAATACATGACAAGAAGAGCAAAATAGAAAAGGGCGCCGAGAAGCGCGACTGGTATGCCAAATATAGTCGAGTAAGCGCTCGTTAGCACTGTCTCACAGCCATGGATCGTGCATGGCGGTACAGCATTGGCGAAATGTTCTACGGTCAGATATGTCGCATCGACAAAGCCAGCCACAGCCAAAACGACTAGGACTGGCACGAGCCATCTATGGTGCGGTCGAACTGGCGGCTGTTTGAATAGCTGTGATAAATTCATCATAAGATTCTGGATTTTCGATACGATAGCCGTTTATAAAGAATGTCGGCGTCGCATCGATGCCTGCGGCAGTGCCGACAGTGACGCTGTCGGCGATCTTTTGCGCAGTCGTCGTCGAATTCATGTCTGCGTCAAATCTCGTCAAGTTGAGGTCGAGCTGTTTGGCGTAGCCGTCAAAAACGCTCGTCGGATCGGACAGGTTGTCCCAATCATTGCCGTTCTGATAAAGAAGGTCGAACATATTCCAGAACTTGCCTTGGTCACCAGCGGCTTCGGCGGCCTTTGCTGCTGGAAGAGCGTCAGCATGTTGAGGCAAGGGGAATTCGCGGAAGATCATTCGAATTGTGCTCGAGCTTGCATCAAAGACTTGCTCGACAACAGGATAATAAGCCTGGCAAGCTGGACATTGAAAATCCCCATATTCTACTATAGTGACCTTTGCGTTCGGATTGCCACGGATCCAGTCGGTCGAAGTTATCGGCGTAGGCAAAGGAATTGCTGTTTCACTTGTTGAAGGACGCTTTTCAGAAGAGACGACTAGACCAACAACGATGAGGGCGATAATAATGACAAAACCGAGCCAAGTAAGAATTCTTTTTATATTCATATGGTAAGTATAAACAAACGAACAGAGTAAGTCAAAAATTCAATCCAAGGGTAGCCCTTGGATTGAGTCAAGCGTCACTATGCATGATGATATTTCCCGCCCCGCAAAATTTCCGATGCCCTATATATTTGCTCAGTGAGGAGAATCCTGACAATAGCATGGGGCAAGGTCATAGATGAGATAGATATCGATCTATCCGCTCGTTCACGCACATCATCCAGAACTCCGTATGCTCCGCCAATGATGAATGTGATCCTCTTTGCACCGTTCGCTACTGCTTGTTCCAATGTGTGTGAAAACTGCATCGAAGTCTGCGCGCTCCCCTTTTCGTCTAAAAGGATGGCAAAATCGTCCGGACCGATCGATTTCAAGATAGCTGCGCTCTCGTCTTTTATGTCGCTTGCAGGAATAAATCTCCACAACAGATCAAATCGACCGCATAGCCGTTTTTCATATTCGCCGATGATCGCGGCCATTTCCGACGAATGCTTCTTGCCGGGTGATATTATGAGGATATTCATTGACACAAGATGAAGTATAGCAAATTAATCTGCAGCTTTTATCTATTGTTACTTCTCATTTTTTCGATTTTCCATTTTGATTTTTACTTTTACATTTATTACAGCACCCACACGTGGAATCGGTCTCGCCTCTCGTCTCGCCGTCACTCGACTCGGGCTGGCCACTGGCTCGCCATCTCGCCTGTCGGCTCGATATAGCTCCGCCGTTCGATTCCACACGCATTGCTTCGCAATGCTCTCTACAAACAATTTATTCGAGTATGGATACTGGATTCGGTCGCCGGAAGCCGTGACCGCCAGCAGATTCGCCTACTACCGTCAGCCATTCTACCACAATGAAAATGTCCCGCACTTTCGAAAAGTGCGGGACAAGGGCAAAGGTCAAAGTGCAGAAAGTGCAAAGTGACCTAGTATCGAGAACTAACTTGCGGAAACCGCAGCCGGGTCGTCGGAGTCCCAGCCGCCGTCGAGCCAGTAGTAGTCCCAGATCCACTCGACACCGACCCAGCGTAGGTAACGGACGTAGAGGTTGCCGCCAGAGCTGCAGTAGACAGTTCCCCAAAAGAAGATGTAGCGGGTGTTTCCATCCGCATCTTTCTTCCATGAATCCGGGATGATGCTTGGATTCTTCAGGAGGTAGTCCAGAACGTTGGCGTTCAGGACCGGCTGTTTGCCCAATTCCTTGCGGAGGTCGTTGCCCTCGATGCGGCCGCCTTTCTTTTGCGGCTTCGACAAGTAGAAGTCAATCTTCTTGCCGTCGAAGTAGAGGTCGTCGCCACGGCGTTCAAGCTTGGCCACCTTACCCTTCTGGTGCTCCTCCACTTTCCAGCCGTCTGGCAGGAAGGGGTCGGCACCGAGGTTGATGGCGTGCTCGACGGGCTTGATCTCCGCGTAACCGCGGATATACGAGAGGATTCGGCCGAGCTTGTCGGTATCCCCCGCGATCAAGCCGAAGTCGGCTTCACGGAACCCGGCCTTCTTGGCATAATCCTCGATGGCCAACAGGGACATGAGGAATGGACTGCCTTGAAGGACTTCCGCGGTGATGCGTTGATTCCACGATGCGGCTTTCCGGAGCGCCTCAAGATGTTCGGATTCGACTCCGAACGAGGCGAGCAACTCCAAGGTTGCAGTGATTTCAGAATACGGTGTTTTGACAAGATTCCCTTTCATAAAGGTCATCCTTTCTTTGTTTGGCTCCCTCTCGCATGACGAAAGGTCGCGGGTTTTGTTTACTGTTGTCCGTCAAAGGACTGGCTCTGACACATAGCTTTGCCACAGCAGAGAATGGCCTATTACAAACCACTTTCTGCTATGGCAAATGCAAGTTAACATATCAAAAAACTAGCAACCTTTGAAGTAGGACAGTTAGAATTAATCATTAGCCACAATTAATTTAATTGTCATGAAATATCATCATTTGTCTTTTGAGGAAAGATTTGTAATTGAAAAGCTGTATTGTGC
>Ga0181516_10000367_pt1 | contig 42741 bp, 34 predicted proteins | sample PEATcosm2014_Bin_25_FD_121104 | JGI IMG/M metagenome (GOLD analysis project Ga0181516, IMG submission 121104) | Peatland microbial communities from MTU Mesocosm Facility, Houghton, MI, USA - PEATcosm2014_Bin01_10_metaG | ecosystem: Environmental > Terrestrial > Soil > Wetlands > Peat | place...
AATTTTCCTCATTTCGTCGTTGCTTGTCGCTCCAGTAACCAGTTACAGTTCGCTCCTCGCGCCTCGAACTGAGAAAAATTGGCTCCCGGCGATGCCCGCCCAGGTAGTGTTAACAGGCCCTAGGGCAGCGCCGGCTGCAACGCTGCGGGTTGGAAAACGGCTCTAGCGCCGCTTGCCCTTTCTTACGAATTTCTTCCTGCTTTTTGCGGAGGGAATTCCCTTGTCTTTCCGCTTGTCCTTTTTTGTCCGGGCAGGAGGCCGTGAAGCCTGCTTGCCGGTCAGCGGAATGCCTTCTTCGACGATCGAAAACTGAAGCCTGCGTTCCTGGGCAAGAATGCGGTCCAGGATCACTTGCACCCGGTCCCCGGCTCGGAAGCGCCGGCCGTTGCGCTCGCCGATGATCTCGCGCGTATTCTCGCGCCAGGTGTAGCGGTCGTCGCGCAGCGAGTCGATCGGCACCAGGCCCTCGACAAACAGGTCGGTCAGCTCCACGAAGAGTCCGAACTTGGCGGGGTTCAGCACCAGCGCCGCAAACTCCTCGCCGACCCGGTCCTGCATGAAGCGGACCTTCTTCCACTCCACCAGTTCGCGCTCAGCCTCCGCGGCGCGGCGCTCGGTTTGGCTGGTCTCTTCGGCAATCTGCGCCAACTCGGCTTCTGGAATGGGGGGCTCGCCTTGGAATTTCGCGGGGTTCATTCCATTCCCAGGTCTCAAAGTCGAGACCTGGGGCACCCGGAGTCCTTCGTTGGGATGTGTCCACGGGGAGCTGTGGCGGCCCTCTTCGATCGCGCCCTCGCCGCGCACCCCCTCGCGGAGCAGCGTCTTCGCAATGCGATGCACAATCAGGTCGGGATAGCGGCGAATGGGCGAAGTGAAGTGCGTATAAGTTGGCGCGGCCAGCGCGAAGTGGCCCTCGTTGATCTCGGAGTAGCGGGCCTGGCGCAGCGAGCGCAGCATCAGGTAACTCAAGATCCGCTCCTCGGGCTTGCCCTCGATGCGCGCAGCCAGCTTTTGATACATGCGCGGCGTGACGGGGATATCTTCCGGCACCTCATGCTGGCGAGGATTGCGCCCGCGGCCATGAGCATCGCGCCGCTCGCCCCGCGTCTGGATGCGCTTGACCGGCAACGCGCCCAGGCCGAGCGAGTAGCCGAAGCTGGCGGCCAACTCCTCAAATTGCACCACGCGGCGCGGTTCCGGCTTTTCATGAATGCGATAGATTGAGGGCACGCCCATGTCTTCAAGCCAGGTGGCCACACTTTCGTTGGCGGCCAGCATGAACTCTTCGATCAGGCGATTGGCCCAGGTGCGCTCTGACTTGGTGACGCCGCGCATCTGGCCATGCTCGTCAAATTCGATGACCGGCTCGGGCAGATCGAAGTCAATGCTGCCGCGTTCCTCGCGGCGCTTGTTCATCAGCCCGGCGAGGCGCCGCATGCGCTCGAAGCCGGGGACGAGCGCCGCGTAACGTGTGCGCGTTTCAGCGTCGCCCTCGAGGATGGCATGAACCTCGGTGTAGGTCATGCGCGCCGCGGAACGGATGACGCCCTCGACGATTTCGTAGCTCTCGATGCGGCCGCTTGAATCCAGTTGCATAATGCAGCTCAGCACCAGCCGGTCTTCCCCCGGACGCAGGCTGCAGATGTTGGTCGAGAGCTCCTGCGGCAGCATGGGAATGGCGCGATCGGGGAAGTAGACGCTGGTTCCCCGCAGCCGTGCTTCGAGATCGAGATCCGTACCTGCGCGCACATACTCGGCCACATCGGCGATGTGCACCTGGAGTTCGAACCCGCCATCCGCACACTCGGTCACAAGCACGGCATCGTCGAAGTCGCGTGCCGTTTCGCCATCGATGGTGACAATCGGAAGTGTGCGAAAATCACGGCGGCTGTCGGCTTCGGCTTCATCAAGATGAGCCACGCGGCGCGCCTCGGCCAGCACGTTCTCAGGGAAGACGCGCGGCAACTGGTGCTTGCGGATCATCATTTCGACGTCCACGCCAAAGTCGTCCGGATCGCCAAGCACCTCGATCACGCGGCCCACCGGCGGACGGGTTGGCGTGGGCCAACTGGTGATCTCCACGTCGACCACCAGGCCTTCCAAATTGTCGTGTGCGGCGGCGGTTGCGGCTCCGCTGCCGAGGACGCGGTGAGGGGTGGCGGCTTCGGCGGACGAGGGCAGTTCCTGGCCTTCGGGAATGAGGATGTGCTGGGTCATCCGCTCGTCGAAAGGGACCACATTATGGCCGAACGAACGGTCTGAACGGGCATAGTGGAAGATGCCGACGACAGTCGAATTCCGGCGCTCGAGAATGCGGACGATGCGGCCCTGGCGGCGGCCATCGGCCTTCGGCGGCTCCACCTCAACCAGCACCTGGTCACCCTGCATGGCGCCGTTGATCTCGTTGGGAGGAATGAAGATATCCTCTTCCACCCCACGGACTTGGCCGGCAGCCTGGCGCGCATCCGCCACGGCGGATCTTCGATTGGGCCGCACAAAGCCGAAACCATCCCGGTGCAGATCCAGCCGCCCAGCCGCCAGGTTATCCCGTGTGCCAGCCGGCCGTGGAATGCTCCAGTGTTCCCGATCCAGCTTGGCCAGCACGCCGCGCAAGGTCAGGCGGGCCAGTTGCTCCAGCAGCAGCCGCCGCTCCCGCCCGCCCGCCAACCCCAACTCGCGCACCAGTTGCTTGTATCCAGCTTTTCCGCCGGCGGAGCGCGCAATCCGCGCCACCAGCTCACGGTCGGTCATACGATTAGAGTAGGCTATAGACAGGCTCAATTGCAGGAGCCTCGGCAGGCGGCGCATCCAGGCAATGAATGGCGTATTTGCGCCCGTTAAGTTACTAAAGTGTTGTCACAGTTGGCTACAGAGCGGCGTTGACCGGTTCTGGACTCGTCGATTTACCGTGTGTCGTCTTAAAATAGCGGCAATCGAGTTGTTCGAGGAGACCGCAACGAGAGGAATTCTCGCTTGTGGCCGCATTGGACCTCAGATACCGGATTCGCCGGCTGTTCGCATTCTTTAATTTTTGGGGCCCGCCAATGACCCTGCCTTGGAATCCCCCGTCCTTTCAGGACAGAAAAGGAACTACCTTGACCGCTATGTGGAAACCCAATCAGACCGGAACAATGAACTCCAATCCCACGCCCGAGCCACCCCGCGCGGCGACACCCGCACCGGCGTTTGAAGCCCCGAGCCGTCCCTCCCCCTCCGCCCCGGCCCCCGCTCAGGGCGACCAGGCGACCATCAGCAAGGGCCTGTTCATCAAGGGCGAAATCAACGGTTCGGAGTCGCTGTACATCGACGGCAAGGTTGAAGGCAGCGTCAACCTTCCCGGCAACCGCGTCACCGTGGGCCGCAACGGCCAGGTGTCGGCCAGCATAACGGCTCGCGAGATTGTTGTGCTGGGCAAGGTTAAAGGCAATATGACAGCGACAGACCGAGTGGATATTCGCGCTGAAGGATCGCTGAGCGGCGACGTAGCCGCGGCGCGCATCAGCATTGAAGATGGTGCTTTCTTCAAGGGCGGCATCGACATTCGCAAGCCCGAGGGCAAGCAGGCAGTGATCCCCAACGCCGCGGCGGCGCCTGAATTGGCAAGGCCGGTTCAGTAGCAACGGCACGAAAACAACCCCGCCTCATCACGAGCGCTTCTGCATCGGCAGGGGCGCTTGTGTTTTTTGGATGGGTGCGTTGCGGTTGTCGAGGAGTTTCTTGACGAGGAACCAGGCGGTCAAACCAGGTATTCGCGCTGGAAACAATCTTGCAAGTGCCTATGCCAGCCCCAGCCGCTTCATGGCAACCTTGGGCAGCGCCGATCCGGCTTTTTCCAGGACAATCCTGGTGATTGCCAGCCAAGCCGCGATTCCCGCCAGCAACACGGCCAGGTCTGCCCAGCGCGCATGCCGCAGCAGAAGCGCACCGGGCAGATGGCCGAGCAGGCCGTCAATGGCCCAAACCACAATCCAAGCCCCTGCGCCGCTTGCAAGCGCGGCCAGCAGGCAGCGGCCCATCTCCTCGTAGTCCAGGCTGGCCAGCGAAACCATGTGCCGCTTGTGGAGCAATGCGGCGATGGTTACGGTTTGCAGCGCGATCCCGATATCCGATGCGAAGGCCAGACCCATGGCGCCATACGAATTGAACAGCGCCACATAAATGGGCCAGGAGACCACGGTGACGATGGTTCCGGCAACCGCGGGAGTCATGGTATTTCCCGCGGCGTAAAAAGCCCGCGCATAGATTGCCTGCGCCGACCAGAGAAACATGGAGACGGAGAAGACGGCGAAATAGGTCGCGCACAGGCTTGCATCGGCGTGAGAGAAGCGGCCGCCGGAAAAGGCCAGGTCGATCATGGGCCTGCCCAGCACCACCATGCCTGAAGCGGCAAGCAGCCCCAGGGCGGTTACGCGCGACACCGAATCGGCTACGCCGACGGCAAACTCATAGCGGCGCTCCTGCGACCACATCGCGGCGAAAAAAGGCATGGAGGCCGCTCCGGCCGCCTGGGCCAGCATGGCCATGGGCGCGGTAAACAATTGTTTTGCATAGCTCATCAGCGAGACCGCGCCGCCGATCTTGGATGCGAAGTGGCCGATGAACCAGCCGTCGACCGTCACCAGGGAGACGCCAATCATCAACGGCAATGACAGTCGCAGCCACTCGCGCAATCCCTGGTCGCGCCAGTCGAGAATCATGCGATAACGAATGCCCGTCCGCCTGGCAAAGATAGCATTCAGCAGGAACGGACCAAGAAATGCGCCACCCACGGTGCCAATGGCCAGCGCGGAGACACCCATGCGCCTCTCCAGCAGCAGGCCGCCGACGATGGTGCCGAGCCCGTAGATCAAGGGCACGACAGCCTGCACGCTGAATTGCTTCCGTACCATCAGCACCGCGCCGAACACACCCCCCGCCAGGAAGCACAACTGCGCAGGCAGCAGAATACGCGTGAGAGTTACGCAGAGCGCCGCCTTCTCCGCATCGAATCCGTTGAACCACAGGTGAATGTACCAGGGGGCAAAGATCTCCGCGAGAACAATGGCAGAGCCGAGCACAAGGTACATGGTGGACAGGATCACCGACAGGGATCGCTCGCCCTCCGCTTCGCGACCGGATTCGCGATAACGCGTGAGGATGGTGACAAAGGTGATGGACGCCGCGCCACCCACCAGGAAGTAGGAGATCAGGTCGGGCAGGACAAAGGCCGCATTGAAGGCGTCGGCCTCAACGCCGCGGCCAAAGAGCCACACGATGTACTTGACCCGCACCAGGCCAATCATGCGCGACAAGAAGGTAGACGCCATCAGCACCACCGTGGCGGAAAAAACGGAATGCGCATGCGACGGCCGCAGCAGCGCGAGACCGCGCGCCCACCGCGAACGTGGAGAGGGCTGGGTTGGGTACGCTTCTGACACTGAAGTAGATTCTAACGGCCCTCGTCCCATTGCCGCGCGCAGGGAACCTGCAAGTGCAATCCGCGCGCGTATTCTGTCCAAGGGGGAAATTGCATGCAGCGCACATTCGGGCTGGGGATTGCGATCCTTGCGTTCATGGGGGCGAGTTTGACGGGTCAAACAATTCGCGGGCGCGATGGGATCTCATTGCCGCCGCCGCCCGCGGTCGACTCCGCCCCGGTGACCGACAACTATTTCGGCACCAAGATCGTCGACAACTATCGCTGGCTTGAAGATTCCAAGAGTCCGGAGACGCGGGCCTTCATCGACACCGAGAATGCCTACACGGGCCGCTACATGAAGCAGGCGCGCATTCGATCGCAGGTAGTGGACGATCTGGACGACCTGGAAAACGTCTCCGCCGCCAACTCGCCCTGGCAGCGCGGAGATAACTACTTCTTCAGGAAACGCCTGGGCGGTGAACAGCAGTTCTCCATCTACGTGCGCCATGGCTGGGCTGAACCCGGTGTGACCAATAAAGACAAGCGCCTGGTCGATCCAGCCGTGCTGAGCAAAGACCCCAACATGTCGGTCCACATCAAGGATGTTTCCCGCGACGGAAAGTTGTTGGCTTTTACGGTTCAAAGCGGCGGGGCGGACGAGAGCAGCGTTCACGTGCTGAATGTGGCCACCGGCAAAACGCTGGAAGATGAACTGCCGACGGCACGCTACTTCAGCGCAGCGTTTGCGCCCGATGGAGCGAGCCTCTACTATGCGCGCAACAACAAGGAAGGCACGCTCCTTTATCAACATGTCCTGGGAACGCGCAATTCGCGGGACACGCTTGTCTTCGGCCGCGAGTTTCGCGGGGAACCCTTGACCGGAGACGACCTGTTTAGCGGCTCTGTGACCGACGATGGCCGCTACCTGGTGGTCCAGATCGACCGCGGCGTGCCTGCAAAGCGCGTGGACATTGTGTACCGCGACCTGACCCGGCCGGATTCGCCCTTCGATGTTCTGGTGTGGGGGCTGGATTCGCGGTTCTCGGCGATCAATGCCAAGGGAGCGTGGTATGTGAAGACCGACTATCATGCGCCCAACGGATGCATCATGAGGGCGGACCCCGGCATCATGCCCGAAGCGTGGAAGACGATCGTGCCGGAAGGGCCGGATGCGATCGACCAGTGGTCAATCGTCGGCGAAAAGATCTACGTGAACAGGCTCAAGGACGTGAAGATGGAAACTTCGATCTACTCGCTGGATGGAAAGCCCGCGGGCACTGTCGGCTACGACGGCATTGGCTCCGCTTCCAGCGTCGACGGGCGGACCACGGATCGTTACGGTTTCTTTCAATTCCAGTCGTACATCACGCCTCCCACCATTTACCGGCTCGATACGATGACCGGCAAGCGGGATGTCTTTTTCCAGCCCAAGATTTCCTTCGACTCCAGCCAGTATGAAATCAAGCAGGTCTTCTTCAAGTCGAAAGACGGCACCAGGATTCCCATGTTCATCGCCGGCAAGAAAGGGCTGAAGCAGGACGGGACCGAGCGGTTGCTGATGACTGGCTACGGGGGCTTCGACCTGGCCATGCTGCCGGAATGGAACCCGCAATATGCCTGGTGGATGGAGCAGGGCGGCTGGTTCGCCATGCCCAACATGCGCGGCGGCGGCGAATATGGCGAGAACTGGCACGAACAGGCGATGTTCGAGAAAAAGCAGAACGTCTTCGACGACTGGTTTGCGGCGGCCGAATTCCTGATCGCCAACAAGTACACAGCTCCGCAGCACTTTGCCATTACCGGCCGTTCGAACGGCGGCCTGCTGATGGGCGCGGCCATTACGCAGCGGCCCGACCTGTTTTCAGCCGTGCTCTGCGGCTATCCTCTGCTGGACATGCTGCGCTTCCAGAAGTTCCTGGTGGGCTCTTATTGGGTCACCGAATACGGCTCCTCCGACAGCGAAAAGCAGTTTCCGTATCTGCTCAAGTATTCGCCCTACCAAAATGTGAAGCCGGGGACCGCATATCCGGCCGTGATGTTCTTTACCGGCGACAGCGACACGCGCGTCGCTCCGCTGCATGCGCGCAAGATGACCGCGCTGGTGCAGGCCATTTCCACCAGCGGCCGGCCGGTGTTGCTCCACTACAGCTTGGCAGGCGGGCACTCCGCCGGTGTAAGTGTCGATCAGCAGATTCAGGACGACGCAGACCAATTGACTTTCCTTTGGACTGAATCCGGCCAGCCGGCGGCACAAAAGTAAGCACCCATCCGAAGGCGGGCAGGTACCCAGCCGGGCCGTTCCCGCGTAACCTCATGTCCTCTGCCATCTCTTCCGATAAGGGAACCAAGAAACCTGTGCGTCATGCTAGACGGATGCCCTTTGATTGACCGCAGCCGCGATCACTCATCGTGGTGCGGCCGGAAAGGCCGCCCTGGGCCGTCCGGATTCAGGCGGCCAGGGACGTCGCGGAGCCCGGAAAAATGCCACAAGCGGAACTGCAAACCATCACAATCGATTGGCCGGAAGAAGATGCGCGGCTGTCTGACCTGGCTGCCACGGAGATTCTGGACACAGAGCCGGAACCGAGCTTCGACGCTATCACGCGGCTCAGCGCAGAGTACTTCCGGGCTGACTCGGTATTGCTGGGCTTTGCCGACGCGAGTCGCGTCTGGATCAAGTCGTACTGGGGCGAAGCGGTGCGAGAACTGCCGCGGCGATGGTCGATCTTTGAAATGGTGCTTGCCAAGGATGGGCCGGTGGTTGTTCCGGACATCTCGAAGAATCCGTATTTTAGAGATGGCAGGATGACTCTCCGGAGGCTGGAGGTGGTCTCTTTCGCCAGCGCTCCGGTGCGCTCGTTCGACGGCAGAATTCTGGGAGCGTTGACGGTGTTCGGATGTCAACCGCGGCGCACCATGGCACTGGATGAGCTCAGAATGCTGGAGAGTCTGGCCGATATGGTGGCCAGCCAGTTGGAGCTGCGCAGGCTGCGCAAGTGCATTGCCGGGCAAGGGGTGCGGCACCCTCGCGCGAAGAGAGATGTCTCCGGGAAATGGCCGGGGAAGGCCGATCTTCGCCACGCCCTCGAGCAGCGCGAATTTGTTCTCTACTACCAGCCCGAGGTCGAGCTTTCGACCCGCCGCATCGTCGGCCTCGAAGCACTGATCCGCTGGTCTCATCCGGTGCGCGGACTGGTGCCGCCGATGGACTTCATTCCGCTTGCCGAGGAGTGTGGAATGATCATGCCTATCGGAGACTGGGGATTGTCTGAAGTCTGTAACCAGATTCATAATTGGTGCCTCGACGACCCCGCCCACCAATCGCTGCGCGTCTGCGTCAACCTCTCGGCGCGCCAATTCGCCCGCGAAGGCCTGGCAGACCACGTTGAGGCTTTGCTGCGCCAATCCGGTATTTCGAGCAGGCAACTCGGCCTGGAGATGACCGAGTCCAGTCTGATTCCCGATATGGGCACTGCCCTGGATGTGCTGGGCAGCCTGCGCCGGCTCGGGGTTTCGCTGCTCATGGACGACTTCGGCACCGGCTACAGTTCGCTCAGCTATCTGCACTCGTTTCCCATCGACGTGCTCAAGATCGACCGTTCGTTTGTGGGCCGCATGACCGAGGGCGAACAGCCGCTGCAGATTGTGCGCACCATCATTGAACTGGCCAGGGTGTTGGGTATGGATGTGGTTGCGGAAGGTATCGAGACCAGCGAGCAGTACCACCTGCTGCGCAACCTTGGCTGCCGGTACGGTCAGGGCTTCCTGTTCGCCCGCCCCATGCCTGTCGAGACCCTCAACATGCTGCTGCGCCTGCCGGGCCGCGTGCTGCCCGATCCCGGTATCTCCACGCCGCTGCCAGCGTGAGCCGTTCGCCGGGCCCTATCTGCTCATGTCTGTAGTTTCATTTCGGGAACGGGGAATCGCATTTCCACTTCCGGGCTTTGCAGATCAATCTCCATGGGAGTTTCCTCAAGCTCAAAGCGACGCGTCCACTATCCTTTTTCCCATGCAGCAAACCAGCGCAGCGCCGTCTACTCCCACTTCCGCCAGTTTTGCCGGGCTGCTGGCCGCCCTTACAGCACCCACGCCCCGGACCGCATGGAACAACGACGATCTTGCCGACGATGTGGCGACCCTGAGCTACGAGCATGCCCTCCGCACCCACGCGCGCTATGAATCGGCCGCTCCTGGCGATTGGGCATTTGCGCAGCCGACCGGCTCCGGAACGAACAAGAGGGAGAGTGCGCCTGGCGACGATTCGGACGATGCTACTCGTACGGAAACCTTGTGGCCGGCGCCGGGGTGGCAAGAAAATGCTGAATCTGAATCCGCCCGGACCTTTTCCACGACGCTTGAGCAGAGCAAGAAATGCGCCAGCATAACCATCCGGCTCAGCAAAGCGGAGTGCGACCAACTGCGGCAACGCGCGGCCCAGGCCGGGCTCACAGTGTCAGCTTATCTGCGGTCCTGCACGTTTGAAGCCGAGACTCTGCGGGCACAGGTAAGAGACGTGCTGGCGGAGTTGCGAACAGTCACTTCTCCCGCAAAGCAACGCGCGCCTGTCGTCACTCGCCGCACCTGGTTCGAGTGGTTCCTGCGTCTTATGCCTCGCCGGCACGCGCGCCAGCACGCCGCGCAGGCATGATCATTCCACTTCCAGCACCAGGCACTTCAGGTATTCGGTCTCCGGCAGATTCAGCACCACAGGATGATCCGGAGCGGCCCCGCGGCGTTCCAGTAGCCGTACGCGCCGCGATGCATCGGCCGCGGCCGACGCAACCGCACCTTCCAGTTCCTCCCAGCCCACATGGTGCGAGCAGGAGCAGGTGACAAGCAGACCGCCGGGACGCAGCATCTTCAGAGCGCGAAGATTCAGCTCCTTGTAGCCGCGCAGGGCTCCTTCGACCGCCCGCTTCGTCTTGGCAAAGGCGGGCGGATCCAGAACGATTGCGTCGAACCGTTCACCCGCGTCTGACCAATCGCGCAGAATTTGAAAAGCATCGGCCTCCACCCAATCCACCTGGGCGGCGACGCGGGCGCGATTCGTCTCGAGATTGCGCTCCGCAACTTCAAGCGAGGCGCGGGAGGCGTCGATGCCGGTCACCTGGCGGCACACCTGGGCCAGGTGTAGCGCAAAGCCGCCCTGGTAGCAGCAAACGTCGAGCGCGCGGTCCGTGGCCCCTAGTTTTTGCGCCCACTCCCGTGCAGCGGCGTAATTGGTCCGCTGGTCAAGAAAGGCGCCCGTCTTCTGCCCCGCATTGGCGTCGAAGTGGAAGACAAGGCCGTTCAGGTGAAACTGCGTAGCCGCGGCTGGGGCCGAAGCTTTTTTGACATAGAGAGGTTCGGGCTGCGGTGCAGCCAGCTCCTCCAACTCGCGCATGCGCGGGTCGGGGCGCTCCAGAATTGCCGCTGGAGCAAGCTCTTCGCGCAGCACGCGCACACAGGTTTGCCTCACATCGGCGGAGTCCAGACCCTTGGCCAGCAGTTGCAGAATCACCAGTCCCGCGTATTTGTCCACAACCACGCCGGGCAGCTCGTCGGCTTCGCTGAAGCAGAGCCGGCAGGCGTCGTTTTCGGTGTCCAACAGAGGTTTGCGCCGGGCAATGGCCTTCCGCAGTCTCTCAGCCAGCAGGCGCAGCCATTCGGCCTCGTCGATAGCTTCGCGCGACACCAGCCGCAACGCGATCTGCGACGAAGGGCTGTAGAGCGCCGTGCCCAGCAGCAGTCCGCGATGGTCGGCCACAGGCAGCAGTGCCGGAGGCGCGTCTGTTGCAGCCTCGGTCAACGCGATGCTTTCAATATCCGAGGCATAGACCCAAAGATGGCCGCTCCGCAGGCGATCTGCCGCATGGCGGTTGACCAGGGCTCCTCGAGCGGGAGTGCCCGTTCCTGTGCTCTTGCCTGCCGCTGACGGCTCATTCCGGGGTGCTCGGCTTTCCGAGCGCCGAGCGGAGGCAGGCTCCTGCCGATTCCGATCAAATGGCGAATGGGGCTTTGGAGCCCTCGGCGCCCTTTGTGTCTTTGCAGCTGCTGGATCGCGCGGTTTGCTCATACACTCCCTCTGGAGCGGCTCCACGATCTTGGGGGAACGCAATTGCGGGACCGCTATCGCCGGGAGCAAAAATGGGCATCCGGCGTTTACTTTGACTGAACGCTCTCCAGGTAGCGGCACAAATTGCTGATTCTGAGCGTTCTGCTCAAACTATTGTCCTTGTCCATCTTACCAAGGATCGGTCCCCAGACCGGCATTTCAGCAGTCCCGTGCGATGGAGTCGGCGCGCCGCTCTCAAGCACGCTGGAGACGAATGCCCCCGGAAATTTCCCATTGTTGTTCTTGCTCAACACTGTCAAATCGGTCGGCGGCATTTTGAGCGCCGGGGCAACGGGCCCATGGCCCCTGGCGTCGACGCCGTGACACGGTGCGCAATAGTTGAAGTACATCTTTTGGCCGCTGGAAGCTGAGACGTTGTCTACCCGGAGCGCGACCTTTGAATTGGTTTGATTCGCGTATGCGACGCCCGCGGCGATTGCGACGGCCAGGACTGTAAATGTAATGAACTTCACCATAAACTTCTCCATTCTGGACTCTTACTCCAATCGGACAGGTTACTCCCATCCTGTGATCGAGAGGATGTGATCCCGAGCACTACGAGCTGGTCCGCCCAGCACTGACAAATGCGTAAATAGAAGAAAAGATTGAATGGGGCGGTCTGACCCGGCCAGACTCTACCGAATCACCCCTTCCCAGCCTCCCATGGGTACTGCAATCGCGCATGTGGAACGGAAGCGGCCTATAATAAAGCATGGCGACTGTCCGGCAGACCGTACCGGAAGAGGTTCCCAGCGCGTCCCCGACTCCCCCGGAGGACACGTCGGTAGGGGTGCGCCCCCCCGACACGCCATCGGTTGCCCCGCGCCCGATCGACACGATTACCATCGGCCAGCGTTTTGAGGCTCTCCTCCGCCGCGTTCAGGCCAACCGCCCCAGTGAAGATGTCTCCCTGATCCGCAAGGCATGGGAGTTCTGCGTGAAGCATCACGAGGGCCAGGTGCGCGCCTCCGGCGAGCCGTACGTCATTCATCCCCTTGAAGTAGCCGAGGTGCTGGGGGAGATGAAGATGGACGCGACCTCCATTGCCGCTGGGCTGCTGCACGACTCGGTGGAGGACACCCCGGCGACCAACGAGGAGATTGCGCAGGAGTTTGGCGATCAGGTCGCCCACATTGTCGAGGGCGTCACCAAGATCGACAAGATCCAATTTGCCAACCGCGAAGACCGCCAGGCCGAAAACGTGCGCAAGATGCTGCTGGCCATGGTTTCCGATGTCCGGGTGGTGCTCATCAAGCTGGCCGACAGGCTGCACAATATGCGCACGCTTGAGCATCTGAAGCCGGACCGCCAGGAAGCCATTGCACGCGAGACGCAGGACATCTACGCTCCGTTGGCCCACCGGCTCGGCATGGGCAAGGTGCGCGGCGAGCTCGAGGATCTGGCCTTTCGCTACACGGATCCGGTGAGCTACGAGAAGGTCTCCGCGGCCGTCGAGGCCCGGCGGGTGGAAGGCGAACAGTTTTTGCGCGGCGTGGAAGAAACGCTGGCGGAGCAACTGCGCGAAAACGGCATTGAAGCGCGCGTCGAGTGGCGCATCAAGCGTCTCTACTCCATCTTCCAGAAAATCGAGCGCTCCAAGGTCTCCTTCGACCAGGTCTACGATCTGCTGGCCGTCCGCGTGATTACCCAGGACGTGGCCGCCTGTTATGCGGTCTTCGGACTCATTCATACCTTCTGGCGGCCTGTGCCGGGGCGCATCAAGGACTTTATCGCCATTCCCCGCGCCAACCGCTACCAGTCACTCCACACCACGGTGATGGGCGAAGGCGGCCATCAATTCGAAGTGCAGATCCGCACGGAAGAGATGCACCGCATTGCGGAAGAAGGCATCGCGGCGCATTGGAAATACAAGGCCGGCGAAGGCGTGGTAAGGGCGCGCGACGAGGAGCGCCTCAACTGGATCCGCCAGCTCGTCGAATGGCAGAAGGAGATGACCGACCCCAACGAGTTCCTCTCCAGCCTGAAGATGGACCTGTATCCGGACGAGGTCTACACCTTCACGCCCAAGGGGAAGGTGGTGGTGGTGCCGGCCGACGCCACACCTGTCGATTTTGCCTATACGATTCATACCGAGGTGGGCCACACCTGCGTCGGCGCCAAGGTCAACAGCCGCATGGTGCCGCTGCGCACCAAGCTGCGGACAGGCGACATCGTCGAGATCGTCACGCAAAAAGATCACAAGCCGAGCCGCGACTGGCTCACATTCGTCAAAAGCCCGCGGGCCCGGAACAAGATCAAGCACTGGCTCAACGAGGATCAGCGCCGCCGCGCCGTGGAGATCGGCCGCAAGCTGCTGGAGCGCGAGGCGCGCAAGAACAAGGTGCCGATGAGCCAGATCTCCGACCAGGACCTGGGCCGCATCGCCAACGAATATGGCGTGGCCACCGCCGCCGACCTGCTGGCCACTTTGGGTTCGGGCAAGCACTCGGCGCACCAGATTCTCAACAAGCTGGCGCCGGACTACGCAGGCCTGGCCGAGCCAGAGCCGGGCCCTGAAACCAAGCCGGCGGCGGGCGGCGAAGCCGGCATGTCCGATGCGGTAAGAAAGCTGCACCTCACCGGTTCTGACTCGCTTCAGGTAGAAGGCCAGAACGACCTGCTGGTCTACCGCGCGCGATGTTGCAACCCCATACGCGGCGAGGAAATCGTCGGCTACGTCACGCGCGGCAAGGGCGTGGCCGTTCATGCGCGCAGTTGCCCCAACGTGCAGAATCTGCTCTACGAGAGCGACCGCCGTATCGCCGTTGAGTGGTCGCGCGTGGGCGACCAGTCGGCGGGCAAGCCGCAGCGCTACCCAGTCAAGATCACCGTCTTTTGCGACGACCGCACCGGCATGCTGAAGGAACTTACCGCAACCATCTCCGACGACAACACCAATATCCGCGGCGTGGAGATGCGCCACGACGAGGATGGCGAGGCCATCATCGAGTTTGTCGTCGAAGCCGAAGACGTGCGCCACCTGAATCGCATGGTCCTTGGCCTTCGCCGCGTCGCCGGCGTCCGCGCAGTGCAGAGAACGCAGAAGCTCTAGCAAGGCCGCCGCTGTTCCAGATGGCCGGAGCAGCAAGGCGGCTACCGCGCTTCAAACCCATTCCGCCTTGTCTTCGGGCAAATCGCGACTCAATCCCAAAGCGACAGGTCTGTACTGCTCAGACTCGTGCCAACTTCCATGTAACGCTTGCCTTAGTGTGCGAGACTGCGCACTGCAAAAGCGAATCGTCGCCCTCGGCCGCTATGTGGTTTTTGGATGAGGCTCGATGGCGGTTGTACCGCGTGCAGCAGGAGGCCATTTCGATGAACCAGGCAACTCGACGGGACTTTGACACCGCAACGTTTCTAGCCACCGAAGGAGCGGGGAGAAGCATCCTCCGTCACACGCCCAGGCAGGCCATCTTTCGTCAGGGGGGATCGGCCGATGCTGTGTTTTATCTCCAGAATGGCCGGGCGAAACTCACCGTTGTATCCAAAAGAGGAAAGGAAGCGACCGTGACGCTGCTGGCCTCAGGAGACTTTTTCGGCGAGGAGGCGATGGCGGCTATCGGCACGATGCGAACGTCCACGGCATCCGCGGTCTCCGTCTGCGCGGTTCTCAGGATCGAGAGGAGCCGGATGCTCCACATCCTGCACGACGAACATGCGTTCTCCGACTTCTTCATGAAGTTCGTCCTGACCAAGGGCATTCGGACCCAGGCAGACCTCGTCGATCAACTCTTCAACTCCAGCGAAAGGCGCCTGGCCCGAACTCTGCTGTTGATGGCCGATTTTGGGAAAGATGGGGAACCGGAGCCGTTGATTCCCCCCGTCACGCAGGAGACTCTTGCGGACATGATCGGGACAACCCGCTCACGGGTGAGCTTCTTCATGAATCGCTTCAGAAAGCTTGGTTACATCGAATACAACGGCCGCATTCGCGTGCACACCTCATTGCTCGACATGGTTCTGCAAGATTCACTGCCCGACGAAAATGCATCGCGGCCTAAACTGCTTGATCCGCCCCCCAGCAAGGCACGAACCGCAAGACGCGAAGGGCTGCTATAGATCATCGGCTCTGGCCTCTGGTTCACAATTCCGGGCGCACAACCGCGCACTCGCTCGCCAAGGAGATTTCATGTCATTCGGTCTTTATTCTGCCGGGTTCGCAATCGTAATCATTGGACTGGCATACGCCGCGCACCTGGTGCGCATGCCGATGCACTGGATTGTGGTGGGCGCCATCGTCATGATCGGCATTGGCATCTTGTCCGCCGTCAAGGCCACCCGCACGAGAGACTCAGCCGGGTAATCGCATTGGCAGTTCAGACCCGCGCGCCGGCGGCAACACTTCCGAATGGCAGAAAGAACTCTTCGTCCGGATGCCCTCTCGCGCGCAGCGTTGCCGGCCTACTTCGGCGCGGCGATCCTGACCAGCAGAATGTCGTGGCTTGCCAACTCGATAGGCTCATTTTCCATGAGCGTGACGTCATTGCCGGTCCACAGGTCCGTGCCATTCTCCGGGCCCTTGAGGCCGAGCTTGGCAAGGCTCAAGTGAAAGGGATGGGTGGCGACACGATCGGAACCAACGTTGAGCACAGCCATAGCCATAGCCCCGCCGGAGAGGGGCCGGGTCCAGACTTCAACCTCGCCGTCGGCGTAAGCGCGTGTCCCTTCGCTGCCCAGCGAGTCCTGATCGATGGCGATGACGTCTTTGTTGGTGAGGATGGCTTTGATCTCGGGTTTCATGTTGGGCAGGTCGTTGCCCGCCAATAGCGGCGCGGCCAGCATGGCCCACATCGAAAAGTGCGACCGGTTTTCAGCCAGCGTCAGCTTGCCGTTGCCCACCTCCAGCATGTCTGGATCGTTCCAGTGGCCGGGCCCCGCGTATTTGGCCAGCCCTGCATTCTGGTTGACGATGTCGTAGATGCTCATCCAGTTGGCCTGCACATCGCCGGTGGTGCGCCACAGGTTGCCGCCGAGCGCCGGAGCCCACTCCCACGGGGCATCCCAGCCGTATTGGCAGAGCGAGTAGACGATGGGACGGCCAGCGGCCTTCAGCGCCTTACCCATTTTTTCGTAGGCCGCGATCATCAGGCGCATCTGCCCGGCCTCGTCGCCGGGGGCCTGCTTGGCCATCACGTCCGGCCGGAAACTGCACAGGTCGTATTTCAGGTAGTCGATGCCCCAGGAGGCGTAGAGCTGCGCGTCCTGCGCCTCGTGGCCGAGCGATGCCGCGAAGCCGGCGCAGGTCTTGGAACCGGGGCCGGAGTAGATGCCGAGCTTGAGGCCCTTCGAGTGGACGTAATCGGCCAGCGCCTTCATATCGGGAAACTTCTGGTTGGTGTGCAGCACGCCGCCGGCGTCGCGCTCGCCTTCCCAGGTGTCGTCGATGTTTACGTAGATGTAGCCTGCGTCCTTCATGCCGGTAGCGACAATCTGGTCGGCTGCGCCGCGGACATCCTTGTCGGTAACCTTCCGCGCGAAGAAGTTCCAACTGTTCCAGCCCATGGGCGGGGTCGCAGCCACCTGCGGCGTAGCGGACCGCTCCTGCTGCGCGCTCGAGGTTTGGGCGTTGACGGCGAAGGATGCAAGGAAAAGAACGGCGAGAGAAAAGGAAGCGGAAACGCGCATGATTAACCTCTGAAAACGATCTCAGGGAATACTATGACGGTGGGGCGGCGTTGGGCAATACGCAGGGCCGTTCCCTCAGCCGAACAAGTCGTCGACCTTCTGGTTCAGCGCGGCAACCTCCCGGCGGAGTTCATCGACGGAGGCTTCAAGACGTTCGAAGCGCTCCAGAAGATCGCTGCCGGCGGGAATGGCATTGTTGCCGAAGGCAGGCTCGTTGGAGACGGGCTGGACGATGGACTCGACAGGCCCTGAAAGCAGGTGCGCGTAGCGGGCTTCCTTGGTGCCCGGCTGGCGAGGAAGCACGGCGGCCAGCGGCGGCTCGCGCTCCATCAGCTTCTGGATGCCGGCAAGAACGTCGCTTATCTCTTCAAATGTATGCAGGCGCTCGGTGCGGCCGCGCAGCTCGCCCGGCGTTTGCGGGCCGCGCAGCAGAAGCACGCAGAGCAGCGCCGTCTCAGCGCGGCTGAAGTTGAAGGCCTCGCCGAGCCAGTGTTCGTATTTCGTCACGCGGCCATCGGCATTTTTTGCGCGCCCTGCCAGGCCCTTGGCCTCAAGGCCGTGTAATGCCTGGCGCACGTCGTCCTCGTCCAGGTTCATCACTGGTTCGCGGTTCGAGCGCTGGTTGCATGCGTTGATGAGCGCATTCAGCGAGAGGGGATAGTAGTCGGGGGTGGTAACTTCCTTTTCGACAAGCGCGCCCAAAACGCGGGCCTGGGCGGCGGAGAGCCGGATGGGATTATCGGGAGACATATTTCTATTCTGCCATGCTCTCTTGAGGTCTTCGCTGCACTGACGGTTGTTTATGGTTTGAAAGGGCACGACTTCAGTCGTGCCGTAATCGCCATGAAATGAGCTGGGCTTTAGCCCCTGAGGGATGTCTTCTTCTACGAATTTGTTCGATTTGCGGGGATTGATAAATGACCGCATTTGCGGCAGCTTACACTAGCGGATATTCTTGCGCGACGTCGCGCCGCCGCGTCAGCAGGTAATACACCAGCGGCGTCACCACCAGGCTAAGCACCATCGAGATGGTCAGCCCGCCGATCACGGCAATGGCCAGCGGTTGCAGCATCTGTGAGCCTGCGCCAAGCGCGAAGGCCAGCGGCAACATGCCGCAGACAGCGGCAATCGCGGTCATTACGATGGGCCGCAGCCGCCGCTGCGCCGCATGCAGCATGGCATCGTGCGCGGATGCGCCTGCCGCGCGGAACTTCTCGTCGGCGTCGAGCAGCAGGATGCCGTTCTTTGCCACGATGCCGATGACCATGATCAGACCCATGAACGAGGCGACATTGAATGTGGTGTGCGTGACCAGCAACGCCAGGATCACGCCGGCAATGGAGAGCACAGAGGAGGTAAGAATGGCGACCGGCGCGGGGAAGTTGTGGAACTCGGTAAGCAGCACGCCGAAGACCAGCGCCAGCGCCAACAGAAGCACGCGAAGCAGATCGTGGAAAGATTTCTGCTGCTCCTCGTAGGTGCCGCCGTACTCCACGCGAACGGAAGCGGGCAGGTGGAGGCCGGCGACCGTCTGCTGCACCCGGGCCACGCCGGTGCCGAGGTCCGAGCCCTCGAGGCGGCCGGTGACAATGACCAGTTGTTGCAGATTCTCGCGCCGGATTTCATTTTGCGGCGGCAACTGCTGCACCTCTGCGAGCGAGCCGAGCGTGGCCGTGTGGCCCGAGGCACTGTTGAAGACTGTGTTCTGCAGCGCGTCGAGCGAGGTGCGCGTGTCATTGCCGAGCCGCACGCGGATGGTGTAGGGGCGTCCGTTCGCAATGAGCGGATCGTCGGTGGCGATTCCGTCGAGAATGGCGGTGGCGTCCAGAGAGACCTCTTGGGGCGTAAAGCCGAGACGGGCGGCGACGACAGGGTCGATCTGGAAGTTAGTAGCCGGGCCGCTGATGGTGTTATCGATGCCGTTTTCGACGTCGACAACATTGGGGACCTTGCCGATGGCGTCGCCCACCCTGGGGCCGAGCTGCGCAAGGAGAGCAGGATCGTCGGCGAAGAGCTTGATCTGGATCGGTTCGGGCGCATTCGACAAGTCGCCAATCATGTCCTGCAGGACTTGCGTGAATTCGATGTCCAACTCCGGCTCGGTGGCTTTGATTTGCTGCCGGATATCTTCCATCACGTCGTCGATGGCGCGGCTGCGCTTGGCTTTCAGTTTGACCGTGAAGTCTCCGGTGTTGGCTTCAGTCACGGCGGCGAGACCCATCTGCAGGCCAGTGCGGCGGGAGGTGATTTCAACCTCCGGCGTGGCGCGCAGAATGCGCTCGATGTGCTCAAGCACCCGGTTGGTTTCGCTTAGCGAGCTGCCTGCGGGCATGATGTAGTCAAGGATGAAGCCCCCTTCGTCCATCTCCGGCAGCAGGTCGGAGCCAAGCGCCTGATAACCGGCCCACGTCCCGAGCACCAGCAGCAGGCAGGCTCCGCCGACCCACAACGGCTTGGCGAGCGCCCAGTCGAGTGTCCGCTTGTGAATTTGAAGCACGCGCCTCATCGCGCCTTGAGGCTCGTGCTCCTTTGCCTCGTCAGTGGCTTTCGGCTCGGCCAGGAGCACGATGCTCAGCCCCGGCGTCCAAGTAAGCGCCAGCACCAGTGAGGTGAGCAGCGCGGCGGTCATGGTGATGGCAAGCGCGCTGAAGAAGCTGCCGGTTACCCCGCTGACTGAGACGAGAGGCAGAAAGACGACGACCGGCGTAATGGTGGAACCGATGAGCGGCGTGGTGATTTCCTTCAGCGCCTTGCGCACTGCTTCGCTGCGGTGTTCCCCGGCGTCGCGGTGCATCACAATGTTCTCGACCACCACGATGGCGTCGTCGATCACCAGTCCGATGGCCGCGGCCAGGCCGCCCAACGTCATCAGGTTGAAGCTCTGGCCGATTGTAAAGAGCACAAGGATTGTGACCCCAATGGTGACCGGGATTACGAGGCCGGCGATGAGCGAAGAAGTCCAGTCGCGCAAAAAGAGGAAGAGGATGATGCAGGCCAGGATGAGGCCGATGAAGATGGCGTCGCGCACGCTGGTGATGCTGTCGCGCACCAGTTGCGACTGGTCATAGTAGAGCTCGAGCTTGACCCCCGGTGGCAGTTTGGCGCGGAGCTCGGCTATTTGCGCCGCAACCGCGTCGGCCACGGCAACGGTGTTGCTGGAGGGCTGGCGGGTGACGTTCAGCAGCACCGCGTTCTTGCCGTTAGCCGTGACGGTTGTGTAGACCGGCATGATGGCCGACTCGACCGTGGCTACGTCGGCAATGCGAACCGGAGCGCCGGAAGCCGTGGTCTTCACAACGAGTTGGCGCAACCCGTCAGCGTCGTGAACCTGCGCGCCGACCAGGCTCAGAATCAACTCGTGATTGGCTTCGTACAGGCCGGGCGAGTCAACGATATTCGACGCCTGGATTGCATTTACCAGGTCCTGAATCGTCACGCCTGCATTTTGCAGCAGGGCCAGATTTGGAAGGACATGAAACTCCGGTATTTGGCTGCCCTGCACGATCACAGTGCTGACACCCGGCACGCGATTCAACGGCGGCTTCAAATCGTAGGTGGCGATCTCCCAAAGCTGTGTCAGCGGAACCGTATCCGAGGTGAGGCTGTAGCCGAGGATGGGAAACGTGGCGAAGGTGAGCCGATTGCTGGTGATCTTGGCCGTCGCCGGCAGCGTCTGCTCCACCTTGCTCAGCGCCGCATCCACCAACTGCAGTTCCTTGTACATGTCCTGGTTCCAGTCGAAGAACAGGCTCACCTCGGCCTGCCCGCGGCTGGTAGTTGAGCGCACGGTAAGCAGACCCGGCACCGCGTTGACCGCGTCCTCAATCGGCTTGGTGATGGTCACCTGCATCTGCTCAACGGGCATCACGCCGTTGTCGACACCGATAACCACGCGGGGAAAGTTAGTCTCGGGAAAGACCGAGATGGGCACCTGCAAGGCAAAGTAGACGCCGGCTACGGAGAGCACCGCCGCAAAAAAGAAGATGGTGCGCGTGGAACGGGCCAGCCAGAAGCGCTCCTGGGCCGCGCCCGTCGTTGCGTGCGCTCCGGGCTCTTCGTTCGGCATCAGTCCGCCCCTCCGCCCTTGCTGTCGTCTGCCGCCGGACCCACCTTGACCTTGGTCCCGTCATCCAGTCCGTAAGCGCCGCCGGTAATCACCATGTCCGTTGCCGCAAGGCCGCCCGTCACCTGCACATCCTCGCTGTCCGCGATGCCAAGCGTCACCGGCTTGCGATGCGCTGCGCCATCGTCGCCCACCACCATCACAGATTTACTTCCATCCAGAGCCGTCAGAATCGCTGCCGCGGGAACCTTCCATGCTTTCTCGACGGACCTGCCCGTGATGTCGGCTTTTACCGGCGTGCCCACCTTCAGCTTCCCCGCCTTGTTTTCGATCTTGAGCCAGACTTCGACCGTGGTGCTGCCGGGGTCAAGCGCGGGACTGATGAGGGAAACCTTCGCCCCAACCGGGTCGGCGACTCCGGGCACCCTTACCTGCGCATCGTCGCCCACCTTCATCTGCTGGGCAAGACTTTGCGCAATGTGGGTTTTGGCCAGCAGCGCCGAGGTCTCCATCACCGTGATCAACGGCGCGCCGGCGGCCGCGGTTTCGCCCGCGAACAAAGGCCGGTCGGTGACCACGCCATCAATGGGGCTGCGAATCTCGGAGTAGTTCACCGCCGCCTCGGCGCCGTTGTACTTGCCCTCGGCAGAAGTCAGTTGTCCCTGCGCGGACTTGAGCGCGGCTTCGCGGCTTACGTTGCGCACCGATTCCAGATGCTTGGCCGCCGCGTCATAGGCCGCCTGTGCCTGCACCAGCGCGGCACTGGCCGTATCCAGGTCGCGCCCCGGGATCGCGCCCTCGGCAAACAGTTGCTTGCGGCTGTTCACGATGCTCAGGTTCAGATCGAGATTCGCCTTGGCCTGCGCAACATCCGACTCCGCCTTGAGCGTGTCTTCCGGCACTTGCGCTTTGGTTGCCGTTTCGTAGGCTGCCTGGGCGGCCAGATAGGAGCCCTTGTTGTCCATCGCCGCCGCAGCCAGATCGTTGTTTTCCAGAGTGGCCAGCAACTCGCCGGCTTTTACCCGCGATCCGCGCTGCACATAAAACTTGCGCACCGGCGCGCTGACCTTGGGCTCGATGGCCGCCTGCGCCAGCGGCGCCAGCACCGCGTCGGCGGTAATGTGTTCGGCGATCGGTCCCTGTTCGGGATGCTCGGCCTGCACCGTGACCTGCGTCTCCGGCACTGCTGCCTTTTTGCAGCCCGGCAAAAGCGCCAGTGGAAGCACGACGGCGCCGAGCAGAATCCAGCGCGCCTTGAAGAGACGTGCGTCACGGATTCGACGCGAGCTTGTCAAGAATGCAATTCGACTGGTCATGATGCTCATTTTCCTGCTCAAGTCCGTCACTATCTGGTTCCCGTCAGTGTTTGCAGATCGGCGCGCGCGGCTTCGTAGCGGACCCTGCCATCTTCGCGCGCATTCTGGGCACTCACGTAGGCGTTTTGCGCATCCACCACTTCCAGCACCGTGCCATCGCCGCCGGTGTAACGCAGCTTGGTCAGGCGCAGGCTTTCGGCCGCGGTGGCCGCGCTCAAATCCAGCGAGAGCAGTTGGTCGTGCGCCGCTTGAGCCTCGGAGTACGCCTCGTCCAACCGCGCAATCAACTGCCGCTCGGTTGCGCTCAGCGCCACGCGCGCCGCGCCGCGGCGAATCTCGCTCTGCTTCACCCTGTGCTCTGTCGAGAACCAGTCCCACACCGGAATGTCGAGCGTCACGCTGGCCGAGTAACCCAGGTTGCGCACACCGTCGGGTCCGTTGACGGCAAGCTGCGGAGCGTCGACGCCGTAGGTTACATTCAGCCCCAGGTCGGGCAGGTAGGCCGCGCGCGCCGCCAGCACATCGGCGTTGCTCACGCTCAGCGCCGCCAGCGCGCTCTTCAACTCGGGATTGTTTTTGGCCGCGGCCTGTTCCACATCCTCGCGCGAAGCCAGCGGAGGCGCGGCGTCCGGAGCCTGCAGCGCATACGGCGTGCGCGGATCGGGAAACAGCAGGACGCCCAGTTCGAGCCGCGCCTTTTCCGCGGCAATCTTCGCATCTTCCAGGTCGCGCTGGCGCTGCTGTTCTTCCAGTTGCGCCTTCACCAGGTCAGCATGCGCGGACTCGCGCGCCTGCTCGCGCTTGCCGGTGAGCGACGTAAAGTCTGCCGCTTCCTGGTGCGCGCGCTCGGCCACCGTCCGCTTGTGATCCGCAGCCAGGGAGCCGTAGAACAGCCCGGTAACCGCCGCCACCAGGCCGCGCCGCGCGACTTCCAGCTCGGCCGCGGCCATTGCCGCCGCCGCATCCGCTCGCCGCACCCCGGCCAGCCCGGCCAGCCCAAACGTCTCGTTGACCGTTCCCTGGCTGGCGTACTCGCGCACCGCATTGTTGGCAATAAACCGCGGGGCGGGCTGCGACGAAGCGCCCTGCCCGGCCTGGTTCCGAAGTCCGTTCGCCTGCGTGTACAGATACTGGTTGTGATACACAGCGCTGGGCAGCAGGCCGTTGCGCGCAATGGAGCGGTCCAGTGCGGAAACCCTGCTTTGCGCCATCGCAGCGGCATAGGCCGGCTCGTTGGCCTCAGCGCGGTGGATGGCCTCATCAAGGGTGATGATTTCCGGCTGAGCCGCGGCCCCTGGGCCCGGATTGCCGTCCACAGTGCCGTTTTGAGCACGGGCCAAATGTACCGGGCCCGGGGCGAGGATTGAAAGAGCAAAACCTCCGGCCAGGAGCCCAAAAAACCAGCGTCCTTCTCCGTGCCGGGATTGAGCCTGAGTGATCACACTCAGAAGGATACAAGCGGCGCCTGAATTTTTCCTGAATCTGACGAAAACTTCAGGGCCGTGCTTCGGCCTATTCAGCGCCGGGTCTTGCTCTTCTCTTGATTTCTCCGCCCCATCGCGGCCCGGCTCTGCGATACTAGTCAGTTATGCCGATTGACGACCTGCAACAAGCCGCCCAAAAGATCGCTGGATTTCTTGCCTCATTGAACAAGCTGGGCGGACTGCGCCTGAAGTACCGCATCACGGCGGGAGACGGTGCGCGCGATCCCGAAGGCATGGAGGCCCGCCAGATTTATGTGGAGCTCGGCGGACCGGATGTGCCGCTCGTGACCCAGCACAATGGAGAGCTGTTGCGCGCGCTCGAAACCATCGCCGCGCAGATGCTCCGCCTCGACCAGCGCGAGAACGACCTCGTCAGCTTTGACGCTGCCAACTTCAAGGCATTGCGCGCCCAGGAACTGCGCCTGCAGGCCGAGATCGCGGCGGATAAAGTGATCAAGAGCGGAGTCCCCTATGCCTTCCCGCCCATGAACAGCCGCGAACGCAGGCTGCTGCATCTCGCATTCAAGTCGCTTGAAGGCGTGGAGACGGCCAGCAGCGGCGAAGGGCAGGAGCGCTTTCTCGCCGTGTTTCCAGCCGGCAAGACCAATCTGCCGGTGACGGCGCCGGTAAGGCCAAGGGGCTTTGGACGCAGGTAACGGCGAGCCGGCGCCGCCGTTATGCCACAATATCCAACTATGAGAACCGCGACTCTCTTTCTTCTGCTGGCGCTCGGGGCACTGGTGTCTCCACTTGTCTGTTCAGCGCAAAAGCGTCTGGTGCTCATCGACCAGGACGCCTCCGGCCCCGGCGGCTCCGACCAGATGGCGATCATGTCGCTGCTTGAGGCTCCGCAGGTCAAAGTCCTGGGCATCACCATCGTCACCGGCGACGCATGGCGCGACGAGGAGACGCTGCACACGCTGCGCATGTTGGAACTGACCGGCCACACCGAAGTGCCGGTCGCGCGGGGCGCTGTATTTCCGCTCATTCGCACGCAGCAGGAGACACGGCTGGCCGAGGCCCTCGACGGAAAACAAACCTATCTCGGCGCATGGCGCCAGGCGGCCGCCGTATCCGCCGCGGACGCCACGCAAGGAACCGCCGAGAGACCAAAACCGCACGGGCCCTATGAAATTCCGCCACTGCCTGAGGGCCCGCCCGCCATCAAGGCCATCGATGAAGACGCCGCGCATTTTCTTGTTCGCCAGGTGCGCGCACATCCGCACGAAGTGACCATCTATGCCGCCGGACCGCTGACCAACATTGCCCTTGCGATAAGCATTGACCCCGAGTTCGCCTCGCTGACCAAAGGGATCGCGCTGATGGGCGGGAGCCTGAACCCGCAGACAGACGATCCCGAGTTTGCCACCAATCCCCGCCACGAGTTCAACCTCTGGTTCGATCCGGAAGCCTCGCATATCGTGCTGCACGCGGACTGGCCGCGCATCGACGTGACGACCGCTGACGTATCCATCAAGTCGCCCTTCTCGCAGCAGATGCTGGATGCGATTGCAAAGTCGGACAGCCCGGCCGCGCGCTACATCGCCGCATGGAGCCAGAACCGCTATTACATGTGGGACGAGCTGGCCGCCTGCGCCTGGGTGAACCCGGCACTCATCACAAAAGAGAAACAGCTCTACATGGATGTGGACCTGAGCCACGGCCCAAGCTACGGCGACACTCTTACCTGGAACGAAAATATCAAGCCTGCTACCGGCGTGCGCCTGGTGCACGCGCAGATGGATCTCGACTTGCCGAAGTTCCAAAAGATGTTCGTCAACGAGATGACCGGAGGAATGCATTAGGCAGCTTTCCTCTCTTGACGCACACGCGCGCAGGGATGGCGATGTTTGAGTACGGGACCGCGTTTTCCTTATCCCCTGCTCCCTGACGCCCGACCCCTGGGTTTACCCTGAAACCTTATGGGCCGCATCCGCATACTTCCCGACCAGGTTGCCAATCAGATCGCCGCGGGCGAGGTAGTGGACAGGCCGGCCTCGGTGGTGAAGGAGCTCCTCGAGAACGCCCTGGACGCCGGCGCAAGGCGCATCCGCGTCGAGGTCGAGGCAGGCGGACGAAAGCTCATCCGCGTTGCCGACGACGGGCAAGGCATGAACCGCGACGATGCGCTTCTGGCCTTTGAGCGCCACGCGACATCCAAACTGCGCACCGCCGACGATCTGCTTTCCATCTCAACTCTGGGCTTTCGCGGCGAGGCGTTGCCGTCCATTGCCTCCGTAGCGCGCGTCACGCTGGAAACAGCCACGGGGGATGAAGCGGCAGGAACCAAAATGGAAATCGCCAGCGGAAAGATTCTCCACGTAGACGACGCAGCGCTGCCGCGCGGAACCACCATCGCCGTCGCCGACCTCTTCTTCAACACGCCGGCACGGCGCAAATTTCTGCGCGCCGAATCCACTGAGCTGGCACATGTCACGGCGCTCGTCACGCACTATGCGCTGGTGCATCCCAGAAAGCATTTCGAACTTATCTCCGCGACGCACACCATCGTCTCTGCGCCGCCTGTCACCCGCACCGCCGAGCGCATCTTCCAGATATTTGGAAAAGAGACCCTGGGGCAACTGTTGCCCATGGCTGCGGAGACGGTGCTGGAGCGCGCCGGCCTGCCGGAACCGCCGCCATGGAGGAAAGATCCGGACGAGCCTAAACGCGATCCCGGCGCGTTGCGCCTTACCGGCTTTTTCTCCAAGCCCGAGCTCCAAAAACTCAATCGAAATTCCATCTACATCTTCGTCAACAAGCGCCTCATCCGCGACCGGCTGCTGATGCACGCCATTACCGAGGCCTATCGCAACGTAATCCCTCCCACCAGCTTCCCGGTGGTCCTGCTCTTCCTCGAAATGCCTCCCGAAGAAGTGGACGTCAACGTACACCCAGCAAAAACCGAGGTCCGCTTCCGCCAGCAGAGCCACGTTCACGACTTTGTGCGTGACAGTTTGCGGATGGCGCTGATCAAGGCTCGCCCAGCCGCCGGGTTTCTGGCCGCGCTCGAATCGCAACCTACAGCCAGCCCTTCGCTGATGCCTCCCGCCACCTCGCCGCTGCCGGGGTCGCCGGATTCAGAAGGAATTCCACTGCAACCGGACTCCGATCCGGACGCATTCCAGACCGCCCGCACCGACGCCGAGCCGTTTCAATTGACTCCGCGGCAGCCTTCGCAGGTTCCAGGCAATTTGCCCTTCAGTGCGGGCGCCCTGCGGTCCGGCAGCTTTGACCAGAAGGCCTGGGGCGAGGCAGTCGAGGCCCTGTTTCAGCCGGGCGCCGGCTCCGGAGCCGAGAATTGCAGCCCCGGTCCAGGCAATCTATCTGTAAATGGCCGCGACGCAGCCGCGGCGACGGCTTTGGTGGAAGCAGAGCAGGCGGCCGCCAACCTGAACCACCTGGGCTCCCTCAAACCCCTGGCGCAGTTGCGGGAGTCCTTCATTTTGGCCGCCGGCGACGACGGATTGTGGATTATCGACCAGCATGTGGCCCACGAAAGAGTTCTTTTTGAGAAAATTTTGCGCGATCGCCAGGTAGAAAAGGTGCAGCGGCAGAGGTTACTGATGCCCTTGCTGGTGGAGCTCAAGCCCGAGCAGATGGTAGTCTTCGCTGGAATTGCCGGAGAGCTGGAGCGCAATGGTTTTGAGGTGGAACCCTTTGGCCCACATACACTTGCAGTCAAGGCCGCGCCGGTGGGCCTGGACGGAGCTCAACTGGAGCGGACGCTGGGCGAGGTTATCGAACAATCTGCAGGGGATCCAGATGGCTCGTACGAAGACACGCAGAATCAAGATCTTACGACGCTTCGTTCCAGGATTGCGGCCTCCATCGCCTGCCATTCGGCAATTAAGGTCAATACTGCACTAGACTCCGTTCGCATGGAGTGGTTACTCTTGGAGCTTGCAAAGACCGAGCACCCAACAAGTTGCCCGCACGGACGTCCAATTGCTTTGCTGTATTCCTGGAAAGAGATCTTGCGGGCCTTCCATCGTATCTAATTCGCATTTAGAATGGTTCGGTGGGTGGCTCCCGCCGCTCTCAGGAGCGCAAGGGAGCCCGGCACGCAGCGTTTTCATGAACCAACCAGGGTAAGGCCGAAGAGCCAAGTCGACGTAACCTTCAGGAAGCCAAGACCATACAACAACTCAGGGGACCCTGCGGTAAGCCTGAATCATGTCTGATCGCCAGCCTGGAAGAGAGGTTTTTCTTTGACAGCAGAACAGTTGGAAGCATCGCGCGCCGAAAGGATGCGCTTGAACGGTCACGGGGCGCTCACGCTGGAAGAAGCCCGTGTATGGATCGAGGAGACTGGTTTGTGTCTCTTCTTGCCCAGGCGGCAGTTCGCCTCATCCATTGCACCCTCCTTCGTCGAGGCCGTAGCGGGTCATCCGAATGCGACCCCCGATCCCAAACATGTTGCACTTGCCGAGGAGTTGCTGGTACGCCTGGAGATAGACGGCGTGGCAGTGCGGTTGAACCTGCTGGGACAGCCCGGCGAGCAGCCCGACTTTGTTGTCGCGGCGTGGGTTCTGCCCTACGTGTACGCACTGCGCGGCGACCGCGACTGGCGCCGCAGTCCGCAGTTGACCGGCTCGCGTCAGGTTTCGCAACTTGCCGTCCAGGCGTACAAACTGCTGGAGGCAGGCGATACCACCATCCCCTCTCTCAAGCACACACTGGGCCGTGAAGTCACGGAAGGCGCGGTTTTGCGCGCCATCACCGAGCTCTGGCAGCAGCTCCGCATCATTCCGGTAATCTCAGCCCCCGGCCAAACCGCCAAATGGCAACTGCTGCGCACCCGTTTTCAGAAAGCCATTGCCGAGGGCGCGTCCACCTCGCAGGTGACCGCCATCTCCGTGCTCGCCTCTATCTATCTGCAGGCAGTTATCGCCGCCAGCATGGAAGAGGTGGAGATGTTCCTTGCCCCTCTGACAGCCCGCAGCAAGATCCGCGAAGTCCTTCGCGGGCTGGTGGCCACGCGCCAGGTCCATACCATTTCGCTGGGCCACGCGCCGCACTTTTACGTCGCAGGAACGCTGCCGGAATTTGCCGTGCCTGCCACAGCGTATGCCAGCTCTTCCATGCCGGCTTCGGCCTACTTCCTGCACTCCCATGAGCGCGAGGAAGAGCCACACGATCGGATGGCGCCGCCTCAGGTCTTTGCAAGTCCTCAGGCCGTGTTTCAGGCCCTGCCGCCGGCGCCTGTGAAGCCGCCTGAAGTCCACGCGCCGCGCATCCCCGCCGCTCGCCAGTCTGCAACGGCAGGAAAGCCCTCAACGGCGCGGCCTCATTTCAGCCGTCCGGCGGCCCACTCCCGCGATCGCAAACCGGCGCAAAGCTCTTCAGGCAGCCGCTCGGCTCGCCGTTCGGGCCCCGAAAGCCGGAGCTCGTCCGCGCGGCCCACGGCAGGGCGCTCATCCAACGGCGCTCGTCCGGCCTCGGGTGCGCGCTGGAAGACCAACGGAGCCAAGCCCACCAACGGAACGCGCACGGGCACACACGCCGTTTCCAATTCGACAAACGGAAGCCGCGGCAATGGAAACGGCAGCGTCCGCAACCATGCGTCCAAGGCTTCCTCGGGGGTTCGGAACACGAAACCCTCCGCTGCCGGAATGGGACTTCGGAATGGCAACGGGAACGGCAATGGGAACGGCAACGGAAACGGCAACGGGCATCGCAACGGCGCCAAGCCGGCTGCCAAGCCCGGCGCGACGGTCCGTGCCGGCAGCCTTCTGCGCAAAGGCAATACCGCCAGGAAAGATGCGCGGCCCGACTCCCGCTCTTCACGCGGCAGCCGCAAGCCGGCGATGGCGGCGGGCGCCAAGGCTGGGAACAGCAAGCGGTATGGCTTTACCGCACCGGCCAAACCGAAGGCCGGGCGGAGCCCCAAGAAACGCGGATGACCGCTGAGGAAAGCTCCTTTCGCTCCATTGATCCTGGGCGAAAATTAATCGTGGCGATTGACGGGCCATCCGGCGCCGGCAAAAGCACCATTGCCCGTCATCTGGCCCGTCATTTCGGCCTGCTCAACCTTGAAACCGGCGCTATGTACCGTGCCTTCGCCCTCAAGGCTCTCCGCGCGGGACTGCCTTTGGACGAGAGTGCAGGCCTGGAAAAGCTGGCCACTGAAACCACCATCGGCCTCGAGCCGGGCGATGAGGACAATCGCGTCCTGCTCGATGGCGAAGACGTCACCGGCCTGCTCCGCAATCAAATCGTCACCGACGCTGCCTCCCGGGTCAGCGTTTTTCCCGCCATTCGCGCCTGGATGGTTCGCCTGCAGCAGGAACTGGGCGCAATGGGAGGCGTGGTGATGGAAGGCCGCGACATCGGCACGGTCGTCTTCCCCCATGCCGAGGTAAAGATTTTTCTGGACGCGGCTCCCGAGGTGCGCGGGTTGCGCCGCTACGATCAGCTCGGCGGCAGCAACCATAAACCCGAAATTCAACCTGAAGAAGTCATCCGCGATCTGCGCGCCCGCGACCAACGCGACCGCAACCGCGCCGATTCGCCGCTCAGGGCGGCTTCCGATGCCGTAATCCTGGACTCCACCGACATGACGCTGGAAGAGGCCGTCCAGGCAGCCGAAGCGATCGTGGAGTCAAAGCTGGAGCGGATCCTGAATTAGCCCCGTCGGACCAGCCTTCGACGCAGAAGAAGCCGCTCTGGCAATCCGTTTGAAATTTCGATGCGGGCACCCATACGGCCAAATGCGATAGGCTTTAAAGTGTATGGAGATTACCTGCACTCGCTGCCACCAGACCGTCCTGGCGGAGAACTGCTATTGCCCGGTCTGCGGCCTGCCACAGCTTGTTTACTCGGCAGATGGTTCGCAGGGACAGGGTCAGCCTGAACGCTGGAACGAGGCGGTGCGGGATGCAGCCAGCGTGGACTGGAAGCCGGCCTTGCGGTCTGCCCTCATGTTGGCGGTTCCGGCCGGACTGCTGTGCAACATGCTCTCTCCGATAAGCATCTTTGGCCTTCCCTTGATGGCGGCAACCGGCGCCTGGGCAGTGATGCTCTACGTCCGCAGCCAGCGGCCGGCGTGGATCACGATTGGGGCTGGAGCGCGCATCGGACTGGTCACAGGGTTGCTGGGCGGCTGGACAGCAGCCGCATCCACGGGCGCCATCCTTTTCGCCATGCGGTTCTGGTTCCATCAGGGCGGCTTTTACGACGGCATCTGGCAGAATCTTGTGAACCAGCAGATGAGCCAGCAGTGGACATCCATGGGAGTGGACGCGCAGACCGTCGCGCAGATGAAAACATGGCTTCTGCCTCCGGAAGGCCGCGCCGGATGGCTGCTGGCCGCGATTACGCTGCTGGCCATGGCGCTTCTCCTTTTTGCTGTTGCCGGCGGGGCCTTGGGCGCCCGCTTGTTGGCCCGCAGCCGCCGGCCCGAAGTCTAGAGCCTGTTATGAACTTTCCCGCGGGTGGCGCGAAAGTTCATAACAGGCTCTAGTCCTTCGCAGGCCAGTTGAATCCCGGAGGCATGTTGCAGCCATGCCTCTGCGCAAGCGGGGAACCACGTTCCACTTCTCCACAACTTGCCCCGGAACGGTGGCCCCTCGTATGATCCCGAAGAGATAAGCCCGGAGAGACAACCCCCACAGGATTAGCCCCCCGAGAGAGCTGCCATGAGCGAATCCAATGACAACCCCGGCCTGCGCATGAAGGGCAGGCTGATGTCCGCATCTGAGATCGAGCGTACGCTGGTGCGCCTGGCCCACGAGATTGTTGAAAAAAGCAATGGCAGCGAAGACCTCGCGCTGGTTGGCATCAAGCGCCGCGGCATTCCCCTGGCCGAACGGCTGGGAAAGCTGATCTCAGGCATTGAAAAGCGTCCCGTCAATACTGGCTTGCTCGACATCCAGTTCTATCGCGACGACCTGTCCACGGCAGGAGTTCGTCCGCTGGTCACTCCGGGGGCCATCGGCTTCGACATCGAGGGCCGCGACATCGTGCTCTGCGACGATGTGCTCTATACCGGCCGCACTGTCCGGGCCGCGCTCGACGCCCTCTTCGACCATGGCCGTCCGCGTCGCGTGCAACTCGCCGTGCTCATTGACCGTGGCCATCGCGAATTGCCCATTGAGGCCACCTACATCGGCAAGCACGTACCCACCAGCGGCCGGGAAATTATCGAAGTCAAGTTCCGCGAGGTCGACGAGAGCGATCAGGTGCTTCTCGTCGAGCGCGTGTGAAAAGAAAGTCAGCCTCTAGCTCCAAGCCAAAGGCCGGAAGAGAGAAGCTAGGAGCTAGAAGCTAGAGGCTAGAAGCTAAGAAATGAATCCAGCCGCAACCTCCGTTCGCCGCCTGCTTCACTTGCCGCCAGTGCCCGCTTCGCCGTTCCCCTACAATCCAGGTTCGCTGCTTTCCGTCATGGACCTGAGCGTCGAGGGCGTCAGCCGGCTGCTTGCCCGCACCACGGCCCTTGAAAACGAGGACCCGCTCGTCCGCGACCGCATCCTTGCCAAGCGCCGCATCGCGCTTCTCTTCTACGAGTCCTCCACCCGAACCCGCACCAGCTTCGAGCTTGCCGCCAAGAGCCTGGGCGCCGACACCACCCTTGTGTCGAGCCTCAGTTCAAGCATTGAAAAGGGCGAGTCGCTCAAAGATACCGGCCTCACGTTGCGGGCGCTGGGCGCGGAAGCCATTATTCTGCGCCACAACTCCTCCGGCTCAGCCTGGCTGCTTGAGGAATCGACCCGCCTGCCCGTGGTCAACGCCGGCGACGGCATGCACGAACATCCCACCCAGGCGCTGCTCGATCTGCGCACCATCCTCACGCATCTGCGGCCCGGCACAACCACGGTGAACGCTGAAACCCTTGCCGGAGTCACGGTGACCATCGTCGGCGATATTCTGCACAGCCGCGTGGCCCGCTCGAACATGCTGCTGCTGCCCCGGCTGGGTGCGCGCGTCCTGCTCTGCGGTCCCAAAGAGCTGTTGCCCGAGCTGGCAGCCCAGGCCGGACCCGGTATTGCGATTGAACGCGACTTTGAAGCTGCGATGCGTCAGTCGCAAGCCATCATGATGCTGCGCATTCAGGCCGAGCGGCTCGCAGGTCTGCAACTGGACCTCGACGAGTACAAGGCCGGCTATCAGCTCACCGGTCAGCGGCTCGCCGCGCTGGCGCCCTCAGCCATCGTCATGCATCCGGGACCCATCATTCGCGGCATGGAGATTACCGCCGGCGTGGCCGACGGCGTACAGTCCACCATCCTGGAACAGGTCACGAATGGCGTTGCCATCCGCATGGCGGTGGTTGAACGGGCGCTGATTGCGGCCCGGCAAGGAGGCCGCGCATGACGGCTCTCGTAATACGCGGCGGGCACTTGATCGATCCGGCCGCGGGCATCGACGGCCTCAAGGACATCTTCCTCAAGGACGGCCGCGTCGCGGAAATCGCGGGCCCCGGCAAGCTGAAGCAGGCCAACGGCGCCGAGGTGCTCGACGCAACCGGCATGACTGTCGCCCCCGGCCTGGTCGACATCCATGTGCACCTGCGCGAGCCCGGCCAGGGCTACAAGGAGACCATTGCTACCGGCACGGCCGCGGCCGCGGCAGGCGGTTTCACCTCGGTGGCCGCCATGCCCAACACCACGCCCGTGAACGACTCGCCGGAGACCACTCGCTGGATGCAGTCGCCGGAGCGGGGCGCTTCGGTGCGCGTCTTTCCCATCGCGGCAGCTACCCGCGGATCCAAGGGCGAGACGCTCAACGACTACGCCGCTCTCAAGTCCGCGGGCGCCGTTGCCGTAACCGACGACGGTCACCCCATCCTGAAAGACAGCGTGATGCGCGAAGTTCTGGCCGCTGCCGCGCGCGTGGGCCTGAGCGTTATTCAGCACGCCGAAGACACGCGGATGACGCAAGGCGCCAGCATGAATCTGGGCCCTGTGTCGTTCCGGCTGGGTCTGCGCGGCATGCCGCCGGATGCCGAGTCGAGCCTTGTCGAGCGCGACATTCGCCTTGTCACAGAGCTGCGCGAGGCGCGCGCTCACCTTCACGTTGCGCACACCTCAACGGCTGCCGCGCTGGCAGCTGTCCGCCAGGCAAGACGCAGCGGTCTGCGCGTCACCTGCGAGGTAGCGCCCCATCACTTCCTGCTGACCGATGAGCATGTGGGCCTCTACTCGACGCACGCCAAAATGAATCCGCCGTTGCGCTCCGCCGCCGACCGCGACGCCATGATCGAAGGCATCCTCGACGGCGTGGTCGACGCCATCGCCACTGACCACGCCCCCCACGCTACCCACGAAAAGGAGGTCGAATTCGAGAACGCGCCCAACGGCATCACCGGCCTTGAGACCGCGCTTGGTCTCTCGCTCCGCTGGCTGCACAAGGAGTGGAAGATGCCTCTGGGCCGCGTCCTGAGCCTGCTCAGCGCCCAACCGGCCGCGCTCCTGAACCTGAAGGGCCGCGGCACACTCACTGTTGGCAGCTTCGCCGACGTGGTCGTCTTCGACCCCAAATCCGAATGGACCTACCGCGCCACCGACTCGAAATCCAAGGCCAAGAACACGCCTTTCGACGGCTGGGCAATGCTCGGCAAGGTCCGCTGGACCGTCAGCGAGGGCCGGGTCGTCTACGAGAGCCCAATGCCGCAATAGAAATCGCCACAAATCCTCTTGCCCGCCGAGCGCGCTGCCCCTATTCTTGTCCTGCACTGTGAGCAGAGGGCCGGAGCCATGCAATCCCAGCATGGTGTCTTCAAAGCACAGATCGGAGCGAGGTCAAACAATCCATGAACAAGCGGGAGTTTCTCAAGGCCTCCGGCGCGCTGGTCGCCGGCAGCCTGTTGCCGCGTGCCGTAGTTGGCCAGGAACTGACCGGCCCGCGGCAGAACTGGGCCGGCAATCTCACCTTCAGCACCAACCGGCTCTATACTCCGGCCTCATTGGAAGAGGTGCGGCATGTGGTGACCAGCTGCACAAAGCTGCGGGCGCTTGGCTCTCGCCACTCTTTCAACACCATCGCCGACAGCACGCAAAATCAAATCTCGCTCGTGAAGCTCGACGAGATTTCTCTCGACGAAAAGGCGCGCACGGTGACCGTGGGCGCGGGCGTCACTTATGGAAAGCTCGCGCCTGTGATTGATGCGCGTGGATATGCACTGCACAACCTGGCGTCACTCCCGCACATCTCCGTCGCCGGCGCCATCGCCACGGCCACGCACGGATCGGGCGTGCACAACGGCAATCTGGCTACTGCGGTTTCCGGTCTCGAAATCGTGAACGCCAATGGCGAGACCGTGCATCTGTCGCGCGCAAAAGACGGAGAGCATTTTCTTGCCGGCGTCGTCGGGCTCGGCTCGCTGGGCGTAGTTACCCGCGTCACGCTTGACGTGCAGCCAACCTACCAGGTGGCCCAGTCCGTCTACCAGAATCTCTCCCTCGATCATCTGAAGACTCATCTCGACGAAATCTTCTCAAGCGGCTACAGCGTAAGCGTGTTTACCGACTGGCAAAACCACATGGCCACTCAAGTTTGGATCAAGCGCCGCCTCGCCCCAGGCGGCAAGAACGATTGGGCGCCCGAATATTTCGGCGCCACGCTCGCCACTCAAAAGCTGCATCCGCTGGCCGGACACGACGCCGAAAGTTGCACCGAGCAGCAGGGAATTCCTGGGCCGTGGTACGAACGCCTGCCACACTTTCGCATGAATTTCACGCCGTCGAGCGGCAAGGAGTTGCAAACGGAATACCTTGTTCCCCGCAGCCGCGGCTACGAGGCGATACTCGCCGTCGAGACACTGCGCGATCGCATCACGCCCCATCTTTTCATCACCGAACTGCGCACCATTGCCGCGGACGATCTGTGGATGAGCACGGCCTACAAGCGAGACTCGCTCGCCATTCACTTTACATGGAAGCCGGAGTGGCCCGAGGTCAGCCAGGTTCTTCCGCTCATCGAAAAACAACTGGAACCCTTCGCCCCCCGCCCGCACTGGGGCAAGCTGTTCACCGTCCCGCCTGCGAAACTTGAGTCGCGCTATGCCAAACTCTCCGAGTTTGAAGCCATGCTCAAGCACTACGATCCCACCGGAAAGTTTCGCAACGAATTCATCAACCACAACTTGTACTCAAGCTAAGACCGGGCGCCGGCAAGGCGATCGCATTTGAACCGTTGGGCGGTTTTGAAAGGGCACGGCTTCAGCCGTGCCGATTGCAGGGCCTATTTCGCCGGTTTTAGCCGCTGAGGGATGTCTTGAGTTCTTTCAAACCATCCCTCGGGGGCTGAAGCCCAGCAGATTTGTGGTTGTTTTGTGGCACGGCTGAAGCCGTGCCCTTTCAGAACAACGAATCTGCCCACGGCTTCTAAAATGTGCCCCCGTATTTCGCCGGCAAAACCCAAATGCGATTGCCTTGGGGGAGTGGGCGCGTCGCCAGAGATGAATTGAATCGGCCCCAATCTCACATCTATTTATGTTATATTAAAATATAACTTCTTGGGAGACCCACGATGCATACCACCAATCTGCGCAAAGTCGGAGGCTCGGTGATGTTGGCTGTGCCGCCTGTTCTGCTCAACCTTTTGCAGTTGAAGGCAGGCGCGACGGTGGCTGTGGATGTTGAAGGCGGGCGTCTGGTCGTGGAGGCGAAGCCGCGGCCCAGATACACGATGGCTGAGCTTCTTGCCAAATGCGACTACTCCCAGCCGCGGACACCGGAAGAACAAGAATGGCTCGATGCGCCGCGCGTTGGCCGTGAGCTGATATGAAAAGGGGCGATATCTACCTGGTCTCGCTCGACCCCACCCAGGGACACGAACAGCGCGGCCAGCGGCCCGTTCTCGTGATCTCGCCGGCTGAATTCAACGCGGTGACAAAGCTTCCGGTGGTTTTGCCGATCACAAGCGGCGGCGAGTTTGCACGGCGCATCAGCTTCGCGGTTCCAATCACGGGAATCAAGACAACTGGAGTTGTCCGCTGCGACCAGCCACGCGTGCTCGATCACCAGGCGCGAGCGGGCAGGAAGGTGGACACACTTCCTCAAGAGATTCTGGAGGAAGTGTTGGCCAAGGTTGTCACGCTGTTTGAATAGCAATCTGAAACGATCAGGCGGGAGATGTTTCATCTACAGCCTTCTATGGTCGCAATGTCTCGGAAGGGCGATCCTTGGCGGATAGAGTATCCAATACCCAACGGTCCGGCCAGCCGTAGATGAAGAGTGCGAGAGCACCGTAGGCCGTGAGCTCCCACTCGGCAATTTTCATTGGCTTATGGGCCACGTACACCAGGTACAGAGGAAGTGCCAACGTCAAGAGGCTCGCAGCAATTCCCCACGCCCGCTGCGGCGGGTTTGCTTTCCGAGTGCTCCACCAAGCCATGGCGTAGACGAGACCTGCACCGAATAGGAGGCAACACGAAGTGAGCGTTCTCCGAGCTTCAGGGTCGCTAAGACGAGACAGTTCGCCGGCCAACAGCAATTTGGAATAGAAATGAGACGCGGAAATGCCAAGAAACGCGAAGGCGAGAATACCGAATGTCCAGCCGAAATGAGGCCTTATTTGTTGCAGGCTTTCTCGTGTCCGGACAGCCTGTGCGATTTCCCGTGCGCGGATTGCTTGGACGTCCTCTCGATTCGGATTCATTGACATGTCCGCTAGCTCTTGGGTTGCGGAATTATAATAACGCTATGGCCCTCGTACTCGGTCATAGCAGGTCGGGGCAGCGTGGGGACTCATTTGGGTTTTAAGGGACAGTGACGAATGGGAACGAGAGTTGACAGCTCCATCGTGGGTGTGTGACCGGCAAAACGGAAGTTATGCCTCGCTCCTACCCCTTGCGCCGATAAAGTATCTGGAACTCGTATCCGGCATTGCTGGGGAACAACCCGGCCACGTGCCGCAGCCGTTCGGCCAGCGCCGGGGCCGCAAGCAGCGGGTACTCGCGCTCGCGCAGGTCGTGGTAGTCGAAGTCCACCGCCAGCGAAAGCATGTACACCGCCAGCGCATCGGCGAACGACGACTCGAAGAAGCTGTTCCGCGCGCGCTCGTCGATCCCCTTTTTGGCGGCCACGCTGTCGAGTGCCCTGCGCCGTGTCTCCCACGCATCCTGGCTGGTTTCGCCGCGCACCTGGGCCTCGGCCTGCGACCAGACCAGCGAAGAAAAGCTCTCCGGAACACCGGCCGCCTCGACAAAGTTGTGAGCCACGTTGATGAAAAACTCGAAGGCCAGGCCGAAGCGGTCCTCGACCAGCCGTGTGGAAAGAAACACCGCCTCGGTGGTCCCGAAGACCGCGTTGCGATGGCAGATGGCGCGGTCGCCCAGGTCCACGCTGTACGCCGGCGCGACCATGATGTCGCCCGTATCGGCAATGGCCAGTGGAACGAAGTAATAAGCGCGAAGTTCGAGCGCCGGCGAGAGCGCGACCGGCACCGCGCCCACAAGCTGCTCCAGATCGGAGTCGGAGATGCGCGTCTCGCCCCATGCGGCGTAGTGAATCCCGTTCGCGGCCTGGAGCACGGTGACCTGCGTGGCCACCTTCTCCGCGTGCCAAAGTTCGATTTGTGCAGTGCTGGCCATCAGTGTTTATTCTAGATGAGAGAGGTCGGGAGACGATGGTGCAATCGGTGGATCACGGGCGCGGAGGCGCAAGGATCCTGGGCTTTCCGCTGGAGGGCTTCGGATTCTTCTCGGGCTTGCTGCTGTCGTTTGCCGCAGCCTTCTTCACTTTTTTTGCAACCACCTGCATCGCGATTTTTGCGCTCCTTGCCTGGAATGTAGTCGGCGGCCACAAGATCAACTTCGCCTTTAGCTACCTGTACGTCGGTTTTCCGGCCGGAGTTCTGGTCCTGCTGGTCGCACTGCCCTTCTTCGGCACGCTCTGGCTGCGGGCAAAGCTGCGCAAGTAGGCGGCGGCCGGAGTACACCGCACAATTTTTCTGTGGATGAGGATGTGCGCGTCCCGCCCTTGAATCAAGAAAACGATGCAAGGATGGGGCCCCGGGCATTTTTGCGTTCGGACCACCACGCACACAGCGAATGATTCCGGGAGTGCATCGGGGAATCCAAACGGTATTGCCTACAGCCCGGCAGGTTTTGGATTTTTGCGGTCGAACTTCGCCACCTGAACCTTGCGCGCCAGTCCGATCTTTTCCAGCAGCCAGATGCCCCAGAAGTTGGGGTCGATCTCGTACCAGGCCAGGCCGTGCCGGGCGGAAACCGGATGAGCGTGGTGGTTATTGTGCCAGCCCTCGCCGCCCGTAAGCAGCGCTACCCACCAGTTGTTGCGCGAGTCGTCGCGCGTTTCAAAGCGCCGGCTGCCCCACAGGTGGGTTGCGGAATTCACAAGCCAGGTGGCGTGCAGCCCCAGCGTCACCCGCAGCAGAACTCCCCACAGAACCATCGCAACGCCGTTCACCCAGCCTCCCCACAGCCACCCTCCGGCCAGCAGCAGCAGCCCACTCACCGTGATCGGAAGCCAATGATACTTGCTCAGCCACACGTGAAACCGGTCGCGGCTCAGGTCGGGCGAATAGCGCGCCAGCACTGCGGTCTGCGCGTGCAGCGCGGCGCCGAAGAGGATCCACCCCGCATGCGCCCACCATCCGCCTTCGCGCGGCGTGTGCGGGTCGCCGTCCTGGTCGCTGAGCTGGTGATGGACCCGATGCGTCGACACCCAGAAGATCGGCCCGCCCTCCAGCGACGTGGTGGCAAAGATCGACATTACGTATTCCAGCCACTTGGGCACGTGGTAGCCGCGATGCGTCAGCAGCCGGTGATAGCACATGCCGATGCCGACATTGATGGCCAGCACATAGAGCACCGCCATGACCACCAGACGCTGCCAACTGAACAGGAACAACGCAGCCAGCGCGCCCGCATGAAACAGGATGATTACCGTGAGCGTAAGCCAGTTGAGCCCTTCGCCCGTGGTGGCGGCGCGGCCCATGCGAATCTCCTGGCGCGCGGGAACGGCCCGGACTCCGGCTGGGGCAGATGCCCCTGAGGACATTTCGTCTGCTGCCGGACCCGGATTCGGTGAAACGGCAAATGTAGTTTCAGAGGATGAAACGGGTAGTGCGGATGCCATGTTTAGGGAAGAACCTCGCGGCGCAGCTTATTGCCGCGCCCACGCACAATTGTATAAGAGGCCTTCAAAAAATCGCGCCCGCGGTCAAATGGTTTTTATCAAATCGCTACAACTTCCGTAATATGTGAGCAAGATTGACCGCAGCCGGCCCACGCGGCAACCAACCCCAGTTCAACCGGAGACCGATGACAAACGACACCAGCCGGATCGAAGCATTTTCTGACGGCGTCTTCTCCATCGCCGCAACCTTGCTGGTCCTCGAACTCAAGCCGCCCGCGGCAGGGCTGACCTTCTGGCGCGGAATCATCCAGCAATGGCCCGGCTACGCAAGTTTTCTGCTCAGCTTTTTCTTCATCGGCATCATGTGGATCAACCACCATCGGCTTTTCTCGCACATCAAGCATTCAGACGATGCGCTGATGGCAGCCAATCTTTTTCTTCTGTTCGGCGTCGTTTGGATCCCCTACCCGACGTTGCTGATGGCGCAGGCCGTGGCTACGGGACAGATCCGCGACGCCGCGATTTTTTACAACGGCTCGTACCTGGTGATCGCGCTGTTATTCAATTTGCTGTTTATGGTCTGCGTCAGGCGGGGTCTGGTGGACCGCAGCTATGCGGGCGTGCGCGGCATCGCCATGCGCTATGCGGCGGGAATCGCGATGTACATCCTATGTTTTGCCGCGACTTGGTGGAATGTCAAAGTCAGCCTGGCCATCAACGCGGGCATGGCCTTGTTCTTTCTTTTCACGCCCGGCCAGAGCGACAAATCTCCGGCCGCGCGCCTGCCGTGATTACTCCCCGCTCGGCGGCGGCGCGATTCCTCCGGGGCCGCTCGTGAACAGCTTGTCCGCCTGTCCGCGCAGCACGCGGTAAAGCGCGAACTGGCGTTGCGTGGCGCCGCGCAACTCAAAGAGCAACTCTCCGCGGTTGTCGGCCATCGCGTCCACGGCGTCCACCAGCCGCATGCGCGGCGCATCGTCCAGGTGGGCGGCATCCGTCACGCTTTTCAGCAGCACCACCACATTTCCGTAAAGGTCCGGTTGGGCCACGAGCGTAACAAACTTTTCGTGGACCCCTGTGCCGTCGGTGCGCGCCGACAGCACCATGGTCGCGCCCGACCCATAGGCCAGTTCGAAGACCCGGTATTGCTCGTCCGGCAGGGGCACTGGAGGCGGCGGAGCCGGCGGAGGCACTGCCTTCCTGCGCGCAGCCGTCGTTGTTGCCGTTCGCCTGGCCGCAGGCGCCGCTGGCGCCGGCGGCGGCGTGAGCCCCAGAGTTTTGCGGGCAAGGTCTTCCAGCTCCGCCTTCATCTTCCCCTCATCCTCGGGATTCGACCAGCTATAGGTCCACAGATGCTCCGGCCGGCTCTTCGCATCGGAGACGGCAACAGCCTGGTGCATGTCCGGAGGCAGGCCCATCAGCGTGGGAAGCACGGCGAGGCCCTGCGCGTTGACTTTGCCCCTCTGGAGCCGCGGCCGGTTCGGATCGGTCGAGTCCGGCACAGACTCCACGTAGGCCTCATCGGCCGGCGTCTTCGCACCCTTCTTCGTCAGTGTCGGCCGGTCCGGATCGGCGGCCGGGCCAGTCCCGCCACCAGCGGAATCGGTATCGGCGGTCTTCTTGTGCAGCGTCGGCCGGTCGGGATCGGGTGAAGCTCCGGAAGGCGAACTGTCCGCTCCACTGTCGCTGCTCGTTTTGCTGCTCGTATCGCTGCTGTCGCCAGAGCTCTTCTTATGCAGCGTTGGCCGGTCCGGATCCTCGGCTTGCCCCGATGACCCGGAGCCTCCCCCCGATCCCGAGGCCGACCCGTCGTCCGCGTGTGCCTTGCGATGCAGTGTAGGGCGGTCGTTCTGGACATCTCCGCCCCAGGAATCGTCGTTCGAAGCCTTGGCCGCATGCAGGGCCGGCTTGGGTTTCGGCAAAGGCTTCCACACGCCGAATCCAACCCACGACCCTTGCTCTTGCCCCGCATTGTTCACGTCGAACAGGCCCACGGTCTTCCCGTCCTGCTTCAGTTCGTACTCCACTTCACTCGACAGGGCCAGCGGCGCCGGCTGTGCCAGGTAGATGCCCGCATCCTGCAGCACCTGGCCGTCAAACACGCTTACAGGCACCAGGCGGCTGGCTTTGGGATGTTCCTCGTCGCCCGTCCACTCCAGCACCGCAACGGCGCGCATCTGGCGAGCATTCTGGTTCCCCCTGCTCATCTGCACGGGGTATTGCGCGCGAAGCGCCCCAGCGGCTGCAAGCACAGCCAGAAGCACTGCCTTGGTCCTCAAAAGCCGCCGAATCGCCAAAAGACTTCCGGCGCACAATGACACCTGCCGCCCACCTCGTAAATAATCGAAACTGATGGCCACTTTGGGCCCTCCATTGAAGCTACCGAACCAACTTGCGAGGACATTCCCCATGGAAATCAATGAGAAAGTCGCCAACTTCACCCTGCAAACCGACGAGGACAAGACCGTTAGCCTCTCAGACTATGCAGGCAAGCCTGTCATTCTCTTCTTTTACCCCAGAGCGGATACTCCCGGCTGCACCATCGAGGCCTGCGGCTTCCGCGACACCTTCAAAAAGATCCTTGCGGCCGGGGCGGTTGTTCTGGGCATCTCCCGCGACACACCCCGCGACCAGGCCAAATTCCGCGCCAAGTACGACCTGCCGTACACACTCCTTGCTGATGTAGACGAGAAAGTTTGCAATCAGTTTGGCGTG